>Ga0187801_10000180_pt1 | contig 15369 bp, 18 predicted proteins | sample NC_wetland_sal_i_10_FD_132465 | JGI IMG/M metagenome (GOLD analysis project Ga0187801, IMG submission 132465) | Wetland sediment microbial communities from Neuse River Estuary, North Carolina, USA - Control_1 | ecosystem: Environmental > Aquatic > Freshwater > Wetlands > Sediment | place: USA...
CCCCGGGAACTGAACTTATTTCTGCAAAACGACTTAGGGGAGTCCATGGATAACCCCTTCGTTGCCGTTGTCCCCACCAGTGTAGTAAGCGGCGATTTGAGTTGCCTACTGGTCGCAAGTACAGAATCAGACTGCTGGTCCAGGAAAGGTAATGGCCCGCACTCAGTGCGAGCCTGGCAGTCAACGAGTAATGCACTTGTTGGCCCAGCAGGCCAAGGCGAATCTGAAGGGATCGGGGCGAAAAGCAAAGTGGCCGCCGAGAGTGCCCTGGCATTCAAATGCGTGGGCGGCAGCACCGGGGTGGATTGACGGATAACTCCGGGCATCGCAGGTTGGCGGTAATTTATAAGTCGCGGCCTACTTGAGCGAAGCCATGTCGATGACGAAGCGGTATTTCACGTCGCTCTTCAGCAGTCGCTCGTAGGCTTCGTTGATCTTCTGAATGGGGATGGTCTCGATGTCCGAGGTAATGCCGTGGTCGGCGCAGAAATCCAACATTTCTTGGGTTTCGCGGATGCCGCCGATGGCGGATCCGGCGAGACTCCGGCGCCCCATAATCAGATTGAAAGAATAGAGGGGGGCCGGTTTCTCGGGAGCACCGACGAGGGTCATGGTGCCGTCGAGCTTCAACAACTGGAGATAGGCGTTCAGGTCATGCTCGGCTGAGACAGCGTCCAGGATGAAGTTGAAGCTGCCGGCATGTTTCTGCATCTCATCGGGATTCTTGGAAATGACGACCTCGTCGGCGCCGAGCCGCTTGGCGTCCGCTGTTTTGTTTGGCGAGGTGGTAAAGAGGACAACGTGGGCGCCGAAGGCATGAGCAAATTTCAAGCCCATGTGGCCCAAGCCGCCAAGACCGACGATACCGACCTTTTGTCCTTTGCCGACTTTCCAATGGCGCAAGGGAGAGTAAGTTGTGATTCCGGCGCAGAGGAGCGGCGCGGTGCCAGCGGGGTCCAATTTGTTGGACACTCGCAGCACGTAGTTTTCGTCCACAACGATGCTGTCCGAATAGCCGCCATAGGTGACGCCGCCGAGGATCTTGTCTTCCCCGTTGTAGGTTAGGGTCATTCCATTTTCGCAGTATTGCTCTTCTCCGGCGCGGCAACCGGCACAGACGCGGCAGGAATCCACCATGCAGCCGACCGCGGCGATGTCTCCTTCCTTGAATTTCTTGACAGCGCTGCCGACCTTGACGACGCGGCCGACGATTTCGTGACCGGGGACGACGGGATAGGTGGTGGGCATGACAAGCTGCCACTCATTGCGCACCTGGTGCAGGTCCGAATGGCAAACGCCGCAGAAGAGAATTTCGATCTGGACGTCGTGTGGATGCGGGGAACGGCGAACGAGGTTGAAGGGCGCGAGTGGCGTGGTGGCGCTGTGAGCGGCGAAAGCTTTTGCTGGATAAGTCTGTGGCTCTGAGTGGGCATGTTTTGCTGGAATTTGTTGAGCTGCTTCGCTCATATGTTTGTGTTCCTCCTGGAACGGAATACGAAAGTGATGGTACACCACGGGGTGCGGCGGTCACTCGCTACGGGTGCTGCCGGTACACTGGCAAAGCGCACCATGGCTGTTGATTGATTGGATGACTTCCACCTGCCTTTAAGATACACCTTCGGACAAAAATTTAATGGCGAGCGCCGTTTTTCTTTGCCACCGCGACCAAAATTCCGGAGTTTGCTGAACAAACGACAAAGTGTGCCGAACTGGTGCGCAGCCCTTCGCTACTCAGGGCAAAGCGTGCTGCGCCTTGCGGGAACATAGGAGTGTTGGCCGATCTGAAGTTCGGCCACTACATGAACCCAGGAGCCAGCAAGGATGCCGGCGCTACCAAGCGGGGAAATGGCATCGAGTGGAAGGAAGGAGCCTGAAATGCCTACATTGTGCGGACCTGGGGCGCAGCAGTGCTGCGCCCCTACTAGAGCACGGAAGGCGGATGAGTTGTGTGGATGTGGATTACATTTCGAGGGGACGGAGCTGGGGCTGGGATTGCAGTTGGGAATCGCGGTAGAGGCGATAGGCGAGCCATGCTACGACGGCGATCATGCCGAGCCAACCGAGTTGACGGGTGAAGTGGCCGATTTTCTGGTCGTAGAGAAGAACTCCCCATTGTTCAAAAAGAATGGTCCAATCACTTTCGTCGGAATTGACGATTGGGAGGATAAGGGTGCGGGCGTCAGCCATGTACGTGCCAATGTAAAGAAAGTTTTCGAAGAACCAGAAGAGCGAGAAGGCGAGGCCGTAGGTCTGGCGATGGAAGAAGAAGAATGTAGCGCAGAGCAGCGGGACCAGGAGCTCACCAAGGGTGCCACCCAGGATCATGATGGTGTGGCCAAACCAGCTGAAGAAGAAATGTCCGGCTTCGTGGATGGGGAGATTGGCGTAATCGAGGAAGAGGAAGCCGGAGTCGTCGCGGTAGGCATAAAGGAGGAAGAGGAGATAGAGGGCGAGGCAGAGACCGCCGCCGAGGCGGGAAACGCGTGTCCAGTAGTCGGGTCGGTCGAACGAGAGTTCCATGAAAAGAGCGTAACAGCGAGAGGATTGGGCGGGCGAGGAATTGAAGGAGGTGTTGCGTTGGAGGAACGGAGGGAGAGAAGAAAAGGCCGTGAAGCGTGACTCGTGTCTCGTGACTCGTGGCGGCGAAAAGATTGATCGAAGCATGGTTGTGTTGGCGGACCGCCTCAGAAGGCGGTCCCTACGGGGAGAAACCCAAGGGCCGGCAGGATGCCGGCGCTACCAAGTCAGTCGTCGGGGCGAGAGGAGTGCATGGTGGGGGACTGGGTAAGGCTGTCGTCGACGGCTGAGCCGGTGATGAGTCGAGCACCGCGGCTGAAGGTGAGATATTCGAAGCCCCATTGAATGAAGACCTGGACGCGGCTCTGGAATTCAACAATGTACATGAGGTGAATGAAGAGCCAGACAAGCCAGGCGGGGAGTCCGGAGACGTGGACGCCGAAGATGTTGGCGACGGCAGCGGCGCGTCCGATGACGGCCATGTCGCCTTTGTTGATGTAGTGAAAGGGCGGCGGAGCTTTCTCTCGAGCGAGGCGGGCGAGAATGACCTTGGCGGCATAGCGGCCTCCCTGAATGGCTACCTGGGCAACACCGGGGAGCGGCTTCCCTTCCTTGTCGAGAGCGTACGCAAGATCGCCGACGACGAAAATGTCCGAGAAATTGGGGATCGTGAGGTCAGGAAGGACCTTGATCCTGCCGGCGCGATCAGTTTCGGCATGGGTGCGCTCGGCGAGGCGGCGGCCAAATTCAGTGGCGTTCACCCCGCCGGTCCAGAGGATGGTCTTGGCCTCCAGCTTGTCGGTGGTGTCGCCGTGTTTATAGCTGACGCTATCGGAATCGATATCGGTGACGAACGTGTCCTTGCGAACTTCCACGCCTAGACGAGTGACGAGTTTTTCGGCTTTTGCGGAGAGATCTTCGGGATAGGCGCCGAGGACGCGCGGGCCGCCTTCGAGGAGAATGATGCGCGCCTCCTCGGGGCGAATGCGGCGGAAATCATGGCGGAGAGTCTCTCGAGCAATTTCCGCGAGAGCGCCGGCAAGCTCCAGGCCGGTGGCACCCGCGCCGACAATGACGAACGTTAGCCAGGCGCGAGCCTCGGCTTCCGTGGCGGCGCGTTCGGCGCGTTCGAAGGCATAGAGGAGTTTGTGGCGAATGGCGGTTGCTTCCTCGACGGTTTTGAGGCTGGGGGCAACGTCGCGCCACTCATTTTTGCCGAAGTAGGAGGTCTCCGAGCCGGTGGCAATGATGAGGGAGTCGTAAGGGAAGACGGCTCCGTCGCGGAGGGCGACCTGTCTGGTAACAGGGTCGAGATCGACGGCTTCACCGAGAAGGACTTCGGTGTTCTTCTGACGGCTGAGGACGGCGCGAAGGGGTGCAGCGATTTCCCCCGGGGAAAGAGAGCCCGTGGCGACCTGATAGAGGAGGGGCTGGAAGAGATGAAAGTTGCGCTTGTCGATGAGAGTGATTTGAGCGTCAGCGCGTTTCAGGGTTTGCGCGGCAACGAGGCCGCCGAAACCGCCGCCAAGGATGAGGATGCGATGTTTGTCGGGCATGTTTCTCCTTCCAGGGACCTAAGAGCTGGCAAGACCTAGATCGACCCCTCAAGGTGAAGACCTTGGCAAGCTGGGGCCGCAGCGGTGCTGCGCCCCTATAACCGAACCGAGCTGAAGGTCGGCCATTACAAAACCACAAGCCGCGCTACCATGCTTAGAATAGGGCCGATATTGTGCCCAGGGCCGAGGTGCTCCATGATTTAGATGATGGCTATGGTACCGAGTGATAGGGCCCGGCGCGAGAAATTCGAGCGGGACGCCATCCGGCTACTGTGCTCTGACCTGATCCAGCCTAGGACGCGGATGCAGTTAACGGGATTGCTGAGCGGTTACACGTTTACGGACGGCCTGAACCGTGCGGTATTTGAAGCCATTGTGGGAGTGGGAGCAGTGCCAGCAAGGCGGCTAAAGGAGTTGCTGCCCGGGAGGGTGACGAACTTGGGATTTCCAGATTTCGAGTTGAAGGAGTATTTGGGACGGAACGGAGCAGCGGAGGACGACATCGACAAATTATTTGAGAGCCTGCTGGAACTGACCGAGACGCAGCCAGAAGAGGGTACGAAAGCCATGGGGCAGTCGGCGTGAAGTGGAGCGCCTACAGGTGGTCCTGCCTCGTGGAAGCGTTGGCGTTCACCGGATTCGTGGGATGGTACATCTGGAAATTGCAGGCGGAAGCGCCGTGGACGTGGTCGGTGCTGCCGGTGTGGCTGGTGGCGAGCTTCGCGGCGCGGCGGGACACGCCGAAGACGATGGGGTGGCGAGCGGATAATCTGGTGCGGGCGACGAAACGGGCGGCATGGTTTTTTGGCCCCTGTTCCCTGCTCATCTATTTTGTGGGATTGTTTCTGGGGATGCTGCACCGTTTGCCGACACATCTGACCGAGCCAAGGCGGTTCGGGGGTTACGTGGCGTTTTGCTTGTTGCAGCAGGTGGGGCTGAATTCGTTTTTGACGAACCGGCTGCTGGCGGCGTTTGAAAGACGCGTGCCGGCGGCGCTGCTGGCGGGCGCGCTGTTTGCGGCACTGCATTGGCCGAATCCGGTGCTGGTGCCACTAACGTTCGTGGGGGGAGTGGGGATGGCGTGGCTGTTCGCGACGGAGAGGAACATTCTGCCGTTGACGCTGGGACAGGCTATTTTGGGGGCGCTGGTGTGGTGGGCGTTTCCGCTGGGGTGGCATCATTCGATGAGGGTGGGACCGGGTTTTGAGGAATTTCGGATGAGGTAGGGCACGGGGTGGGAGTGGAGTTTAAGAGTTTAAGAGTTTAAGAGTTTAAGAGTTTAGGAGTTCAAAAGTTCAAGAGTTCAAGAAGAGAAGGCTTTACACAAAGGACACGGAGGGGCCGCGGAGAGAACGGAGAGATGGAGGATGGGTTGAGGGAAGACGGATAAAGATAACGCAGAGACGCTGAGTACGCCGAGGAGCACAGAGGAGAGAAAGCAAGCGGGCGACGCAAAGCTGGCCCATGCAAATTAGGGGCGATCGGTTTGGTTTGGAACAGGATTGGGGAAGCGGCGGAGGAGGTAGGTGTCCAAGGCGAACTTGCCAGGGCCGAAGATTAGGATGAGGAGAGCGGCAAAGAGAAAGGTGTAGGGGTCGGCGACATAGAATTTGCCGGGATCGGAGAAGATGGAGGAGAGTGCTTCGCGGTCAGCCACGATGTAGGCCATGAGCATATCAATGGTGAGGACGAGTCCGAAGAAGCGCGAGAAGAGGCCGACGGCGAGAAGAAGGCCGCCCGCGAATTCGACGGTGGAAACGAAGGCAGCGGTGAGGCCCGGAGCGGGGAGTCCGAGGCTGGAAAAGAATTCCGTGACGCGCTCGAGGTTGTGGAGTTTGCCCCAACCGTTTTGCGCAAGCTGCACGCCCCAGTAGAGGCGGACGGCCAACAGGAAGGGAGATTGGAGAGCGATGGCCCCGCGGACGGCCAGAGCATAGAGTTTGCGGATTTGAAGCACAACGGAATTCATTGGTGATTGCTCCTCCAGAGATCGAAAAACGAAATTCGAAAATCGAGAAAACCAAGAATGGCCTGGACACACGAGACATCTTGCCAGGCTGGGGCACAGCAATGCTGCGCCTCTATACAACGGGAGAAACCTACTGGCCGATCTGAAGATCGGCCACTACATAGCTACGAACCAACCTAGAGAGGCCCAATTTTGGAACCATGCTCCTACGTTGGAAGCACGCTCTTGCGCGGGAATGCTGCTGGAACGAAAGCCGGCGACTATGGCGCGCTCGAGTGTGCGTCCCTGTTGAAGCGCGCTGAGAATGGCGAACTCTTCCCTTTCGAGGCGGCGGAAATAGACGGTGTTTTCCAAGCGATGGATCGCGAGATAGACGGGAGTGGGATCCAGACGAGCGACGGCAGAAACTTTTTTGCGTTTTTGGCGCTCTTGCATGGCGTTACTGGCCACGTCGGCAGGGGCGTCGTGCTTGATGGCGAGAAGCAGGTCGTCGACAGGGTAACGCAAATCGAGAAGGCGAATGTAGGGCTGCAAATGGAGGCGAAGTTTTGCAGGATCGGCGCCAGAGAGAGCCGCGGCGGTCACGGGAGGCTCGGAGGCCCCGTCAAAGGTTTCGATTTCGGCCCATTCGAGGCGGACCATATCGAGCGCGAGTTGCAGACGGCCTGGGGCGTAGCTTGGGTGCTTGCGGAGCCAGGATTCGAGGCGCGAACCGAGGTCGCGCATGGTGAAGGAACGCGAGGGGCAATCGACGAGATAGTGCTTCGCGAGGGCGTCGAAGCGGCGATCGCCAAGGATGGCGCGGAGGCCGGGAAAATCATCGGAGAAGGCGTCGAGCACGCGGAACCAGTACTGGCGATTGTAGATTTCGAGGCGTTCGAAAGAAGTGAGGCGATCATTGGGCTTGATGATTTGGCCGGCAACGGCGGACATGGGCCGGCCATCCGGCGCAACGCGGCGCATGTGGTAGGAGGGCGAGAGCGGCGTCATGACCGCACGAGCAACGCGACGCTGGAGAGTGAGGAGCTTCATACCGCAGCCGCCAGAGAGGCGCTGGCCAGATATTTGTTGGCCTTGAGCGCTTCGGAATGCACTTCGTCGAACGAGGGAATGGAATCGTCCCACTCGAGGAGAGTGGCGGTGTGGCCGGTGCGTTGGATGGCACGGTCGTACAGCTTCCAGACGGAATCGATGACTGGGTGGTCGTGGGTATCCAGGATGTACTTGCGATATTTGGAATGGCCGGCAATGTGGATCTGGGCGACGCGATCGGGAGGAATGCTGTTGACGTAGACGGCGGGATCGAAACTGTGATTCTGGGACGAGACGTAAATATTGTTGACGTCGAGGAGGATGCCACAATCGGCGCGCTCAACGACTTCATTGAGGAATTCCCATTCGGTCATTTCGGAGACGTGATATTCGGCGTAGCTGCTGACGTTTTCGACGACAACAGGAACTTCGAGGAAATCGCGGACCTCGCGGATTTTTTGCGCGGTGAGGCGCGCGGCTTCAAAGGTATAGGGCATAGGAAGGAGATCGTGCGTGTAGCGGCCATCGACGCTGCCCCAGCAGAGGTGATCGGAAACCCAGGGGGTTTTGGTGCGACGAACGAGATTTTTCAGGCGGCGCAAGTGCTCGCGATTAAGTTTTTCGGCGGAACCAAAATACATGGAGACGCCGTGCTGGACAACCTTGTAGCGCTCGAGGATCTGGTCGAGAACCTGGAGCGGGCGGCCGCCATCAACCATAAAATTTTCGGAGATAATTTCGAACCAGTCGCAAGTGGGCTTGCGAGAGAGGATGTGATCGTAGTGCGGGATGCGCAGACCGATCCCGACTCCGTAGGTGGTAAAGCTGTTGAAGCGATTCGCAGGCATTGCTTGACTCCAGAATGTTACAACCGACAATCAGAGCACTGGACGACAACCTCAGACCGTCATTCAATCGAAGAGGGATTCATCGCACAAAAAACGTGCGATGGAGAAGAGGTCCTCACCGCGCAGACTCTGTTCCCTTCGACTCCGCTCAGGACAGGCGGAATGACGGAATTGGGTTTTGAACGACCGAAATTCTCCTGGGGAGGAGGGCAGGCCGGAAAGCGCAAGCCCTCCACCGGAGGAAGAGGTTGTAGGTTAATAGGAAATTACTATTTCTTGTCGGACGGCATTTTGGAGCCATCCGTGGCGCAACCGCCCTTGCCCTTGCAACTGTTCTTGCCTTTGCAGCCGTTATCACTGCTCTTGCAGCCGCCCTTGCCTTTGCAAGAGTTCTGGCCTTTACAAGCATGCTTTTCCACGGGCTTGGAGTCATCCTTCTTGTCCTGAGACGCGAAGGAGGCTTTGGCGCTGGTAAGCAGGGTCGAGGCCTGGACAGCAACGCCGGTGCCTGCGAGCAGGCCGGCGATCGCTGCACTGGTAATGAGAGCCTTGGTGGTCTTAGTCATGGGTGAATCTTCCCTCCAATTGAAGTGTTCGGTCACCGAAAATCGCTATTCGTACAGGGACCGGCCCAAATAGGCCAGAGTGGAAATCGGACCGGCTGGGTGCGCGAAGTTCCGTGAAAGAACGGAGCCCGTCAAGGCTCGCGAACCCAAGTGGCCGAAAAGCGACTGCCCCCGTGTGAGTGCGGAGGTGGGGCAAGGTTACACCGGAAGCCGGGAAAATGGGTGAAAAATGTCAAGCTGTGGAAAAAGGGGTGCTGGGAGAGCGGGGATGGGAAAAGAATTGCTGTTACCTTTGACGGACTTGAAACTCCCATAGAAAAGGGTCAATGGACTGACACAGGTCGGTTTTGGCGGAACAGGTGAACCTCCGAACAGACTTCGTGACCAAAGAGGCGGCGGATGAGGGCCAGGGCTGCGCGCGTGTAAGAAGCATCCGTTGCGGTGACGAAGAAGAGGGTCGGATAAGGACGGGATGAAAACAGCGGCGGCAACAAATGAAGCGGCGTTGATTGCCCGGGTCCTTGCCGGGGAGGACGGACTATTCCATGAACTCATCCGGCCGTACGAGAAACTGGTGTACGTGACGATTTTTGCGATCGTGAAGAACGAAACGGAGGCGGAGGACGGGGCGCAGGAAACGATGATCAGTGCGTACCGAAACCTGAAGAGTTTTCGGGGAGAAGCGAAGTTCAGCACGTGGCTGGTTACGATCGCGATGAATGAGGCGAGGAAGCGGCTACGAAAGGCGAAGGCAGCGGCAGAAGACTCGCTGGACGAGGGCAGCGAGGAAGGTGAAGGAGATTACACGCCGGCGGTGCTGACCGATTGGCGAGAAATCCCGTTGGAGGCACTGGAGCGGAAAGAACTGAAAAAGAAGCTGCGTGAAGCGGTAGGAAAGTTGCCGGAGAAATACCGGGAAGTGTTTGTGCTGAGGGATATCGAGGAATTGAATCAGGAAGAGACTGCGGCGGCGCTGGGAATCACTGTGACGCTGGTGAAGGTGAGGCTGCACCGGGCACGAATGATGCTACAAAAAATGCTCGTGCCTTACCTGAAGAGCGCGGCGCCATCGCGCGGAGGATTCTTCCGAAGGTGGTTCCAATGAATCTGGAATGCAAGCATGTTTGGGAACAGATCTCCGGGTACCTGGACAAGCAGCTCGATCCGGAGATGTTGGCGGCGGTGGAGCGGCACCTGGAGACCTGTGAAGTGTGCTCGGCGATTTTGGATTCGACACGGAATATCCTGGTGCTGACGGCGGATGAGCGGACGTATGAGTTGCCCGTGGGCTATAGCAAGAGGCTGCACGAGCGGTTGACGGTAGTGATTTCGGGAGAAAATGGAGGAGGGTGAGAGAAGCTCACGAGGGTGGCGAGGGGTTGGATTGAGGTATTGTTGAGTTGGCGGTCCGCCTCCCTCCTACGGCGGGCAGGCACAAGGCGGACCCTACGCGAATGTACGCGCATGCTGCTAGAGAGTGCCCTTCAGTTTGAAATGGGCGATCCATTCGGCGAATAACAAGACAAGCGTAAGCAAAGACAGAGCAAGCTGCAGAGCTTCGGAGCGGCGCTTGCCAGGGGTGAGAGGCTGTTGCCGCCAAGCGGAAGCGGAACGACGGCGGAGCCTGCGCACTTGCCAAAGCGCGAGAAGATTGAGGAGCGCGCCGAAAAGAGCGATGAGCATCATGGGGATGCGAATCGCATTGACGTGGAGACGTTCGGCAAGACGCCAGGCAGAAGAAGCCAGGACCACGGCGCCGATGCCGACGAGGAACCGGAGGCCATGCAGAGCGATAAAGGTGCTGCAAACACTTTGGATGAAAGCGAGGAAGAAGCCCGACCAATTCAGCCATTGGAAGCGAGAAGGGGACGAGGTGCGGGGTTCTTCGCGGGGGATGGTTTGAGATTCGATGGACTCGGACATGGGCGGATTCCTTAATGGGATCGTGTGCGTGGGAATAGTTTGCCGGGTATTTGGGGAGGACACAAGCGACGAGGGATTCTGGACGTAAGGCTGGCCGATCTGAAGATCGGCCACTACAGAAACGAGAAACCAAAAGCGAAGAGAGATTGCGGCATTAGAGCGTAAGAGCCTACCCTGATAGACCTAGGGTGGGGCACCCTCAAGTTCATTTGTGATTTGCCGTATCGTCGAAAACCCAAGAGCCGGCAGGATGCCGGCGCTACAAGGTGCGGGAGGTGTTGGACCAGTGGCCGGGGATCGGGGTGGAACAATGCGGGCACTTCCCAGTTTTGAGGTGATTTTCGAGAACGCTGTGCCAGGAGCGGCGGATTAGGAGTTTGTTGCAGTTGGGGCAGTGAGTGTTCGCAGCGTCCGAGAAGATGTTGCCCTCGTAAACGTAGCGCAGGCCGACCTCGCGGGCGATCTGGCGGGCACGGTGGAGGGTTTGGGGAGGAGTGGGGGGCTTGTCCTGGAGCTTGAAGTCCGGGTGGAACGCCGTGAAATGCAGCGGAACGTCAGGGCCGAGATTGGCGAGGATCCATTCGGCGAGCTTGCGGGTTTCGGCGGGGTCGTCGTTGAGCGTGGGGATCATGAGGTTGGTGATCTCAAACCAGACGGGAGTTTCGTTCTTGAGCCACTTCAGGGTGTCCAGAACGGGCTGGAGATGCGTGAGGGTGATTTTGCCGTAGAAATTGTCGGTGAAGGCCTTGAGGTCGACGTTGGCAGCGTCAATGTGGTCGTAAATGTCGTGGAAGGCCTCGCGGGTGATGTAGCCGTTGGTGACCATGACGGTCTTGAGGCCGTGGAGCTTGGCAGCTTTACAAATGTCAATGATGTACTCGCCCCAGATGGTGGGTTCGTTGTAGGTGAAGGCGATGGAGTTGCAGCCGTATTTCTTGGCGAGGAGAGGAACGTCCTCAGGTAGAACGTGTTTGGAGTTGACCTGGTCCTGGTGGGACTTGGAGATGTCCCAGTTCTGACAGAAGAAGCAGCCCATGTTGCACCCGGCAGTGCCCATGCTGAAGATGCGCGTGCCGGGGAGGAAATGATTGAGGGGCTTTTTCTCGATGGGATCCACCTGGAGAGCGGCGGGGGAGGCGTAGCCAAGACTGTAGAGTTTGCCGTTCTGATTGACACGGATGAAACAGAATCCGGATTGGCCATGGCCGATGTGGCAATGACGCGGGCAGAGATAACAGTGCACGTGGCCGTTTGGTTCGGGCTCCCACCAAAGAGCTTCGTGGAGGGTGGGCGTGCTTTGGAGGATCTGGAGAGTTGACATGATCCTCGGACCTCTAAAGGGATTATACGCCTGCCTATGGTGAGAATCGCGTTCGACTGAACGGGATATCAGACATCGGATAACAGATATCAGAAACCTGGAATCAGGAGTGGAGATGCTGAGCACGGCGGCGCTCGGCGGCCCAGTCCGCGAAGGATTTCAGGTTGTGGCGATATTGCCAGGAGAGGTGGAAGAATTTTTTGGCGTCGAGGTTGGCGGCGTCTGGACCGAGAAAGGTTTCGAAGCGCCATTGAATGTAAGGGCTTTTCCAGGGACGAAAGCGGTAGCCGCGGGAGGAGAGCCAATAGAATTGAAGGATGTGCCACATGAATTGAGCGGTCCGTAAAGCCCCCGCCTCCTAAAGAGGAAAGACAAGATCCCAGGTGCAAAACCGGCCCCTGGGGCACCCGGAGAAGGAGTTTACAGTTGACAGTTTACAGTCAACAGTAAAGGCGGGAAGACCCGAGACCCACCCTCAAAAAACGAGGATGGGGCACCCCGGGGAAAAATACTAACCCAAGAGGAGGGCGAACCCAAGAGCCGGCAAGATGCCGGCGCTACAAAGGATGTTGCGGACATGGGGCGTCTGCCTTCGGCGGCTGCGCCCCTACGAGGCAGACGAGCGGTTAGCCGCCCATGGGAACGGATAAGTGCTCGTGGACTAAGAGCCAGGTCTTGCCACGTTTCTCCCATATGCCGGTGTAGCGGACGGGCGAATCGATGGTCTTGCCATCCTTCATTTTGACAGAGATATGCATGGGGACGGTGGTCCAGGCAATGTTGCCATGGCGCGTGACTTTGAGTTCTTTGCCAGCAGTGAGAGAGGCGGAAGCGGCGTTGTCGAGGAACTCCTTGCGGACTCCGGCGTCGTATTCCTTCCACCCGCTGTAGGAAAAAGGAGCGAGGTCGTAGAAGACCAGGTTGTTGTCCTTGGCGTAAAACTTGGCGGCGTTGGCGGGATTTCCGGAACTCCAGGCGGCGCAATAGCCGTCGATCAACTTGCGAAAAGTGGCGTCATCGGAGGCTATTTGTTGGGCGCGCGCGCCGACGAAGGTGACGAGGGCTCCAAGAAAAGCCAGCAGGACAAAGAGAGACCAATGGTGACGCGGACCGGCGGCACGCGGGGCGGACTGGGAAACGGCAGACATGTGCACCTCTTCGAGTTAAGGTCCGCCACAAATGACCAAATCGGGCGGTGATGGATTGAGTGACTCTACGATAGACAGGTTTGAGGACGTTTTCAAGGGGGAGAGCGCAGACGTCAGCCGATGGGTGGGCGGCGTTCGCCGATTGCCAGGCGCTGTTCGCCGATTTACCGGTGCGGCGATAGAGCGGGCGGCTCTAGCCTGGCTGTGGGCAGCCGAGAAGGCTACCTGGAGGCAGGTATGGGGATCGAAGCGACACGGCAAGAGCAACGGAATCGGTGGGTGGTGGGTGCGGGATGGGTGGCAGGAATCGGAATCGCTCTTGTGGAAATGCAGATGGGCATGGATTATGTTCAGGAAAACCTGGTGCCACGGATCAGCGCGATTCTGGGTTGGCTGCCGATACTTGGGACGCTGGTGTGCCGGTGCATGGGAACTTCTGCGGCACACTACCACGGCATGGAATCGATGATGCGACTGATGCTGTTGACGTCCGTGCCCTGCGGATTGTGCGTGCTGGGGTTGGTGCGGAAGCAGCGAGCGGCGGAGTAAAAAACGTGGGAGAAGCAAGAGACGAGCAGAGCATGGAAGAGCAACTAACAAACCGGTACCGACGCACAGGGCTCTTTCCCGGGTTGTTCCTGGTTGTGATCGGGAGCGTAGTGCTGCTGGATCACATGGGGATTATCTCGGCGGACCGGTTGTGGAGGTTCTGGCCGCTTCTGTTGATCGCAGCCGGGATATTCAAGCTGTACGAGGGATATAACCGCGTGTTTGGCGTCGTAATCGTGATCGTGGGCGCACTGTTTTTGGGGAATAACCTGGGTTACACAAGACTGTCGTGGGGGGAACTTTGGCCGCTAGTGTTGATTGGCGTGGGGCTGACGCTGATCTGGAACAAGTTCGAAATACCCAAGCTCCAGCGGATGTCCCCTGGAGGACCAAATTCGATCAATGAGCTTGCGATCTTCGGAGGAGTGCAGCGCCGCATTCACGTCAACGATTTCAAGGGGGGGAGCATCTCAGCGCTGTTCGGCGGGGTGGAGGTGGACTTTCGTTCCGCGGATATCGAGGGCGAGGAGGCGGTGTTGCTCATTGAAGCAGCTTTCGGGGGCATCGAAGTGACAGTTCCTGATCGCTGGCTAGTTCTCTGGGAGGGGCAGAACATTTTTGGAGGGTACACCGACGAGACCCGGCCACCTTTGCCGGACGTCCCCGGCGCACCGCCGAAGAAGCGGCTGATTCTGCGAGGCCATGCCGTGTTTGGCGGGATTACGGTGAAGAGCTGAAGCACGCCATGAGTGCGGTCCCCACAAGTCGACCCCAGCAGATGATTTTCGGGGTGGGTTGGATTTTCTTCTCGCTGCTGCTGGCGGTCCTGCTGAAATCACCGGGAATCCTAATATGGTCCCACGCGCTCGCGCTGGCGGCAGTGCTCTCCGGGTTAGCCCAAGTCAGCGCCATTTCGGCGGATTTTTCCTGCAGGACTGCACCGCTCTCGCGAACGCCGCTGTGGCGACTGCTGCTGACGCATGTGGTGGCGGCGTTGCTGCTGACGTTTTTCTGGGTCAAGGTCGGAGTGATTGTAGCGCGGCAATTCGACTCTATCGAAGGATGGAAAGGAATCTACGGGGAGTACGTTCTGAAAACGGGGATGATGTTCGCCGCGGGATTCTTCTACTACTTGTTGAGCGTGGCAGTTCAGTACGCGCTGATCGCGCAAAAAGCGAGCAATGAAGCACAGGCGCGAGCAGTGGAATCAAGCATACGCGCGCGGGAAGCGGAGTTGAGCGCGCTGAAGGCGCAGATCAATCCGCACTTTCTATACAACAGCCTGAATTCGATTAGCGCGCTGACGAGCATCGATCCGGCTCGGGCACGGGAGATGTGCGTATCGTTGGCCGATTTTCTGCGGCTGACGTTGGGGATGGGGGAGAAGCCCGTGATTCCACTGAGAGAAGAAGTGGGATTGTTGGAGAAATATTGCGCGATTGAAAAGGTGCGGTTTGGAGAGCGATTGAGGGTGGAGGAGGAAATTCAGGAGGAGGCGAGGGAGTGCCTGCTACCGCCGCTGCTGCTGCAGCCGCTGTTCGAAAACGCGGTGGTGCACGGAATTGCGCAGATGCCGGAAGGAGGATGGATCCGGTTGCGGGCCACGCGGAATGAGGACCGAGTGTCGCTGACGGTGGAGAATTCGTGGGACCCGGAAGCAGGGAGTTCGCGGAAAAACGGAGTTGGGTTGAAAAATGTGCAGAGACGGCTGGAAGCACGCTACGGAAATGAAGCGCGACTGCAGGCGAACGCGGAAGACGAGGTGTTTCGAGTGAACTTGTCGTTCCCCGTGGAGACGGAGAAGGCAAAGTGAGCGGGCCGAATCGAAAGTGGAAAGCACTGATCGTGGACGATGAGGAACTGGCGCGGAAGCTGCTTCGGGAAATGCTGAGCGTTCACCCGGAGATTGAGATCGCGGCGGAATGCGGAAATGGGATAGA
>Ga0187801_10000181_pt1 | contig 15341 bp, 15 predicted proteins | sample NC_wetland_sal_i_10_FD_132465 | JGI IMG/M metagenome (GOLD analysis project Ga0187801, IMG submission 132465) | Wetland sediment microbial communities from Neuse River Estuary, North Carolina, USA - Control_1 | ecosystem: Environmental > Aquatic > Freshwater > Wetlands > Sediment | place: USA...
ACGACTTCGCTGGTGGTGGATTTTTCCGATCCGATTCTTCTGGCGGGGACGAACGTGGACAACATGTTCCGGTTGGTGGAACTGGGCGATTGTGCTGGAGTGATCGACTACTCGGAGCGGCTGTTCTGGTGGGGCGAACGGAACAAGATGGACAACTGGGTGAACCTGGGATTTGACGGCGGGTTCACGGGGCCAACGCTGCCGCACTACCCGTTGGGTTGGACGCCGGATGCAACGTTTGCGCCGGGCGGGACGGATGAAGAGAACTTTGTGGTGTGGGGCGCGGCGTACTCAATCGTGGGGAATGGATCGACCGGAACACGCGGATTGATGACGCAGGGCGCGGTGCAGGATTCGCTGGGGGCGCCGCTGATTCAGACGAACACGGATTACACGGTGCGAGCGCGGTGCGCGCGGAATGGAACGCTGGCGCAAGGGACACTGCACGTGCACTTATACAGCGCGAGCGGCGGGATTAATACGTCCGGATTGCAGTTGACGGCGAGCCAGCTGACGGCGAGCTACGTGGAATACAGCGCGGAATTGACCGCACCGCTGGGAACAATTCCCAGCGACCTGGTGCTGCGGGTGTACGCGGACGGAATGCCGAATCAGAATGGGCAATTTTACATTGACGCGATCGAGATTTTTCCGACCGCGCAGCCGACAAATGCTTCGCTGGTGCGAGCAAGCCGCGTGGAAGATCCAGAGAGCTATGACGGGATCGACGGGATGCTGAGCGTGGCGGAGAACAACGGGCAGGCGATCCGGTCGGCGTTCATGCTGCGAGAGCGACTGTATTTCGTGAAGGAACACTCGTTGTACGTGACCCAGGACGACGGGACGAATGAGCCGGCGCTGTGGTCGATATCGGAAGTGTCGCGACGCGTGGGAACGCCGTCGGTGCGAGGGGTTGGATTTGGCGAGGACTGGGTGGTGATTGCGCACCGGACGGGGCTATACCTTTTTTCCGGCGGAGAGCCGGTGAAGATTTCGCAGGAAATTCAGCCAACGTGGAACCAGATCAATTGGCAGTGCGCACAAACGCTGTGGGTGACGGTGGATACAAAAGAGCGGCGGATTTACGTGGGCGCGCCATTCGGAAGCGCAACGACGCCCAATCGCGTGCTGATGCTGGATTATCACGATATTGATTCGGCGAGCGACTTGGCGACGCGGCCACCGGTGAACATTACATACACGGGGAGAAAAGCGGCAACGGACAACGCGCGCAAATGGTCGCCGTGGGCGATTGCGGCGAATTGCTGCGCGCTGATCGAGCGGGGCAATGGAACGGCGGTGGCAGCATTTGGCGGCGGGAATCCTGGCGTGGGCGGCGGCGGGCCGACAGGAAAGATTTATCAGCTCAGCGATGCGCAATACTCGGATGACGGAACGGCAATCGCGAGCTACTACACGACACATTACTTTCCGGAACGAATGTCGGAGAGCGCGCTCGGCGTGGGAGCGCACCGGAAGCTGTTCAGCTATTTGACGATGTATGTGGAGGGCGCCGGGAACCTGGGGCTGATGAGCTACGTGGATTCCTCGAGTGCCGCAACGACCCAGCAGGCGTTACCGTTGAGTTCGCCAGGGCGGGAGGATCTGGAGCTGCCGATTAATGTGCTGGGAGAACGAGTGGCGTTCCAGGTGAGTACGAACCAGGCGGGGGCGTGGTTCCGGTTGCAGCGTTTTACGCCGTCCTTGAGGACGGATCCGTGGGCGCCAGTGAGAGGCGTGAATTGAGCGTGGAGGAATTGGGAATGGGGCCAGGATTAGGGATATCAGATATCAGTGATCAGATATCAGGAAGCGGCGATCAGAGATCAGCGACCAGCGATCAGGAAGCAAGAAAATCCGCTGTTTCCTTGGCTCTGGGAAAAGCAGGTCCCTCGCTTCGCTCGGGACGAAATGACGACGCATTACAGTTTTTGCCCAGCTTATGGAGCCGTGGCCTGCTGAAAGCCATTTAGGCAGCTGCTTCTCGCCCGGATTTCTCACAACGCACAAGGTTGAGATACTTCGACCCCGCAAAGAGCGCGGGCCTCAGGATAACAGCGTGTTGCTGAAGTTGGATGACGTTTCAATGCCAGCCTGTGAGAAATCCCGGCTAATGGGGAACAACGGTGAAGCTCGTGCCGGGTGAGAAGCCCGCGAAAGATTCCCTGGGGCCGAGCCTGCGCATCCACATTTGCCGGCCGTCTGCGGTGAGCGCGCGGATCAGACTTTCGCCCTGACTGCCCTGTTCCACGGCGTAGAGAGCCGGACCTGTTGCCGTGGGCATGGCCTGCACGATTTGCTTGCCGACATATCCAGGAATTTGGGGTATGGACCAGATGATGGTGCCGGAGGGAAGAGAATCGCTGGAAAGAACGGTGATTGTGGCTTCTGCCTCGTGCATTCCGACGCGGGCGCGAATCGTTACTGTGCCGTGGTCTTTGGCGAACACGACAGGATCGCCGGCACTATAGAGATTCGCGACGTAGGAATTACTGAGAGACCATTCCGCGCTACCGGTGATCGTTTTCCCGTCGATATCGAAAGCGCTGAAGGCATGAGACTGGCCTACCAGCATGTTGACCACGGCAGGAGAAATGAAGAGGGTCTGCTCCGGGTCCGCGGGCGGAACTTCTGAGATCGTGGAAGCGCTTTCTTCCAGATGCTGCTTCATGGCTTCAAAGCGCTTTTTCCTCTCGGCGGCTCTCGCGGCTTCGTCTTGCGAGGGAGCAGCGGTAGCAGAATCGGCTGGGGCTTGAGAGGGCGATTGGGCTGGCGTCTGAGGAAATGCAGCGAAAGCAAGAAGTGAGGAAATGACCAAAGAGAAAAGCCGGGAGCGCGGGCGGCCGAAGAGGGAATCCATGGAAGTCTCCCTGATTTATTTATACCTGAGCGCGGGTTGCTTGAGATGGATTTCAGGATTCGCGTTGTTCAAGTAGGACAGTGACGTTGCGCGGTGTGAGCTGAGCGGGATCGACCGGCGGAAACAGTTGGTGGGGCTGGTTGAGGTTTCAAAAGCGGCGGCCCTTCCCTGAAAGGATCGGGGCAAGCAAGGCTGCTGCATTCCAAAGAAGAGAGGATTGTCATGCCAAGTTACTCGAATGTTGTGCCACCGTCGTCAGTGGGATTTGGGGAGAGCGCGAGTGTGATTGCGTCGATGGACACGATTTATCCTGCGCCATTCAAGAGCGCGCAGGTGGCGCTGGCGCCGAATTTTTCGACGGGGAAGGTGCGGTGCGCAGTGGAAATCATTTGGAGCGGCGCGCCGGGCACCATTTCGGTGCAACTGCAGACGGCGGACACTGATGTGGACGCGGCCTACAGCCCGGAGGGCACGGCGATCAGCACTGTAAGTGCGGGAAATGTGAGCCGCGGGGAGTTCCCCGATGTGGTCGCGCGGTTCGCGCGCATTTATATCTTGACACTGACGAACAACGTTAGCGCGACGGCGAAGATCAGCGCGTAAGCGGCAGCGATCACAGCGACGATCCATAGATGGTTGCTGACGCGTGGAAATGCCTCACCCCTGGAAGGGGTGAGCTACAGGAACGCAAAAGGCCTCACCCTGAAGGGTGAGGTACAGGAACGGAGAGGAATGTGCTGACGGTTGCGCAACTGGCGCCGGTGAAGGACAAGGACCCGTATTTGTACGAGACGCTGGTGAAGATTGTGGGGGCGGTGAATGCAGCGAGCCAGAGCGCGGGCGTGGACCCTGCAACGCCGTCGCAGGCCCCCTCGCCGGTTGCGTCCGTGCAGGTGCAGGCGGCGAATGGATGGTTTGACCTGGCGATTACGGACCCATCGCGGTCGCGGCCGGGACTGTTTTATTTCGCGGAGTCTGACGTGACGCCGGCGTTCAGTGCGCCGCGTGTGTACTTCCTGGGATCTTCGCGGAATTTGTATGTGCAGCTGGGGAATCAGACGCTGTACTGGAGAGCGTATTCGCAGTACGTGGGATCGAGTCCATCGGCGCCAGTGGCCTACGGGACTCCACCTACCGCAGTGGTCGGAGGCGGTGCTTCGGGGCCAGCGCCGTTGGCGTCGAGCGGGAGCGGGACGCCGGCGAATGGATTGCAACGCAGCGGGAATGGGTTTGGAGTGCCTGTAGGGACGCGGATTGGGAAGGGGTAGTTAGGGAGATATCAGATACCAGATATCAGATATCAGATATCGGATATCAGATATCAGGAAGCGGTTGGTTGCTGACCGAGGGATGATTGCCGAGGGAACTGACGTGCGAGTGCGAGCGTATGAGGAGAGCGACCTGGAGGAGCTGCAACGGATCCATGCGGCTCAGGGGTTTGCGTATGCGTTTCCGGATTTGAGCAATCCGTTGTTCATGACGAAATTGGTGCTTGTTGGAGAGAAAACGAACGAGGAAGTGAAGGCAGGGGAGCAAGCGTGCCTAGATGGGGCGCAGCAGTGCTGCGCCCCTACACGGAAGGATGCGGAGCCGACCACTCACGACAGGTCAGGACAGACCCTTCACGACGGTTCAGGGCAGGGAATTGTGGGCGCTGCGCTGCTGCGGTTGACGGCGGAGGCGTATCTGCTGCTGGACCCAAAGGCGGGGACGCCGCGGCAACGGTGGGAATGGCTGTTGGGATTGCACGCTGTGACGGAGCGAGAGGCGGCGCGGCGCGGGTTGGAAGATGTGCACGCGTGGCTGCCGCCGGAGATTGCGGCGAAATTTGGGAAGCGGCTGAGGAAGCTGGGCTGGGTGAGGGATGACGAGTGGACGCCGTATTGCAGGAGGCTGCGGTAATAAGGGCTGAGGAATTGCTGCCAGGCGGTTAGCGCTCAAATACCAGAACAGCGCGCGGGCTTCCGCGAGAACTTGGTGGCCAAGACGCAATGGTTGAGATCCTTCGACGATCCTCATCGGATCGCCTCAGGATGACAAATTGAAGTGAGAGTTTTGACGCTTGTGGGGAGGATTTCATGGGACGAGGGGCGCAAGGACAGACGCAGCAGATGACGGATCAGCAGTTGGCGCAGACGAATGCGTTGAACCAGCAATTGCTAGGACAGCAGCAGACGTTGGGAAGCCAAGTGGGGGCGCAGTATCAGAGCATATTGAACAATCCGGGATACAGCACCGCGCAGCAATCGGCGATCACTGGGCAATCACAGGGAGCGCTGGCCAGCGCGTTTGATTCGCTGCAACAGGCGGCGAATAACCGGGTGGCACGAACCGGGAATTCCGCGGGATTTGCGGACTTGACGGACGAGTTGGCGCGGCAAAAGGGGCAGCAAGAGGCGAGCACGGCGCAACAGAACCAGGTGGCTTTCGCCAACACGGCGTTACAGCAGCAGATGGCAGCGCTGCAAGGACTGTCCGGACTGTATGGAATTGATACGAACCTGCTGGGAAAGACACTGGGGATTCCGTCGGAGTTGTTGAATGTGCGGGCGAATGCATCGCGGCCCAGCGGATTCTTTACTTCGATGGGATCGAGTTTGGGCGGGACGCTGGGCGGGCTGCCGTCGTTGTTTATGTAGGGAGAGATCAGATATCAGATATCAGATATCGGATATCGGATATCAGGGACCGGTTGAGAGACATGATGACGAGTCGGGTTAGGCTGAAATCGAAGAGGGATCTCTCACTCCGTTCGAGATGACGGGTTCTTAGATTAGTGACAACCACAAAGCGGCGGCCCTTCGCTGGAAGGCTCAGGGCAAGCCCTTTCGCACTCAGAGTCAACAAGGTGCCGAACTCCAGAACAGGTGGACACCATGCTTTCCATGCCATTGACGATTCTGTTGGCCGTGTTGTCGTTGGGCGCGCAGCTTACGGTGTTTTTGCGGTGGATGCACAGGCGAATTGGGGACGACGAGATTCAGCGCGCGTTCGTGCGGGACCTGGCGTTGCGGCACCTGCCGTCGATTTACCGGGCGCTGCACATGATCGCGGAGCAGCAGGGAATTACGCTGGATGAAACGCCGATCGTGAACTATGTGGATTTGAGGAACGGGCACCCGCGGTTGTGAGGTGGAGGCGCTCCAAGAGTGGTGGCGTGGCTCGCGGCAGGGCCTGACGTGGGCCAAGGAATTGGTTGCGGGCGATCAGATATCAGCGACCAGCGACCAGGAAACGGTTTGTTGCTGAGTTTGGATGGGGATTGATGCGGGGAATGACCTTGCGGACATGGGGCGCAGCCCTTCGAGGCTCAGGGTAAACAGTGCTGCGCCCCTACGAAGAAGTTTCTCCAGCGGAAGAGTGATTGCCGCACGAACGAAGACACGTGGACCGACGAAGATGTTATTCGATTCAAAACTGATGGCGATGGCGAGGCGGGCGGCAGAGGCGGAAGGGTTGGACGCGGCCGTGGTGTGCGCGGTGGTGGAGCAGGAGTCTGGGTGGAACACCTGGGCCATGCGGTATGAGCCACTGTTTTTCGCGAAGTATGTCGCACCCTTATATACAAACAATAAGGTAGGAGCGACGGAGGCCTACGCGCGCGGATTCTCGTGGGGGCTGATGCAGGTGATGGGACAAACGGCTCGAGAAGCAGGCGTGACTTCCCTACACCTTTCGGCACTGTGCGATCCGGCCGTGGGATTGCCGGTGGGATGCAAAATTCTGCGGAAGAAATTCGATGCGGTGCGCGGGGACATGCATAAAGCGTTGCTGGCCTGGAACGGCGGGGCCAATCCGGACTATGCGGATGAAGTGGTGGCACGAGTGGCGCGGTACCGGTAAGGCGGATCTCAATGTGGACAAAAATTTGGTTGCGGGTTGCGGCTGCTGCGATTGTGCTGGTGCTCGGCGTGAGTATTTTTGTGGCTTGGCGCGGAGCGCGGCGGGAGCAGGCGCAGCTCCAAGAGAAATTGAAAAGCGTGGAACAGGCAGTGCGCGAAGCCGACGCGCGGGAAGAAAGCCGAAAGACGGAGCTCAAGCAGCAGCTAGCTGAGATTCAGAAGAAAAAGACTACGGTTCAGGAGCCCGAGCAGGTGCTGAAGGCTTTACCAGACGTGCTGCCGCTGCCCAAGCCTCTGGTGTTAGAGGAGACGCCGCAGTCCCCTGGTGAGGGCCAGCCAAGCGGCACGGATAAGCCGGAGGTACCCAGCCCCAACGTCCTTTTGTCGGTCGAAGACCTGAAACCTCTGTACGACTTCGCCCTGGAGTGCCAAGCATGTCAGGCCAAGTTGAAAGCGGCCCAGGCGGACCTGACCGACGAGAAGGTCAAGACACAGGCGCTCAGCAGGGAACGAGATGATGCCCTGCAAGCGACAAAGGGTGGGTCCGTTTTACAGCGACTTGTGCGAGCTGCGAAATGGTTTGCGATTGGCGCTGCGGCGGGAGCGGTGGCTGCGAAGTTGGCGCATTGAAATTCGTTTGAAGGAGCTGGCCTCCCAACCTCAACACGATTCACCAGCTAGCCTCAGGAAACCCAGCGACCTTGCAGGACGCCGGCTGGCGCACCCCCCGCGCCAGCCGGGAAGTATGCCTCTTGGTCCTTGATAAGGGCAGGGATATCCACAGAAAAGGCCGGAAAGACAGAAGATTCCTCTTGACAGTGAGTCCTATAAGCTATATTATGTTAACTGGCAACTAAGTGTGATTGGGGATGGGCTAGGGCACCTTATTAAGGTAACGCCGGCGGCTTGGTGCCCCCCTCCCCCAGACCTTTGCCTCCCTCCTGTCGCAATTCTTTTTGAAATCCTAAATCGAAGAGGGATTCCTCATTTCGCAGACTCCGTTCGGAATGACGAGTTTGGTTGGCCAATGCCCAAGGAAGACGCAATGGCGGCCGTTATTTTTTTGGCGATTTGAGACGGGCTAGCTCGAAGTCGATGTACTGCTGGAGACCGTGTGGGTCCGCGCCCACGAGGCGACGGCCGCTGACGAAGAGCGTCGGAGTGCTTCGAACGTCAAGGAGCTTGCCATTCGCCAAGCTAGCGTCGACCTCAGCAGCGGCTTGCGGGCTACTCAGGCAGGACTTGAAGCTCTCCGTATTGAGTCCCGAGCGACCAGCGTAGTCAACCATCTTGTCGTAAACGTTGGAAGGGGAAATGATGTCCTGATTGTCGTAGATCAGGTCGTAGAGCTTCCAGAAGGCCTTAGGATCCTGTTGGTAAGCACAACGCCCGGCGAGAGCGGCGGTACGGGCCCAGGGATGTATCTGATCGATGGGAAAGTCCTTAAAGATGATTTTGACTTGGGGATAGTTGGGCAGGAGGCCGCGGATTGCATCATGAAGGTTCCGGCAGACGGGACATTCGAAATCCGAGAACTCAACGATGGTTATGGGGGCTTTGGGATCACCGAAAACGGGAGCGCCTTTGAGGTCGAACTTGGCGATGTTTTCGGCGAGAGGGTCACTGTTCAAATCGTTGACTTCCCCGCGGAGCAAATAGCGGCCATCGGCGGTGAGATACATTTTGACGTCGTCTGAACCTTCGGGAGTCTTGACCTGAATGGGGACCTCGGAGATGCCGGAAGAGCCTACGGGTTTAGGCGTGCCGACGGTGATGGTGATGTCTGACCCGAGAGCATAATAGTTGCGCAGGAAGGCTTCAATACTCTTTTGCGTCTGTGTGGATGAGGCTGCCGCGGGCTGTTGCGCGCGGCCGACGGCGGCGGTCAGAACAAGAGATGCCAGCAGAGCAAGCTTCAGTGTGGTTTTCACGCGTGTCCTCTCTTACTAAAATCACAGTCCTTTCTTCAGGGGCTAAAGCCCATTCGTTTCGGCGGCTTTACGCAGGGCCTGAAAGCCCCTGCCTCCTAAAGAAAACCAAAGAGCCGACCTGAAGGTCGGCCACTACAAACCCAAGAAAGGCGCTTGCCTCCGCTGACGATAGCCGTCCACGAGATGAGTCTTAGAGAATTGTTTCATGGAATAAATCGCTGCGCGATGGGAAATGGACGGCCGAACCCGAAGGCGCGGGACGTGATCTTGAGGCCGGGAGCAGCCTGCTTGCGCTTGTACTCGTTGCGATCGACAAGAGAGGCAATGTCGCGGACGAGCTTGAGGTCGATGCCCGTTTCGATGGCAATCTCTTCGGGGCATTTCACTTCTTCAATATAGGCTTTCAAGATGCGGTCCAAGACCTCGTAGGGTGGCAAAGAGTCCGTGTCCTTTTGGTTTGGACGCAGTTCGGCGGAGGGGGGTTTCTCCAATGTGGAGCGGGGAATCAGTTCCCTTTCGCGATTGATGTACTGCGCGAGTTCGTAAACCATGAGCTTGGGCACATCGGAAATGACGGCAAGACCGCCGGCCATGTCGCCATAGAGGGTGCAGTAACCGACGGCGTTTTCCGATTTGTTTCCGGTGCTGAGGACCATCGAGCCGAACTTGTTCGAAAGACCCATGAGGAAATTGCCGCGGATGCGGGCTTGGATGTTTTCCTCGGTGGTGTCCGGCGGACGATCCTGAAAGGCTGGGGCCAGGGCCTGCTTGTAGGCTTCGAAGACGGGCGCGATGGGAATGGTGAGGAATTCAATATTGAGGCTGCGCGCGAGGGCCTGGGCGTCGGTTTTGCTGCCTTCGGAAGAATACGGGCCGGGCATGGAAACGCCGAGGACGTTGGAGGTGCCGAGAGCGGCCACGGCGATGGAGGCGACGACGGCGGAGTCCACGCCGCCGCTGAGGCCGACAATGGCCTTGGCGAATTTGCATTTGCGGACATAGTCGCGAGTGCCGAGAACGAGGGCCTGATGCGCACAAGCAATTTCGTCGGAGGGCTGTTCACGGACGTCGCCCTCACCGGTAACAGTGTCAAAGAGGACGAGATCTTCTTCGAAGGCTTTGGCTTGTGCGGCGATTTTGCCACTGGGGGTGAACGCGACGCTGGAACCGTCGAAAATGAGGGAATCGTTGCCGCCGACCTGGTTGACATATATGACGGGGCGCTTGTGGTGAAGTGCGATGGAACGAAGCATGCCGAGGCGGAGGAAGCGCTTGTCGATGGTGAAGGGCGAGGCAGAAAGATTAATGAGGACGCTGGTGCCTTGGGAAACGAGTTCCATGACCGGGTCGCGGGCGTACATGGGAGAGGCCCAAAAGGTTTTGTCGTTCCAGACGTCTTCGCAGATGGTGATGCCAAGCTGCTCCTGGCCGAGGCCGTAGACATATTGGCGGTCGCCCGGCAGGAAATAGCGCGATTCGTCGAAGACGTCGTAGGTGGGGAGGAGCATTTTGGACTGCTCAAAGACGACGCGGCCTTCGCAGATCAGGGCGGCTTTATTGGCCACGGACTTCCCTGCCCGCTGGTGGTCCTGGTCGACGCGGCCCGCGTAGCCGACGATGGCCGGAAGAGGCATTTGCGCGGCGACTTTGTTGAGGGTGTCGTGGTTTCGCTGAATGAAGGCTGGGCGTTCGAGGAGATCGAGGGGCAGGTAGCCGCAGATACACAGCTCGGAGAAGACGGCGAGGTCGGCGCCGCGACGTTTGGCCTGCGCGGCAAGCTCGAGGATGCGCGCGGAATTGCCTTCAAAATCGCCAACAGTGGGATTGAATTGAGCCAGGGCTATTTTCATCCGGGTTGAAGATTAGGATAAGTGGGGAGTGGGGGAGAATGCAAATGGGGGAGTTTGCCACAGAAGACACAGAGAGCACCGAGCCCTACTCTGTGGCAGATAGCTTGGGAACGCTGGGAAAATCCTCACCCCTGAAGGGGTGAGCTACAGGCCGGCGGCGGTTCGCTGAACGAAGGCGGTATTGGCTGTCAGGCCGAAGGTCTCGAGAAGCTGGGCTTGCACGCGTTTGCAGACAGCATTGATTTCGTCGACAGAAGAGCCGGATGGACTGACGCGATAGCGCAACTGCTTCTGTCCCACGGGAGTTTGCAGAATGCGCAATACGACGTCCGCGACTTCCTGGGGGTTTCCGGCTGCGGCCGTTAGGGCGCCATTCACCTTGGCTGGGATCTGGTTGGCGACGCCGTAGGTTTCTGTGCGGACCTGGTCGGCCGCCATGACGATGTTGCCGAAAACGGGGGTCTGATAGGCACCCGGCTGAACGATCACTGATTCAATTCCCTGCGGCGCCAATTCGTAGTGATAGGCCTCCGCAAGCGCTTCCAGCGCGAACTTAGTGGCACAGTAATGGCCAAAGGAGGGGAAGACGACGCGCCCGGCGCCACTACTGATGTGCAGGAGCAGCCCGCTGCGCTGACGCCGCATCTGGGGAAGAACCGCGCGGTTTACGCGAACTGGGCCGAAAAAATTCGTATCCATGATGCGCTGGGCTTGCTCGGTGGTGACGGCTTCTGTCAAGCCAACAATGGGGTAGCCGGCATTGTTTATGGCCACGTCGATGCGGCCGGCCTCCTCCACGATAGTGCGCACGGCGCGCTCCACGGAAGCATCGTCGGTAACATCGAGCTCCAAGACATTCAGAGGGAGCGATTCCCTTTTGGCGAGGCCGCGGATTTCGGCGGCGTTTGTGGCGTTGCGTCCTTCAGGATCGCGCATGGTTGCGAAGACGGTATAGCCGTGGCGCGCGAGGGTCTCCGAGAAAAGCCTGCCGAAGCCGGTGCTGGAACCGGTGATGAGGACCACTTGTTTCGAATCCATAGCGTTTCCTCCATGGGCGGCCTACTGGAGTCCTTGGATGCGAGAGGAGCAGCAGTTGGATACGCTGGATAGCGACTCTTCAGAGACAAAAAGAAAAGGCTCCCAGGGGGGCAGGAGCCGGTTCAGAAGGGCAAGATTCAGGGATTGTGCGGACATGGGGTGCAGCAGTGCTGCACCCCTACGAAGCCGGTGGCGAATTAAACGCTAAAGGAGCTGCCGCAGCCGCAGGTGCTCTTGACGTTAGGGTTATTGAACTTGAAGCCGGCGCCTTCGAGAGTTTCGACGTAATCGATCTCCACGCCGTCCAGATACATGGAGCTCATCTGGTCGACAGCGACCTTGAGACCGTTGAAATCCACAACTTCGTCGGATTCATTGGTCTGATTTTCAAAAGCCATGTGGTACTGAAAACCGGAGCAGCCCCCACCGACAACGGCGACGCGCAAAGCGGTCGGGACAGGGTTCTGCATATTCATGATTTCCTTGACCTTGCTGGCGGCAACGGGCGTCAGATTGATCATAGTTTCTCTTGGCCTCCGCTCGCAGACTGGACTGCGAGGAACTCAACTTACTTAGTATAACACAGCGCAAAAAAAGGCAAACCGAGCGTTCCTCAAGGATACTTCCCTGCCGTTACGGATATCAGCGATCAGATATCAGGAACTCGTGCTCGACGAATCTCAGTTCAACGAACGCACGAACGAATCGCGCAAGACAAGCTGAATCGCTTCCCTTAAGATAGATGCATCATGCGACATAAAGTTACGTTGTTGCCGGGTGAAGGAATTGGACCGGAGGTAGCCGCAGCGGTACGGCGGATTCTGGATGCTTCGGGCGTGCAGATCGAGTGGGAAGTGCTGGAAGCGCGCGCGGAGAATACGGACACGAGTACGGTGAAGGGCGCGGTGCTCAATGAGGCCGCGATTGAATCCGTGCGACGCAACCGTGTGGGGCTGAAAGGGCCGATGACCACGGCGATTGCAGGGGGCGCGCGCAGCGTGAACGTGGCGCTGCGGAAGAGCCTGGATTTGTATGCTAATTTGCGGCCGGTGAAGAATCTGCCGGGGGTGAAATCCCATTTCGATAACGTGGACGTGGTGATCGTGCGGGAGAACACGGAAGATTTGTATTCGGGGCTGGAGCACGAGGTAGTGCCGGGCGTGGTGGAGAGCCTGAAGATTATTACGGAAAAGGCGTCGACGCGGATTGCGAGGTTTGCGTTCGAATACGCGCGGAAGACCGGGCGGAAAAAGATTCACGCGATTCACAAAGCAAACATCATGAAGCTGGGGGACGGACTGTTTTTGCGGTCAGTGCGCGCTGTGGCGGAGCAATATCGGGATATCGAGTATAAGGAATTGATTGTCGACAATGCGTGCATGCAGATTGTGATCGATCCGAGGCAGTTCGATATTCTGCTGCTGCCGAATCTGTATGGTGACGTGATGAGCGACCTGGCTGCGGGACTGGTGGGAGGATTGGGCGTGGTGCCCAGCGGGAACATCGGGGACGAAGGCGCGATTTTTGAGGCCGTGCACGGAACCGCGCCGGACATTGCGGGGAAAGGCGTGGCGAACCCGACGGCGCTGCTGATGAGCTCGATTTTGATGCTGAATTACATGGGAGAAGGATTTGCGGCGGACCGCGTGGAGCAGGCGCTTTGGAAAGTGTATCGGGAAGGAAAGCACATGACGCGGGACCTGGGCGGGACCGCGGGGACGCAGGAGTTTGCGGACGCGGTGATTGCGGCGCTGCCGCGGGTGTAGAAAACAGCCCTATAGCGGTTAGTCTACAGCCGACAGTTTTGAGCTTGGTTGACAATGCATGCTGAATTCGTAGGTTGAGGTCCTTCCAACCAGAGAGCCGAACTCCCGGCGACCACGGTTCAGACGGTTCTTCGCATCAAGATGTTGCTAACGCCAAAAGGGGCTACGGCCTTGAACCCCTCCTTCTGGAACATCGACAGTGTTCCATGGGTGGACACATTTCCGAAGGCTGGCGCATGACCGCACCGCCGTAGCCTGGAACGGCAAAGGTCTTCCCAAGGAATGATTGGATAGGCCTCAACGAGTCCCCCTCCCTTGCTTCTTATCGCCTCCAGGGCGGCTTTCAACGCGGTAGTCGCCACCCCGCGTTTGCGATATTTCTTGTCAACAACAAAGCAAGTTATTCTCCAAAATTTCTCAGTGCCTCGTTTGAGGGCAAGCCCCCGATACGCGCGACTGTTGTCGATGCGAGGCAGCTCCTCCTTGGGGCCGTATTGGCACCACCCTACTGGCTCTCCTTTCACGTAGACGAGTATTCCATGGGAGCGCTTCTTCTCGACGAGTTCTCTCTTATCCCGGCGGTTCCGCACGGCTCTCTCACCCCTGGAATGCAGTCTCTTGTCCTCGGGCAAGAAACAGGGCCGGTGAAAATACATGCACCAGCAAAAGTCCCACCCATTCCCTTGAGAGAATAGTCTCTCAAAATCAGGCCAGGTCCTCTTTGATAGCTCCTTCGTCGTATACGCCAGACCTTGTGATGCCATTAGAGCGCAAAAGTCCTTCTCAACTGTACCAATGGATGGCCCGGAGCGGAGTGCAAGCGTTGGTCATTGTAATACTGGTGGATACTCAGCGGCTAAGGCCGGATTGATTTTGCGGCAGTTATGGCACGACTGAAGTCGCGCCCTCCCGAGAAGCGATGGTTCTCACACAGATTCTGGACCCCTGCCTCCTAAAGAGAAGAGCAAGAAACCCCAAGCAAATGGTTGGGTTGAGGCGTGGTTGAGTTGGCGGACCGCCTCAGAAGGCGGTCCCTACACGGAAAACCAAAGAGCCGGCAAGATGCCGGCGCTACAAAGGGCTTGAATGTCTTTGTCGACATGCTTAAGGAACGGTCGTCGAAAAGCGAAAAGCAGATAGTATGCGTTGTGTGAAATTCGGGTTAGCGCATACGTCCGCACTAGCCCGCAGCCACGGAAGGTGGGAGTATTGTCGGAAGGTACGTCCAACGAAAGGAATGGAAAGGGAGAAGCCATATGGCGAAAGAAGCCTTGAAGATTGTGGACCAACGGACGGACATGGAGTACGAGGTGCCGGTGCACAAGGGCACGATCCGAGCGAGGGATTTGCGCCAAATCAAAAGCGGGCCGGATGATTTCGGCTTAATGACTTACGACCCATCATTCATGAACACCGCTTCTTGCCGAAGCGCGATCACCTTTGCCGATGGGGAACGGGGAATCCTGCGCTACCGCGGATATCCTATCGAACAGTTGGCGGAGAAGTGCACGTTTCTGGAAGTGGCGTACCTGATCGTGCATGGCGAGCTTCCCAACGAGCAGCAGCTGAAAAGCTGGGTGAACGAGATCACATTCCACAGCATGTTGCACGAGACCACCAAGAAATTCCTGGAAGGCTTCCGCTACGACGCGCATCCCATGGGCATGTTCATCAGCACAGTCGCGGCCCTGTCCACCGTTCACCCTGAGGCCCGGGATGTGCACGACCCGGCGAACCGCCTTCGTCAGATCCACCGCCTGATCGGCAAGGTCCCCACCATCGCGGCCTACACCTACCGCCATAGCCGAGGCATGCCGTACGTGTACCCGGACAGCGATCTCGGTTACTGCGAGAATTTCATGAACATGCTGTGGCGGCTGGCCGAGCCGAAATATCACGCCAATCCGGCGCTCTCCCGCGCACTGGACATCCTGTTTATTCTGCACGCCGACCACGAGCAGAATTGCAGCACGAACGTGATGAGAGCGGTGGGCAGTTCGCAGGCGGATCCCTACCTATGTGTTGCAGCGGCAGCGGCGGCGCTTTCCGGCCCG
>Ga0187801_10000183_pt1 | contig 15261 bp, 10 predicted proteins | sample NC_wetland_sal_i_10_FD_132465 | JGI IMG/M metagenome (GOLD analysis project Ga0187801, IMG submission 132465) | Wetland sediment microbial communities from Neuse River Estuary, North Carolina, USA - Control_1 | ecosystem: Environmental > Aquatic > Freshwater > Wetlands > Sediment | place: USA...
AATAGCTGTGGATATTGTGGAATTTACTTTCCCAGCAAGATAGTTTTCCGGACCGTTCCCAGAGCTGTGGCAAAATGCGAACGGTTCAAATCGGAGAATCCAGTGGAACTCTATCGGTGGTTACCGCCCGAAGCTGTGAAAATTCTCCTCGTTCTGTTCCTGTCCTTTCTGATCGGCCTGGAGCGCGAGGAGCACAAGGCTGCGGCCGGGCACTACGCATTCGGGGGCGTGCGCACATTTCCGCTGATTGGATTGATTGGCTACTCCATTGCACTGCTGTCCGGCACGCAGTTACTCCCGTTGACGCTCGGCTTCTTGGTGATTGGGGGCTTTCTTTCGCTCTCCTATTGGCACAAACTTTCTTCTGCGGAAGCTGCGGGCGTTACCTCAGAGATGTCCGGCCTTGCCACTTACCTGGTGGGCGCGTTGGTGTACTACGAGCATTTTTGGATTGCCACTACCTTGAGCGTGGCCAGCTTGCTATTGCTCGAACTCAAGACGGGTCTGGAGAAGCTCGCCAACCGTGCAGCGCCAGGAGAAATTCTCACCCTCGCAAAGTTCCTGCTGCTTACGGCTGTCATTCTACCCATACTACCCAACCAGGAGTTTGGGCCGTTTCACATCAATCCTTTTAAGACTTGGCTTGTCGTCGCCGCCGTCAGCACGATTTCCTATGGCAGTTACATCCTACAGAAGCTCACCAAGGAACACGGTGGAGTCGTGCTTGCAGCCTTCCTGGGTGGGGCATACTCATCAACTTTGACCACCGTGGTTATAGCACGAAGAGCGGCTCATGAGCAGCACCCCTACCTTTTCGCGGGGGGGATTTTGACCGCATCGGGAGTCATGTACCTCCGTCTAGCCGCTCTCCTGGCTCTTTTCAATCGTCAGCTCCTGTCCCTGCTCGTGCTCCCCTTTCTTGTACTTTCGGCTCTAGCGATCGCCGTCGGATGGATTTGGTCGCGCCAGCCAGATGTGGCGGTAGATCAGGTAAAGCGGGAGTTCGAGCCGAACAATCCACTCGAGCTGCTGGCAGCCTTTCTCTTCGCTCTTCTGTTCCTGGCAATGCTGGTGGCCACCCAGTTGGCTGTCACTTACCTCGGAAGAGCAGGAGTCGACATACTTGCCGTGATCATGGGTGTTACCGACGTAGATCCCTTTATCATGGGCATGACCCAAGCCGCGGGCTCGCTGACCCCTCTGAAGGTTGCGGGGGCGGCGGTTCTGATTGCCGCGGCTAGCAACAACCTCATGAAGGGGATTTACGCCTACAGCTTGGCGGATCGCAAGACAGGCACTCAGAGCCTCTCTCTCTTGACAGGTCTTGCTGCCCTCGGACTTATTCCCCTCCTTTGGTTCTGACTTTGCTCGTCCAAACTCGAAGCCAAAAACTCTGCTCTAGCGATGTGGCGTTCGGACGTACCCGTCAAATCTGTTGCCCATCGCTTTGGCCACTTGAGCGTGTGCTTGATGAACGCTGGTTGGGTTCGAGGCTATAAATAGAAAAAGAGATAGCGACCGGGCAATCTGCAATCTCGATGACGAGTGCCGTGATCTACGTCACTGTAAGGTTCAGGCGATAGGGTGTAAATAAGAATCAGACCGGGTCGTCTTCCGAAAGTCAGCGCTCCACCTCTGCGATTAAAGCAGGCGCCAGCGCGGAGACGCCCGGTATAAGTTAAGAGCCGTCGACTGATCAGGGTGATCAGAAGGAGAAAGCGGACTTATGTTTGTTGGTGTGTGTCGACCGTCCGACACTTCCTAACTTCTGCAGCAAGAAAGCCGCGATGTCCTGCGTAGGCGTCAATATCGGCGCACTGACGGTAAAGGTGGTGGCAGTCCGAGCCGATGCCAAAAATGCCAAAGTGTCTGCCCATCAGGGACGCCCTCTGGAGGTTCTTAAGGAACTGCTCGCGATGCGGGAGTTCGCCGACGCTGAATATTTTGGCGTGTCCGGCCATCTCGGCCATATCTCTGAGTTCGCCGCTATCCAACGTGCTCTGCGAGAAGTGGAGGGCGAGTTTGACGCAGTAGTCTCTTTGGGCGGCGAATCTTTTCTCGTCTACACTCTCGTGGACGGAAGGATCACCAATGTTTTGTCTCACAATAAATGTGCGGCGGGCAGCGGTGAGTTCTTCGTGCAGCTGATCGGCCGGATGGGACTCGGCATGGACGAGGCGATCCCGCTCTCGTTTACTGGCAAGGTTGTGCCGTTAGCTTCACGCTGCTCCGTACATTGCAAATCCGACGTTACCCATAAGCTCAACCGCCACGAAGCCACTCCTGCGGACATCCTCCACACCCTCCACGACAGCATGGCAAATAAAGTGGTCGCGCTTCTGGAGAAAGGACAACTCTCGCTGCGGCGCGTGTTGCTGATAGGCGGCGTGACGAGCAATGCTGCGCTGCTGGAAGCGTTGCGGGTGAAGCTTGCCGGCACCGAGTTGGTCGTGCTGCCGGAGAGTGCCTGGTTCGAAGCGTGGGGCACTGCCTTGCTCACACGCGACCGGCCGCTTCACAGATGCCCGAAGATTTCACATCCGCCGGTCTTCGAGAAGCTTCCGCCGCTTCATCGTTATCAGGACCAAGTGCAGGTTATTACCGCCCCACAGCGGCAGTCGCCACCAGACGGTCCGCTGGTTTTGGGAGTGGATGCGGGATCGACGACTACAAAGACAGTCCTGCTTGATCCTGCAACATGCGGCATTGTGGCCTCGCATTACACACGTACACGCGGTGATCCTGTCGCAGCGTTTCGCGAGTGCCTGGGCACACTGCTCAATCAACTTGGCAATTGCCCCGTGGGCCTCGCGGGCACAACGGGCTCGGCCCGAGAACTAGTCGGCGCCTGCCTGGGCACGAAGCACGTGTACAACGAGATTTCTGCCCATGCCGCTGGCGCGACCCACTTCGCTGCAGATGTCGACACGATTTTCGAGTTGGGCGGCCAGGACGCCAAGTACATCTACCTGCGAAATGGCGTACCGATCGACTATGCGATGAACAACGCCTGTTCGGCCGGCACGGGTTCCTTTCTCGAGGAGAGCGCCCAGGGTGATCTCGGGATCGGTGTGTCGGAAATCGCAGACGTCGCATTGTCTGCTCCGTCGCCGGTGAAATTCAAGACGACTTGTACGGCGTTCATTAATTCCGACATCCGCATCGCCCAACAGCAAGGCCAAGGGCACGACAACATTCTCGCCGGGCTCGTGTACGCCATCGCTCAGAACTACCTCACGAAAGTCAAAGGGCAACGCCCGGTCGGCAAAAGAGTGCTCCTGCAAGGAGGGGTGGCTCTAAACCGTGCGGTTGGGTGCGCGTTTGCCCATAGTGTCGGGCGCCCAGTCGTGATCCCGCCGAACCCTGAGTTACTCGGAGCTCTTGGGGTGGGGCTGCTCGCGCTCGAACGGTCGCACGGCGTGGCGGATGCGGCCACCGATCTGCAGACTCTCGCGACAGCCGACATGAAACTTGTAGGTCGATTCACATGTCGGGCGTGCAAGCTGTACTGCGACATTGACCGGTTCGAAGTAGATGGCCGGCGGTTTCCATTCGGCGGCCGCTGCAGCCTGTTCGAAAACGTGTGGAAGAGAAAGTCGCGCATCGCGACCGCGCCCGACTTGGTCGAACAACGGGCCGCGATACTTTTTGGCGTCAGCAAGCATATTGACGGAGGGTCGAGGCACGAGCCGAGGGAACGGCCTCATTGGGGTGTTGGGCCGGCGTACGAAACTGCGAAGTCGTTTCTTGAGGAGTCCTTCGGCTATGCCAATCATGCAAACACGCCAGTCCAGGAGACACGCATTGGCATTCCTCGCGCGTTGACGACGCACTCGCTGTTCCCCCTCTATTCGACATTTTTCTCTGTGTTGGGGATGGAGGTCGTGTTGTCAGCCGTGGACCCGCGGGGCGATCTGAGATCGCACTCTGGTTTTTGTTTGCCCGCACAGATCGCACATGGCGCGGTATTGGACCTGGCCCAGCGTGGCGTCGGTCTGGTCTTCTTGCCGAACGTTGTGCGCATGCCTCAGCACAGCTCTTGTAAAGATTCCTACCTCTGCCCGATCACCCAAGCTGGCCCTTATTTCGTGGCCAAGGCATTTCCCGGAACGCGCTTCTTTTCGCCGGTGCTGGATTTCACCAACGGATATGCGGCCAGTACGGCCATGACAGACATGGCAGTAAACGAATTGGGAGTCTCCCGCGAGTTGGCCGACGAGGCTTGGGCGTCGGCCGTGCGTAACCAGACGGAAGCTGAGTGCGTCTTGATGGAACTGGGCCGGAGGGCTCTTGCCGAAGCGTTGGCAGCAGGCAAGCCGGCGATCTTATTGGCAGGTCACAGCTACAACGCCTATGCACCCGAGGCTTCGCAATCGGTGGGCAAGAAACTCTCTAGCATGGGAGTGCCGGTGATTCCCGCAGATTGCCTGGTGCCGGTCGAAGCGGGACCCACCGTTTGGCATTTCGCAAATCAGATCTTGAATGCGGTATCCCTCGTCAAGCAGCACCCTAACCTTTTCCTTCTCAGCGTGAGCAATTTCAGCTGTACGATCGATGCATTCACTCACTCCATGCTCGCGTCCGAGCTCGGATCCAAACCATATCTGATCCTCGAAATCGATGCCCACACCGCCGACGCTGGCGTGCAAACGCGTCTGGAAGCTTTTCTCGATATCGTGCAAAACTACCACGCGGCGCAGACCAGCCTCTCCAAGTCCTTCACTCCTTGCCGGCTGGTGAAGGGCGGTAGCGTCATCCGTTCGAATGGCGGGCGAGTGCCGCTTACCGACCCACGGGTGAAACTCTATTTTCTCAACTTCTCCCAATATCACGCGCAATCGATGGCCATGGCTGCTGGGTGGTTGGGCCTGCACGCTGGCAAAGTGGTTCCCATGGATCGGACTCAACTCGACCTTGGCCTGCAGTCTACTTCCGGCCGCGAGTGTCTTCCGCTACCCCTGTGCATCGGACAACTGCTCAAAATCCATCAAAGTCGTCAGCCCGGCGATATCGTAGGTTTCTATATGGTCCGCGGTGGCGCTCCGTGCGTGAGCGAGTCCTACATAGGCTATTTCGAACGGTTTATTGTCGAGCACCAGTTGAGCGACGTGTTCGTGCTCAGTCCTGAGCGGGGAAACGACTATTTAGGATTCGAGCCAGCCGTTCTGCTGAAGAATTTATCGCCGGCGATTCTCATCGCGGACATCCTCGTCGAGATCGACTATGTTCTCCGCGCAGTTGGCGCCCCGGCCAGCATTGAGCAACTGCAACAGGAGTGGCAACGGTTCACGGCCGGGGCTAAAACACTCGACGAGTTCAACTCCGGGCTTCCCGCGCTGGTGGAGCAGTTGACGGCGCTGCCACGGACGCGAGATCCCATGACTTGTCCTCGTGTGGTTGTAACCGGGGACTTTTTCACCCGCTTCAGCCCTTTCTTCATGGATGGCGTCCGTGACCTCTACGCGGCACAGGGAATCATCCTCAAACCCGTCGATCTCACGGACCTCTTCTTTTATGTCGCCTATGACGGCATGAGACAAACAGCCAACGACTGGGGCATGAAGCCGGGAGGCCTCGCCTTAGCTAAGGCCTGCACCAGGGTATTTGATCCGGATGGACAACAGTATCTGCAGCAATGGTGGACATATCAGTCCGGGCGAAAAACCGAGGAATATTATCGCGGACTGTTCGCGGAGAGCGGACTGCTCGTCTCCAGACCAAATGATATTGCTGCCCTGTTTGAGAAGAGTTCGGAACACATTTCTCCTAGGATCTTCGGAGAAATCACGCCCACAGTGGGCAAGGGCCTGGATGCGAAACACGAAGGCTACGACGGCGTCATCCTGATCGGACCATTCAACTGTCTGCCCTTTCGGATATCAGAGGCGATCCTCAAGCCGCTCAGCCTGCAAGACGGTATGCCTCTGCTCACCTATGAAACCGACGGCTGCGCCGTAGCGCCATCCGTGCTCAGACAGGTAGACGTACACATTCAGCAGGTTTTGGAGCACTTCGGCAGAACCCGCGAGTCATCAACAGACCTGAGTGGAAGGGCCAGGGAGCTGTTCCAGTCTGCGCTTAACAGCTTCCATTAACGCGGCGCGGGAAGAAGGTCGTATGGTCGGCAGTCAGGAGGAGGTCCAGCGTGCGAACAAAGAAGGTTTCAGCTACAGAGATCGCACAGCAGTTTGTAAAGGCTATCAATGCACATGACACGGACAGGTTGACAGAGCTAATGTCTACAGACCATGTATTCGTTGATTCGCTAGGCAACAGGTTCCCGGCTTCCGCGATGCAGAGGGGATGGCAAGAATATTTCAAGATGGTGCCCGACTATTGGATCGAGGTTGATCAAATTGTCTCAGACGGGGATGTGGTCATTCTCTGCGGTAGCGCCGCAGGGACATTCGTCCCGAAGGGCGGGATGATGAAACCCGAAAACAAATGGCAGTCCCCAGCAGCGTGGCGGGCAGTCGTCAAAGAACGAAGAGTCGCCGAGTGGCGTGTATATTGCGACAACGAGCCGATAAGAGAAAAAATGAGAGCAGTTGCATAATGGGCTCCTAGACGGCTATCAAGCTCTGACCCTGATTGCCTTCTTGGTCAGTGACGACCGTCGTTAATGTCGGCGGCGAATGCCGCTGCGTTCGGGGCAAAGACGAGTTGAAAGCCGAATTTTCGAAGGCATACGAATTCAAACAGACGCGAGAACGACAAGAGCACTGAGAGGTGGGGGTGGACTTCGTTAATTGCTACGAGGATGTCAGTCGTGCCAATGCGTACGCCACGCTGGAGTTCGCGAACACGTATTACCTAGCCTATCGCGATCTTCCGGCGATCGTGTCGGAGTGTGTGACCGGCACCAAGGCGCTTGATTTTGGTTGTGGCACTGGCCGATCCACGCGGTTCCTGCGGAAGCTGGGGTTCAACGTGACTGGCGTCGACATTTCGGAGGACATGCTGCGTGTCGCACGCACTCTGGATCCATCGGGCGATTACCGCATTGTACCTGGCGACAATTTGACCGAGTTCGCGCCAGAAACCTTCGACCTGATAGTTTCACTTTTCACATTTGACAACGTTCCGAGCACAGCAAAAGTCCGGGTTTTCTCTGACCTCAGAAAACTTCTGCGACCCACCGGAACCATCGTCAGCGTTGTCTCATCTCCGGAAATCTATACTCATGAATGGGCTTCGTTCACGACCAAAGACTTCCCAGAGAACGCGGCCGCATGCAGCGGCGATGTGGTGCGCATCGTCGTTACCGACCACCAAGATCGGAGGCCTGTCGAAGACATCCTCTGGACCGACGAATCGTATCGCGACGTCTACAGAAAAGCGAGTCTGCAAGCCATCCAAGTCTTCAAGCCGTTGGCCAACGGTAACGAGCCATACTCGTGGGTGAGCGAAACCAGGATCTCTCCCTGGGTGATTTATGTGTTGAGACGAGCGATCTAGCCCCCACAGACACGGCAGTGAGCCTAATTGTTGAATCTAGCAGGTTGCGGAAAACCAGCGGGACAGGGAACTCGCTTGTCGAAACCACGACTCCTAGGGCGGAGCTCAACTCGAACCTGTAAGAGGTGAATCGAGCAGGCCAAGTACGCGTCCTATCTTCCATGACCCGTCCGACTGCCGGTTCAGTGCGACGATGGTCGTGGAATGAATGTGCGTGGATTCGCCTCCACGGTGTGGTGTCAGTCTGCTTTCCACGTCGGCTATTTCAAAAGCCCATCTACCACGAACGACAACTTCAGCCGAGGAGACGTTCTGCTCAATCGAGAAAGATTCGAAGGCCTTAAGAAAATCCGCTTTCAGCTCATCTCTACCATGTACACAACGCCCGTTGCCGTGCACCACCACAACGTCGTGAGTGACAAACGCGGCAAGCCGTTCAACGTCACCGGCTCCTACAGCGTCCAGCCAAGCCTGTCGGACAGCAGCAACGCACGACGCGACGGAATTGCTGTCGGGTGCTGGAAAGGTGCCCACGAATACCTCCTTACACACGTTAATGTAACAACAAGTCAGGAAGCAGGTCACGCCATTGCTAGCTCCAAGCATCCTGCAAACTGCCGAGTTGACCCACAGCTTCGCTGACAATCTCCCGCGGTATGTCGAAACGGCTTTCAATTGCGTCAATCAACTGGTCACGATTGGCCAACGCATGCATGGTTGATTGGTTTGCTTCCGATTCAATCAGCGTCAAATTGTGAATGAGTACGCAACGTCCCGGATAGAATCGCGTCAGCAAGACCGAATTCAGGAAGGTTGCATCGGCAGAGAATGATGCAGCGATCACCTGGCTGAAATCTTCAATCGTCTTGGGCGCCGGCTTCGCCAGATAACCATGCCGCAAGATTCCATCGCGATACAGTTCAAGGCGCGAACACCCACTCGCGTCTTGGGGCTTCAGTACGTAACGATCCCTGCCCAAGGCCATTTCATAATCCGTTACCAGGTCACGAGGAATAGGCTCCAGCAGCGGCGCGGCGTAACCGGTGTCCGCGAGGTACTCTCGCCCGTCAGTCGTGACCATGTTCAGCGCGTGAACCCCCGGAGTCTGCATGTCTGCAGCACACAATTTTGCTTTGTATCCCAGGCTGCGAAGCAGCAGGTGGAAGTGGTAATTGTTGGAATAGCAGGTGCCGCCGAAATGGTACTTCTCGATCCCATCAAGATAAAGTCGAATGTCGGGAAGATCCACCAGTCCCAAGCGCTTGCGGTAATAAAGCTTGGAAATATTTTCGAAGGGAATTTTGGTGAGGTGGGCTGCCAGCAACTGGCGAAGAGCCTCCAGGCCGGGGTCTCTTCGCATGAGTCCCAAAATCGCTAGGTAGTGATCAACGACCTCCTCAGGTAGTGGCGCCAGTGTTCGATCAGCTTGCATTGGTAATGAGGTTACCATCCCCTCAATGCTTGCGATTGTAGGGGGAACGGGGGCAATCCGCCGACTATCGAGTCTTGTCACCGCGGAATTCCTGCATCGGTATTCCGGATCTACATCTCGGTCCCATCATGCGAGCTTTCTTACGCGCGTGCGAATTTTTTCGAACTCATAGGTTCCCAAACCGCGCTGGGACGCTATTTTCAGATAGGGCAGAGATGAAACTTCCAAATTCCAGTAGGCCTTCGCCACATAAGCGTCGAGCGCCACCGGATCGGTTCCGGCCACCAGCGTCTTTTTGAGCAGGACGTCTTCAAGGTTGCCGCCGGTTGGGCCGTTCCGGATCAGCACGCGATAGCAATCGACGATGGTAAGAGTCGGACGAATGAAATCGGCGAGGTCCACCAGGCTCTCGTGGATCTTCTGGTGCAACTGATGACGTGGTCCGCCCAAAATGCCGTACCAGTTCTTCATCCCAAGAGTCGTGCCCGTCAGGCTGTGGTGTTTGGCGATGGGGACGTTGATGATCTTGTCGGCATTCAGGAAGGGATCAAAAACCGGCCAGTCCCGCAGAACTTCTCCCTGCAGGTCTACATCTTTGAATCTGGCGGGATCAGGCAAGATCACATCGGCGCCTTCGCGTCGCGACGCCTCGGCAATGCCCGACCTCTGAAAACACCGGCGCGCGTCGTTACAGCTCACGTCGGTCACGATGACCCGCTTCGCCCCTGCATTCCAGCACTGCCGGACGATCTCTGCGACGATCAGCGGATTGGTGTTGGCCGCCTGTTCCGGAGTGCGATCCCAGCCGATGTTCGGCTTCACCAATACGATGTCGGCGCGGGAGACGAAGCGACGAATGCCGCCCACTTCTTCGATGGCAGTCCGCACCAATTGTTCGGGATCATCTCCCTGGATGACCGCCATCTCGGGCAAAGCCGGATCAACCGCCACCGTGTGACTGCGCTTCAAATTGATTGTCAGCTCGGGCTTAGGGCGCTGGCTGTGTTCACTCAACCAGAATCCGAGGCCTGCGGTCCCGGCAGCCACTCCTCCCAGGCGAAGCAGTTTGATTAATGCTTCACGACGGTTGAATATGATGCCTCCGGTCGAAGGCATATCGCTTTGAGCTTTTTGCTTTTGCACGACAACTAAATTCTAATTTCGTTCTGGTGGCAGCATCTATGCAGCCCGTCACAATGTCGTGTGCGAAACAACCACCGTCTGCCGTAACCGCGGCTCTGGCGCTGATAGGATTCAGTGCGGTCATCGGCCAGATCGTTCTCATGCGGGAGCTCATTGTCGTCTTCAACGGCAACGAGATTTCGCTGGGAATTATGTTAGCCACCTGGCTCTTCTGGACCGCGGCCGGCAGCAGCCTGAGCAGCCGTTTTGCCCTGGGCGGAAACAACGCTCGCCGGACCGTCGCCACGCTCGAATGCCTGCTCGGCGTCAGTCTGCTACCGACGATCTGGGCATTGCGCGCCTCCAGAACTTTTTTTCAGACCGTGCCAGGCGAGTTGGTTGGTCCCGTGCCGATGCTGCTTACATCCCTGGCATGTTTGAGCGTGTTTTGCGTTGTCTCAGGATCGCTTTTCGTGGTTGCGACCCGGATGTACGAACAGGAGTGCGCAGTCTCTGCTCGCGTCGCTACCAGCTCGGCTTACTTGCTGGAGGCCGCTGGTTCCGGCTGCGGAGGGATTCTGGCCAGCATGGTGCTGCTGCGTTTCCTTGAGTCCTTCCAGATCGCGACCTTCGTCGCCGTCTTGAACCTTTGTGTGGCAGCAGTCCTGTTGTTTCGAATGAGCCGTAAGCAGATTACGGCCGTGATTGTGGCAGCGGTGGCTTTCGCGATCCTCATTCTTATATATGTCGCACCGTCTTTGAACAGGTCCGCGCAGGCGCGCCTGTGGCGGGGATTCCATCTTGCGGGATCGCGCGACTCGATTTACGGCAACCTGGCAGTCATCGAAACCGGTAACATCCGCAGCATTTATGACAACGGCGTGATCCTTGCCAGCGCGCCAGACGAGAACGCCGCCGAAGAGGCGGTTCACTACGCGCTGCTGGAGCACCCGGCTCCCAGGCGGCTTCTTCTGATCGGCGGCGGCGTGAACGGTAGCATTGCCCAAGCGCTGAAGCATCCCACTGTCGAGCGGATCGACTATGTTGAGCTCGATCCCGCGCTCATCGACGTGGCGCGGCAGTTCTTCCCTGTGGAATCGGCCCCGGTTGTGTCGGATTCTCGGGTGCATCTGCACTACGCGGATGGTCGGTACTACCTCAAGACGGCGAGCGACGTATTCGACGTGATCATTCTGAATGTGCCTGACCCGCAGACCGCGCAGTTGAACCGTTATTACACGGTCGAGTTCTTTCGTTCGGCGCGCGATCACCTCGCATCCGGCGGAGTGCTCGCCTTGCAACTGCGGTCGTCGGAGGATTACATCAGCCCCGATCTCGCGGAATTCCTGCGTTGCATTCACAACACTCTGCGGAAAGTCTTCCCTTACGTTGTTGCCGTCCCCGGCGAAACCATTCACTTCTTCGCCGCTGTGCGACCCGATATTCTGACGGACAATCCGCAAACGCTGATTACAAGATTGCAGGAGCGGAATCTGAAGACACAGTATGTTCGGGAATACTTCATCCCATTTCGCATGATGCCCGATCGCATGCACCTGATTCAGGAGCAGCTCCAGCCGCTGCCGTCAACGCCAGTCGATCGCGATTTGGAGCCCATCGCCTATTACTTCGACGTTGTGCTATGGAGCACGCAGTTCAAGTTGGGCTATTCCCGCTGGTTCCGGGCCGCGGCGCACATCGCTTTCATCGATGTTATCGACGCAGTCCTTATTAGCTTATTGTTTGCGGCGGTTCTTCTGGCGTTTGTGCCCACTCGCGAGAAACGCGCCCGTTCTGCCGCAGCGTGCTGCATGGCTGCAACTGGATTCACACTGATGGCTCTGCAGATTTTCCTGCTACTGGCATTCCAGTCCGTCTACGGCTACGTTTATCAGCAGTTGGCAATCCTTGTCGCCATGTGCATGGCAGGCATTGCCTTCGGAAGTTGGATGGGCATCCGCCACATTCGTTCCAGCGATAGCCCACCCTACCCCGCTATGACAACGACTCAGTTCCTGCTTGCCCTTTCTGCTCCTGCGCTGATGTTTGTGGTCAGCCTGCTGTCAAGAATTTCTGGGATGGCGTCAACATGGCTGGCTGCGCAGTTTATCTTCCCTGCGTTGGCTGTTCTCTGTGGCATGTTGGGGGGCTATCAATTTCCTATCGCGACCGAGATCTACCTTCACGACAGCAGTGGTCGATCAAGACTGGGTACACTCTACGCCATCGATCTGCTGGGTGGATGTGCGGGGGCGCTTGTGTTGAGCGGTTACCTCATTCCGGTATTTGGTTTTTGGAAAACTGCGTGGCTCAGTGCGGCGGTAAACCTGGCGCCGGCTCTCCTGGCCGCGCGCGTAAGCCTGGAGGCAAAGACATCTGGGGCTTAAGCGCTTGCGGCTTGTTCTCGCCGAATACTACGGCTGTGAACATAAAGATGTCCGTATTCTCATCTTTCCAGCAACCGGAGCGCATACCCGCTTTGGCGCAGGTTTCTTCCAAGAACCGCTGCCGATCCCATTTTTCTTCCACTGGCACCTGCGGCAGCAAAAGGCCTTCATACGCCCCGTTCTTCATCAGCAAACCGTGCTCACCAACCTTGATCTGTCGAATGTCCAGCACACGCCGAAGGGGCGACATCACCGAGATTTCATACTCGAGTTGCGGCAATTCCGAGGCCGATACAGGTGGAAAACGAGGATCTTGCAGAGCGGCGAATGCAGCCGTATCTCGCACGGTCAGGTATAGAGGTTTAATCGCAGAGGTATAGCCGATGCACCCTCGAAGCTCTCCCGACTTGAGCAGGGTTACGAACGCACCGCGCTCCTGATTCAGCACTTCGCTTGCGCTCGCGGTCGGTTCGTACGCCTTTTTCTCCCGCACCGCATACTCCACCGACTTGCGAGCCAGAGCGAGCAGTTCGTTTTTCTCGTGGCCGTTCAGTGAGAATTGTGGTTCCACTGTCTTTCCGCGTGGAGTTTTCAAAAAGACGTCCGCGCTATACCCGACCACGCGCGAGTGATCACCTGTAGTGTCGCCTGAATTGGCATACTTGAGCACTAGGGCTTGGTTTGCTCCCATACGCTCGGCAGCAATCATTGCGGCTACAATTGGAGCTCCGCCACAAGCTTCCCAGATCCGCGCCCCGAAGTTCTGTGACATGCTGAAGTAATCCCACTCCTGCAGTGCATTTAGCGTTTTACGGTCGATCTTCACAGCTTCGTCGTAGGGGTGATAGTGCGATAAATCGGAACTGGCCACGATCAGAGTGTCGCTGCCTTGGATGAGCTTTGCCAGGGCTACTCCCAGCGCGCGGCTGTTTTCGTAGCTCTGATCTCCCATGATGATGGGCACGAGTTCGAAGTCACCCAGCACACGCTGCAACCATGGCAGCTCTACTTCAAGCGCATGCTCAGCGCCTTCCCGCGTGGGAACATGTCCCCGACTGGAGAGTTGCATGGTTGGACTCATCTTGGCCAGTTGTTTTGCGAACGCTTTGTCGACCTGAACTGTTCCGAGGGGGGTCGCGTAAGCATCGCCGTCATAGACTGAGGTGAAATCAAATGCCTCGTAATGCGACGGCGCAATCACGACCACTCGCGAAAACTTGCGCCCTTTCAGTGCCGCGTAAGTGTAGGCCGCGACCGGCCCGGAGAACTGATAACCGGCGTGAGGTGCAACCACAGCGAGGATCGGATCGTTGATCGGCGGCGGAGACGCATGCGCCAACAAGTCATCAATCATCGCTGTCAACGCCTTCGGGTCAGCCGGATAAAAGCTGCCTGCTACTCCCGGCTGCCGCACGCTTTGCGGATTGGCCGCACGGGCATTCTGCAGTGCCGCAACCGCCAGAATCGTGATGAGCAGAGCTACCAGCCAATATATTTTGGAGTGCATTTTGGTATTCATATGAGAAACCTCCTCGCGCTCTCACGTGTGCCAAATGCCAGGGATCGGCTGCTGGCAGAATGGGCAACTGCCCTTGCGGATAAGCATCTGTGTCGCTGTCAATCCTAGGCGTTCCACCAGCATGTGGTGGCACTTCGGGCAGTACGTATTTTCCGCGGGATGTCCCGGCACATTGCCGATGTATACGTAGTGCAAACCCTCGGCGTCGGCAATCGCCTTAGCCCGCTCCAGGGTTGGAACCGGCGTGATGGGCAGGTTCTTCAAAAGATATTCGGGATGAAATTGCGTGAAATGCAGTGGCACATCCACTCCCAGGTTTGTCTTAATCCAGCGTGCCAGGCTACGAAATTCGGCATCGCCATCATTCAGCGTGGGCACCACCAGGTATACGATCTCGGTCCACTTGTTCATCTTCCGCAGCGTGACCAGCGAATCCAACACCGGCTTCAACTCACCGACGACTACATCTTTGTAGTAGGACTCGGAGAACGCTTTCAGATCGATCTTGACCGCGTCCATCTTTCCGTATGCCGTCTTCACCGCCTCTTCTTGTATGTAACCATTCGATACGACCACGCTTCGCACGCCCGCTTCGTGGCCGGCATCGGCCGTATCCATGAGGTATTCGCTGAAGATCACGGGCTCGCTGTAGGTGTAAGCAATGGTCGGACAGCCGTGCTGTTTGGCTAGCTCGGCAACTAATTTTGGGGGCGCGTAGTCGGCGGGAACCTGCTCCGGACGTACCTGCGAGATGTCCCAGTTCTGGCAAAATTTGCAGTTGACGTTGCAGCCCGCTGTGGCCAGCGAGAAAGCGAGCGTCCCTGGCAGATAGTGGAACAGGGGCTTCTTTTCGATGGGATCAATGTGCGCAGCGCAAACCCGCGAGTGCACCAGCGTGTAGTAGGTTCCTCCGCGATTCTCGCGCACGCCGCAATAGCCGCGTTCCCGATCTCCTACCGTGCATTCCCGCGGACACAGCTTGCACTTGATCTTCTTGCTTTGAAGTTTCTGATAAAACTTTGCTTCGACGGTGAATCGTGAATCATCCGGCTTCTGCCCACCAGCCGAGAAGGGGATCGCGACAAAGGGTTGAGCAAAGTCGCAAACGCCCAAAGCTGCTCCTGACGCCAGTGCGCATCTCAGGAACCAACGGCGATCGAACTCACAAGACATATAGAACCCTTACGCAATCGCCTACACCTCGACAAGGGCGATCCGCGTGGGATCGTTCGTGCCCAGTCGATGCTGAGCATCGGCGGCGGTTGCGATGTAGCGCGGTGCTCTGCTGTCGGCTTCCAGAGTCTTCAATCCCTTCTCAGCTCGCTTGCGCTCGATAATTTGCC
>Ga0187801_10000185_pt1 | contig 15191 bp, 13 predicted proteins | sample NC_wetland_sal_i_10_FD_132465 | JGI IMG/M metagenome (GOLD analysis project Ga0187801, IMG submission 132465) | Wetland sediment microbial communities from Neuse River Estuary, North Carolina, USA - Control_1 | ecosystem: Environmental > Aquatic > Freshwater > Wetlands > Sediment | place: USA...
CGTCGCGCTCATGCGCAATTTGTCCAACTCATCGTTGATGGTGGCTTCCTTGTCGATGTAGAGATCGGCGGAAGGCACGTAGGCTTCCGGCTGGTAGAAATCGTAGTAGCTGACAAAGTATTCGACCGCGTTTTCCGGAAAGAACCCTTTGAACTCGTGGTAGAGCTGCGCCGCAAGCGTTTTGTTGTGCGCAAGGATCAGCGCGGGCCGGTTCGACGCCTCGATCACTTTCGCCATGGTGAACGTCTTGCCGGACCCGGTTACCCCCAGCAGCACCTGATTCTTCTCCCCAGCCTCCACCCCGCGCGTGAGCTGCTCAATCGCGGCAGGCTGGTCCCCGCGAGGCTGATAACCGCTGCGCAGCTTAAAATTCATCCCCAGCCCTCCTGCACCCTCGTCGGCCTGAGCCCAAACCCCAATTATAGCGTGTCTGGCAAGCTCGGTTTTCCCATACCAGCACGCTGAGGCAGACCCGTGCTTGCAATTCTAGTGGGCGGTGGAATTGCCCGCGGGCACAAACACGGTCTCGAAATGGCTGGTCACATCAATTTGATATTGCACCTGGTTGCTGCCGTCCGCTTTTGCAATGGTGACATCCAGGGACTGCTGGATATCCTCGGTGGCGCGCAATAGCAAGCCCGTCTTCAACGAAATGTATAGCACCGTTTCGTTCGTTCCTTTGGCCACCCCAGAGGTTTTCAACTCGTGGAGCCGATAATCCTCCGGCGTAGTATCGTCCGGCTTCGATCTCTGCTTCAACGTAGCGGAAATGAGCAAGACCGCGCACTGTTCGCCAGGGATGATTGGGCATTTGTCGTTTTGGACGTAGGTAGTCTCGCGCTCCCACTCCAGCTTCGCAATCGGTGTAGGAGTTTTCTCCTCTTCCACGGACTTCCATTTCTCGCCCGGTTTCACGCCGGTGGCGGGAAGCGTCCAGCCAAACGCAAATTGCGCAATCCAGAATTGCCACACTAAGCGCTGTTCCGGGTCAAGATCATCCAACCCATCGGCGCGTGTCACATCGCCATTTTCGCCAACAGTGAAATTTACCTTCGGCTGTGGCGGCGACGCGGAAGTGCCCGTGGCTGCTTGTTCCCCTGGTTCAAGGTCCGATTCGGCGGCCATCATCGGACGTTTGTCCACCAGCCGCACTTCCTGGATGGAAAGCCGCAAACCGCTCGAAATGTCGCTATGCACTGTTCCAGGTTCGAACATTGTAGCGACATTGCTCTTGGTTTTGACGTGACGGTTCACGCGCGCATGGCTCTCGTAGCGCAAAGTTTCGCCATTCTGCAAACGCGGAAGCAAGCTGACGCGGTCCTCGCTCCCCCGGGCGGCCGCACCCAACAAAGCGATTCCCGCCATCGGCACGAGCCATAACGTCCAAAATCTCATGCGTCTCCGGCGTCGTCCCTCTCGGCTCATTTTTGCGGCGTGCTCAGCTTGCGGCTAATCAATTCGCTGGCGGGTTGCACCGTCGCCACGGGGTTCTCAAGCGGCCCACTCAGACGCAATTCGCGCGCCGCAGGCATCGTACGCGTTCCACGCTTCTCCCGAGCGCCGGGCAAAAACGTAAGGTTGCCGTCCATATCAAACGAAACGGTCCCCGCCATTTGCGTCCTCGCGTGCGGAGCCTCCATCTGAATTGTGTCGAAACGCACTCTTCGTTCGCCCACTTCGAATTTCCCTTCCCCGCTCGTCCAGCGCGAAGAGCCTGTGCGTGGTATCCCCGCCTCCGCGCTGGATTCCACGTCCCAGCCGCGAAATTCAATTTTGCTCAGCTTCACTTCCCCGCTTCCAGCCAATTGCTTCAACAGATCCTCTCTACCCACGCCGGCCGTGCTAAGGTGAATCTGTCCAGAGGCGATGCCATTCCACCGTTCCGCCCAACGCGGCGTCCAAGGCAATTGCGCCAAATTAACCCGTTCGACCTCCGCGGTCACCTCATATTTGGGCAGCGGAGAAAACAGCGCCTGCATTCCACCTCGCACGCTCCCGCCCGCCCATTCCGCCTCAGCCTCCTGGACTTCCAGATGCAACGCGTGAAGCGCGAGCTTTGCATGGGCTTTACCCAGCTTGATTTTTTCGATGCTGAATGTGTCCGCGCTCAGTTCCCCATCCGCAGACACTCGCCGTAACAGTTCGCTGGCCTGCGCCGTGTTTGTCTCCCCAAGCAGCGACGACAGCAATCGCTGCAGCCAGTTCGGACGCGCGCGAGGCCCGAACCAGCGGTCCAGTTCTGCCGCGTCCAAATGATCCGCGTGGAGCTGAAAGCGCCAGTCGTCTTCCTCCCCGGCGATTCCTTCGCCCGTTTCCGTAATCGTACCGGACCACGCCGCGCCAAAGGCGTCTGCCTTCTCGATCGAGACATTGCGCCGCCCGTCTTTCCACTCCAGGCGCGTCTCCTCCACTTTCAGCGGCTGATTCAAGCCAGCCACCTGCAACTGAGCCTTCATCAATTCGATCGAACCGCTGCGATGCGCTTCTCCCAGGCTGCTTCCCCAATTCCACGCGAGAAATCCGGAAGCACCGCCCGTGTAGTCCCATCCTTTGTTCAAGGGATGGCCGAACGCCGCGGTCAGCTTGAAAAGCCGCGTGGCATCTGTCAAACGCAAATTCAATCGCAGCCCTCCCTGATGTGCCATGGAATCGTGAACCAATGATGCCTCGATGGTGTTTTCCGGCGTGGCAATCGTGCGCGGCTTCGCTGCAGCTTTTTCACTCTTCTCACTCACAGCTGGGGACGGCACTTCCGTCACCAACTTTAGACGCAACCCTTCAAGATTGGACTTTCCGTTTCGCACCGAACCATGAAAGGGATCGATGCGCGCCGGTGCAAGTCCCGGAACACGCAGCGCGCCTCCTGTGCTCACGATGGCGCCGTCTTCCCACCGTAATGGCCAGCCGCTGGCGCTGACGCTTCCCGTAATCAGATCGTCCACCGCAATCTCTTCAGCAACGTCGGGCTGAAACGCGCGGTACCACGCCAGCAAATCCACTCCCTGCACGGCAATGCTCTTGAACTGCGCATGCCAGTTGGCGGGGCCTGCGGTGTGCAACACCGCCGATCCGCTCAGGTTCGAACCCGGCAATTCCACGAGCATCTCTTCCGCCCGTGCTTCATCCGCCGCAATGTCCCACAGCCCTTTCACATTCACATTGATGCGCGGATTGTCACTTCGCTCGGTCAAATCCCAGCGGTGGATTTGGGCCGCGCGCGCCTGTAGAGCGAACCGCCACTGGTTCGAAGCCGCCTCCTGACCGGGCGAGGCCGTTCCCACGCTGGCGTTTCCGTCCAGTGCAAATTCGCCACGCACGCCGGAATCATTCCCTGTGACCAAACGAAAGAGATCCGCGAGCGACACTTTTCCCCAATGCAGGCGAATCTGCGCGGGTTGCAAGCGAGCCGAAGTGCCCGCTATATCTCCAATGACCTGAACCGTGCCCGTCGATTGCAACGCCACGCCACTTCGCCAAGGCTCCGCTTCCAGCCGCAATTCCCAGCGCCCCGGCGAAACCTGCTCCACGCTCCCGGAAACATTGGTGAACGCAAACGGCCGCTTTTCGTCTCCCATTTTGAAATTGATTCGTCCCTCGTCGAAATCAATTTTCTGAAGGTGATGTGTGGGCTCCGCGGGAAGTTGCGGGCGGGAAGTGGAGGAAACTCCGGGAGAATTCGAGCGCGTCGGCGGCAGCCAACCTTCCAGATTCCAGCGGCCATCGGCGTTACGCACCAGGATCAGGCTGGGGCGAGACAGTGACATGGTGCCGAACTCAAAATGCCCGCGAAGGAGTCCCAACCAACGGAAACGCGCGGTCATCTGCTCTGCACGCAAAAAATATTCGTGCCCGAATGCGGGATCTTCTCCGATCGTGACAGCGTCCACGTCCAGTTCCGGAATAGGCAGGATCTGCACGGAGAACCTGCCCACTTCCACCGGCCGCCCAAACGCACTTTCCAGGTGCGCGATCAGGTACCCGCGCATACGGTGAGTGCGCACCAGAAACGAGACGCTCACCTGAGCCGCAATCAGCAGCGTCAGTACCAGCAGGGCGATTGCACCGTATTTTCGAAGGCGAATCATGCCGATGGGAGTTTCTCAGACCCGTTATGAAAAGTGTAGTGCAGCTCAGCCACGGGGAGGTCAGTGAACGGTGTGCAGCATCCGGCTCCATCGCGTTCGCGCCGGAAGATGCATTAAGGTATCGAAAATACCCAAAATCCTTTGCGCAAACGTGCTGCTGCCATAGTCCGAGCTGGTTGCGTCAATGGACCAATAGATGAGAAATGGGCGCCCCATGATGGCGTCGCGGTCCACAAATCCCCAATAGCGGCTGTCCAGGCTGTGATCGCGGTTGTCGCCCATTGCGAAATATTTCCCGGGCGGCACAACCAGTTCATCGCCTTGGATATGCTTGCGAATCTCGTGGGCCCACTCCGGCTGCACCATCGACAGGTACATTTGATTGCCGACCGGCGGAAAGGAGTAGTTGAGCGGATCGTATCCGGAGGCAGGGTCGTGCACCACGTAAGGCTCGTTCAAAAGCTTTCCATTCACGTACACCTGCTGATCCACGATCTTCAAGTGATCTCCGGGCAAACCAATCACCCGTTTCACAAAGTGCGGATGGTCCTGATAGGGAAATTTGAAGACGATGATGTCGCCCCGTTGTAGCTGCCGGTAGGGCAGGAATTTGTCGTACCATGCTCCCCGTCCACCGAAAATAAACTTGTTGACCAACAAATGGTCGCCCACCAGCAGCGTGCGTTCCATGGATTGCGAAGGAATTTTAAAAGCTTGCACGACAAAACTGGTCCCGAACAACGCGAGGATTACCGTGACCAGAAGCGATTCCAGATATTCCGAAAGCGTGGTCTGATTTACGTGCGTGTGCCGTTCGTCCTCTGCCTCGGCCGGCGCCGGAGCTTCCTGGCCGGATGGCTCAGACGGGGCAACGGTCTCCGGTGTGAGCGTCTCATCCGGCATTCGGTCCGACCTCTTCCCCCGTTTTCAATTCCGCGTGTTGCAACTTCTCGAGCGCGCGGCGCGCCGCCTTCTGCTCGGCTTCCTTCTTGGTGCTTCCCTCGGCGCTGGACATACGCTCTCCCTTTACCCACACTTCTACCATAAAGGTCTTCTGATGATCCGGGCCGCTTTCCCCTGCCAGCCGGTACTCGGCGAGTTGCCCGCCTTTCCCCTGCAGAAATTCCTGCAACGCGCTCTTCCGGTCAGACTCGGCGATCCGTTCGCCATCTTCGCTGGCCTGGAGGAAAACGGTCTTCCTGAGCAACTCGCGCGCCGGCACGAGACCCCCATCCAGATAAAGCGCTGCGACTACAGCTTCGAAAGCATCGGCCAGGAGCGCAGGCTTGTCCCTTCCGCCTGTTTTCTCTTCGCCGCGTCCTAGCCGCAGGTGATCGCCAAGGTTCAGGCTCCGCGACGCAATTTCCAGGGAATGCGCGTTGACGATCCGCGCCCGGCTCTTGGATAGCTGCCCCTCCGTCCATTCGGGAAAATGAGTCAGCAGAAACTCACTGGTCAGCAGCTCCAGCACCGCGTCCCCCAGAAATTCCAGCCGCTCGTTGTCCTGAACCGTAGAGCCCGCAAACGCAATATCCTCGCCTCGCGCGGCACGCAATTCTGGAACGGCCGAACTGTGCGTCAGGGCGCGGTCCAGCAGGCTGGGGTCACGAAATTCGTAACCGAGCCGTTCCATCAATCGCTCGTCATCACCGCGGGCCATACTCTCTACTCCTGCCGTGCCGCGGCACAGCTGGCCTTATTTCGGCGCGCTCAGTTGCGTCGCCGCTAGCTTTTTTGCCTCTTCGATATTTTGCGTGCAGGTCGCCTGCAGTCCCCCCGGTACGGCCGCACACTTGGTGAACGCTGCGACCGCGTCCTCAAAGTGCGAAGTTTTTTCGTTGGAGACACCCAGCAGGTAGTAGTTCACCGGATCTGGCTGAGTATCCAACTTCACCGATTGTTCGAAATTTGAAATCGCATCGGCGTATTTGCCTCTGCGGAAGGCCACCAGCCCGAGTCCACTGTACGCCATCGCCGAAACCTGGTTCTTCATGCTTTGAAACACTTCGTCCGTCAGGTTCTCCGGCTTCGGGATGGTCGGCAATAGATCCAACGCCTTTTGGCAGTATTGTTCGGACTTCGCCAAGCGCTTCTGCGGTCCCGGCGTGCTAGCGTTCATCGCACGTGGCAGGGTAGAACCTATGATTGCCAGTGTTTGCGGGTCGTTCGGGACCAGTGCCAGCTCCTTATCCCCCGCCTCTTCCATCTTGTCAACTTGCCCTTTGTTGAAGTAGGACTTCACCTGCCAACTGTAAATCTCAGCCCGATATCGGCTCTCAGGATATTTCTGCAAAAAGGCTTCGGCCAGCTGATCCTTCTGTGCCGCGTCCCCGACCTTCACGTCACGGAAGGTCTTAATGGCAGCTTCTTCTTCCGCGTTGACCGGCGGAGGCGCGGAATCAAGCGTCAGGGGCGCGGCTTGCGGGGTGCTGGACTTATCGCTCGGCGCAAGGCCGGGTGAGGGTGAGGGCTGTTGTGGTTGTTGCGCTGGCGTCCCCTGCCCAAATGCCGCCGCACTTCCCAACAGCGAAGCGGCGAGAAAGAGCACCATTCTTATTAGTTTGCTGTTTCCCCTCATAACACGTTCTCCTTTTTTTCTCAGGGCCGCTCGGACGGCTTTCTCAAATCCAGGTCACCCAATCCCTTTTGCGCCGCCTGTTGTGCTTTCGTCGGGGCTCCCTGAACTGCCAGCACCGCCTGATACTCCGTCTTGGCTCGCTCCAATTGCCCTTCGTCTTCAAAAATTCTGGCCAGATATACATGCGACCATGCCATCACCATCGGATCCTGCGACGCCGCGTATTCCCCCGAAGTCAGCCGGCCGAAAACTTCCTTGGCCCTCACTGCATCATGGTCCAACACCGCCACCATGCCCAGGCCATACCAGGCGCGCGGCTGGTTAGGATACTTTGCCAACACGCTTTTGAAGGAAACCTCCGCAGCCCGAGGATTTCTTTCGGCGATATGTTTTTCGCCCTCAGAGAGCGCTGCGATCGCCTCCTCATCGTTCGGCAGGGTGGTCACTTGCGCGCGTTTCCGCGCCAAATCTTCAGTGCTCAAATCCTTTGCCTGCGTCGCGGTTTGTGCTGGAGCAAACTGGATCGCGGTGACCCGCGTCAGTTCCGTCTTTACATCGATTCCCCGGACGATATCGGCATAGCTATCGCGGAAAGAAGGCGCAGCACTTTCAAATCCGGCCAATGCCTGGAAGAGCGGCCGGACGAGGACGTACCCATCCGCGTCATTACTTTGCAAGGCTGCTTCTCGCTCGTTTGGCGCCAATCGCTCCAACCTGAGTTCCACCGCTCTCACGGTACATTCCCCGAACCAAGACGGGAAATCGTCCTTGAGAGCGGGTGCCAGCCGCGGCGCTTTCGCCGCGACCTCATACAAGGGTCGCTTCACAGCCACCACATGCGAATACTGCAGTGGAAGAGGATCGAGCAGGAAGTGCAGATAAGCGTGTCGCACCACATCGATCGGGATGGCATCGCTTCCGCTCAATACAATCGCGTAGTGATCCCCAAAGTTTCGGACGTTGGTGATTCGACCCACGAGCGGTTCCACAATGACGGTGAAGGTCCTGGGTATCGCGGGGTCCACCACTGCCCGAAGATAAGTGCTGGTCACAAACAGGACCTGCGAAACCGGATCATGCAATCTCTCAATTTCCCGGTCGTACAGGGGCTGCACTCCCTTCCACAGCGCCCCGATTTTCTGCTCTGCGTAATAGTTCGAGAGAATTTCGCTGAACCCTTCCAGATCCAGGACTTCCGGGGGAAGATCGTCTCGTCGCAGCACCGGCTGAAATTTCGGCGCGGGACCAGATACCAGTCCGAACCAGACGTAGCGTGACAGCATCTCGGCCGGATCGCGGAACTGATGGCCACGGTAGAACTCCTTCAACGCGTCCACCGCGGGCCCTTGCTGCTTTCTCAGCCGCTCACGCATTTGCAACCGGAAGGCGTTCCAGTTGTCCGGGCTGACGTCGCTTTCGTACCCAGCCGCGTAGAGCGCGCACATCGTGGCAAACATGGCTTCGCTGACATCAATCGTGGCGGTGGTTTGCGGCGCGGCCTGCGGTTTTGGCCGTTGCATTGGTGCTTGGGGTCTGGCAAAGCCCGCGCATGCGCCCAGTACGAGCAAAATCACACAAATCTTGTCGCTAATTTTCCTATGCATCGGTTGTTTGTTTGGCGCGGCCGTTCCCTGCAAAAGCTTGCACGCCCTGGCAGGCTCATGAGGCTTGGATGGCGGTATCACCCGCTGATACGGACATTCAGGAATCACGCTTCCGCTGCCTTTAGTCAATGTACAGGCGCCCTTTCTATGAGTCAAGGAAGCGTCATCGGCCTAGGGGAGATCCAGAAGGCACTACCCTACCTTAATGGATGAGTCCTAGCCGGTTAACCGTTGTACCCGGCATCTAGACATACCGTTCCTCCTGCCTCCCGGGCTTGCCAGCCCTGCCTCATTTTGCTACGAATAAGGAGTCCGCCCAGCAAGGACAATCGAATTATGAAGCGATCGCTAAGCTTCACCTCTCTTCTGCTTTTTTCTGTTTCGCTGAGCGTGCCCGGCCGTCTTGCCGCACAGTCCACCGATTCAAAGGAAGCGCAGGCTGCCACGGATTCGTCCACCTCTACACCTTCGACGAAACAACTCCTTTCCAAGAGTTTTACGCTCGAGGGCGGCAAAGTTTGGACGGATACTGGCATTTCCCTCGAACCTGGCCAGCACGTCATCGTGACCGCCGAGGGCAAGCTCCGCTATACAGATGCCAAGGCCGATAACGGCCCCGAAGGGCTCACGCGTGGTTTCAAGGATTTGATCCGCATCCTGCCGTTTAACGACGCCGGAAGGGGCGCAGTCATCGGGAGAATTGGAGACGCAGATGTTGCGCAACCCTTCCTGATTGGCACGAACAAGGACGTTGTGGCACCGGTCAGCGGCAAGCTCTCTATCGGCATCAATCAAACTGACAACGACACGGGCGATGGTTCCTACACAGTGAAAGTGGAAGTCTATGCTGCCGACAGTAGTGCACCGAAGGAAGTTGCACGCCAAGTTGCATCCATGCCCGGCATAGACAATACGCTTTTCGCCAAGATTCCACGCCGCATCAGCGACAAAGAGGGCAACGCGGGGGATATGGTTAACTTCCTCATCCTGGGCAGCGAAGACGAGATGAAAAAAACCTTCACCACTGCGGGCTGGGTCAAGGTCGACGCGAACGTTGAGGCGACCATTCTCGCCGGAGCACTGGCCAGCTTCTCCAAAGAGTCCTATCTCACCATGCCCATGAGCCAACTTTATCTCTTTGACCGGCCACAGGATTACGGCTGGGCGCATGCAGAGCCCATCGCCGTGGTCGCCTCACGCAACCACCTGCGCATCTGGAAGGCTCCTTTCACGGTCAATGGTCAAACGCTGTGGATTGGCGCCGCCACTCACGACATCGGCTTCGAGAAAGATCAGCGTAACAACGGCCTAACGCACAAAATCGATCCCGACATTGATTTGGAGCGCGATTACGTCGAGAAAACGCTCTCAAGCACCGGCCTGGTTGCCGAGGTTACTCACTTTCTTCCCAAGAACCCGCTCCAGGAAGCGAAGACCGCCACGGGCGGCTCTTTCCATTCCAATGGACAGGTTCTGGTCCTCAAACTGGCCGATTCCGACAAAGGTTCGTCGTCCACCGCTTCCAACAAGTAAAAGAAGGCTCACCTGGCAGGAAGCTTACGTCTTGGTCTTCGCGGGATGCGCCGGTTTGATGGATTTCCGGCTGAGTAAAGCGGTCTTGCCGTAGTGTTCGCCTTCTAGAATGCGCACTTCACACCAGCCCGTGTTCCCTTCCCGTGACAGCAGTCGCACATTCTTTCCCGCTTCCAGAAGCAATAAGTGCTTCTCCGCAATCATCATGGACACGCCAACATCATCATTCAGCCCGGTCAGCCGCCGCCACTCGTCAAACGATTTCTCATCCACAGGCGCGAGCACGCATTCGACCCCCTCCTCCGCCACAAGGGTGAACACTTTCCCCTCCAGCCGGCTGCCACCCATCTTGACGACGGTTTTTTCTTCCACGGCCTCAACGCTCGGCAAAAACCGGTAACCACGCCGCGGCAGGGTTTCCACGAATTTTGACTTGGTCGCGCGGTCACCTAGGGCCAACCGCAGTTTCTTCACCGCGGTGTTCAGGCTGTGCTCGAAATCGACAAACGTGTCTGCCGGCCAGATCTTCTGTCGCAAGTCCTCGCGAGTCACGATTTGGCCCGGCTTTTCAAGCAGCGCCAACAGTACCTGCATCGGCTGGTGCTGTAATTTAATCTTCTTCCCGCGCCGGTAAAGTTCTCCCGCGCGGGGGTCGACCACAAATTCTGCAAACTTCAGTGATCTGTTTTCGTTCGCTGGCGAACTCATGCCCTGTCCCAGAACCCGCGGGAAATATAGCAAACTTCACCGCATTTCCGTACCTGCCTTGCACGGCGGGCCACCTCCATGAGTAACCCGGAAGCCATCACTTGCGGCCAATCGCTTGAAACCGGAAGGAGTAGCCGATCCCAATGATATGATCCGCTGCGGCCGACGATAATCCCACGCCGAAGTGGAAGTCGAGCTGCTGTCGCCTCGCGACCTTGAGTGTTGTTCCGAAGTTCATCAATTGGCGCGACCCACCGCGTTCCGGGAAGTCACCCACGCATTCGACAAACACATCCCAGGGCCGTGTCAATTGCCGGTCCAAAAGAATCGTGGATTCACCAGTCAGATTTCGCGTATGGTCCTGAGTCGGCCAGTATAACGAGAGCATTCCTGCCGCTGTCCATTTGGAAGACAACCCGCGCGACCAAGCCACCTGCAGTCCTGGATCGTACCCGCCGCTGGACACCGTATCCGCGCCCGTCGGAAAGCTGAGGAACAGTGTCGCAGAAACATCGAATCCTCCTGGCGTGGGTCCAAGCTGTTCTTTTACTCCGAGGGTCAAGTCGCCAAATCCCAAGCCGCGGCCATTGGTGGCGTTCAGGTTGTAGTAATAGTCCGGCACGGTGAAGCGTAACTCTGTCCTGGTCGCAACACCAAAACGCACCAAGGTCTCCGGGCCGTCAACAATGCTCTGGCCCTGGTTGCTGGTTTCAAGAAAGCCATTTTCCGCCTGAAGACTGCCGACAGGTACCACAACGCTGGAATTGGTGAATGATGGCCGATCCGTTGCAATCGGTCCCGGGGTGTCCGTCGTTGCGGGCTGATCTTGGCCATGTAATGGCGCCGGTGCGACCAGAATGAAAGCCAGCAACGCAACGGAGATACGATCAAGCATTCGCCAAATGGACTGTCCCGCGTAAGCAGACATGCGTGCTACGGGATCACGACCAGCCTCCGGCCTTGTGCGTCGCGTTCCCAGGCTTCCTCAATCTCCGCCAGCGGTACTGGCTCGGTCTCAATACGCAATTCGCCGCGCGCCGCACGGTTTGTTACCTGTTGAAACGCCTCCGTGAGCACGTCCCAAGACGGAATACCTGCTGTCCCTAAAATCGTCAGCGCCGTGCTTCGCAGCACTGCCGCGGGCAACGTGATTGTTGGTCCCGCGCTTTCGCCCACCTCCACGAGTCGACTGACCGAACCCGCAACTTCAAACTCTTCCCGCGTCAGAGCGCTCAGCAGAACTTCCGTCGGACGGCCCCAAAGGTAATCGATGATCACGTCGAAACCCTTTTGGCCTGCTTCGCGGCGGAAGGCTTCGATCAACTCTCCGTCCGGCATGTCCAACCGGATCGCCGCCTCCGCGCCAAGCTCGCAGAGCGCATTCAACGCTTGCTCGTTCCGGCCTGCAGCCACAACTCGTCCCGCGCCCAAGATTTTGGCAATCTGCACTGCAAGTTTGCCGGTGACCCCGGTCGCGCCGAGGATCAGCACGGTTTCGCCCGCGGTCAGCTTCGCGCTGCGCTTGAGAGAAAGCCAGGCTGATACGCCAGGGTTGGGAATGGCCGCGGCCGTGACATCATCCAAAGCTTCAGGGACCGAAAAACATTGCGATCGCCGCACTACGGTGCGTTCCGCCATTGCGCCGTACGGGCGTCGCGGCCCACCGAAAAACACTCGAGTCCCGTCCTCGAGCCGCCCCACGCCGTCCGCACCACAAACGACAGGAAGTTCGCGTGGACTAGCGAAGTGCTTTCCACTGGCCAACTGTTTGTCCACAGGCTTCAGCGCAGCCGCGTGGACTTGTAAGAGCACCTCGCCTTCGCCCGCGGCGGGTTCCGGAAATTCCTCGAAGCGCGGCGGTTTACCCAGCACGTGCAGCACGGCGGCATGCATGGGTTGCCTCCTTTGGGGTTTCGCGTCGCTTCGCTAAGAGTGATCCGGAAGCCCAGCCGATGGTGCCAAATGTCCCCGGCAGAGGCAAGACCACTTAATCTCAATCAGCTAGCGCGCCTGTCGATTCACCTTCTGTCCACCGTTTGTTCACCCCGGGTGCATTGTCGTTTTCCCCCATTTCCGTCAAAGTGCGCGTGTCAATAAGGAATCGTTGTTGCAGAGGACGCGGCGGTTGGGAGGCTGTATGACAAAAGTGATTGTCATTTCGGGCACGGATTGCCTGTCTTTGCCGGAACAAGAGAAGAACAAGAAGCGGAATTTCCAAGGATTGTCCACCGCGGATTTCCGCCGCCTCCTCTGTGAGTTGAGGCTACGGCCGCCTTCTCAACGCGCCTTCCTGCGCAAGCTCCTAAGGCGCGCGCTTACCACCGGCGCTCTGACCGATTTCCCCGTAACAAACCACGCTGTTCGTGACCCCGTTAGTCCTTCCTAGTCTGTCCCCACCACCGGAGGCGGCGTTCTATCCCCGGCGCCGCCTTTGGACCCTGAACCAGACGAAGCCCGGGTTTCGACCCGGGCTTCGCTCTTTCTGGAGGCTCGCCCTTCCAATCCGAGGGTGGGGCAGCCGCAAATCTTCGCTATGGTCGACACGGGTCTCAACGTACGATTACTCGATTGACGAACCGTCAAGTGGAGGAACGGCAGTGACGAAAGACGAGGCTTGGAAACTGGCCAACCATTGGGTTGCGGCTTGGAATGCTCATGATCTGGACTTGATCTTGACGCACTATGAAGATGCCATCGAGTTGACCTCGCCTGTTGCTGCCCAACTATTGGGGACGCCAGATGGCAAGGTGATCGGAAAAGCAAACTTGAGAGCGTATTTTCAGCGAGGGCTGGAAGCCTACCCGGATCTCCACTTTCGGCTTGAGGACGTGCTCTGGGGCGTAAACAGCGTGGTGCTCTGCTACACAAATCAAAAAGGGACACGCACGGCAGAGTTCATGGAGCTGTCCGCGAACGAAAAAGTGGCACGAGTCGTGGCGAACTACAGCGCTTAGCAAGTGGGATAACCCCTCACGATGGACCGCGAAAGAAAACTGGAATTGCAAAAGGCGTGAAGCTTCTGTTTGAAGAGAATCCGCCCAGCGAATACACCCTTTGCGCCTTAGGCATCTATCCCTGCCATTTATATCTCCCCCGGTCATTTTGAGAACTGATATCCTCGCACCGTGAATCCCAGAGCCATCCCTAAGCCAGAGTTGCCCACCGAAATTACCCCAGGGGGTCCGCAATGAAAACTGGTGGACTTAGGGCTGAAATCGAGACCCACATAGAGATACTGGAAGCAATCTATGCTTTAGTTCACCAGCTGAAACACAACTCATCTCGACTTCAAAAAATCCGAGCCAATTGGCAGGCCCTGCCGCGGGAAATGAAGCTGACGCTGAGGGACGAACTTAGGGAAGAAGTTAAGTGGGCGAGAAAGGAGGTTGGAGCGCTAGCTTCAAACCAAAAATATCTGGATTTGTTAAAAGAGATTCGTGGAACTCCGGGATATGTCTATATCCCTAAGATGACAATTGATGCCGAGCTTTTTGATAACTATGCCCGATTTTTTCCTCGTTGGCCACACATGCGCTTGCACGCTGCTGCAATTTTCGACGGAGAAGGAGATGGTGGCACGGGCCAGGTCTATGAATTGGAAGGCCCGTGGCTGGACGATGCAAGAGACTTCTTGTCTCGAGCGAGAAGGGCTGAAAAGGGAGTCTCAGACTTCAGGAAACGCGCTAAGCAGGACCAACTTGAATCGTTAAGGTTCGCGCGGGCCGCAATTCTTGCGACCTTCAATTTCGTAGAGGCATATTTGAACGGTCTTGCCTATGACTGTTTCCATGTCTACCACCCCAAACTTCCTATTGAAGATCATGACCTTCTTGCAGAATGGGACTCGGATAAGAAGAAAAGGCGATTCGTAGATTTCCGGGAAAAAGTCTTCAAATATCCAGTCGTTGTTGGCCGACAATTGGGCTCTAAGGTCGATTTAAGTGGTTGTAAAGCAGCTCATCAGCTTATCGAATTCGCGAAGGAGTTCCGGGATGCGCTCGTGCACCCATCACCGTTCATTGACCCCAAAACCAAAGAACACACAAAGTTCCTTATTGCCACGGGAGCAAATCGAGCGATTGCCGAACAGATTTTCAAAACTGCTGTCGAGTATGCTGAATTTGTCGAAAAGGCGCTTGGAAATGAGCCTAGACTAAGTGCCCCTTGGCTGTTCAAGGATTTGGCCGACACGAAGGATCCGGAGATAGACCAGTTAGATGGAAAAGGCGCTGCCTCCAAAGACAGACCTAGGTAACCGACAACATCGTGCGATTTGGGCGGGTGGCCCAGGCTGAACTGCACAGACGAAGTTGGGTGCCCCATCTTCGGTTTTTTGAGGGTGGGCTCTTGGGGTCCACACAGGTAGCTGCACTCCCTATCCGCGCTTCCCTATATTGATTACGGATATCTGAGCCAGGTGCCCCAACCTCGGTGCAGAGGTCTTGGGGAGTAAGTTGCGCAGATACTCTTCAGGATATACAATTTGTACTGTATATCAAGGAGGGGTCAATGCAGGTATCGAAATGGGGCAATAGTCTGGCCGTGCGCTTGCCCACGGCCGTGGTTGACGCGCTCGACCTGAAAGAAGGCGACCAGATCGAGATTCGCATCGCCGGTAAGCGGGTCTTCGAAGTGGGCCGCGATCAAAGCAAACCTCGCGCGCTTGCCCGTCTACGCAAACTC
>Ga0187801_10000187_pt1 | contig 15112 bp, 13 predicted proteins | sample NC_wetland_sal_i_10_FD_132465 | JGI IMG/M metagenome (GOLD analysis project Ga0187801, IMG submission 132465) | Wetland sediment microbial communities from Neuse River Estuary, North Carolina, USA - Control_1 | ecosystem: Environmental > Aquatic > Freshwater > Wetlands > Sediment | place: USA...
CGACCGTTCAAGGGCACCGGGTTCTCCGTCCAGCCCGCACAATCCGGCGATATTCCCCGCACACTGGCCGCACAGCAGCACCGCACGTGGCACCCTGGTCCCTGAGGCGGGGCCTGTGGCACCCGCCCCCCAGGTGGAGCGCGTCCAGGACCCGAGTTTGTGGCCCCCAAGCCCCAAAGCGGGGCGCGCTAGGCGGTCTTTTTCGCTCCCGAGGTATCGACCACGGAGCTAGCGGTGGCCATCGCCGCGCCGACGATGCCGGCGTCGTTGAGCAGTGCCGCGGGCACGATGCGGGCCCGGATGCCGGTCAGGCGCGGCACCCACTTTTCTGACTCCTTGCTGATCCCGCCGCCGACGATGATCAGGTGCGGCGAGAGCAGCGCCTCCATGTGCTCGAGGTACTCCTCGACGCGTCCGGCCCACTTGCCCCAGCTCAGGTCGTGCAGCTCCTTGGCGTGCTCGGAGGCGCGGGACTCCGCGTCGTGGCCGCGGATCTCGATGTGCCCGAACTCGGTGTTCGGCACCAGCACGCCCTGGGTGAACAGCGCGCTGCCGATGCCGGTCCCGAACGTCAGCATCAGCACCGTGCCGTGCTCGCCGACCCCGGCGCCGAACGTCATCTCCGCGACGCCCGCGGCGTCGGCGTCGTTCAGCACCCGGACCTGGTCCCCGGTCGCCTGGCCGAACAGTGCGGCCGCGTCCATCCCGATCCATGACTTGTCCAGGTTGGCGGCCGTCCTAATCGCGCCATCGATCACCACACCGGGGAACGTGATGCCGACCGGCCCGGTCCAGCTGAACGAGGTGGTGAGCTCCTTCACCACGCCCGCCACCGCGTCCGGCACGGAGGGGTGCGGCGTGTCGATCTTCTGCCGGGGAGCGAGCAGGTGGCCGGTGGTCACGTCGACGGGAGCAGCCTTGATGCCGGTGCCGCCGATGTCAATGCCGAGTGCGTGCATGGCCCTAGAGTATGCACCCGCCCCGTTCCGTGTCCCCCGCAGGACGGGTAACCTCGCCAGTAGGGCATCGCTTCAGTGCAGTTGCCCGGGGGGCGTTCTCGAGGGAGGATGCGGCAGGATGAACAACGCGTTCAAGGTCGCCGCCATCGGGGTCGGCATACTCATCGCGTTCCTGGTCGGCGGCTGGATCATCGGGTTCGTCATTCACGCCGTCCTCGACCTGGTGATCGCCGCGGCCGTGGTCGGCGCGATCGTCGTCGCCGTCAAGATGGCGCGCTCACGCAAGCAGGTCACGCGCAAGCGGGAGGAAAAGCAGGTCCGCGAGCCCGACTACAGCGAGTACGCAAGGCCGCTGCCCCGGGCCGACATCGAGCCCATTACCCCCCAGCCCGGAAGGCAGAGCGGGCCCGACGTTGACGACGAGCTGGCCAGGCTCAAGCGCGAGATGGGCCGCTAGCGGCTAAGTCTGCGGGGCCAGCGCGGGCCAGGCGGGCCAGGGTGCCTACCGCGCGCTGGCCCCGGTCAGCCGCTGCACCGCTGCGTCCGTCCCGTCGAACCGGACCCTCGCCGCGCCGGTGCGACCCATCGCCCACATGGTGAGTTCGGCCGGGCTGCCGATGACCGTGACCACCGGGGTGGCGTTCTTCGCCGTGATCCGGTAGGCCCGGCCGTCCGCTCCCGCATCCTCACGGGCCAGTTCGACCCCCACCGGGGCCCGGCGGAGCATGAACTTGGCCAGCCGCAGCCGCTGCCACAGCAGATCCGATTCCCCGCCGCTGATCGGCCTGGGCTCCCAGCCGGGCGCGCCGCGCCGCACATCCTCGTGGTGCACGAAGAACTCCACCAGGTTGGTCCGCTCGTCCACGCCGGGGATCGCCATGAACGAGAGCCGCGGCGGCCCCGACCGGATCATCCGCACCAGGTCGGCAAACGGGATCCGAGCCCGGAGGCTCCGCTGGACCCGGGCTGTGTACGCGGCGACCGGGCCGCCCAGGACCCCAGCCGCGGCGTCCGGCCGGCGCTCGCGCAGCACCAGGTGGGCGGCGAGGTCGCCGGTCGTCCACCCCGCGCACAGCGTCGGCGCGTCTGGGCCCGTCTTCTCCAGCAGCGCGCACAGCGCGAGGCGCTCTTCTCGGGAGTAGCTCACCTGCTGATGGTAGGCGCCGTTGCTACCCTGACTGAAGTCACGACGAAATGAGGCAGCGATGCTTGATCCGGCCATCGCCGCGCGGCTGAAGCGGGATCCCGCCGGCCTGATCGCGGCGATCGCCCAGCAGTACGACACCGGCGAGGTGCTGATGCTCGGCTGGATGGACGACGAGGCGCTGCATCGCACCCTGACCACGGGCCGGTGCACCTACTGGTCGCGCAGCCGTCAGGAGTACTGGGTCAAGGGTGAGACCTCGGGCCACCAGCAATGGGTCAAATCGGTCGCGCTCGACTGCGACGGCGATGCCCTCCTGGTCAAGGTGGACCAGGTCGGAGCGGCCTGCCACACCGGCGATCGCACCTGCTTCGACACTGATGTACTGAACGCCGTCCAGGGGAGTCCCGCAGAGCGGGCCACCCTCGGATGAACGGCCAAGGGGGCCGAGGGGGCCGAGGGGGCCGAGGGGGTTTGGGGGGAACGGTTTCCCCCCAAGATCGGGGGGTTCCGGGGGGTCGCCCCCCCGGGCTAGCACTCACCCTCGTGGCCTGCGCGGCCGGGGCGGGGCTCATCATCCTGGCCCTGCGGCAGGACTGGGCGCACGCGGTCTTCACGGCTCCGCACCCGCTGCCCGCGCAGGACATCTCCGTCTCCGGTCAGCAGCTTGTCCCGCTGGCGAGCGCGCTCGCGCTGGCGGCGCTGGCCTGCCTGGCGGCCGTCATCGCCACCAGGTCGCTGGCCAGGCGCGTCGCCGGGGTGGTGCTCGCGGCCCTCGGCGCATGGGCAACGGTCGTCGCGGTCCTCCCCATCCAGGCCTCGGCCGTGCTCGCGGCGGCCCGGGCGCAGGCCGCGTCCGGCGCACCGGGCGGGTCGACCACCAGCGGCACCTCCTCGGGCGGTACCGCGCACGTGCTGATCATCGCGGGCGCGGCTGGGCACGCGGTCATGACGGGGACACCCTGGCGGGCGGCCGCCGTCTGCGGTGGGATCGCGATCGTCCTGACGGGCCTGGCCACCGCGTGGCGCGGGCCGCGCTGGGCCGTGATGGGGGCTCGGTTCCAAGGGGGGTCCGGGGGGATGGGTTCCCCCGGTCGCGGGGGGACCCCGGGGGGTCGTCCCCCAGGGGCCAGCACAGAGACAATCTGGGAGTCGCTGAGCCGGGACGTCGACCCGACGCTCGACGCGGGCGCGGATCGCCAGGACGTACCCGGTGGCCGGACCCCCGGCTGACGCCGCGCGTGACCGGGCCGGACCCCCCTCGGTCCTGCTGGCCGAACACGAGCCCGAGGTCGCCGAGATGTCGGCGCGCTACCTGCGCCGGGACGGGCTGGACGTCAGGCTGGTCACCAGCCCCGAGCTGACGCTGGCCGAGCTGACGGGCGGCCCCGACGCCGCCGCGGTGATCGACCTCACCATGCCCGGCCTGGATCCCAGGCGGATCCGCCGCGCCCTGCGGACCCCGGTCATCTTCCTGGTCGCAGGCTCAGGCGGCCCGCGGCCTCGCGGCCTGGCCGTCCGCGGCCAGCGCCGGTGGCTGGCCCGGCCGTTCAGCCCCCGGCAGCTGGTGACGCTGGTCCGCGACGTCCTGGCCCAGGCGGCGGCCCAGGCCCAGGCCCAGGCCCAGGCCCAGGCGGACGCCGAGGCGCACGCCCGGCCCGCGCCGCCGCCCCTCCGTCCCGCCGTGCCCGGATCCGGGCCCGCACCTGTGCCCGTGCCCCTACCCGTCCCCGTGGGCCGGAACGCCGGAGGCTGGCGCCTCGATAACCCGACCAGGTCCGCGATAGCCGGCCGTCACCGCGTCCCGCTGACCGCGACCGAGTTCGCGGTGCTCGCGGCCCTCGCGGACCACCCGGGCCGGGTCCTGTCCCGCCGGCAGCTGCTGGCCGCCGCCGGGCGCCACGGCACGGGCGACCGGGCCGCCGACGTGCTCATCGCCCAGCTCAGGGCCAAACTCGGCCCGGACCAGACGGCCCTGGCGATCAGGACGATCCGCGGCGTGGGCTACGTACTGGACCCGTGACCCGAAAGACCAGCCGCCGACTCACCCCACCGTGTGGAACAGGCGGCCGATCAGGAAGCCGATCGCGGCGGCCCCGAGGCCGATCATGACCATCTGGATCCCCTTCTTGCGCCAGTCGCCGACCAGCGTCACCGCTTCGTAGCTGCCCACGCCGAACAGCACCAGCGCGCTCAGCACGATGGCAAGGATCAGCGCCGTCGTGCGCGGCAGCCAGACGAACGGCAGCAGCGGGATCAGGTGGCCGATCAGGGTGGCGCCCGTGATCACGACCGCGCTGCGGAAGATATCCGGCGTCTCCACCGGCTGCAGGTGCAGTTCCTCGTCCATCATCGTGGCCAGCCAGGCGTCCCGGTTGGCGGTGATGGTCTCCACGACCCGCTCGAGCAGGTCCCCGGCGAATCCCTTCGCGGCGTAGATGTCGCGGATCTCCTGCCGCTCGGCCTCGGGGGTCGCGTCGATCTCGGCCGACTCCCGGGCTTGCTCGGCTTGGTAGTAGTCACGTTCGGACAAGGCGGAGGTCCACCCGACGGCGCCCATGGAGATCGATTCGGTGATCGCGGCCGCGAAGCCCGCCGCCAGCAGGACCACCTTGCCGCCGCCTCCGGCGATGACGCCGAGGATGATCCCGAGGATGTTGACCAGGCCGTCCTGGCCGCCGAGGATGACGTCTCGCAGCCAGTTGGACTGGCGGTGCTGCTCGCGGTGCTGCGCCTTATCCTGGCCGCCGCCCGCGGCGCCGCCCGGAACGCCTCCCGCAGCGCCTCTCACCGTGCCGCCCCCCAACGCGCGGACGGCGCGACCCAGCCGCGTCTGCGGCGGCGGCCCACTGGCGGAGCGGCCCATCGAGCACCTCCAGATGTCACATGCCAGGGAGCAGGACGGCCTTGATGACCCCGTCGGCCCGCCGGTCGAAGCTGTCGAAGAAGGCGGGCGCGTCCTCAAGCGGGCCGTGGTTGGTGACGATCCGCCCGGGCCGGGCCCGGCCGGCTACGACCAGGTCCCGCAGCCGCGTGGTATAGCGGCGGTCGTGGGTGCGCCCGAAGCCCACGCTGACGCCCTTGTTGAACAACGTCGCCCAGGGCACCCGCAGCTCCCCGTCGGCGCTGCCCTCCGGGGCCGGGTGCAGGTCCTTCTCCGCGTAGACGCCCGCGATCGCGACGTGACCGGTCGGGTTGACCAGCCGGGCCAGGTCCGAAACCACCTGGGTCGGGTTCTCCCGGGAGGGATCACGGCGGTCCCGGGCCTGGAACCCGACCGCGTCGATCCCGATCTGCACGCCGTCCATTTCCTCCTCGCCGATCGGCAGCCCCCGGCTGTGCCGCAGCTCGCGGATCTGCTCGACCGGGTCGCCAGCGGCGAAGTTGACCGGCGTCGCGCCGAGTTCCCCGGCCAGATCGAGCCGCTCGGGAACCCGATCGACGACGTACACCTCACCGGCGCCGCGCAGCAGCGCGCTGTAGGCCGCCAGCAGCCCGATGGTGCCCGCCCCGAACACCGCGACCGTGCAGCCCGGCTGCGTCATCGCGAGCTCGGTCGCGTGCCAGCCGGTCACGAACGCGTCGGCCAGCAGCACGAAATCGTCTTCGCGCTCGTCCATCGGCTCACCGGGCAGCGGCACGCAGTTCGCGTCCGCGAACGGCACGCGCAGCAACTCGGCCATGGCGCCGCGGTAGGGCCCCATGCCCGGGTACCCGTACGCGGCCCCGAACCCGCCCGGCCGCACCCGCAGGCACGCGGCGGTGTAGCCGCGGATGCAGTTGTAGCACATCCCGCAGAACAGGTGGGTGGGGATCACGACCCGGTCGCCCCGCTTGACCAGGCTGACCTCCGCCCCGGTCTGCTCGACCACGCCCAGCGGCTCGTGCCCGATCACCAGCCCGGGCTGCGCGCCGGTCCGCCCGTCGTAGGAATGCAGGTCACTCCCGCAGATCGCGCTGGACGTCAGCCGCACCACAGCGTCGGTCGGCTCCTCGAGGGCGGCATCTTCGACGTCCAGGACCGCGACCCGCCTGGTGTCCTCGTACACCACTGCCTTCACCGGCGTGCTCCTCTCGCGAAGCGCCGCGTCCTATCGTCCCACGGCCGCGCGCACCCGAGCTTGCCACCGATTTCAGGGGGGCAGTAGCCGGTGCCCCGAGGCGGCCGGGCTACCATCAGTGGCGCAACAGTGTCGACGTGAGGAGACGAGCGAACCGCGTGAGTGTGCTCGACGAGATCCTTGACGGCGTGCGTGCCGATCTCGCCGACCGGCAGCGGCAAATCTCTCTTGACCAGCTGAAGGAGATGGCCCGGCGCGCGCCGTCACCGCGAGATGCGATGGCCGCGCTCAGGTCCGAGGGCGTCACCGTGATCGCCGAGGTGAAGCGGGCCAGCCCCTCCCGCGGCAAGATGGCCGCCATCCCCGATCCGGCCGCGCTGGCCGCGGACTACGAAGCCGGCGGAGCGAAGATCATCAGCGTGCTGACCGAGCCGCGCTTCTTCGGCGGGACGCTGGAGGACCTGGACGCAGTGCGCCGGGCGGTGCAGGTGCCGGTGCTCCGCAAGGACTTCGTGATCAGCTCCTACCAGCTCTGGGAGGCCCGGGCCCGCGGCGCGGACGTCGTGCTGCTGATCGTCGCGGCGCTGGAGCAGAGCGCGCTGGTCTCGCTGGTCGAGCGAGCTTCCTCGATCGGCCTGCTCCCGCTGGTCGAAGTCCACGCCGAGCTCGAACTCGACCGCGCGCTCGACGCCGGAGCCGCCGTCATCGGCGTTAACGCGCGGAACCTGGCCACGCTCAAGGTGGACCGGGGGATCTTCGGGCGCGTAGCGGGAAAGATCCCGGAGGGGATCGTCAAGATCGCCGAGTCCGGCGTCCGCGGGCCGCGTGACCTGCTCGCCTACGCCTCGTGCGGCGCCGACGCGGTGCTGGTCGGCGAGAGCCTGGTCAGCGAGAAGGACCCGCGCCAGGCCGTGTCCGAACTGGTGACCGCGGGCTCGCACCCCGCGCTCCGCGGTGAGCGGGGATGACCGAAAGCGCCATGGCCCCGGCGCCCGCCGAACCCGACATCGCCCCCGTCCCCGATACCCTCGGGCACTTCACGGCGGAAGGCATCGCCTACGGCGGGCGCTTCGCCCCGGAAGCGCTCATGGCGGCGCTGGACGAACTGGCCGCCGCCTATGACCACGCCCGCACCGACCCGGCCTTCCAAGCCGAACTCAACGGCCTCCTCACCAGCTACGCGGCCCGGCCCACGCTGCTCACCAGGGCGAACGGGTTCGGCCAGCAGGCCGGCGGGTGCACGGTCCTGCTCAAGCGCGAGGACCTCGCCCACACCGGGTCTCACAAGATCAACAACGTGCTCGGCCAGGTGCTGCTGGCCAGGCGGATGGGCAAGACGCGGGTCATCGCGGAGACGGGCGCGGGCCAGCACGGCGTGGCCACCGCCACCGCGGCCGCCCTGCTCGGCCTGGACTGCGCGGTCTACATGGGCGAGGAGGACACCCACCGGCAGGCGCTGAACGTGTCCCGCATGCGGATGCTCGGTGCCGAGGTCATCTCGGTCTCCGCCGGCACCCGCACGCTCAAGGACGCCATGAACGAGGCCTTCCGCGACTGGGTGACCACCGTCGGGCACACTCACTACTGCATCGGTTCGGTCGGCGGGCCGCACCCGTTCCCGATGATGGTCAGGGACTTCCAGCGGGTGATCGGGCTCGAAGCGCGGGATCAGGTCCAAAAGCAAGAGGGTCGGCTGCCCGACGCGGTGATCGCGTGCGTCGGCGGCGGCTCCAACGCCATCGGCATCTTCCACGCGTTCATCCCGGACGCGCAGGTCCGCCTGATCGGCTGCGAGGCGGGCGGCGACGGCCTGGACACCGGCAGGCACGCGGCCACGCTGACCGGGGGATCCCCTGGCGTCCTGCACGGGATGCGGACCTTCGTGCTGCAGGACGACGAGGGCCAGACCCAGGGCACTCATTCCATCTCGGCCGGCCTCGACTACCCTGGCGTGGGCCCCGAGCACGTCTGGCTGATGCAGACCGGCCGCGCCACCTACCGCGCCGTGACCGACGCCGAGGCCATGCACGCCTTCAGCATCCTGTGCCGCACCGAGGGCATCATCCCGGCCATCGAGTCGGCGCACGCGCTGGCCGGCGCGCTCGACGTGGGCCGCGAACTCGGCCCCGGGGCGCTCGTCGTAGTGAGTCTTTCCGGCCGCGGCGACAAGGACGTGGACACCGCCTCCAAGTGGTTCGGCCTTTGACCAGAACGGTAACGGAAGCCTTCGCCCAGGCGAACGACGAGGGCCGGGCGGCCCTGGTCGGATACCTGCCCGCCGGGTTCCCCTCCATCAGCGGCGCTATCGAGGCGGCCCGGGCCATGGCGAACGCCGGCGTCGACGTCTTCGAGGTGGGCCTGCCCTACTCCGACCCGCTGATGGACGGCCCGGTCATCGCCGAGGCGGTGCACCGCGCGCTGACCAGCGGGACGCGCGTCGCGGACGTGCTCCGCACCGTCGAGGCCATCGCCTCGGCCGGGACACCAACCCTGGTCATGACCTACTGGAATCCCATCGACCGGTACGGGGTGCGCGCCTTCGCTCGCGACCTGCACCAGGCGGGTGGCTGCGGCCTGATCACCCCGGACCTCACGCCGGAGGAGGCCGGCCCCTGGCTCGACGCCTCCGACGAGTACGGGCTCGACCGGGTCTTCCTGGTCGCGCCGAGTTCCACCGACGAGCGCGTGGCCCTGATCACCGGCGCCTGCCGGGGATTCGTCTACGCCGCCTCGCTGATGGGCATCACCGGGACCAGGGACGCGGTCAGCGGCGACGCGCCCGCCCTGGTCAAGCGGATCCGCCAGCACACCGACCTCCCGGTGGCCGTCGGCCTCGGCGTCAGCAACGGCGCCCAGGCCGCCCAGGTGGCGAGCTTCGCCGACGGCGTGATCGTGGGTTCGGCCTTCGTCCGCAGGCTGCTCGACGCCTCCGACGCGGGCGACCCCCAAGCGGGCACCGCCGCGGTCGCGAACCTTACCGCCGAACTTGCGCAGGCCGTCCACAGAAACACGCGGTAAATTCCCGGGTGTGCCGCTCGCGTCGATCCCCAGCCCCGCGCGCGCGTCGTGGCGCCTAGGACCGCTGCCGATCCACGCCTACGCGCTGTGCGTCATCGCCGGGATCATCGTCGCCATCGTGGTGGCCAGCCGCAGGTACCGACCACCAACAACAAACCGTAAGGGGCTCATCCTCGACGTGGCCGCCTGGGCGGTCCCCTTCGGCCTGGCCGGCGCCGTCGTGCACGCCGTGCTCCTGGACGGCAAGCACGACTTCACCGCCATCGGCGGGCTCTGGCACGCCGCGACCGTGGGGATCGCCCTCCTCGGCGTCCCCGGCGCGATCGCGCTCGGCGCGGCCGGGGCGTGGATCGCGTGCCGCCGTGCTAGCCCGGGGGGACGACCCCCCCAGACCCCCCCGCAGGGGCAGGGCGTGCGACTCGGCCCGGTCGCGGGCGCCGCCGCGCCCGCCGTCGCGTTCGGGCTCGCCCTGGCCAGCCTGGGCAGCTGGTGGACGCAGCAGTTCTACGGCCAGCCCTCGTCCTGGTGGTGGGCCGTACGAATCTCGCCCACCCGGCGGGCCCCCGGCTACGAGAACTACGCCACCTTCCAGCCCCTGTTCCTCTACCAGGCCCTATGGGACGTGGCCGTGGGCTTCGCCGTGATCTGGGCCGCCCGCCGGTTCACGCTGTCCGGCGAGCGCACGTTCCTCCTGGCCGCGGCCGCCGTCGCGGCCGGCAGCTTCTGGGACCAGGTCGCGCGGATCGGCCCGCTGACCCGCGTGCTCGGGCTCCGGTACGGGGCCGTGGAGTACGCCGCCGTGTTCGTCGTGGCCGTCGCGGCCCTGTACCTGACCAGGCCCAGGCCCGGGCCCGCGCCCCGCCTGCACCCCAGGTCAGACTCGGTGTCTTTCGTAGACGATTCTCCGGGTGATGTAATGTCCCCGTAGAGGGCCAGTGTCGTCCCGAACACCCTGACAGGCGTATTCGAGACGACGGGAGCGCGCATGGCGGCTGGCCTTTACGACCCCCGGTTCGAGCACGACGCGTGCGGCGTCGGCTTCGTCGCGGACCTCTCCGGCCGCCCCAGCCACGGCGTGGTGGCCAAGGCGCTGCGGGTCCTGTGCAACCTGGAGCACCGGGGCGCGAAGGGCGGCGACCCTGGCACGGGTGACGGGGCGGGGATCCTCACCCAGATCCCCGACGCGTTCTTCCGCGCCGTCTGCGGTTTCGCGCTGCCCGACGCTGGCTACTACGCCGCCGGCCTGGCTTTTCTCTCTTATCCCGAACGAGCGGTGGTATCTCCCTCGATAGAACGCCTCGCCCGCGAAGAGGGGCTGACGGTGCTCGGCTGGCGCGAGGTCCCGTACGACCCGGCCGCCTGCGGCCAGGGCGCGCTGGCCGTGCGCCCGGATCTGGTCCAGCTGTTCGTCGCCGGGACGCAGGGCCAGCATGGCCTGGAGCTCGAGCGGATGGCGTTCTGCCTGCGCAAGCGGGCCGAGCACGAGGCCGGAACGTACTTCGCCAGCCTGTCGGCCCGGACCATCGTGTACAAGGGGATGCTGTCCGCGCCGCAGCTCGAGCCGATCTACCCGGACCTGTCCGATCCCGGGTACGCCTCGGCGCTGGCCCTGGTCCACTCCAGGTTCTCGACCAACACGTTCCCGTCCTGGCCGCTGGCCCACCCCTACCGGTACGTGGCGCACAACGGCGAGATCAACACGATCAGGGGCAACCGCAACTGGATGCGGGCCAGGGAGGCGATGCTGGCCAGCGACCTGATCCCCGCCTCGGCGGACGGGCGGGGCCTGGAGCGGCTGTTCCCGATCCTCGACGAGGCCGGCAGCGACTCGGCCAGCTTCGACGAGTGCCTCGAACTGCTGCACCTGGGCGGCCGGTCGCTGCCGCACGCCGTGCTCATGATGATCCCCGAGCCGTGGGAGAACCACGAGGAGATGACCGTGCCGCGGCGGGCGTTCTACCAGTTCCACGCCGCGCTGATGGAACCCTGGGACGGCCCGGCGCTGATCGCGTTCACCGATGGCTCGGTGATCGGCGCGGTCCTGGACCGCAACGGGCTGCGGCCCGGCCGGTACTGGGTGACCAGCGACGGCCTGGTCGTGCTGGCCAGCGAGGTGGGCGTGCTCGACCTCGACCCCGCCACCGTGGTCAGGAAGGGCCGCCTGCAGCCGGGCCGTATCTTCCTGGCCGACACCGCCGCCGGCCGCATCGTGGAGGACGAGGAGGTCAAGGCGGCCCTGTCCGCCGAACACCCCTACGAAGCCTGGCTCCACGCCGGCCTGGTCCACCTGGACGACCTCCCGGACCGCGCCCTGCCCGCCCGCCGAGCCGCGTGCCTCACCACGCTGCAACGGATGCACGGCTACACCGAAGAGGAACTGCGGGTCATCCTGGCGCCGATGGCGCGGACCGGGGTGGAGCCCCTCGGGTCGATGGGGACCGATACGCCCCTGGCCGTGCTGTCCGACCGCCCCCGGCTGGTGTTCGACTACTTCACCCAGCTGTTCGCCCAGGTGACCAACCCCCCGCTGGACGCGATCCGGGAGGAACTCGTCACCTCGCTCGGCACGATCACCGGGCCCGAGCAGAACCTGCTGGAGCCGATCCCGGCGTCCTGCCGCCAGATCGTGCTGCCCTACCCGGTCATCAGCGACCAGGACCTGGCCAAGATCGTGCACATCAACGACGAGGGCAACCTGCCCGGGCTGGCCAGCCACGTCATCGACGGCCGGTACGACCCGCACGGCGGCGGCGACGCCTTGCGCGCCCGCCTCGCCGAGATCTGCGCCGAGGTCTCCGAAGCGATCGCCAGCGGCGCCCGCCTGATCATCCTGTCGGACCGTACCGCGACCGATTCGGCCTGGGTGCCCATCCCTTCGCTGCTGCTGACCGGGGCCGTGCACCACCACCTGATCAGGGAGAAGTCGCGGACCCGGGCCGGGCTGGTCGTCGAGGCCGGGGACGTGCGCGAGTGCCACCACCTGGCGCTGCTGATCGGGTACGGCGCCGCGGCCGTCAACCCCTACCTGGCCATCGAGACGGTCAGGGACCTGGTCCGGGCCGGCGACCTCGAGGGCGTCAGCGAGAAGAAGGCCGAGGCCAACCTGCGCAAGGCGCTCGGCAAGGGGCTGCTGAAGATCATGTCCAAGATGGGCGTGTCCACGGTCGCCTCCTACACCGGCGCGCAGATCTTCGAGGCGGTCGGCCTGGGCGCCGACGTGATCGAGACCTGCTTCGCGGGGACCACCTCGCGGCTGTCCGGCGTGGGCTTCGACGCCCTGGCCGCCGAGATCGCCCAGCGGGCCGCCCCCGGCTCCGAGCCGGATTACCGCCGGCTGCCCACCGGCGGTGAGTACCAGTGGCGCCGGGAGGGCGAGCCGCACCTGTTCAGCCCCGAGGCGGTCTTCAAGCTCCAGCACGCGACGCGCAGCCGCCGGTACGAGATCTTCAAGGAGTACACCGCGCTGATCGACGACCAGTCCAGGCGGCTGATGACGCTGCGCGGGCTGCTGCGCATCCGCGGCGTCGATGCTCCGCCCGCCGCGGGAGAGCCACCATCGCCCGTTCGGCTTGACGAGGTTGAATCTGTTTCGAGCATCGTGCGCCATTTCGCGACCGGGGCGATGTCGTACGGGTCGATCTCGGCCGAGGCGCACGAGACCCTGGCCATCGCGATGAACCGGCTGGGCGCGCGGTCCAACACCGGTGAGGGCGGCGAGGACCCGGACCGGTTTACCCCGGAATCCAATGGCGACCTGCGCCGGTCGGCCGTCAAGCAGGTGGCCAGCGGCCGGTTCGGCGTCACCAGCGAGTACCTGGTCAACGCCGACGACCTGCAGATCAAGATGGCCCAGGGCGCCAAGCCGGGGGAGGGCGGCCAGCTGCCCGGGCACAAGGTCTACCCCTGGATCGCCAGGACGCGGTACTCCACACCAGGCGTGGGGCTGATCTCCCCGCCGCCGCACCACGACATCTACTCGATCGAGGACCTGGCCCAGCTCATCCACGACCTGAAGAACGCCAACCCGGCGGCGCGAGTGCATGTCAAGCTCGTGGCGGAGGTCGGGGTCGGCACCGTGGCCGCCGGGGTGTCCAAGGCGCACGCCGACGTGGTGCTGATCAGCGGGCACGACGGCGGCACCGGCGCCGCGCCGCTGACCTCGATCAAGCACGCCGGCGCGCCGTGGGAGCTCGGGCTGGCCGAGACCCAGCAGACCCTGCTGCGCAACAACCTGCGCGACCGGATCGTGGTGCAGGCGGACGGCCAGCTGAAGACCGGCCGGGACGTGATCATCGCCGCGCTGCTCGGGGCGGAGGAGTTCGGCTTCGCGACCGCCCCGCTCGTCGTGTCGGGGTGCGTGCTGATGCGCGTCTGCCACCTGGACACCTGCCCGGTCGGCGTGGCCACCCAGAACCCCGAACTGCGGGCCCGGTTCACCGGTAAGCCCGAGTTCGTGGTGAACTTCTTCGAGTTCATCGCCGAGCAGGTCCGCGAGTACCTGGCCGCGCTCGGGTTCCGGACGCTGGCGGAGATCGTCGGCCGGGTCGACCTGCTCGACGCGGCGCTCGCGGTGGACCACTGGAAGGCCTCCGGGCTCGACCTGTCCCCGGTGCTGTACGCGCCGCCGCTGCCTTCAGGGGCGGAGCGCCGATGCGTGAGCAGCCAGGACCACGGCCTGGACAAGGCGCTGGACCACACGCTCATCCAGCTCGCCGAGGGGGCGCTGGAGGAAGGCCGCCCGGTCCGGCTCGAGCTGCCGATCAGGAACGTGAACCGGACCGTCGGCACCATGCTCGGGTACGAGGTGACCAGGCGCTGGGGCGGCGAGGGCCTGCCCGACGGCACGATCGACGTCTCGTTCACCGGGTCGGCGGGCCAGTCGTTCGGCGCGTTCCTGCCGCGCGGCATCACCCTGCGCCTGGAAGGTGACGCGAACGACTACCTGGGCAAGGGGCTGTCCGGCGGGCGGCTCGTCGCGCGCCCGCCCGCGCGCGCGCCGTTCGCCGCGCACGAGCAGGTCATCGCGGGCAACGTGATCGGCTACGGCGCCACGGCCGGGGAGATCTTCCTGTCCGGCCTGGTGGGGGAGCGGTTCTGCGTGCGCAACTCGGGCGCGCTCGCGGTCGCCGAGGGCACCGGCGACCACGGCTGCGAGTACATGACCGGCGGCCGGGTGGTGATCCTCGGCCCGGTCGGGCGGAACTTCGCGGCCGGCATGTCCGGCGGCATCGCCTACGTGCTCGACCTGCCGGCCCGCCGGGTCAACCGGGAGATGGTCGACCTCGACCCGCTGGAGGAGTCCGACGCCAGGTTCGTGCGCGACGTCGTGGAGCGCCATTACGCGCTTACCTGTTCCGTGGTGGCCGCGCGGCTGCTGGCCGACTGGGATCCCGGCCGGTTCACCAAGGTCATGCCGCAGGACTACAAGCGGGTCCTGTCCGCCGCCTCGCAGGCCGAGCGTGAGGGCCGCGACGTCAACGAGGCCGTCATGGCCGCGGCCCACGGGTAGGGGGCCGTCATGGCTGACCCGAAGGCCTTCATGACCACGCCGAGGGAGACCCCGGCCCGGCGCCCCGTCGACCTGCGCCTCATGGACTGGCGCGAGGTCTACGAGCCGTTCCCGCCCGGCCGGCTCGAACGGCAGGCGGGCCGCTGCATGGACTGCGGGATCCCGTTCTGCCACAACGGCTGCCCGCTGGGCAACCTGATCCCGGAGTGGAACGACCTGGTCCGCCGGCGCGACTGGCGCGAGGCCGCCGACCGGCTGCACGCCACGAACAACTTCCCCGAGTTCACGGGGCGGCTCTGCCCGGCCCCGTGCGAGTCCGCCTGCGTGCTCGGGATCAACGCCGATCCCGTCACGATCAAGCAGGTCGAGGTGGAGATCATCGACCGGGCGTTCGCGTCGGGGTGGGTGGTCCCGCGGCCCC
>Ga0187801_10000188_pt1 | contig 15037 bp, 12 predicted proteins | sample NC_wetland_sal_i_10_FD_132465 | JGI IMG/M metagenome (GOLD analysis project Ga0187801, IMG submission 132465) | Wetland sediment microbial communities from Neuse River Estuary, North Carolina, USA - Control_1 | ecosystem: Environmental > Aquatic > Freshwater > Wetlands > Sediment | place: USA...
CCCGTCAAGCTGGCCACTTCCGCGTCCGTGAAGATTTTCTGACTTGACTTGACTGTAACCAAGGTACCTCTCTAATTCTCCGCCGCTTTCCTCTCCTACCCTGTGAGATGCTCGGACGAGGTTAGAAGATGCAGATACTCCCTGCAATAGTCGTTCCGTTTGTATCCAGCTAAACCAATTCTCTAGTACTTTTCGTTTTGAACCGTTTTTTGTGGGGATTTCGCAGATTTTGCCGGACTACCGCCAAGCGGAGTATCTGTCAGAAATAACAGAGAGGATGTGCAAAAATTTACTAATTTTGCGAAATTTCTACCACTTTTGGTAGACGCGCGCAGATCTCCCTTATCTGCTTGGTGTGCCGCAGCTGATGCGCGGCGATCATTTCAAACCATTCATATAAGTTCAGTGTACCGAGGAAAGGGTGAGGCCATCTGTAGGAGCTCAAATCGCGGTTCTTGGTTTCTTCGAGGAAGGCAAGCGCGCGTTCGCGTGCAGCTCGCAGCTCTCCCAGCATCTCTTCTTTGTCTCCCACCAGCGCCGGATCCAGCGGAATCGGAGACTTGAGCCGGATCATTCGCGCTCTTACCAGCCACAACGGTAAGTGCGCGCGTTTCAAGAAGGGAACTTGTCGCGGCGCTTTCTGTATGATGTGATCGGCGCCGCCGACAATCGCGCGTTCGATCATCACCAAATGAGCCACCACCTCTGCCGCAGACCACTCTTCGGCACGGGGTTTTCTTGTCCACTGTTCAGACGGTATTGCATCCGCAGCCCGCAGGAACACTGTTTGCGATTCCGCAAGCTTCTCGAGAATAGGCGCGAGGGATTGCACAGTTGAAAATCTTTACAACGTCGCGCCGCCGGCTTGCTCAAACGCGTGGGCCAATTGCAACACGCGCGCTTCACCAAAGGCGGGACCAATGATCTGCAAGCCGACTGGCAGCTTGCCGCCGATACGCCCACACGGCAGGGAGATTCCGGGGAGGCCCGCCAGCGAACCGGTAACCGTATAAATATCAGCAAGATACATTTGCAGGGGATCGTCTACCCGCTCTCCCAGCTTAAACGGTGGAACGGGCGAGGTTGGGGTGACGATGGCATCGACCTGCGCAAATGCTTTCCGGAAATCGTCGGCAATCAACGCGCGCACCTTCTGACCCTTCAAGTAGTAGGCATCGTAATAACCTGCGGAGAGCACATACGTGCCGAGCACAATGCGCCGTTTCACTTCGGGCCCAAAGCCGGCGCCGCGCGTTTTGCGGTACATCGCAATCAGCGAATCGCCGTCCACGCGTGGCCCGTAACGCACGCCGTCGTAGCGCGCCAGATTCGAGCTCGCCTCCGCCGTTGCAATGATGTAATACGCCGCGATCGCGTAATCGGTGTGGGGCAGTTGAATTTCGCGCACGTTGCAACCCAGCTTGCGCAGCAAATCAATTCCGGCGGTCACTTTTTCGCGAACGCCCGCGTCCATTCCGGCGCCAAAGTATTCTTTTGGAATGCCGATTTTCATTCCCTGCACTGGTTTGCTCAGAGCAGCGGCGTAGTCTTCCACCGGCGCGGTCGTCGAAGTGGAGTCGTTCGGGTCGCGTCCGGCAAGAATCTTCAAAACCGTGGCAACGTCGGCCACGCTGTGCGCGAATGGGCCAATCCGGTCCAGCGAAGAGGCAAAAGCGATGAGCCCGTATCGCGAGACGCGCCCGTAGCTCCCCATCATCGCGGGTATTCCGCAAAACGAACCGGGCTGCCGAATGGACCCGCCCGTATCTGTTCCCAGCGACGCGACCGCTAGGTTCGCCGCAACCGCCGCCGCCGATCCACCGCTTGACCCTCCCGGCACGCACCCCGGTGCCGCGGGATTCTGCACCGTCCCGTACGCCGAGTTCTCGTTCGAGCTGCCCATCGCAAACTCGTCGCAATTCGTCTTGCCCAGGATCACCGCGCCCGCCGCTTCCAGCCGCGTAACCGCCGTGGCATCGTACGGCGGAATGTAATTCGTCAGGATCTTCGAGCTGCAAGTGGTGCGCACTCCGCGCGTGCTGATCACGTCCTTCACCGCGATGGGTACGCCCGCCAGCGCCGGCAGCGGTTTGCCCGCGGCCACCTGCGCGTCCACACGGTCGGCTTGCTTATAGGCGCGCTCCTCGCACAGCGTCAGAAAGGCGTTCAACTCGGTGTTTCGCGCGGCGATGCGCTTATAAAACTCAGCTGCAACCTCGCGCGCTGACGCCTTCTTCGCCGTGATCGCGTCTCGTACCTCTCCAATTGTGTTCATCGTCGCCATAAAAAAGAACCGTCATTCCGAGCGTGTAGCTCAGGCCTTCGAGGCCTGAGGCTTTTCCCTGCCGCTAACCTTCATCGCCCCCTGCCCTCTCCCTCATCCGAACCACACTGGCCGGGCCTCTTCCCTTGCTTCCTTCACTTCCTCTACTCCTCAACCTCTATCTCTCAATCACCTTCGGCACGCGGAAGTACGGCGGCTTCGGGTCCGGCGCGTGGTGCAGCACCTCATCGGCCACCGCGCACGGGACCACCAAATCCTCACGCAGCGTGGCATCGGCAGTCTGAACGTCCGTCAACACCTGCGCCATGGGCTCAACGTTCGTTGTGTCCAGTTCGTTCAACTTGTCGATATATTCCAGGATTTCGTCGATCTGCGCGCGATACTGTTCCAGTTCCGCCTCGCTCAATTCCAAATAAGCCAGTTCGGCAACGCGCAGTACATCTTCGCGGGAGATTTTCATTTGCTGGATGCGACCTCGGCGGTCTTCTTAGGATATTTTGTGGAGACGTAATCGTCGACCAGTTTCTGGAACGCGGCGGCGAGCTCGTCGTAAGTGCCTTCGAGCGTTACATCCTTTTTCCCGTCGATGTACACCGGGCAGCGCGGCGCCTCGCCCGTCCCCGGCAGGCTGATGCCGATATTAGCGGCCTTGGATTCGCCGGGGCCATTCACGATGCAGCCCATCACCGCCAGCGTCATCGTCTCCACGCCTTCGTACTGCGTCTTCCACGTGGGCATCATGTCGCGAATATAGTCCTGAACGCTCTCCGCCAATTCTTGGAAAGTCGTGCTGGTGGTACGCCCGCAGCCGGGGCACGCGGTCACGCTGGGCGAAAACGACCGCATCCCAAGCGCCTGCAGCAGTTCGCAGCAGGCGTATACCTCTTCGCGGCGGTCGCCACCCGGCCGTGGCGTCAGCGAAATCCGAATCGTGTCGCCGATGCCCTCGTACAACAGCACGCCCAGCGATGCCGCCGACCACACCATGCCCTTCATGCCCATGCCCGCTTCGGTCAGGCCCAGGTGCAACGGCTGCTGAGTCTTGCTGGACAGATCGCGGTACACGGTGATCAGGTCGCGCGGCCGCGACGTCTTGCAGGAAATAATGATTTGGTCGTTGCGCAGCCCGCTCTCGAGCGCCAGTTCGGTCGACTCCAGCGCCGAAAGCACCATGCAATCGTTGATGATCTCTTCGCTCTCTTTGCCCAGGTTCTGGTCTGTGTTTTCTTGCATCTTGCGCATCACCAGTTCCTGGTTCAAAGAGCCGCCATTGACACCGATGCGTACGGGCTTGCCGTTGTCCACGGCCACCTTGCAGATGGTGGAGAATTGCTCGTCGCGCCGCTGTCCCGCGCCCACGTTGCCCGGATTGATGCGGTACTTGTCCAGCGCCGCAGCGCATTCCGGATATTTCGTCAGCAGCACGTGTCCGTTATAATGAAAATCGCCGATGATCGGCACGTTGCAGCCCGCATCCAGCAGCTGCTTCTTGATGATCGGCACCGCCGCCGCCGCTTCCGGCACGTTCACCGTCCAGCGCACGATTTCGCTGCCCGCTTCGGCCAGCTCCAGCGTCTGTTGCAGCGTGGTCTCCACGTCCGCCGTGTCCGTGTTGGTCATGGACTGCACGACGATCGGAGCGCCGCCGCCCACCTGGACGTGGCCTACCTTCACTCCATAGGTCTTTTTACGCGGATTGCGCAGCGCGTTCGCGTCGAAGCCCGAAATCTGGTTCAGCATATCTTTTTATTTTATCAAGCCCGCCCCACGATGTCCCGCCCCCTGTAGCGGCCGGTCTTCAGCCAGCCATCTTGGGTTTGCCCTAGCCGTTGTAGCGGCGGGTCTTTAGACCCGTTAGGGGGTCGCAGCCAGGTGCCCCATCCTCGTCGTGTGAGGGTGGGTCCTGGGTTGTCTTTACTCCGAAACCACAAACTACCGACCAGAAACGGCCTTCCTCACGCCCCCGCCGCCGTCGATTGATCGAACGACTTCACTGCTGCCGCCTCATTCTCCTCGATGTCGAACACCGTATACAGCCTCGTAATTTCCATCAAGTTGTCGACTTTCTCCGTCAGGTTCATCAGCTTCAGTTCTCCGCCTGCCTTCCGCACGCTCGTGAACGAACTCACCAATGCCCCTAACCCCGAACTATCGATGTAACTCACCCCGGCAAGGTTCAGCAGAATCTTCCGGTCGCCCTTGTCGAGCAGGTTCATGATCAGGTCTCGCAGCGCCGCGCTCTCTTCCCCCAGCGAAATCCGCCCACTAATGTCCACAATCTTCACGTCGCCCGTCTGTCGTGTGCTTGTCATCATATCCATGGCAAACTCCTAGTTACGCTTTAATCCCAGGCTTCCTGCCCTGGTTGTCTCACGGACTATAGTGTTACGCAGCCCAAAACACCACTGTGCAATACGGAACATTCCACCCCTCTTCCCTCTGTAGCGGCCGGTCTTCAGCCGGCCTCCTGGGTTGGCCCTTACCCCCTAATTATCCCTCTCCCGCTAGCGGGAGAGGGATCCCTCTGTGGGTGCCCCATCCTCGGTTTTCGAGGGTGGGTCTTGGGGTTCTCTTGCTCTCTGTGGCACAGCCACTCCCGGCCGCGCTCTTGGGTCTGTCTTCTCTTTAGGGGGTCGGAGCTTCAGCTCCGACATTTCATCTCGCCGCAAATTGGGCTTTAGCCCCTGAGGAATCCGTCTTCTCCACTCGCCCCTCGCCCCCCAAATCGCGCCCCACACTCCGTCATCCCGCTCCCGCGGCGCTGGCCTGCTCCTTCCATCGTTGAACGTTCACTCCCATCACGAGGAGCCATAGCTCCAGTGGTATTTCCCCGAGGGCGGAGGCAACAGCGATGTAGGGGAAGAACAGATGGTATGCGAGCGGCGGGTACAAATAGGTCACCCAACCCAAACCACTGACGGCCAACAGCACTCCCAGAACTCGAGGCAGGAAGGTCGACCTGAAAATCAGGTAGCCGGTCAGGACGCACCAGAGTCCGAAGAACACCAGATAGATGTCGAAGGCGTAAGCATTCAGTTTGAGAAACAGGAGCGCCAGCGCTTGCAACTGTTCCGGCGTAAATGCGCTCAAGGAGCTACCGCCTTGCAGGATGAGCAGAGGAGCGAGGTACAACAGGCTGGTAAGAGCCTGAATAGCGCATCCCACGAGAATGACGAACACTGCGAGTAAAGAGAGGGTCCTGTTCACAGGTCTAAGCAACTCATACATGAGAAGCGCCCATGCAATATGGAACGCAACCCCGATGAGCGAGGATGCGAACCCCACCCAAAATAACCGCTCGTGCCCCAGGATATTGGCCGCTGTGGCCGCGGCGTTGCCAGAGACAACAAGCTTGTCGAGAACGATGACCTGGCCGAATGCTGCCGTCAGGGCCTCGAGCAGTTGAAAGACACCGGCCATCCTGGCCTTAAAACGCGGCGACGCTTCTGCAATCCGTTCCATCATTTCATAGCCTTCAGGAGGGGCCACCACAGGCACGTGGCAACGCCGAATATTACGCCCATAAGGGCCATGAGCACCAGTAGAGCGCCCGCCATCTCCTCTTCGCCCTCTCTGTCATCTGCCGACCGCAGCGGCCCGGCCTTTTCCTCTGCGCCGATGTTTGGCGCGCAACCTGTAGCTCAGGCCTTTGAGGCCTGAGGCTTTTCCCCCATTCAGTGCTTTCGTAGTGGCCAGCCTTCAGGCTGGTTCCTACCTTTCGGTTTGTAGCGCCGGCATCCTGCCGGCCTCTTGGGGTTCTCTAGCTCTCTGTGGCGCACAGCTATTCCCAGCCGCGCTCTTGGGTCTCTCTTCTCTTTGGGGGGTCGGAGCTTCAGCTTGCCCTGAACGAATCTCGCGAAGGGCTCCGACATTTCATCTCGCTGCAAATTAGGCTTTCGCGATTCTTGCGTCCGCCGTTGTCTGGCGCGCAACCTGTAGCTCAGGCCTTTCAGGCCTGGGGCTTTTCCCCTTCACCGGGACGGAGGGACCGTGGCAATCCGTAACCCACTCCCCGACCAGTGGAACAATTTCGACTCCCACCCCGCACGGGCCCAGGCATTTTGCTATAGTTGTGACGTGACTGTAGAGTACGATGAGATCGGCATCTGGTCAGAAGTAAAGCTCGCCATCATCAGTGAGTATGCTTCCGCGTATGGCCGAATTATGGAGTCCCAGCGGCGGGCGAGAATTCCAAGCCTGCGCTGGATTTACATCGATGCTTACGCCGGCCCAGGCTACCATGTTTCGAAGACCAGCGGAGAGTGGGTTAAGGGAAGTCCACTGATAGCGCTGGATACCGAGCCGGCATTCCACGAATATCATTTCATCGATTCAGAGACCGGACGAGCCCAACAACTGCGTGAACTGGCCGGGGATCGCGAGGACGTTTTCACCTATGGCGAAGATTGTAACGAGGTGCTGCTCAGCCGCGTATTTCCAAGAGCGAAGTATGACGAATACAGGCGGGCGTTGTGTCTGTTGGACCCATATAACATCGATCTAAAATGGGAGGTGATAGAAGCGGCAGGAAAGTCGAGGTCGGTTGAAATTTTCATGAACTTCATGATTATGGACATCAATCGAAACGCACTGAGGAAGAATCCTGACAAATCCATCGAGAGCAAGGTCGCCCAAATGACGAGGTTGTGGGGGGACGAGAGCTGGAAAGATGCCGGTTACGATCAGATAGCCACGCTTTTCGACGGGTCCGTTCCCCATAAGGTATCAAACGAACGGTTTGCGGAGGCATTTCGGGAGCGACTCGAAAAGAAAGCCGGGTTCAAGTATGTGCCCAAGCCCATGCCGATGAAGACGAAAAACAACTCCGTTATTTACTATCTTTATTTCGCTTCTCAAAAGGAGAAAGGCATGGATATAGTAAACTACATCTTTAATAAGTACCGGGTGAAGCAGGGCCTGTAATATGGCGACAAATTCACACATCGAATGGACTGACGCCACATGGAACCCGGTGACAGGGTGCACGAAGATCAGTCCGGGCTGCAAACACTGTTATGCGGAGCGTTTGGCAAAGCGCCTAAAGGCGATGGGGCAGGCCAACTACCGCAACGGCTTCAAGGTCACCTTGCAGCCCCAGATGTTGGAGCTTCCGTTCCACTGGAAGACCCCGAAACGTATCTTCGTTAACTCGATGAGTGATCTTTTTCATGAAGACGTGCCGACGCCGTACATCAAAGAGGTGTTCGAAATCATGGGCCGCGCTGATTGGCATCAATATCAGATTCTGACGAAGCGCTCGGGACGCGCACGGGTGCTGAGCAATGAACTGAAGTGGGCTCCTCAGATTTGGATGGGTGTGAGTGTCGAGACTGAGGATTACACCTATCGTATTGATGACCTTCGAAAGACTGCCGCACAGGTGAAATTCCTGTCCCTTGAGCCCCTCCTGGGTCCATTACGGAACCTGAATCTTCGGGACATCGATTGGGCCATCGTTGGCGGGGAATCCGGGCCAGGTGCGCGGCCTATCGATCCCGCATGGGTGACGGACCTCCGTGATCAGTGCCTAAAAGCCGGGGTTCCCTTCTTTTTCAAGCAATGGGGCGGTGTCCAGAAAAAAAAGAGCGGACGTAGACTCGATGGCCGCACCTGGGACGAGATGCCCGTCAGTGCTGAGCTGGCAATGCTGTAATCATCGTCGGGCCGGGCAGGCAGTCCGAGCTTAACCATCAAAGCAAGACTGGGCGGGTGGGCACCTTTAAACTCAAAAAAGACCTTGGGTGCCCTACCCTTTACGCCTTTTTGTAAAGAGTGCATCCGCTCTTCTCTCTTTATTCGAACAGCGCCTCAGCATTCAAACGCAGCAACCATATAATATATACAGACAATATATAACTCTAATGCCGTCATGAGCCGTGACAGTTCGGGATCAGTGTCGCCATGCCTCCACTCTTCCTTCCGGTTCCTTCCCTACTGTGAACCGTAAACTGTCGACTACAAACTTCATTTCTCCCCTAACTCCTTCTTGCCCTGAGCGGATTTTGCGAAGGGTGCCGCTAACTCCTTTGTTTCCCCTTGATACGAAAAATAGGAGGGATGGTGATTACCAACTATGTATCTAACCAAGTAATGTCGGCGCGCCGACATTTTGCACAATTCCCCTTTGTTTTTCACCTTTTTCGCAAGCAAACCTCCCAAGTAGCCGCGCTCCCCATCCCTGCGGCCAGAAGCCATAGCTGCCCCTTGGGTCAACTTGTGCTACCCCGTTCTTTCGCCTACGCTTATGGGCACGCCAAACTTCCCAGCAAGTTCGGTTCGCTCTTCCGCACATGCTCACATCGACCCGAGCGACTCTCTTTCCGGTGGCTCTTCTGCTTCTCCTGGCAGGCGTGCTGGTTGGTTGTGCCTCCTCCGGCAGTTCGGGCAATGGAGGAGGCGGCGGCACAACCATTCCTCCTTCGCCGACAGGGCTCAGCGCCACCGCCGGTAATGCGCTAGTCAGTCTTTCCTGGGCGGCGGCGACCGGAGCCACGTCGTACCACGTCAAACGATCCACGACTTCCGGCGGACCCTACACCCAAGTCGCTGCGCCCACCGGCGCCAGCTACACGGACACCGGCCTTACCAACGGCACAAAGTATTTCTACGTTGTTTCCGCACTCAACTCCGCCGGGGAGAGCGCGAACTCAACCGAAGTCAACGCTACTCCTAGCGCTCCGGCCACTCCGCCCGCCACACCTACTAATCTGCAAGCTACGGCCGGCAACACGCAGGTCTCTCTCACCTGGACCGCGAGCACCGGCGCCACCAGCTACAGCGTCCAACGTTCCACCACCAGCGGCGGTCCGTACACGCAGATTGCCACGCCGAGCACAAACTCTTACACAGACACCGGCCTCACGAATGGCGTCACTTACTACTACGTTGTGGCTGCGGTGAACTCCGCTGGGCAAAGTGGAAATTCCAATCAGGCCAGCGCCACACCGGCCGGTTCGTCCACTGCCGATGTCACAATCACGATTAATCCCGCGCAGACTCACGCGATTTCTCCCTACATCTACGGCATCAACTTTTATTCCGGCATTACCGGAGCGCCGCCGAATCTCACCTTCGATCGCGCCGGCGGCAATCGCTGGACCGCCTACAACTGGGAAACCAACGCCTCCAACGCGGGCAGCGACTACCTCTATGAGAACGACAATTACCTCAGCAGCAGCACCACTCCCGCCGAAGCCGTGCGCAGCTTCATCGCGGGCGATCAGGCCTACCGCATGACCAGCTTGGTCACGTTCCAACTTCAGGGATTAGTGGCCGGCGACGAGAACGGTCCCGTCAGCACCACCAATCCTCCCGATCTGACGCGCTTCAAGCAGGTGGTAGACAAGAAAAGCACAGAGTCGACCGCTCCGTTCACGCTCAACCCGCCGACCACCGACGCCTACGTCTACATGGACGAGTTCATTTGGGCGCTGGACCAGAAATTCTCCGGCCAATCCATTTTCGGCACCAATCCCACGACAGAGCACGTCTTCGTTCAACTCGACAACGAGCCGGAACTCTGGAACACCACGCACCTGGAAGTGCAGGGCCCCAACCCCGTCACTTCTGACAACTACATCAGCAAAACCCTCACGCTCACCCAAGCGCTGAAAGACCAATTCCCCAATGTCATCATTTTTGGTCCCGTGCACTATGGATTTGAAGGGATTTACAACTGGCAAGGAGAATTGAGCGCGACGCCCACTGGGAACAACTGGTTCCCGGACAAATATCTGCCAGCGATTCAGACGGCCTCCACTACTTACGGCAAGCCCCTCGTTGATGTGTACGACTTCCACTGGTATTCCGAAGCGACGGACGGCAGCGGCAATCGCGTGATTAACCTCACGGGTCCGACGCTCACTGACGCGCAGGTGCAGGCCATCGTGCAAAGCCCGCGCAGCCTTTGGGACACAACCTACACGGAGAATTCCTGGATCACTACAGACGTGCTCAACGGGCCGATCTACATTCTTGGACGGCTGCAGGCCAAAATCGCGGCAGAAAATCCCGGCATGAAAATTTCCATCACCGAACACAACAACGGCGGCGGAGAGCACATTGCCGGGACTATCGCGGAAGCGGACAACCTCGGCATCTTCGGCGCTCAGGGACTTTTCGCGGCAAATCTCTGGCCGTTGAATAGCACCAGTCCTTACATCCTTGCAGGCTACCGCGCCTTCCGCGATTTCGACGGCGCGAACGCGAACTTTGGCGACACCTCCGTGCAAGCTGTTTCGAGCAACGTGCAGAATGTCGCCGTCTATGCCAGTACCGACAGCACCACTCCAGGCCGCGTCGTGTTTGTCGCCATCAATCGATCTACTTCCGCGCAAGTCACGGCCCTTAACGGCCAGCCCCTTTCGGGCACCGCGCATCTCTATCAAATGACGGCCGCCAGCGCGCAAAACCAGAGTCCCATCCAGCCAGTGTCCGCCGGCACGTTACCTGTGAACGGGTCTTCCCTTACGGTTACGCTCCCTCCCCTCAGCGTCACTACTATCGACGTCTTCTAAGTAGCCCATTCCTCCCAGGAATCATCTAAAAGAACAGAGAAGAAGTGAATCTGTTTGCGGAGGTTTCTCCGTTTGAAAAACCGCATCGTCGTGTTCGTTGCCATCATTCAGACCATCCTGCTTGTCGCGCACCTGTTCGTCTATGAAACCTGGATCGCGTTGTGGGGAGCGCCAGAAGGAAGCCGGCTTACGATTTTGAGGGTTGCCGTGGCGCTGCTATCAGTCAGTTTTGTAGCCGCTACATTGCTGGCTCACCGCTACTTCAATGGACCGGTGAAGTTTTTTTATAAGCTGGCGAGCATTTGGATTGGGACATTTAACTTCTTTTTTATTGCCGCTTGCTTGAGCTGGATGGCATATGCGGTGGTGCGATTGGCCGGGCTTCCGGTGAATCGCCAAGACATCGCCGGAACATTTTATGGGCTGGCAATCGTCGCCAGTCTGTATGGAATTGCGAATGCTGCAGCGATCCGGGTGAAGCGCGTCACGGTGAAGCTGCCGGGATTGCCGGCTTCGTGGCGAGGACGCGCAGCGGCGCTCGTGACGGACGCGCATTTAGGGCATGTCAAGGGCAACCGGTTTTTGGCGCGGCTTGTGGGGATGCTCAGGCAACTGAAAGCGGATGTGGTGTTCATCAGCGGGGACTTGTTTGATGGGACGAAGGTGAACCCACGTCAGTTGGTGGCGCCGTGGAAGCAGCTCTCACCGCGATTTGGTTCGTACTTTGTGACGGGAAATCACGAGGAATTTTCTGACCCGGCCAAATACCTGGAAGCGATTGAGGGCTCCGGCATTCGCGTGTTGCACAATGAAAAAGTGAACCTGGATGGCTTGCAAGTGGTAGGCGTGCCGTTCAGCGAGGCGGGAGACGCAAAGCATTTTCAGTTGGTCCTGGAAAATGCGGATTTGGATCGGGACCGTGCCAGCGTCTTGCTGACGCACGTACCGCAAGGACTGCCCATCGCAGAGAAAGAAGGGATTTCGCTGCAGCTTTCGGGGCACACCCACGGCGGGCAGTTGTTTCCGTTTACGTGGTTTACGTCGCGCATTTTCGGTGAATACACCTACGGCCTGAAAAGATTTGGCGAGCTGCTGGTATATACGTCGAGCGGCGCGGGAACGTGGGGTCCGCCGATGCGCGTGTGCACGCAGCCGGAGATTGTTTTGATCAGCTTTGAGTAGCACGCGTTTATTGGGCAAAACGCAGGAGCCGGCAAGATGCCGGCGCTACAAAACCCAAAAGCCATAGGACGCTGGCCGATCTGAAGATCGGCCACTACAAACCCAAGAACCCAGGTGCAAAACCGGCCTCTGGGGCACCCGAAGAGAAACCCAAGAACCGACCTGCAGGTCGGCCACTACAAATGCAACAGTGCGCGCCAAGATTGTGGCGCGCGCGATGGTTATTGTTGGCTCTGAAATTGGGCTAGGTCGGAGTTGGCGGAAGAAGACGGGCGTTTGGAACGGAAGACTATGGCGGGGCCGAGGTCTTCGGGCCTTGGCGCATCAACCCTGGAAACAGTAACGCGAACGCTAAGCTCGCTCTCCGCCTCACCGCGGTGGACGCCACGGGTCGGGGGAACGTCGGCGTAGTCGCGACCCACGGCGACGCGAATGTGGCGCTCGCAGCCCAGTAGGTTGTTGGTGGGATCGAATTCCACCCAACCGGCTTCACCAAGGTAGGCCTCCACCCAGGCGTGCGACGCGCCGGCCGGAGAGCGGTCGTGGCATTTGTCTTCGTGATAAAGGTAGCCGCTGACGTAGCGGCAGGGGATGCGAAGTTGGCGGATGAGCGCGATCATGATATGGGCAAAATCCTGGCAAACACCCTGGCGAGTGCGCAGTGCGTCATCGATGGGGGAGTCCACACGGGTGGTGTTGGGGGCGTAGGCGAAGTTTTCGTAAATGGCAGTGTTCAATTCCTTCAAGAGAGAAAGCGGTTCGCCGCGCCGCTTGAGTTGAAGATCCTCACGCAGCTTTTGCAGCATTTCCGTGGGACGCGCGTACTGGCTGGGAAGAAGCATTTCCCAATAATCGCCGTGAGCGACGAGTTCATCGAGTTCGGCCCAGGTGCTTTGGCGGAGAATCTCGATCTCGAGGCGGGGGAGCATGTCGACCGTGGCTTCGGAGACGACCTCGATGGCCTGGTGTTTTCCGGGAATGTCGAAGTGGTGGACCGCATTGCCGTAGAAATCGCGATAGACCATGACATTGGCACGTGGACTCACGTCGAGCGATGACGTGAGGCAGCGCTGGCGGGTGTCGCTGCGCGGCTGCAGGCGGACTTCCATGACGCTTTCGCCGACGGCGGGTTCGTAAGAAAACGCGGTGACATGGCGGATGAGGTAGGTCATATCAGATGATTCGCGCACTCATGACGCGAGTTCCGCTTCGATGGAATAGTCAAAATAGATGTCCCGAATGGCGGAATGGATTTCGCCGCATTCCTTCCGGACGCTTTGCAAGTAGGCATGCATGCCTTCAGTCATGATTTCTTCGATTTGACTGAAGCTGAGCTGCGCGCGGAGCCGGCCGGCAATGCGCGTGGGAAGCTTGCCGCTGCGCTGGGTGAGGTCGCCGATAAGATGGAGAGCGGCGTTAACGCGATCGACGGAAAAACGGATGGAGTGGGGGAACTCTGGATTCAGGAGAAGGAATTCGGCTACACGCAGTGGGCGAATCTCAGCGGTGTGTGCTTTGCAGTAGGCTTCGAGAGCGACGCAGCCGCCAAGAAGGCCGACCCATTCGAGGTATTCGGCGCCTTCCACCGGACTTTCGATCTGACTGGTCATGCGCTGGAAATGGGTTTCGAGAAGAGTGGTAAGCGTGTCTGCCCGCTCGACGTAGCGGCCGAGCTGAATGAACTGCCAGCCTTCACCGTGGCTCATGGTGGCGTCGGTGATGCCGTGGAAAAGATAAGCGCCTTCGAGAACCGCGAGGAAAAAATCGTGAGATTTGAGGATCCACTCCTCTTCGGGCCGGCGCTCGATGACATCGAGATAGAGGCGGTTTAGTTGCTCCCACATGCGCGTGCTGCACTGCTCGCGGACGTGGCGAAGATTCTCTCGGGCAGCCGCGATGCAGAAGACGATGGATGAGGCGTTGGAACGGCTGAAGACGAGCGCATTGAGAAGCTGGGTAGGATCGACAGGGCCTTTGACCGCGGGAGCACGCAACGCTTCCAGGAGAAACCGCCAGCGGCCCGCGCCCACTTCGGGAGACTGATCGAGCCACAATTGGAGTTCGGCGTTGACGAGCCGGGCAGTGTGCTCGGCGCGCTCCAGGTAGCGGCCCATCCAATAAAGACTGTCGGCGACGCGCGAGAGCATGCCCGCATCGCGTTTGAAGGCCTGAACGTAGAAGTTGCGGGGAGGGCGCATAGGTTACGCAGTCCGTTCCTCTCTCGTGATGCGAGGAATCACTTCGGAAGTGACGGAGGTGAGCTCCTTGCGCATTTCTTCCAAGAGTTCTTCTCCGAAGGTGCCTTCGCGGAGAACCCAGGTGTCCTTGCTGCCACCGCCTTGGGAGGAATTGACAACAAGAGAGCCCTTCCGCAACGCGACGCGCGTGAGCCCGCCGGGAACTAGGGTGACTTTTTCGCCCATGAGGATGTAGGGCCGCAGATCGATGTGGCGCGACTCGACGCTGCCATCAATAAGGCAGGGAGCACAGGAGAGCGCCAGGGTGGGCTGCGCGATATAGTTTCGTGGATCGGCGAGGACGCGAGCGCGGAATTCCTCGCGTTGCTGAGCCGTGCTTTGCGGTCCGATGAGCATGCCGTATCCGCCAGACTCGCCGACAGCTTTGACGACCATGTTCTGGAGATTGTCGAGTACATGCTGGCGGTGTGTGTCATCCGACATGAGGAACGTGGGGACGTTGGGAAGAATGGCGTCTTCGTTCAAGTAGTAGCGAATGATCTCGGGAACGTAGGCGTAGACGGCTTTGTCGTCGGCGACACCCGTGCCGATAGCGTTGGCAAGGGTGACATTTCCGGCGCGGTAGGCGTTGAACAAGCCGGGAACGCCGAGAGTGGAATCCGGGCGGAAGCATAAGGGATCGAGGAAATCGTCGTCGACACGGCGATAGATGACTTCGACGCGGCGCAAGCCCCCGGTGGTGCGCATGTAGACCACGTTGTCGTGGGTGAGGAGGTCGCGGCCCTCGACGAGTTCGATGCCCATTTGCTGCGCGAGAAACGTGTGTTCGAAGTAGGCGGAGTTGGAAACGCCGGGCG
>Ga0187801_10000189_pt1 | contig 15024 bp, 13 predicted proteins | sample NC_wetland_sal_i_10_FD_132465 | JGI IMG/M metagenome (GOLD analysis project Ga0187801, IMG submission 132465) | Wetland sediment microbial communities from Neuse River Estuary, North Carolina, USA - Control_1 | ecosystem: Environmental > Aquatic > Freshwater > Wetlands > Sediment | place: USA...
CGGCTCCAAATCTCACGCTTATCAATCGCAGAAAGCCCCAACCTCCCTGATCTCATAGCAACACCACCTTTTCACAGCAGATTTACATCAGATGGTGTTGCATCGACCTGTCGAATGCACCGCTTTAATCGTAAAAGTGGCTGCTAGTACGAGTAATTTCCTTGTTGGGCGGCCCAGGATTCAACCTGATGCAAATTCTCCTCCGAGGCTGCTGCAGGGGGTGAGCACTCTGCGAAGGATAGCGTAGTGTGGCAACAGAGGATGACGTTTTCGTTGGGTTGAGCGCCGCCGCACTTGGGGGAATTGCACCACGCGCGGAGGTTGAGTGGTTGAGGCTTGCCCCAAAGAATTTTCGACACGGAGATTTCCAAATGGCGACGGGGCATGACGCTGCTCGGGGCAGGCGGCCATTGCGGAGGCGGTTCAATGCTATTGATTCGACCGGTGAAAAGGAAAGGCCAACCGAGTTCGCCGTTTATCACGACGGGCCTTCCAGCGGGGGCTTTGCTGAGAGTTTCGGAGGACTCCAGAAGGCTTTCATGGACTTGAAGTAGCGCCGGGTCACCTTCGTCGTGGCGGAGAGCGTCGAGCCAGGTGTGGAGTCTTTCTGAATTATCGGTTGAGTTGAGAGCGGGAGGCAGACAGTTGTAGCGATCGAGTCTGCCGCAGTAGAGAAGAACTTTGACGCCCACAGCGAACGGAGGAGAGGGGAGTTGCTTTTCGCGGCAATCGACGAAACCTTCCGTGATGACGTAGCCGGGTTCGATGGGTGAGTCCGGCTCAACCCATAAATTCTCGACGACGCGGTAGGTAACCCTATGCTCGATCCCCGACTTGCACGCGCTACGTCGGATCGCCTCCGTCTTGGCGATCTCTGCGACCAAAATACTCCCGTGCTTTTGAGCGAGTTTCCGATGGTTCTCGATTTGCGAATGGATTTCTTCTAAGGGAGCGCCACTTTGGGCACAAAGGAGGGGAGGAGCGCCGAGTGTGGGGCCAAGTAGAGCCAGCACGACGGTCGCATTGAAACTCCAAATCTTCGTAGCGAGACGACCCATCAAAGGGAGCATAGTCTCCTAAGCCGCGTTGCTTGCGTAAAGTCGACCCCGTTCAGTCCAGGTTACATGGCGAGGGTCACGCGGAAACCTTGTGCTTTATATTTTGACACCAACACCCAGTGATCGGTTTCCGACGCATGGGGCAGCCTCCTTGGTGTCTCTGAATCAGCATCCGCTGAGTTCAGCTTTTGCACACCAAGCGCTCCTCCTTCGACCTACACATTCAAACTTACCAGGAGTCAGCAGCGGGAGAAGAGGCCCTGGCCAGATGCATGCGGCGGCACAGTTCCCTGCCCCGACGATTTCGGACCGTGAACAACCAAGCTCACCTGCCCTTATGAATAGCGGCCTGGCGCAGCGTCTTGTTTAGTGCCGTTACTCTGTTCAACGGTTATTACGACTTTCCCTTGCGCATGTCCTTCTTCAAGATAGCGGAGAGCTCCAGCCACTTCGCTTAACGGGTAACGCCTATCTATCACCGGTACAACTTTTCCGGCTTCAAGAAGATCTTTCAAAAAAACTAAATCCTTCTGGTTTATTTTCGCTATAAAGAAGCGCGTCTTCTTGCTCCCGATCAGCGACAGTAATGGCCCCAGTAACATGGCTTGGAGAATTTGAGCCCCACCACCTCCAGCAAAAACATAAATTCCGTCCTGACTCAGCGCACGCCTGTAATCGAAAATCGAATGATACGCGTTCGCAGCAATAATCAGGTCGTAATGCTGCCCACTTTTCGTGAAATCTTCTCGAGTGTAATCAATGACATGGTCTGCGCCAATCGATCGCGCCGTGTCCACATTCCTCGTGCTGCACACGGCAGTAACTTCAGCCCCGAACGATTTGGCAATTTGGACCGCAAATGTACCCACGCCACCAGACGCACCATCAACCAGAACCCTGTGGCCTCCCTGGATCCGTCCCTGATCACGAAGACCCTGAAGGGCGGTGATTGCCGCCACGGGTACAGCTGCTGCGTCCTCGAACGATATGTTGGCTGGCTTCAGCGCCAATCGGTCTTCAATAGTACACACATACTCCGCAAAGGCTCCACGGCACGCTCCGAACACCTCGTCGCCTGGCTGAAACAGCTTTACCTGTCTGCCAACCGCCTCAACTCGCCCTGCGATATCAGCTCCGAGTATCCTGCGTTTTGGTTTGAGCAGCCCCCCGATCATTAGGCGGGCGAACAACGGTTTACCTCTCATGAAGTGCCAGTCAACTGGATTTACAGATGCCGCGTAAACCTTTATTAAGACCTCATCGTCCTTGGGAGTAGGCTTTGCTACCTCCGTGAACTGCAACACATCCGGTGGTCCGTATTGTGTGCATACAATCGCTTTCATAAAGTGCTCTTCAAGAGTGCTTCAGTCGGATAATCCTCTCAGCTATTGGTGCGGACGAGATGGGAGAAGCTTACCGCGCCAAAGATTCGAAGCTCACGCGCGACGTCACTATAAACGTCCTGCCGCAAGCCTTCACCCGTGACGCCTCAAGCCAAAACGGCTCTCGCAGGCTTAGTTCTCTTCCCCAGCAAAGCCAGCTTCTCTTCGTGATTCATGGGTTCCCACGGGACAAGTTTCTCGGCAAGCACATCCATTCTGCGAAGGAGAGTCAGCTCGATGAAAAGCTCCATAAAATCCAAGTCCCGAAACACCAACGAGCCGGACTCTCTCATCTTGTCGCGAATTCGCTCCAGATGCGCCGGCATCTCGGTCCAGTGCAGGCCTGATCGGTGGTGATGGCAGAGGTGGTAGCCTTCGTTCATGAAGTTCACCTCATCAAAGACGGTCACGGTATTTACAAAATAATCTTCGGGGTGTTCCGGGTCACAGAAGGCGTGCTGAACCCACGAGGTGATGGCCATGATGAAGTTCATGGAGAGAAGAGGAACTAACACGTACAGGATTCCAATTCTCCAATCGTAGATAAAGACAGCTGCGAAATAAACGAAGTACCGCGTGATTCCCCATAACATTCGTCTCTCGTTCTTTACATCGCCTCTAGCTTTAAAGTAGGCGTAGGGGGCAAGCCCCAGGGTCGTCCAAATGTTGTCCGAAAGATACCAAAGGAAATGCAGTCGGCTGGTTCGATCGTAGCCACTGGTAGCGGCACTGTCGTCCGGTCCGCCGTTCTCTTTATGGTGGAGACGGACATGAACCGTCCGGCCCAGTTCTGGAAGGTCCCCATACAAATATCCCAGAAAGAATTCGACGTACCGGCCGAAGACCTTATCGTATTTCCCCGCGAAGTACCCTTGGGGACGGTGCGCCTCCAAGTGTTTGGCGCTGAACATCCTCACAGACCGCTGAAACTTGGGACCGCACAGGGAAAGATAGAAAGCGATCACCAGCAAAAGCCGAGGTTTCCCTAAAAGAAGTTGGGTCACGAAAATGGGCAGCGCGGTAAGGCTGAGGGACACCATCACTCGTAACGCGGGGGTGTCTCGGGAGTCCCGTAGAACTTCCTGGCCGAGCCGGTCGAGGAACCGGTCGTAGGTGTGGGAGAGAAATTGATACGCGTCGCGTAAGGGGCGAACCCTCCCGAGAAGCTTGGCCCCACCATAGCATCCGAAGGAAAGCACCCCCTCGAGGGATGCGGCAGCAATGCTTGCGAAAGCGATGGGCACCGACAAGCAGCGAAGTACGAGCTTGGCTATGGCTCCAAGCCTTGTCACACGCCAATACGTCTTTGAACGAGTGTCCTTCCCCACGTCGTTCAAATCCGCTTCCGTTAACTGGCCTACGAATTGCCTGTTCATCATGATACGAGTTGACGGGCTTCGTCCGGCGTCATACGCGAAAGAATCCTACACTCAAGGAGAGCGAACTTCCACCGCCGAACGGTCGTGCCTGTAAACGCGCTAATAGGTAAAGTAAGTGGAATCACTTCAGGATTCCGCGTCATCCGCCCGCTCGCGCGGAGCCCGGCATTTGAGCTTCGAGCTGCTTGAGGTCCCAATAGTCCCGTCACGCGGCGATTTTTCCGTTGCGCAATTCAAATGTTCCCATACACGGCACGCTGATCCGGTCGTTCCCGACAAGGAAATGATCCACGCGCTCGGTCATCACGACATCGCCGTCCGCTAAGATGTGACGAATTTCCCAAGGCAAAGCGGTCATGCGCTCGGCGCCGCGTCGTAGGGTATCCCGAATGGCGTCACGTCCCTTGATAGCTTGCCAAGGCGAATTCCACCAATCGCATCTTCGGTAAAATAGCTCGCGAACTCGTCGGGATCAGCTCGCACGCAGGCGTCAATGAACTGACGGATGAAGGCTACACTCTCAGCATTTTCCACTGAATCAGCCTCCAAAATCATAACTCAAAATCCTATACCACATTTTGGCCGCCTTCTCATAACTCCTCCGTTAGAACAACCGCGATTCGAGATTTCGGTTTCGTAGATCCCCAAGCATTTGAGCTTCACGCCTGCTGGGCGGAATTGACGGGTCTTCCGCCCAGCCCTACCCTGCTGTTCGCCCTCCGTTATTCGCTCACTTTGTTGTTTCGTTGAGCTTCCTTAAGCTTTTCGATATCGGCCGGAGTCAACTGCGGTCGGTTGATCGTCAGAGTGAGCTTGACGAGCTTGCCGTTAAATTCAAATGGCACCTGATAGTCTTGATCGTCCACAGGCGTACCCGTGTCGGCACCGACGTCGAAGTTTTCGTCCCACTGCAGGATGAATGGAATGGTGTGTTCCATCGATTGCGTGGCCACCGCTTTACCGTCCACCTTCAGAACGCCTGTGCCACCGCGCCCGATGCCGCTGGGGCTGCCGAAAGCGAGCGTCTCCATGCCGAGTCCTTCGTATTTGAAATCAAACTCGACGGTGTGCTTGCCTGGCGTGAGTGCCTCTGGGCTTTCCCAGCGGATGCGCTTGAGGTCCACCAGGTTCCAGAGAAAGATGGGTTTGCCCTTCAGGATGTAGAAGCCGTAACCACCGAAGCGTCCGCCCTGCGTGACGATCATGCCGTTGCCGCCGCCATCGGGCACCTCGATTTCGGCCTTGAAGTTGTAGGACGAGTTGAGAATGCTCGGGGCATCGCCGTTTGGCGTGCCGGTTACCGTGCCAGAGTAGGTGAATACGGTGCGGCCCGCGCTCAAGCTGGGCTTGGGCGTAAGGAGCCGACCTACCACAGAGTTGTCCAGCGGGAGGACCTGGTATTTCTCCGCTTCCTTCCAGAAGAGTTCCTGCAGCTCTTTCAGTTTCGCCGGGTACTTGTCCACGACGTTGTCAAACTGCGTCCAGTCTTTGGTCACGTCGTACAGTTCCCATGGGTAATCGGCAGGACTCTCCTTGATGATCGCACCGGTCTCCCAGGGCGGGCGCATGACTTTGGTACTGGCAATCCATCCGTCGTGATAAAGCGCGTGATCGCCCATCATTTCGAAGTACTGGGTGTGATGAGTCGACGGAGCGTTAGCATTGGCTTTTTTGAAGGTGTACACCATGCTGACCCCTTCGATGGGCTTCTGCTTGATGCCATCCACATAGTCGGGAGCCTGAATATGCGCCGCCTCAAGGATGGTGGGCACGACGTCAATCATGTGGTGGAACTGGTTGCGAATGCCGCCCGGGTCGTCGATGTGTCCGGGCCAGGAAATAGCCATGCCCTGCCGTACGCCGCCGAAGTGAGAAGAGATCTGCTTGGTCCAGGAAAACGGTGTGTCGAAGGCCCATGCCCACGGAACGGCCATGTGATTGTAGGTCTTGTCCGAACCCCAGGCGTCATAGAAATATTTCAATTGGGCCTCGACGGGTACGTCGACCTGGTTGAACATGGCCACTTCGTTCGGAGTGCCATTCAAAGTCCCTTCGGAACTGGTGCCATTGTCACCTTCGATGTAGATAATCAGTGTGTTATCGAGCTTCCCCTCGTCTGCAACTTCCTGGATCACGCGTCCGATTTCGTCGTCGGTGTAGGCCACATACGCGGCGAACACATCCACCTGGCGCAGAAACATTTTCTTTTCGCCGGCAGTGAGTTGATCCCAGTGCTTTAGCAAGTCCGCCGGCCAGGGTGTCATCTTGGCGTCCTGCGGAATCACGCCTAGCTTTTTCTGGTTCGCGAAGATCTGTGCGCGCAGATCGTCCCAGCCCTTATCGAACAAGTGCATGTCGCTGATCTTCTTGATCCATTCCGGTGTCGCGTGATGCGGTGCGTGCGTGCCACCCGGCACATAGTAAATAAAGAAAGGCTGGTCAGGATTCACCGCGTTGAGGCGCTTCATGTACTCGATGGCGTCGTCGGCCATGGCCGTGGTCAGGTTCCAACCAGGGTGCCCAACGTACGGATAGATCTCTGAGGTGTTGCGGAACAGGTTTGGCTCCCACTGATTGGCGTCACCGCCGACGAAGCCATAGAAATAGTCGAAGCCCATACCAACCGGCCACTGATCAAACGGTCCAGCCTGGCTGGCAGCAAAGGCCGGAGTGTTGTGGTCCTTGCCAAACCACGACGTCGAGTAACCGTTTTCTTTCAGGATCCGCGCAATCGTTACTTTGTCTCTCGGGATGATGCTGTTATAGCCCGGATAACCGGTAGCCTGTTCCGAAATAACGCCGAAGCCCACCGAGTGATGATTGCGGCCCGTGATCAACGCGGCGCGTGTGGGCGAGCAAAGCGCCGTGGAATTGAAGTTTGTGTAACGTAGACCATTGTTCGCGATGCGGTCAAGCGCGGGCGTGGGGATGACCCCGCCAAACGTGCTAGCTACACCGAAGCCCGCATCGTCGGTCATGATCAACAAAACGTTTGGCGCGCCCTTCGGTGGCACGATTCGCGGATCCCAGCACGGTTTTGATTCCCGCGCATCGCGCTTGATCACTCCGCCGAATGGCTTCGGTTCCGGCGGCAACTGCTTCTCGGACTTAAGAGAAGTTATACCTGCCGCTGAGCAAGATTCGGAAGCGGGTTGCTGCGCGAATGCCCCTGCCGCCGCGAACGTAGTCAATGAGAGAGCCGTCAGCGCGATTCGGCACACTCGCGCGGTGCACCGGCTCCTTATCGTTCCACTGCTACAGAATGAAATGTATCTGTCTTCCATCGCCGCCAACTCCTTTCGTTTATCGAACGCTTCTGTTCCATCTTGGCTATCACCGAGCGCAAATCGGAGTAGTAACCAACGACATTCCTGGGCCGGAAAAGAGCCGCCCCAAGAACCATTTATTGGACGTTGAGCGAGCAAACTCCTACTGCGGCAGGTATTCTCTTAGGCCTGCGCCAAGGGCGGAATTGGCAAAAGTAACAACTGGCACCGTCAGATCGTGTTGTCTCAGGTGCCCGACTAATGCGCAGCGACAGCACTCTGGCCGATTCGCTGGTGGGGTTCATTAGACTGTTCTTTTATTTTTCAAACTTGACCATGAGCGTCGCCAGCTCCTGGGAAACGCGCTTACCGGACAAATCAATACTAGCCTCCAATACGGGATTCCGGTGTTACTGTCATAATCCGGTAGGGAAACAAGTGAAATTCCGAGTACACATCCTCCAAGCTGGCATATGCTGCGCTTTACTTGCAACCTTACTTGTCGCGCAAAAGCAAACGTTCGCACCTGCGAACGATGTTTCATTCAAAATTTCCACCGCTTCGACTACCTGGACAGCAGGCGAGTCAATCACCCTGAAATACAGGGTGAAAAACATTAGCAATGCGCCACTGTTTGTGCCGCGAGAATGGACAGCGACTTGTCCGGCAAGTCCCCACCTGTGGGCTTGGTTTGAGGACAGCTCTGGGAAACATTTCGTGCCGGGCTATGGTGGCGACTGTTCTCCCAGGGCCCAAACTATCCGTGAACGGATGAACAAGGAGGCAGTGTTGCTCAAACCCGGGGAACAACTTGAGGGAACATTTCTCTTGGACCCTAAGCTTTTTGGCTTAAAACCCGGCGCCTATAGGGTTGAGGCGGCATTGACCGGTTGGGATGAAGAGAAGTTTACTGATGCTGAGCGTTCTGGACTGGCGCGGATGGGCAGTCCATTCATGACGGGAGAAGTCCCGGATTCCATCCGGATCACGTTGACACCTAGCACGAAATAACACTAGAAGCGTTGATGCCACAAAATTCTCAGGTCTAATCGCCGCACTTACCGGACAACTGGGCACTACTGTCGTGTCCCGTAAATACCTGGGATATGTCAGCGCATTGAATCCATTGATGAAAAGGGGTTTGCGCTTCCAAAAATGGAGCGCGAATTTTCGGGACACGACACTAGCAGGAACTTTCCCGGTTTGCCGACTTCCCAGGCACTAACACGGCGAGCAAACCCAATTCCCAAGCAACTACTGCAGTTTCGCGTAGTCGGATTTGGCTTCATTCAGGATGCGGATGTCAGCGTCAGCATCTTTCCAAAGCGCGAAAAAATCCTTGTAAGCAGCGATGGCGCGGACTCGCGCTGCAGCGGCACTCGCGCCTTGCGAGGTTCTCGACTCCAACTCATACGCACGCGCCAAGCCCAGACGCGCTAACGATCCTGTCCAGCAGTTCCACACGATCCCGTTGTGGTCGATGATTTTCTGGAATTCCCCGCCTGCTCCCTGCGCGTCTCCCATTGCGAGGTATGCCTGTCCTCGGGTGTAGACCGGGTACATGCACGAAATGCTAAGCTCAAACGGGATTCCTCCCAGGTCTAATGCTGAGCTTGTCTTCGAAACTTCTACGCCATGGCCGGGATCCTTCCGGGCAATCGCCAATTGCGCTTCAATCGCCGGGATCCAGTAGGACTGAACAAATGTGTCCTGGGGGAAAAGCTTGTTCAGCTCCAACTTTACCGATTCGGCTTCCTCGATCTTGCCGGCCATCGCCAACGCCAAAGCCGCTTGGACCTGTACCGACTGGTCTCCGGGCATCCGGCGCAACGCTTCGTTGGCCTCCGTGGCAGCCTCGCCCAGATTGCCCATGGCCGCTTCCCGCAAGGCCCCGCTCGCCTGCCAGATCGCTGAACTCTCCTTGCTGTCGACGTGCAGAGCCGAAGTGATCGCTTTCCGGTTCAGTTCTCGCGCTTGCTGCAGGCGTCCTTGATAAGCCATGGTCCGCGACTCTAGCTCCAGCCCGTAATGTGCGGCGTCCGGCCGGGCGCGCAACCAGACGAGCTCTTGCTCCATCGACTTCTCATCCTGGTGAATAAATCCCAGCCCGTAGAGTCCGAGATGCAAGATAAAGTCGTCGAGTCCCCGGTCCTGCGCTGCCTTAATGATTTTTCGCGCTTCTTCAAAGCGCCCCAGAGCCAAGTAGTCGGAGGCAAGATTTTCATAAGCGTTCACGGCAATGGGTTTTGCCTGAATGGTCTCGTTTTCCATCTCAATTGCCCGCTCGTACTGTCCCAGTTGCTCATAAAGACTTCCCAGATTGTCGGAAGCAGCTTCGTCTCGCGGGTAGATCGCCAGAATTTCCCGATACGTTTGCGCCGCCTTCTCAAGGTCTCCCTGAACCAGGAAGTAGTAGTCTGCGGCGATGATCAGGGCTTCTCGCTCACTCGCGCGCTCCCGGAGTTCAAATGCCTTCATAAGGTACTCTGCGGCACGCCCCGTCTGGGCAAGATTCGAGTAGTCCAACCCCACCGCGCGGTAAGCCATTGCAAAGTTGGGATCGAGCTCGATCGCTCTCAGATCAAACGGCAGCGCCGCCGCTGGTCCCTTTTCATCCGAAGTCTTTAGGCCCAGGCTGTAGGATTTCAGCGCTTCTAGCGAGGGCGTGGTCGCGTGGACCAGAGGAACATCATATTTCTGCACGGTGGCAAGCGACTCTCCGAGTTCGCCGCGGAGCCTGGCCGCCGCTTGACCCAGCACATCCAGCACGCTTTCTTTGGCCGCCGCCGTGACCAGCTCTTGTGCAAGCTGGTCTCCGCTCTGGCAATTCACCGCCTTCAATGCCAACACATATTCGCTGCCCAATGTGGCGATGGATCCAGCAATGTACGCTTTGCTGCCAGCACGCTGACAAAGCTCGCGCGCTACCGCAGGCGTAAGTCGAGTGCCTGGCGGGCGTGCCATCAACTGCAAGGTCGCCGCAACCTTGCTTTCAGAAAGCACATTAAGGAACGGCGACTGCTTCAAAGCAACGCTTAGAGCAGTTTTGAGCGTGTCATCAAAAACCGGGTCACCCGTGCTGTTGGCAAAATCCGAGAGAACGAGGGTGTCTTTTTCAGTCAGTGAATTGGTTCGATGCGAACGATAGTAAAAACCGGCCCCGATCAGGGCGGCCAGCAGAACTGTCGCGAGCACAGCCATCCGCAAGATCTTCTTTTGAGGAGCAGAAATGTTGTGCGCGGCAATCTTGCCGGAGCCTGCCGCCGCCGTGAGTCCGCTCTCTGTGTCTCGCTTCAAACGTTGCAGGTCGGCTCGCATTTCGGCTGCGCTCTGGTAGCGCAGATTGCGGTCTTTCTCCAGGGCCTTATGGATGATCCTTTCAACCTCGGCAGGCAAAACGGGATTCAGGCGCTGGGGCGGAATGGGCGCGTCGTTGAGTATGCACGAGAAAATCACGCCTGAGCTTTCCCCGCGAAACGGCAGGGTGCCTGTGGCCATTTCGTACAAGGTCGCCCCGAACGAGAACAAATCTGTGCGGCCATCCAGTTCTTTTGCCCGCACCTGCTCGGGAGACATGTAGGCAACGGTGCCCACCGTGGACCCAGGGCTCGTCAGGTGGTACTGCTCGCCAACCGCGGCGGTCACGGTATTCGCCGATTCAATTTCGCTTGAGGAACTGCCCGTCGGCCCCATCTTCGCCAATCCGAAATCGAGAATTTTGGCGTGGCCTCGTTTTGTGATGAAGATGTTCGCTGGCTTGATGTCGCGATGGACAATTCCTTGGGAATGCGCTGCGTCCAGTGCGTCGGCAATTTCAATGCCAAGAGAAAGAAGCAGTTCGGTCTCAAGCGGTCGCCCGGCAATCCCATGCTTCAGGGTCATGCCGTCCAAAAATTCCATGGCGAGGAAGGGCCGGCCGTTCTGAAGGCCGACTTCATAGATGGTGCAGATATTGGGATGATTGAGAGCGGAGGCAGCTTGGGCTTCACGCTGGAATCGTGTCAAAGCCAACGGGTCCCTGGCGACATCATCCGGCAGAAACTTTAGAGCGACAAACCGGCGCAGGTCGATGTCCTCCGCTTTATACACCACTCCCATACCTCCACCACCGAGCTTTTCGATGATGCGGTAGTGGGAGACGGTCTGGCCAATGAGGGCTGGGGATTCTGCCATCGCGTGGCCATCTTAGGTTGCGCAGCTAAGCCAAGTCAACGAACGTACGTGGCTAATGAGCCAAATTAGCGCCGAACTCGCTATAACTCTCGCGCTTACCGGAAAGGTGTGCCCCGGTACGAAGATGTCCGATAAGCCGGCTTCCCGGTACTGATTGTCCGCTGCCCGTCTCGATTACTTCCGGATTGCCGACTATACACCCGGAACACAAACCAATGGCTCCTCGATGAGTGCATTGGTCTGTATCGCTAACGGGAGCGTGCCGATCACACATCGCACGTCCGGAGACTCCAACGCTTGTCCACCCACTTGTCATTGGGTTTTTGGCATCGGGGCATCCAGAAAATCATCGACCATTAGCACGAGCCACTCCGAACGGCACATCAGTGTCATGTGATCGGTGTCGGGCAGTATCCTTACTGCTCAAACGCGATCACTTGCCGGTCGCGCGAATTCCGGCAACACATGGCCGAACGAGGTCTCTATCGGCCATGATACTGATCATTCTTTCCCTCGTGGCCGCCATCATCGCGAGGTATCCTTTCGCCGTCGCTGCTCGCTCTCCTTGATCATTTCGCTCAAATCCACAATCGGTCGTATCTCAATCGGCCCAAGTCCATACTTAAAGCCTGGTTGCTGTGAGACAAGCAGAATGGCATGATTGAGGTCTCGCGCCTCAAAGATCTGAATGCCGCCGAGCTGTTCCTTGGTTTCCGCATAGGGGCCGTCGGTCGTCGCGACTTTGCCGTTTTTCCAGTACAGGGTCACGGCGGTCTCCGGAGGCTGAAGAGGTACTTCGGCAACAAGATGTCCGTTGGCGCGCAGATGGTCGTTGTGCTCAAAGCATTCGTCGAGCACTGCGTGTCGCTCGTCCTCGGTCATCCCTTCGAATTTTCCGGGCTCGAGGTATCCCAAACAGATGTATTTCATCCATTCCTCCTTGTTTCCTAAGACTCAGAGAGCCGTAACTCATCGTTCTGTTATCAGGCATTGAACCGTAGAATCGCGCGCACCTCGACCGGCGCCCGACAGGCGACGACAGCCTTGCGCCCCCACGCCAGTGCCTCGTCCATGTTCGCGCATTTCAGCAACCAAAAACCGCCTACGTGCTCCTTGGTCTCCAGGTACGGCCCGTCGGTGATGAGCACCTTACCATCGGGCTGCGCCCGCAGCGACTTCGCGGTGCTGGCCGCGGAGAGGCCAAAACCGGAAATCCTGGCACCGGCAGCCTCCATCTCTTCGTTGAGCACATCGATATCGCGTTCCATCGCTTCGCCCTCGAGAGACCCGTCGTAACCGTCGGGGTGGTGAATAGCAACCAAATACTGCGTCATGATTTCTCCTTTTCCTGTAACGCTCTTCGGGCCGGGCGGTTGCCCTGCCTTCACTACATAGTCGAACGTCGGACCGGATTTCGACAAATCCTTAAAACAAATTACCTTTTATCCATGGGAGCCCTGCCCGCCAAGGCCTGGTGGGCGTGCAGGTGCTAGTGATGATGCTCAGCCACGGAGCCTTCGCGATATTCCGTTCCGTCTGACCAGCGCTGCACGACCACCACGAACTGCGTCAGGTGCTCCTCGGTGTCGCTTATACCAAAGACAGGAGAACCCGGCAGATTCGCTCCCCAGATTGCAGGGTCGATGTCCGAATAGAAAAACATGAGGTGGGGAGGCCAGTGGGGAACGGTCGCGCCGCCGTATCCTTCCTTCGACATCATGTAACACATCGCCCCGGGTTCCATCGGCGGCAGTTCCTTTTTGTCGATGGCAGCGGCGATGGCCGCAGTCATCTGAGCTTGCGTGCGTCCCGCCAGCATCAACTCGGTAATTCTTGTGATTCGTAGAAGGTAGGAGTGCGCGGCCGCTGCATTCACACACATCGGGACCCGCACTTTCGGATCTCAAAAGTCCGCATCCGCCGCGGAGGTCCACGAACGTCCCACGATACACACGAAACCGTTCTTGCCTTTGACCGCTGTTTCGAAGCCATGACGCCCGAGAACCAGGACCTCGGCATCGCGTGAAATGGACTCCGGCGCTGAACTTCGCGCCAGGGCTATTTCCGCATCCCGATCCGTCATAAGGTATTGCTCGACCGGGGCCATCTTCGGATAAGGTGCCGTGGCATCCTGTGCCCTCCCCTGGTACGCCGTACCGAGCACAACCAGCAGAGCCAAGCCATTGATTGCAATCGCACTAACCTTTGTTAATCGCATAGTTTCTCCCTTTTGCGAATGTGCCTTTTTTTCGTGAGACCGCCCTTCAGCGCGCAGCTTCGTTCCAGTCCGCCGCTCAGCTGCTACTCGGCGGCCGGATTGAAAAAGATTTCTCGCACCTCGACCTGCCCCCGGGTGGCGGCGACGCCTTTGCGCGCCCAGGCCACCGCCTCGTCCATATCAGCGCATTCCAATATCCAAAAACCGCCGATGTGTTCCTTGGTCTCGAGGTACGGCCCGTCAGTGATGAGGACTCCGCCATCGGTCTGCCCTCGCAGCGACTTCGCGGCCCCAAGGCCGCAAGCGAATTTCCTGACGCCGGCGGCAATCATCTCTTTGTTGAGCGCGTGGATCGCGTGGCCCGTCGCTTCGTCCATTTGGGACGGGTCGAAGTCGTCGGGGAGGTAACCAGCAACCAAATATTGCGCCATTGTCTTCTCCTGAAATGGTCTTCAGGCAGGCCAGCTGCCCTGCCTTCACTACATAGTCGTTCGGGAGGCCGAAAATCGACATATCGTACAAGAAATTTTGCTTCTTCCGCGCTTTTCCTGACGGAAATTGGGGAACGTTCCGCCTGTCCCCAGTTTTGTCCCCAGTTTTCCCAGGTTTCTTTATTTCAACTGGCGAATGCGCTCTTGCAGGAATTGCCGCTCTGGTTCCTGCTGGGTAAGGGCCAGAGCTTTCTCATAAGAGGAGCGAGCCTCAGCCGTCCTGCCGAGCCTGCGGTACATATCTGCACGGGCGGAATGCGCCAGATAATAATTTGCCAATTCGCCATGTTCCAACACCGCGTCGATATGCGCCAGACCGACCTCTGGACCATCGCGCATTGCAATTGCCACGGCACGATTTAGCTGTACAACTGGCGAAGGGTGAATTCGTACCAATCGGTTGTAAAGCGCGACGATCTGCCGCCAGTCGGTCACAGCGACCGATTCCGCCTCCGCATGAACGGCCGCAATCGCGGCCTGCAGTGTGTAGGAGCCAAAGCGGCGGGATTTCAGGGCTTTCTCCAGCAATGCCACTCCCTCCGCGATCTGCTCCCGGTTCCAGAGCGAGCGATCCTGGTTCTCCAGCAAAATCAGCTCTCCGGTCGGCGAGGTTCTCGCGGCGTGACGGGATTCCTGTAGCAACATCAGGGAAAGCAGCCCAATGACTTCCGGCTCTGGCCGGAGTTCGGTCAGCAACCGGCCCAGTCGAATCGCCTCGCCGGTTAGCTCGGCCCGCGTTACTTCCGCTCCCGCCGCAGCAGAGTAGCCCTCATTAAAGACGAGGTAGATGACCTGAAGCACCGCGCCCAGTCGCTCCGGCAATTCCTGCGGCGTCGGCACCTCGTATGGAATCGGTGTCTCTCGAATCTTTGCCTTTGCGCGCACAATGCGCTGCGCTAGCGTACGCGGGGTGATGAGGAAGGCCTTTGCTATCTCCTCGGTTGTCAGCCCGCACACCTCACGCAAGGTGAGCGCAACCTGCGCTTCCGGCGCGAGAGATGGATGACAGCACGTAAAAATCAGGCGCAGCCGATCATCCTCAAGGCTGTCCTCTTCA
>Ga0187801_10000190_pt1 | contig 15003 bp, 12 predicted proteins | sample NC_wetland_sal_i_10_FD_132465 | JGI IMG/M metagenome (GOLD analysis project Ga0187801, IMG submission 132465) | Wetland sediment microbial communities from Neuse River Estuary, North Carolina, USA - Control_1 | ecosystem: Environmental > Aquatic > Freshwater > Wetlands > Sediment | place: USA...
CGCCTCTTTGACCTCATTCTCTGCCGGTATGTTGCGTTTACGTATTTTGCCTCAGCGCCGCAATGCAAGGTGTTGGCGAGAATGCTCGAACGACTGCGGCCGAATGGTTATCTGGTGATCGGCGCAGACGAGAAGTTGCCGGACATTGTGCCAGGCATCGTGTCGCTCGATGGCGAACGGCACATCTTTCAAAAGACCATAAAGTAAGCGATGCATTTGGATATTCTAGCGCACTGGAGAATGATCTTTGGGCGCTAGTAACCCCGCCCGTTATTGATCAAGATCAAAGGGCATAACTAGGGTCCAGACTCATAAATCGTAACTGACTGATCTGATTCTCACTTTTCGATCCTTCCTGCGACGAACGAATATGTAAGTGACTCAAGCACAACGAGTTTTCGGTTTTATGAGTTTTGACCCTAGGTAGAGAACTCATACAATCTATTGCTTTGTTTGGTGATTCTACCCTCTGATTGGGTTCGTCCAATTGGGAGGTTGTGATGACGCGCCTGTTTTGGCTCTCCAACGAAGCGTGGGCTGCAATTGATCCACATTTGCCGCGCGGCAAGCCTGGTAAACCTCGCGTCAATGATCGTCGCGTCATCAGTGGCATCTTGCACGTTCTCAAGACGGGATGCCGCTGGCGCGACGTGCCGCTTGAATACGGCCCAGCGACCACGATCTACAATCGCTACAATAGATGGTCGCAGCGCGGACTTTGGCAGCGCCTGTTCGAGCAGATTGCGGCTTCTGGCGATGTTCCTCACGAACTCAGCCTCGACAGTTCGCATGTGAAGGCGCACCGCTCGGCAGCCGGCGCAAAAGGGGGGAGTGGACGCAAGCGATCGGTCGCTCGCGCGGAGGGCGCACCTCGAAAATCCATCGTCTGGCCGATGATCGCGGCCGACCGGTCGCCTTCGCGCTGACGCCCGGCAATGTCGCCGATATCAGCATGGCCGTGCCGCTGCTGGGCGCCGTCACGCCGCCTAAACATCTGATCGCAGACAAGGCCTATGACGCGGATAGCTTGCGCAACTGGCTTAGATACCGCCGCATCAAAGCCGTCATTCCATCCACCGCAACGCGGACTGTTCCTTACCCGCTCGATCGCGCAGTCTATCGACGTCGCAACCTCATCGAGCGCCTCTTCTGCCGCCTCAAGAACTGGCGGCGCTTGGCAACACGATACGACCGTTTGGCCAGAAACTATCTCGCCGCACTCGCTCTCATCGCGGTCGTTACGGAGTGGACCTGAATGAGTCCTCTACCTAGTTCAAGCCGCAGCTTCGATGCGCTCGAGCGGCATGGCTGCGGCCGCGTTGGCGGGCAGCCGCACCATCACCAAAGTGCCTCGGCCAAGCCGTGAACGAATGCGCATCGCGCCGCCGTGTAGCTCAACAAGCGACTTTGCAATTGCAAGCCCAAGGCCGGAGCCCTGGTGGCGTTTGGTGAGCTGACTTTCAACCTGCTCGAAGGGGCGTCCAAGTTTTTGCAGCGCTTGGCGGGGTATGCCGATTCCATTGTCTTTAATGCCGATGATCACCGCCCCGCCGCGCAAACGCCCCTGCACGGTCACAGCGCCGCCGTTCGGCGTGAATTTTACGGCATTGGAAAGGAGATTGAGTGCGATCTGCTTGAGCGCGCGGCGGTCGGCGTTGAGATGGATTCCCGGTTCGACCTCGGCTTTGATGGCGAGCCGTTTTTCGCTGGCGCGGGTCGACACCACGCGAATGCAGTCGGCAAGCAGCGTGTCAAGCTCGACCGCCTCGGGCGACAGCCGTATTCCGCCAGCTTCGATCTTCGACATGTCGAGGATGTCGTTGATGACGTCGAGCAGATACTTGCCGCTTTCACGGATGTCGCGCGAATATTCGATATATTTCTCGTCCCCGAGCGGGCCGAACATTCCCGATTCCATAATCTCGGAAAAGCCGATGATCGCATTAAGCGGCGTGCGCAATTCATGGCTCATATTGGCCAGGAATTTCGACTTGGCCGCATTGGCTTCCTCGGCTCGGGTTTTCTCCTCGGCATATTTTTCGGCGAGATCGGCAAGTTCGACGGTCTGCCGTTCCAGCGCCTGCTGGGATTTGCGCAAATCGACGATGGTCGCGCGCTGGCGCTTTTCGCCCTCGATCAATTTCTGCTCGTGCTGCTTGATCTTGGTGATGTCGGTTCCGACCGAGACATAGCCGCCATCTTTGGTGCGCCGTTCGCTGATATGCATCCAGCGTTCGTCCTCGAGTTGCGCCTCGAATGTGCGCGCGCCGCGCGGCTCGCTATCATGGGCGACCGTGGCGCGGATCAGCGGCTTTCTGCCGGTTGCTACAATGGTCTCGTAGGAGGTCCCCGCCACCACCGCTTCGTCGGGCAGCTGGTGCAATTCCTGGAAATTGGAGTTGCAAAGCACGAGCCGGTTTTCCGCATCCCACAGCACAAAGGCTTCCGGTATGGTCTCGATGGCGTCGCGCAAGCGCAAATCGGCTGCCACCGTGCGCTCAACCAGGTTCTTCTGTTCGGTGATATCGACGGCAATGCCGATGAGGTGAGGGCCGACCTCGTCCTCTTGCCGCGTCAGCTCGCAGCGCACGCGCAGCCACAGCCATCGGCCGTGGGCATGGCGCATGCGAAACGCGTGATCGATGGATTGCAACTTGCCGTCAGCCAATTGAGTCGCCAGCTCGTAAAGATCGATGTCGTCCTTGTGCACCAGCGCATCGACTTCACCGAATGTCAGAAGGTCGTCCTTCTGCGGCAGACCCAACATTTCGTACATCGAGTGTGTCCAAAACACGCGACCGCGCGCCAGATCCCAATCCCACAGCCCGCAGCGTCCGCGGTTGAGCGCGGTATCAACGCGGCCGCGGACCGTGTCATTAATGATGTCGGCCTCGCGGGCGCGCGTGGCCTGCCAATGGAACGCGAAGCCGAGGATCAGCACCACGAAACCGGTGGTTGCCAATAGTGTGATGGTCAGGGCGGTAATCGAGCGCCAGTTCGTGAGCGCATCGTCCTGACTTTGGATGACGGCAAGCAGCCCGATCGGATTTTTCAGCGCCCGAACGGCCGCGTAAGCGGCGTGGCCATTGCCAAGCGCGATCTCCCGGGTTCCGGCATCGGCGGCGAAGGTCGTAAGCGGTTGCAGCGGACCGAGCACATCGAGAAGCGATCGTCCCGCGATTGTCGGAGTATTCGGCAAGCTGGCGACGATATTGCCGTCAGCATCCGCCACCAGCACGCGCCGCCCGCCGCTTGCCGCCCAATCGGGCAGTGACGCCGCCAACGCGTCGGAGGTGCGCGGCCAAGGCGAGCGGCCGTCGCGGCTTCGTCGTTCAAAAACTGTGGCGAAATGATCGGCCAGCGCGGCGACGCTTTGTTTTGCCTCGAACACCGCTTGTCGGCGATGCTCCAGCACCTGCACCGCGGCGCCGATGCATACCGTCACCATGAACGCAATGATGAGAACCGGAACGGCCCGCCGCAGCAGCGGCTCGGCACTCAAGAGGCGCCGATAGGCCGGGTTGGCAATTGATTCCGCCAACCCTTTGATCGAATCGGAACGTAGAGACGCACTCGCCGTGTCGGCGCGCGCCATCGCCTGCCTCCGTTCGGATTATTGCCTCGACCCCGGTTCGGAGATTGTGCCGCTCTCCCCGAATCGCTATCAATAGAATCGATGCGTGCTGATTTGTCGAGAGTCCCGAGTCAATATTTTTTTAAGAAATGTCCAAAGTATTTTGCGCTGCGAAATCAAATCTGCGCATGAGCTCTAGCACCTCACATGTGTCGCCGCTCATGACGACGACTCAAAACTGAGTCAAATCAACGGGCTGGGTCGGCAAGCGTGCGCGCGACGATGTCATGGACGTCGGGCGACATCGCTGGCATCGCGGCAACGCGGCGCAGCGTCGCCTCGGCCCGTTCGCGCCGTTGTGATTCCAGCGCGCGCCAGGAGCGGAATGCGCTCATCAGGCGCGCGGCGACTTGCGGGTTCTTGGAGTCGAGCTCAAGCACGAAATCGGCGACGAAATCATAGCCGGCCCCGTCGCGGCGGTTGAACTGGGTATGGTTGGCTTGCGCAAAGGCCCCAATCAACGAACGGATGCGATTGGGATTGGCGGCCGAGAAGGCTGGATGGCGCGTCAAGGCGCGGACGCGGTCGAGTGTTGTCGGCTCCGGGATGACCGCCTGCAGCGCAAACCACTTATCGATAACCAGTGGGTCTTCCGCGTAACGCGAGTAGAAATCGTCGAACGCGGCCGTGCGTTCCGGACGATTATGGGCCGCGAGCGTTTCCAGCGCTGCCATGCGGTCGGTCATATTGTCGGCATTGTGATATTGATCGAAAGCACGCGCGATAGCGGCATCGCTCTCCGTCAGCGCCAGAAGGTCGAGACAGGCATTCTTCAGCGCGCGACGTCCGGCGCTCTGTGCATCCGGGCGATAGGCGTCGGCGCTCGTCATCCGCGCGTAGATTTCCGCAAGCCTTGCGCCATGCTGCCGGCCAATCGCCGCGCGCAGTTTTCGCCGCGCGGCATAGACCGCATCAGGATCCACGTCGGAACCGATTTCGCGGGCAATATCGGCCTCGCTCGGAGGTGACAGCGTCAAGGCAATGAAGGCAGGCTCGAGCGCGGTATCCTTGAGAATTGCGCCAAGCGCATCCATCGATCCTTGATCGAGGCGCGGCGCGCCACCCGATCGCACGATGGCGACATTGCTCTTGAGCAGTGTCATCGCCAATGTCTGCACCGCCTGCCATCGGTTGAATGGGTCGCGATCATGGGCGGCCAGGAAGCGCAGCTCGTCGGCCTCGATCGGAACGGTCAGCTTGATCGGCGCCGAGAAGCCGCGATTGAGCGAGAGCGCTGGACGTTCGGGCACGTCGCTGAACACAAACGATTGGCTCGGCCCCGTAAGCTCGATTACGCCGCGCAGGAGCGGCCGGCCATCAAGCAACAGCGGCAGATCATCCCCGTCGCGCCCGACCAGACCAAGCGCAAGCGGAACGGTCATCGGTTCTTTGTTTGGCTGCCCCGGCGTCGGCGGCACGATCTGCGCGACGTCAAGCCGCAGGCTACGCGCCGCGGCATCGTAATGCGGCGCCACCTTAATCTCCGGGGTGCCGGCTTGCGAATACCAGCGCATGAACTGGCTCATGTCGCGGCCGCTGACGTCGGCAAAACACTGTACGAACTGCTCGACCGTTGCCGCTTGGCCGTCATGGCGCGAGAAGTAGAGGTCCATGCCGGCGCGGAAGACTTGCGCGTCGAGCATCGTCTTGATCATGCGTACGACTTCGGCGCCCTTCTGGTAGACGGTCGCGGTGTAGAAATTGTTGATCTCGTGATAAAACGTGGGCCGCACCGGATGTGCGAGCGGCCCCGCATCCTCGATGAACTGAGATGCACGCAGCTCGCGCACATCGCTGATGCGCTCGACGGCGCGCGAGCGCTGGTCGGCGGTGAATTCCTGGTCGCGGAAGACGGTCAAACCTTCCTTCAGACACAGCTGAAACCAGTCACGGCAAGTAATGCGATCGCCTGTCCAATTGTGAAAATATTCGTGGGCGATCACCGCTTCGATGCCGGCGTAATCGCCGTCGGTCGCCGTGGCAGGCGAGGCAAGTACGTATTTGTCATTGAAGACATTGAGTCCCTTGTTTTCCATCGCGCCCATATTGAAGGCGGAGACGGCAACGATCATGAAAATATCGAGATCGTATTCTCGCCCGAACGTGACCTCGTCCCAACGCATGGCGCGCTTGAGGCTGTCCATCGCGTAGGTGCACCGGTCTTCTTTGCCGGGCTCGACATAAATGGCGAGCGTGACGTTGCGCCCGGACATTGTGGTGAAGCTGTCCTTGACGCAGCCGAGATTGCCGCCGACCAGCGCGAACAGGTATGACGGTTTGGGAAACGGATCGTGCCAAACGGCGAAATGTCGCGACGTGCCGGCTATGTCGCCGTGGGCGACGAGGTTGCCGTTCGCTAGAAGTATGCCGGCCTCTTTTTTCTCCGCTTCGATCCGTGTCGTGTATACGGCCATGACATCGGGACGATCGAGGAAGTAGGTGATCCGGCGAAATCCTTCAGCCTCGCATTGCGTGCAAAAAGTCGATCCCGCGCGATACAGGCCCATCAGCTTGGTATTGTTGGTCGGATCGAGCACGGTCTCGATTTCGAGCTCGAACGGCCGATGCGGCGCTTGCGCAATGGTGAGCCGATCCGACGTGGCGACAAAGCTCTCGGCCGGCAGCAGCTTGCCGTCGAGGCGAATCGAATGCAGCGTCAATTCATCGCCGTCGAGCACGAGGGGTGCCGGCGCGCCGACGCCATGGGGACTGATCGAAAGTTTGGTCCGGACCGTCGTCGCGGTTGGGTGCAGCACCACGTCAAGTTCGACAGTTCCGATGTGCCAATCGGGCGGGCGATAATCCTCGAGCCGGACTGGCCTGGGTTCTTCAGTGCGCATGGTGCCGCTGATCTAGAAGGTTTGCGCGCTAATGGAAAGTGGAAGCGGGGACGGAACGCGTTGCGGAACGTCGCGGCCCCGGTTGACGTTTGTTGCCGAGGCGTCACCGCCGCGGTTCGGCATGGCCGATCACGCGTTGAATTCTGGGAAACTGACGGCGCAGCCTGCGCTCAAGGGCATCCACAACGTCGTGCACCGCACTGACCGACAGCGCCGGATCGACCTGGCAGTGAAAATTGACGATTTCTCCGGCGGCGGTTTCCCGCACCCGCACGTCATGAACCTCGCCGAGCGCTGGGAGTTCCGCCGCGAGCGAGGCTAGGAGCTCACGAACTTCCACGATGCGTGCCGGCTCGGCATCGCGGCCGGCCAACAGGTCGGCGGGCAACGGCTCGATATGAGTTTCGACCTCGACTTCCGGTCCGAGTTCGTGTCGGATCGAGTCTTCCAGGCGGCTGGCGACCTCGTGTGCGGCGGCGAGCGGCTGCGAACCGTCGACTTCGAGGTCGACCGACACTGACAGGCGGCCGGCGATGGTCTGTACCGCGACATGATGAATGGCGAGACCGAGGTCGCGCGCGATCACCATGACGCGCTCGCGCATCGTCTCGTCATCGAGCGCCTTAGGCTCGGTCGTTATGGTCAGCTCGGCCGCGGGCAGATCGCCGCGGATCGCGCGGGTCAGTTGCTGTTTGATGGTGGTGACGCGGTCGAGCGGCAGCGTGCGGCTGATGCATACAGTAAGTTCGACGAACAACACCGTTCCGGCCGGGCGCACGCGCACCCGTTCGACCGCGACCACCCCCGGCACCTGGCGGGCGAGTGCGGCAACATGCTCGCTCACGCCCGCCGGCGCAGTGTCCGTCAGCGTTTCGATCGTGCGGCGGCCGAGACGATACCCGGCAATGCAGATAAATACGGCGACCGCGAGCGCTGCGGCGGCATCGGCCCAGGCATGGCCGAGCGCAACGCCAAACAATCCGAACAGCACGGCGATCGACGACCACATATCGGAGCGAAAATGCAGCGCATCGGCTTCCAGCGCTTCACTTCCGGTGGCTTGCGCGACCCGCTTGAGTGTTCGCGCCCGAAAAAAATCGATCACGATCGATCCGATGATGATGGCAAACGCCGCAACCGTTGCCTCGACCGCATGCGCGTGCGCGCCGATGAGCCGCCGCACTGCTTCGAACACCACAATCGCGGTCAGCAGAAACAACAGCGCAGTCTCGGCCAGCGCGGTGATACTCTCGACCTTGCCGTGGCCATATTGATGTTCGGCGTCGGCTGGTTTGCCGGAAATCCGCACCGCGAAATAGGTCAAGACCGTGGCCGATAGATCCAGCAGCGAATGTCCGGCCTCGGACAGGATGGCGAGCGAGCCGGTGAGTACGCCGACAATGCCCTTCGCCGCGGTTAGTCCGGCCGACGCAGCGATCGAACCCAGCGCGACCTTTTCCTTTTCGTTCATGCTGCTTTAGCCCCGCTTTTCGCGGCGCAGAATGTATCAATTTTACTGGTTCGACAATTTTGCTATGAGACGGCTCCACAAGAAGGAAAGCCGACCGTTGCAAATCGACCGCCGATTTTCAGTCGCTCCGATGATGGAATGGACCGACCGGCATTGCCGGTTCTTCCATCGGCTGCTCACGCGGCGCGCGCTGCTCTATACCGAAATGTTGACCACCGGCGCGGTGCTGCGCGGCGATCGCGCCCGGCTGCTGCGCTACGACCCGGCCGAGCACCCCTTGGCGCTACAGATCGGCGGCGCCGATCCGTGCGCGCTAACGCAGTCCGCGAAGATCGCCGCGGAATGGGGCTTCGATGAAATCAACCTGAATGTCGGCTGTCCATCGGACCGAGTCCAGGAAGGCCGCGTCGGCGCCTGCCTGATGGCCGAGCCGGCGCTGGTCGGCAACTGCGTCGCCGCGATGAAGGCCGCCGTCACGATACCCGTCACGGTCAAATGCCGCATCGGCATCGACGAACAGGATCCGGAAGCGGCGCTTGCCGTTTTTGCCGATGCGATCGAGCGCGCCGGCGCCGACGCGCTGATCGTGCATGCCAGGAAAGCGTGGCTGAAAGGTCTGTCGCCGAAAGAGAACCGCGAAGTTCCGCCGCTCGATTACGATCGCGTCTATCGCCTCAAGGCGGCGCATCCGCGGCTGACAATCGTGCTCAATGGCGGGATTGGCAGCCTTGCCGAGGTCGGCGCGCATCTTGATCGGGTGGATGGCGTCATGATGGGCCGTGCAGCCTATCAGCAGCCGTGGCGGCTTCTTGCGGTCGATTCTTTCGTGTTTGGGGATACGCCACCGCTTGTTTCGCCGCGCGTGATTGCAGCGGCACTCATTCCCTATATCGAGCGCGAGCTTGCAGACGGCGTGAGGCTTCACGCCATCACGCGCCACCTGCACGGATTGTTCCAGGGCGTGCCCGGCGCGCGGGCGTTCCGCCGGCGGCTCGCCGAGGCAGGAGCGTCGCCACAAGCCGGCGCGGCTTTGCTGCGCGAGGCGCTTGCACTGGTGTCGGACGGCAATCTGGACGAAGCGCGCGCAGCAGCCTAGCAGAAGGCGCAAGAGCGCGTGCAGCCGCACGCCGGGAAGGACAAATGCTGCTTGGCGTTCCGTTGAGCGAGCTGTTCTGGCTCGCGCTGGCAATCATCATCGCGGGTGTTATCACCGGACTGCTCGCCGGATTGTTCGGCATCGGCGGCGGCGCGATCATCGTGCCGGTGCTCTACGAGGTTTTTCGCCTGCTCGGTGTGTCCGACGAGGTCCGCATGCAGCTCTGCATCGGCACCTCGATCGCGATCATCGTGCCGACGACGATCCGCTCTTATCTGACGCATCGTGAAAAGGGTTTGGTGGTTCCAGGCGTGATACAGGTGTGGATGGTGCCCGCGGTACTTGGCGTCGTCTGCGGTGCGATTATCGCCGCGCTTGCCCCCGCGGAGGTGTTCAAGATCGCGTTCGTCGTGATCGCGACCTTCATTGCAAGCAAATTTCTATTCGCGGGTGACCGTTGGAATTTGGGCAGCGAACTGCCGAGCCCTATGACGATGCGATTCTATGGTTTCGGCATTGGTCTTGGTAGTTCACTCATGGGCGTGAGCGGCGGTTCGCTGTCCAACATTGTTTTGACGCTCTATGGCAAGCCACTTCACAACGCCGTTGCCACATCGGCGGGGTTGGGCGTGCCGATCACAATTGTCGGCGCGCTTGGCTATATCGCCGCCGGTTGGCCACACCAGGCGCTGCTGCCGCCGCTTTCGCTCGGCTTCGTTTCCTTGATCGGATTGGTGGTGATGGCGCCGCTATCGAGCTTGACCGCCCCTTACGGCGCGCGGCTCGCGCACCGGCTGTCACGCCGGGCGCTCGAAATCGCCTTTGCGATTTTCCTCTTGCTCGTATCGCTGCGCTTTGTGTTCAGCCTGTTCTAGATACGAAATCGCATGCGTCATGGCCGGACTTGTTCCGGCCATCCACGTCTTTTTGCCAGCCACAAAGACGTAGATGCCCGCGACAAGCGCGGACATGACGCGGCGGTTTACGGAAATCCTTTGAGCATCAACCGGTCGCCATTGACCTGCCAGTTCTGCAAGCGGTTGAGAAAGCTCATGCCCAGGAGGCTCGTACGCAATTGGCCGGGCTGCACCACGAGTGCCTCGACCGAACGTTCTTCGAGTTCGCCCATGGCGACGCGATCGAGCGTTACCGGTGCGGCGCGCGTGCGCCCGTTTGCCGTCTCGATATTGACGCTGTAGTTCAGCAAAGCGAGCGGCAGGCCGGCCGCCTTGGCATCCTCTGCCGTGAGCACAACCGAAGTCGCGCCGGTGTCGACCACCATATGCACCCGCGCGCCGTTGATTTGTGCGGAGATCGCAAAATCTCCGGAGCTCGTGCGCGCCACCTCCGCGGTGCGGCCGTGCGAGATCACATGGCCGGGCATCAATTCCGCGATCACGCGGTCGGCGACCTGGTTCACCTCGTAACGATAGGAATATCCGATCACCAGGACGATGCCGATGACGGCCCACAACAGCGCGCCCATGATCGCTTCGGTCAAACGATCGCGGAAAATGGCGAACAGCGCGGCGGCGAGGAAAACGAGGATCGCAATCTTGTAGGCGAGGGAGCCGAACTCGTCTGTCGTCAGCGGACCGACCGTGCCGGCGCCACGACGTGCGATCATCACGAGAATGGCCACGACGAGCCCAAGCAGAAGAAGCCACAGCAAGCGCTGACGCACGGTGACTATCCTCTCGAGCGGCGCTGATAGGCTCTCGGATTGCGCGCCTGATCGCGCGGGATAAGCGCGGTTGCGTGCGGCGCCATTATCGGTCTCGGTGAGAGCATCGGCAGCGGAATCACGATGCAAGATAAAGGGGCGACAGCGGAACGCAATCCCCTGAGCTTTGTTCCAGCGCTTCGGCGACAGCATGCGCTGGCAACGAAGATTGATAGTTCCTCAACTGACCGCCGCGGCGCGCCCTGACCGAATCGCGGCCGCTCGCGGGTTCGGCCGGCGTGCTGGCGAGCCCAACTGCGACGCGGTAAGGTTGCGCCGCTCAATGGAGAGGCGAGGGCGATGAAGCTTTACGATGGCGGCCGCGCTCCTAATCCGCGCCGCGTCCGCATTTTTCTGGCCGAGAAAGGCATCAAAGTCCCGGCCGAACAGCTCGACCTTGGCGCATTGCAGCACCGGACCGAGGCCTATACGGCGATCAATCCGATGCAGCGCGTGCCTGCGCTGGTTCTCGACGATGGCACGGCGATTGCTGAATCCATCGCCATTTGCCGCTATTTCGAGGCGGTTCAACCGGATCCGCCGTTATTCGGCGTCGGCGCGCTGCAAAGCGCGCTCGTCGAAATGTGGAATCGCCGGGCCGAACTGCATCTTCTGTTTCCCGTCGCTAGCGTGTTCCAGCATCAGCATCCAGCCATGAGCCGGCTGGTCGATCCTCAGGTGCCGCAATGGGGCGAGGCCAACAAGCCGCGGGTAATGCAATTTCTTGAGTTTCTCGACCGCGAGCTGAAGGATCGGACTTATGTCGCGGGCGCGGATTACACGGTCGCCGACATCACGGCACTGGTCGCGGTCGACTTCATGCGGGTGTCGAAAATGGCGGTCCCGGACGGCTTGAGCAATCTGCGGCGCTGGCACAAGGCCGTTTCCGCGCGGCCGAGCGCCGCGGCGTAATCTTCAACGCAGCGGTGTCGGCGAAGCGGTGGCGGCGATGCCGTAACCCTCGCTCGATGTGGCAATGCCGGGTTCACTCGTCAGAAAGAAAATTCCGATCAAGCCGAGCGCGACATAGAGTGCCGCGCAGGTCCAAATGCCGCGAGAAAAATTGCGCATCGCCCGCCTTCCGATTTGCAGTCGCTGGGCAAAACGCCGGTGGCGCGTTTGGGTTCCACAATTCCGTTACGCGGCGCCGCGAAAATGACTCAGCGTCACACGCATGCTCCTCGCGTTCTATAAAACCCGAGACGAAATTCTGCAGTGACGAAAGTAACAGGGCAGGGGAGGGGCAAGGGGAGCGCATGGCGGCCAGCAACGTCTGCGCATCACTCCCTTTCGCGCGCTTTGGCCGCCCGTAACAGATGCCGGTACGTGCCGTCGAACACCGTATCGGTTCGCGACGTCCAGGTGGTATCCTCGGCGAGCGCAGGTCGGCTGCCGTGGATGCGACGCCCGCGCATCTCCCGTTCCGCCGCTTCCTCTTCGTCCATCGCCGCCAAAGTGAAGTCTGCGATCACCGGCAGTATCAGAATCTGTAGCATCGGTTCGCCTGGCCGAAAGATATGCGTCTGTCCCTCGACCGGGGATTTGAACACGACGAACGAAATCATCGGCCACCATTCTGTGCGCAACGAGGTCCGGTTGGTTGCGGCGGTAAACCCAACATTTCGTCGCTTCTATCGTTTGAGACCAAGGCTAGAAAACATGTAGCGCGCCAAGAGTTCCCGCGCTGAGCCCCCCGGCTTCCCGCTCGGCTTATTTGCGCGCTCGCAGGCGGGGGGCCTGCCCGGAGGTTTACAAGCTCTGTGGGGGCCTGCCCGGAGGTTTACAAGCTCTGTGGGGGGCATCTGCGTTGGCTGCCTGTTTCAGCCAAACCGAAAGCTGCTATCACCTTGCTTTGCCCCTGCTCGGAAACGCAGGTGGCGCGGCAAAAGGAGCTTGGACCTCCGCGGCCGGGTTCGATAAAGGTCGGTTCAAAGCTGGGGAGGTTTTGGTGTCATTGCTTCGCCCATTCGCTGCTGCTCTCGGCGCGGCGCTGTTAACTGCCGCGGCATCCGCCCAGGCCGACGATTGGCCAACGCGGCCGATCAGGGTCATCAGCCCCTTCGCGGCCGGGAGCGCCTCCGACACCGTCAGCCGAGTCGTGCTGGACCGCGTATCCCAGCTCCTCGGCCAACCGATGGTGATCGAGGCCAAGCCAGGTGCCGGCGGTATTGTGGGATTCGCCGACGTCGCCAAGGCGGACCCCGATGGCTACACGCTTGTCACCAGCTCGACTTCGCTGGGCACCGGCATGGTCCTGCATCGCAACCTGCCTTACGACCCGGCGAAGGATTTCGTCGGAATCGCGATGTTGGGGGTTCAGCCCAACGTGTTAGTCGCCTCCAAGGAGAGCGGGTTCAAGACCGTCGCCGATTTGGTTGCCGCGGCCAAGGCGAAACCCGGCGCGCTGACCTTCGCCTCCGCCGGCATCGGCTCGTCATCGCATATGGCCGGCGAACGATTGCGGCTTGCCGCCAATATCGACGTTCGCCATGTGCCGTTCCGCGACACCGGATTGACGGAAGTGATGGCCGGCCGCATCGATTTCTATTTCATCCCGCTCGCAGCCGCGGCCTCCGCGCTTGGCAGCGGCAAGCTCAATGTGCTCGCGGTGAGTTCGCCGAAGCGCGTCGCGCTGCTGCCGGACGTGCCGTCGATCGTCGAAGCCGGCTATCCGGCCGCCGTATTCCGCTTCTGGGTCGGATTATCAGCGCCGGGGCGTACTCCGGCCGCAGTCATCAATAAGATCCACGATGCGACCGAAAAAGTCATTGCCGACACCGGGATGAAAGACAAGTTGGCGAATCTCGGCATCGAGCCGGAATCGATGAGCGTCGAAGCATTCGACAAGTTCGTCAAAGACGATCTCGCATCGACCGTGCAGCTCGCCAAAGACGCGCATATCGAGCCGCTGGATTAGAACCTGACATATTCGCGCTGATCCCAGACTTCGTCATGGCCGGACTTGTTCCGGCCATCCACGCCTTTTTGGTGGCATTAAGACGTGGATGCCCGCGACAAGCGCGGGCATGACGGCTTAATTCCGTTTCGCGCTACGCAGCGTCCGGGAAATGCTTGTTATCGATTCAACAGCGCAATCAGGCTCGACGTATCCCAGCGCTTGCCACCCATCTTTTGGATTTGCGAATAGAACTGGTCGACCAGCGCCGCGACCGGCAAATGGGCGCCGTTGCGGCGCGCTTCCGATAAGCAGATGCCGAGGTCCTTGCGCATCCAATCAACGGCAAAGCCAAAATCGAATTTGCCCGCAACCATGGTCTTATAGCGGTTCTCCATTTGCCAGGATTGCGCGGCGCCTTTGGAGATCGTGGCAATCAGTTTCTCGATGTCGAGGCCGGCGCGCATCGCAAAGTGCAAGGCTTCCGCCAGCCCCTGGACCAATCCGGCGATGCAAATCTGGTTCACCATTTTGGCGAGTTGTCCCGAGCCTGGAGCGCCCATCAGGTTGCAGGCGCGCGCGTAGGCGGCGATCACCTTCTCGGCGCGTCCGAACGGACCTTCATCGCCGCCGCACATAACCGTGAGTGCGCCATTCTCCGCGCCGGCCTGGCCGCCCGAAACCGGTGCGTCGACAAAATCGAAGCCGTGGTTTTTGGCTTGCCCGTAAAGCTCGCGCGCGATTTCGGCGGAAGCCGTCGTGTGGTCGACCACGATGGCGCCCTTACGCATGCCGGCGAACACACCGTCCTTGCCGAGCATGACCTCGCGCAGATCGGTATCGTTGCCGACGCAGGCCATGACGAAGTCCTGCCCGTCGGCCGCCTGCCGCGGCGTCGGCGCGCTTTTGCCGCCGTACTGCGAGACCCATTTTTCGGCTTTGGCCGCGGTGCGATTGTAAACCGTGACCTCGTGGCCGCCCTTCGCCTTGAGATGCCCCGCCATCGGGTAACCCATGACTCCGAGCCCGACGAATGCGACCTTTGCCATTATCTCCTCCAGAAATGACGTTGAATCCGTTCCGTCACCCTGAGGTGGTCGCCAACGGGTCCGGCCCGAAGTGGCCGGCCCGGTTGGCTCGCGCCTCAGGATGACGGATGTACAGTGCTCATGGCCCGGCCGGTGGCGGCGCGTCAACACCGATTGGCGAGATTGACCGCTGCACCGGCTGGCCTATTTAGAGGGCGAATTTTGCCGGTGACCCCGATATGAGCACCTCGAAAGACGACGTACTTGCCGCGCTCGGTAAGATTGCCAGCCCCGAGGGCGTGCCGCTGCCGGCGA
>Ga0187801_10000193_pt1 | contig 14921 bp, 11 predicted proteins | sample NC_wetland_sal_i_10_FD_132465 | JGI IMG/M metagenome (GOLD analysis project Ga0187801, IMG submission 132465) | Wetland sediment microbial communities from Neuse River Estuary, North Carolina, USA - Control_1 | ecosystem: Environmental > Aquatic > Freshwater > Wetlands > Sediment | place: USA...
ATCGTCGAGCGGCGAGCGCGGGTAACCGATCGCCTTGGCAAACGCATCGGAGGACTGAACCGCAAAACGAGGTCCGAACAATCCGGTGTAAAGCGCCGTGTCGCCGGTGGTCAGCGTGCGCGGCGTGGCGTGTCGGATGACCTGCCCGACGCGGAAATCCTCAAAAAAATTGCCGGGACTGTTCTTGGACATGACTTTCATATGGCTTTGAGATAGCTCGGCGGCGACCGGCGTTCCGCTTGCCCTGTTTTATTGCGCGCCTGTCTTAACCGGCCCGGCGGACCGGGGAAAGCGTCCCGCTTGACTGACGGGAATGTGAGGGGAATCTGACCTGCCGTTTTGCTAAAGCTGCGCCGCCACATGGCCGGATAAATGGCCGGATAACCACTTGGCCGGATAATATGAGCATCGAAGCCGCATCTCATTCTTCGGGTCTGCATGCGCCGGCGACCAGCGGGCCCGTGATTCATCCGCGCTGGGTGCGCATCACGCATTGGATCAATGCGCTGGCGATGTTCATGATGATTGGCTCGGGCTGGCAGATCTACGATGCCTCGCCGCTGTTCGATTTCCTCAATTTTCCGCCCGCGCTGGCGCTCGGCGGATGGCTTGCCGGGGCACTGTTGTGGCACTTCGCCGCCATGTGGCTTCTGGTCATCAATGGCATCGTCTACGTTACGCTCGGCTTCGCAACGGGGCGATTTCGCCGCAAGCTGCTGCCGATCCGGCCACGCGCCGTGCTCAGCGATTTCTTTGCGGCCTTGCGCGGCCAGCTCTCGCATGACGATCTCACCGTCTACAATTCGGTGCAGCGGCTGCTCTATGCCGGCGTGCTCGTGGCCGGCGTCGTCATCGTTCTTTCCGGGCTGTCGATCTGGAAGCCGGTGCAATTCAAGTACCTTACCGTTTTATTCGGAGGCTATGACACCGCGCGCTATGTCCACTTCTTCGCCATGGCCACAATCGTGGCTTTTCTGACAATCCATGTCGTGCTTGCGCTGATCGTGCCAAAAAGCCTGCGCGCCAGTATCTTAGGCCGATAGAGGACGGCTCTGATGCCCCAAAAGCGCAAAGCACCTCCCGGCGTCGATGCCAAACTGCTGATCACGGATGCGGCGAAACTGTTGCCGCAACCGTCGCGCCGGCTGTTTCTCCGCGGCGCCGCCAGCCTCGGCTCGCTGGCGATGCTGACCGGCTGCGACATCATCGACGGGCCGACGGCCGAGAATGCCTTGCGCGTCGTGTCGCGGTTTAACGACCGCGTCCAGGCGCTACTGTTCAGCGCGACGACGTTGGCGCCCGAATTTCCGGAAAGCGCGATCACGCGGCCATTCCCGTTCAATGCCTATTATTCGGCGGACGAAGCGCCGGATATCGACGGCGACACTTATCAGCTCGAGATCGGCGGCCTCGTGGAGAACAAGAAGCCGTGGACGCTTGCCGAGCTCAATGGCTTGCCGCAAGTGTCGCAGATCACTCGGCTCGTTTGCGTGGAAGGCTGGAGCGCCATCGGCTCCTGGCAGGGCGTGCGGCTGTCCGATTTCCTTAAACGGATCGGCGCCGATTTGAGCGCCAAATATGTCTGGTTCCAGTGCGCGGAGGGCTATTCCAACACCATCGACATGCCGACCGCCTTGCACCCGCAAACGCAATTGACGCTCAAATTCGATCACCAGACCTTGCCGACCGCTTACGGTTTCCCGATCAAGATTCGCATTCCGACCAAGCTCGGGTTCAAGAATCCGAAATATGTCACGGCGATGTGGGTGCAGAACAACGACGCCGGCGGCTATTGGGAAAACCAGGGCTACAACTGGTTCAGCGGGCTTTGAGAATTTTTCCGGTCCGCTCCAGATCTGCCTGAAAACATTGCATTCACGAGGCGTCCTTATGGCAAGCTATAAGCTCCTTCTCCTCGCCGGCGACGGCATCGGCCCGGAAGTGATGGCCGAGGTCAAGCGGCTGCTCGCCCTTTACGGCAAGACAGGCACTGCCGATTTCGACATCGAGGAGGATCTGGTCGGCGGCGCCGCCTACGACGCACATCAGATGGCGATTACCGACGCCACCATGGCGAAAGCGCATGCCGCGGACGCGGTGATCTTTGGCGCTGTCGGTGGGCCGAAGTGGGACAAGGTGCCGTTCGAAGCGCGGCCGGAAGCCGGCTTGCTGCGGCTGCGCAAGGAACTCGGATTGTTCGCCAATATCCGCCCCGCGATCGTCTATCCGGCGCTGGCCGACGCTTCCAGTCTCAAACGCGAAGCGGTCGAGGGGCTCGACATCGTCATCCTGCGCGAGCTCACCGGTGGGGTTTATTTCGGCGAGCCCAAGACCATCACCGATCTCGGCAACGGCCAGAAGCGCGCCGTCGACACCCAGGTCTACGATACTTACGAAATCGAGCGTATCGCGCGGGTCGGCTTCGAATTGGCGCGGCGGCGGCGCAACAAGCTGACCTCGATGGAAAAACGCAATGTGATGAAGACCGGCGTGCTGTGGCACGAGGTGGTCGAGGAGCTGCACAAGCGTGAATACAAGGACGTCGCGCTCGAACACATGCTGGCAGATGCCGGCGGCATGCAGCTGGTGCGCTGGCCGAAACAGTTCGACGTCATCGTCACCGACAATTTGTTTGGCGACATGCTGTCCGACGTGGCGGCGATGCTGACCGGATCGCTCGGCATGCTGCCGTCGGCGTCGCTCGGCGAAGTCGATCCAAAGACCAAGCGGCGCAAGGCCATGTACGAGCCGGTGCACGGCTCGGCGCCGGACATCGCCGGCAAGGGAATGGCCAATCCGATCGCCATGCTCGCATCGTTCGGCATGGCGTTGCGCTATTCCTTCAATATGGCGAAAGCGGCCGATCAGCTCGATGCCGCGATTGCGGCGACGCTGGCGAAGGGGCTGCGCACCGCCGACATCAAATCCGAAGGCGCCAAGGTGGTCAGTACCGCGGAGATGGGCGCGGCCATTGTCGGCGAATTGGAGCGACTTGCGGCTTAAGCCGTTCAATCTTTACGGAAAACGAGATTGGGCCCGAAATCCTGCGCCAGCCGGAATCCGGCTGCGCTCATCAGCTCGACAGTCTCCTCGCGCGCTTCCAGCACTTCGATCTGCACAATCCCCCGATTGTCGCGCAGCGTGCGCGCCATGCCGGCGAGCACTTTGCGCTCGTAGCGTTCGACGTCGATCTTGATTGCGAGGGTTTGGCCGGTGAGCGCGACAAACTCATCGAAGCGCACGACCTCGATGTCGTAACCTTGTCCTTGCGGGGCGGCCTCCACGATCTGGGAGAGGCCGATATCACGCTCCGGTCCGGGCACCAGCCGAAATCGCCCGGGCTCGGCGCCGAGCGCCACCGCATGGATTTCCAGATTGGCGTCGAGCAGGCCGTTGATCAGGAGATTGGCGCCAAGATGCACGCGATTGCGGCGATCAGGCTCGAACAGGATGGCGCGCGGCACCAACCGGTTCTTCATAAGGATGCAAGTTTAAAGCCCGAGATTGGCGCCGACATCGATAAAGATGTCCGGTTTGATCGCGGCGGCGCTGCGCATGAAATCTTTCAGCTCGCCATGCTCGGCGATCTTGGCGGAAATTTCGAGCCCGCCGACATTGGCCGAGCGCACCAGAAACTCGGCGCCGAAATAGCGGCAGATGAAATAGCGGCCGCGATGGATGAGTTTATTGTACGGGCTGTAGAAGCGGCGCCGGACCTTGTTGCGCCAGCGTGACGCGAGCTTCATGACCCCACCCCAGTTTGCTCGCGTGTCGGGGCGCGTGCCGCCGTGGCAAAACCTGCTTAAAACGGCGTGTTTGGACTAAGGCCAGTGCCGTCAAAGGCACTTGGCAGAGGATGCCGGCCAGCCCCTTGAACGTCCGGCCCATAGAACCAGTACGGCCGGCCGGGGTCGCCGCCGGGCGGCAGAACGTAATCCCGGAAGGTGCGATCGCCGATCGAGACCTCGGTCCCGGTGTCGAGATAGGAGCGCCGCCGCGGGATCACGATGACCCTGCTGTGGCCGTTGCCGTCGGGAACGATTGTCGTGGTCGGCTGGATGATGGTGCCGCTGGCGGAGCGCTCGACGACCGGCTGCGGCGTGAGCGGCTGCTTTTTGGCGGCTGCGGCCGGCAGTGCGGTGGCGGCAAGCACGGCGGCGATCAGGCCGCTAAAGCTGGCACCGGTCAACGGACGCACAACTGAAGACATGGTTCCTCGCTTTCCTCTCACCAATCTAGCCTGATTTGCCGGCCGGCGACAGCACCATGAATAACCCTCGCTGCCGCCACAGGTTTTTTCAAGCTCCGGCGACAGCGCCGGTAGGAAAGGGCTGGCTGCCGCGTCTGTGATTTTGGCTGGAGCGCCTATATTCCCGGGACCCAGCGTTGTGTTTGCGTGTGTTCTCGCTTAGAAGCGCTTCCGCTTCCTCCCCGCCCCGCGGGAAACGGGCCGTTTGTTCGGTGGAGAGTTAAGGATGGGTTACAGCGTCGCCATTGTCGGTGCGACCGGCAATGTCGGCCGGGAAATGCTCGGGATTCTGGCCGAGCGTTCGTTCCCTGCCGATGAAATCGTGGCGCTCGCTTCGCGCAGGAGCCAGGGCGTGGACGTGTCCTATGGCGAGCGCACGCTGAAGATCAAAGCTCTCGAACACCATGATTTCTCCGGTACCGACATCTGCCTGATGTCGGCGGGCGCGGCGGTGTCGAAAGAATACTCGCCAAAGATCGCCGCCGCCGGCGCTGTGGTGATCGATAATTCGTCGGCGTGGCGCTACGATTCCGACGTCCCCCTGATCGTGCCCGAGGTTAATGCCGATGCGGTCGCCGGTTTTCGCAAGCGCGGCATCATTGCCAATCCGAATTGCTCGACGGCACAGCTTGTCGTCGCGCTTAAGCCGCTGCACGATCGCGCCCGAATCAAGCGCGTGGTCGTCGCCACCTATCAGTCGGTGTCCGGCGCCGGCAAGGAGGCCATGGACGAGCTGTTCACTCAGACCAAGGCGGTGTTCCAGATCGACGAGGTTGCGGCGAACAAATTTCCGAAGCGGATCGCATTCAATGTCATTCCGCAAATCGACGCGTTCATGGAGGACGGTTACACCAGGGAAGAATGGAAGATGGTGGTCGAGACCAAGAAGATTCTCGATCCCAAGATCAAGCTGACCGCGACCTGCGTGCGCGTTCCGGTCTTCATCAGCCACTGCGAAGCGGTGAACATCGAGTTCGAGCAGCCGATCACGGCCGACGAGGCGCGCGGGCTGTTGCGCAATGCGCCGGGCTGCCTGGTGATCGATTCACACGAGCCCGGCGGCTACGTGACGCCGTATGAAGCGGCCGGCGAGGACGCCACCTATATCAGCCGCATCCGCGAGGACGCCACGGTCGAGAACGGGCTGTCGATGTGGATTGTGTCGGATAATTTGCGCAAAGGGGCGGCGCTCAATGCCATTCAGATCGCCGATTGCCTGATCAACCGCAAGCTGATCACAGCCAAGCGCAGGGCGGCGTAGGGACTGGGCTACGTGTCCCGGGCGCAGCGCACCACCAAAAGCGCGTTTACGCGCGTCTTCGCGCGCTATGGTGATGCGCTGCTGAACCGGGACCTTTAAATACTCCGAGTTTGTTACGATCCCGGATCTGCGGTGCACCAGTAATAGCGCGTTCACGCGCGTAGACGCGCTTTTGCGCGCTGCACCGCGTCGGGGAAATTGGCGCGTAGCGGGCCGAGAGCAAAGCCTTTGGCGGGACGCTGGGGAGAATGGGGTCATGACCGTCCGGCCGCGCCGCAGCGTTCTCTACATGCCCGGGTCGAACGCGCGCGCGCTGGAAAAAGCGCGCGATCTGCCGGCCGACGGCGTTATTCTCGATCTTGAAGACGCGGTGGCGCCGGAGGCCAAGGTGCCGGCGCGCGAAGCCGTTGTCAAAGCATTGCAGCAAGGCTTCGGCGAGCGCGAAGTGCTGGTGCGCATCAACGGCCTCGATACGCGCTGGTGGGTCGAGGATATCAACGCCGTCGCAGCCGTCCGGCCGGACGGCGTGCTGGTGCCCAAAGTCTCGTCGCCGCGGCAATTGCAGGACCTCGCGGCGCGGCTCGTCGATATGGGCACCGATCCGCATGTCCGCGTCTGGGCGATGATGGAAACGCCGCTCGCCATGCTCAACGTCCGCGACATTGCATCCGCCGCGCTCGATTCAGAGACGCGGCTTGCCGGTCTCGTGATGGGCACCAACGATCTCGCCAAAGATACGCGCGCCCATCTCATTGCCGGCCGCGCGCCGATGGTGCCGTGGTTGATGAATTGCATCGCCGCCGCGCGCGCCTACGGACTCGATATTCTCGATGGCGTTTACAACGACCTCGGCGACGCGGAAGGATTCGCTGCGGAATGCCGGCAAGCGCGCGACTTCGGTTTCGACGGCAAGACCCTTATTCATCCGCGCCAGATCGAGCCCTGCAATGCGGCCTTCTCGCCGAACTCGGAAGAGGTGGAAACGGCGCGCAAAATCATCGCCGCGTTCGATCTGCCGGAAAACGAAAACAAGGGGGTGCTGCAAGTCGACGGCCGCATGGTCGAGCGCCTGCACGCCGAGATGGCGCGGCGGACGGTCGCCATCGCCGACGCAATCGCCAAAAGAACGCAGCCGGCTTAAGCTACCGCCGCATTCCCAGATTTCGAGCGCCTTAGGGACCTGCGAACCGGGGCGAGGTTGTTTCAAGTAAACCTCGCAGTCATTCGCATCCGAGACAGCAATGCACATCGCAGAAATTGCGCCGCTCGCCGAAAGCGGCTGTTCAGTCCAAAGACGAGCCGAGCAGTAGGTTGTCTTATTGACTTGCTAGTTTGACAAACTCATTGTTGATGATCTGCAAAATGTACTCTCGATCCTCCTCCATCAAAAAATGGGAACCCTTGCGTACATGATTGGTGAACCTGCCGCAGGTGTGCTCACGCCATGCGGCCGAGTCTTCTTCTGATACCCACGGGTCTACATCACCAACAAAACTGCTGATCGGAAAAGAAAACCGCTGCACAGGCTGATAGTTATAATTGTACGCCATTCCAAACTCGGCGCGGATGGTGGGCAATAACAGCTTCCTTAACTTCGATATCCCCAACATCTTATCGGCGGCCGGCGTGTCGAAGTGACGTACTATATCGACAAAGATTTCGTCGGCCTGAGCATAAGGCGGGACTCTAATGTCAAACTCCTTATGCAGCATCATGTCATAAACCAGATTGTCCTCAAACTCACCCCTGCGCTTTAACAGATGCGGCGGTCTCACGCCGCAGGCAAAGACGTGCTTGATGAACTCCGCACCCCCGTTGGGTAGCGCACAAAGTGCCGCAAACATCGTCAGTCCGCCCAAGCAGTGGCCAAAAAAAGCCGACGGTCTGTCCAACCACTCAAGCAATTCCGGCAACATGCATTCGACGAAACTATCCATGTTGTCGATGGGCGGTTCATTGATACGGGTCCCGCGTCCTGGTGGCTCAACGGCCACGATCTCTACGGACTCGTCGAGTAATTGCGGCCAAGCGCGAAACGATACAACGCCGCCGCCAGCATAAGGAAAACAAAACAAACGGGCTTTCGCGGCGGGGTTGGGCTGGGGCGCGATCAACCACCTTCGCGCTCTGGGCAACGCGGGCTCATTGCCAACGTCAGCCATTGGACTAAAATCTTCTCTACCAACTCCATTTCCTCTGCTGGTTGCAATCCCAACCCGTTGTTCGAACTGAGCCGGCAAAGGCGCGAAGGGCGGCGTCTCTGCAGGCGCGCCACCAATCTCATCGTCGGTCGATATCACCGATGCCGGGTATTCATTCTTCGCCGTGGCCGCAATAGCCGCCCCTCTTACGGTGACATTCGGCGCTGCAACGGCTGCAGTGCCGCGAGGTTGATTGCGCTCCGTGGGGAAGCTGCCGACCAACTCGCGAAACACACCGTCGACGAGCTGGTTAATAGTCGGTCCGCTGATGAGTTCGGCAACTGGGACTGGAATACCGAATTCGTCTTCGAGGCTATTCGACACACTGACCGACATCAACGAGTCGAGGCCGACTTCGTTTAACGGCTGATCCGGGTCGATCGCTTCGGAGAAACCGAGTTTGACCGTGATGTGTTGTTGTAGCCTGTTCAATAGGTGTTGGCGTGCGTGGCCGTTCACTGCGCCATGCGGTGCATCCAGGGTGACGCTTGCTTGGGCAAATTTCGCTCCTGTGGACCCCTCGTCCCCATTCAGAAGCTCCGCCAAGAATGGGGACCTGCCGGTTTTGTCGGCATAAGTCGGCCAATCAGTAAGAGCTATCGCGATCTGATCGATGTCGCGTTGCATCACGTTATCGAACATCGCCATGGCGCGATCGGGAGACACGAATTTCATGCCGAGCGAGGACAGCATCGCCTCGCCACGGGCGCCCGAAACGGTGGCCAGTCCGCCGCCTGACCAGGCAGACCAATTGATCGCCATCGCCGGCAATCCGCTGGCGCGGCGGTGAACGGCTAGAGCGTCGAGAAAAGCGCTACTCGCGGTGTAATTTCCCTGGCCTGCAGAGCCCAACACGCTCCATAAAGACGATTGCAAAATAAAGAAATCCAGTTCTAAACCTTTGGTGTGTTCATGGAGCAGCCAGCTTCCATATACGCGCGGCTCGAATAGGGGTTCGAATCGATCCCAGTTGAGTTGCGCCAATATTCCATCATCTAAGACGCCGGCCGATTGCACCACACCTCTCAGCGGTGGCAGCTGATCGCCGATTGTCCGGATGAGCCGGCTTACGTCCTCATCGCGGCTGATGTCGGCCGCCACGACATGGATTGTTGCACCGTTTGTTGCCGCCATGCGCAAGACTGCTTGTGCGGCTTCGGCGCTGGCATTGCGTCCCGTCAGAACCAGGTGTTTTGCACCCTTGTTTATCAGCCACTCGGCCACGCTGCGCCCCAACATTCCCAACCCACCGGTGACAAGGTAGGTGGCGTCGCTACGCACGCGCAGCGGGTGCGGCGACAGATCTGCAAGAGATTGCCTGACCAACCTCAAGACATGTCGTTGGCCGCCAGCGGAGATGGCAATCTGAGTTTCACGACTCGGCTGGAGCAATTCTGTCGCGAGTAAATCAATGTCCGGCGTCCGATCGCCGTTCAGTTGTAGATCGATCAGCCCCCCCCATAGCCCCGGGTACTCGATCGCGACGGTTCGCCCCAAGCCCCACAGCGGCGCCTGGACCGGATCGACATGCTGTTCCCGGCCGTCCGTCCTCTGTGTGTTTGCAGTTACAAACCAGAGACGCCTGCCCGTCGGGTTGGTCGATCTCGTTGCCGCAAGCGCCTGCAAGATCGCCAAGGCCCCACGACACATCATCTCACTACCGCTCTTCAACTGTGCGGGGGTGAGATCCTGTATCGACGGGGCGTCCAGGGCCCACAGGTAAACGACGCCCTCACACGGTAGCGCCTCGCTAGCAGCGAATTGCTCCAGCAATTTACGAAAATCCTGTGGCTGCTGTTCGTTCACGCTCCAGTTTCGAGTACTTTGTTGGGCGAATGCGTTGCCCCTGCAGACGACGTGGCAATGATGACCGGCCGCTTCTAATCTCCTCGCCAGTGCCGCACCTAGACCTTTTCCGTCGGCGAAGATCAGCCAGCTTGCTGGAGCACGACGCTCTTGGTTGACAGGTCTTCTGATACTCTTGCGCCACGCCAGCCGATAATACACGTCGTCGGCCTCGGCCCGGATCTGTATCACCTTATCGAGCGGCAATAACCGAACGGCCAATCCTTCCAGTTCAGCTACCAATCGCTCTGCCGTGTCGTAGACCCGAATGTCGAATAGCTGTGTGTCCTCCTTCACGGCATTGCGCCGCTTGGTGTGTACCCATGCTTCTTCGATACCGTCTTGGTAACAGCGAAATCCTGCCAGCGAGATAGGCAGATACAAATTTCGGCGATCGCTTGCGGGCAGCTCGGCGCCATCAAGCACAAACGGGTAAACATGCAGGCAGGCATCCAAAAATGCAGGGTGCAGCGCGTACTGCGGATTTGCCAAACCCTCCGACGACCGCACTTTCGTCAACGCTTCATGCTCACCGAGGTACAATTCGCGAATGCCACGAAAGCTTGGTCCATATTCAAGCCCGCGCTGTTCAAGCGCGTCATACAAATCGGCAGCGGTCCACGTTTGCTGACACCGCGCCCGGACCTGCTTTAGCGAAAAGTCGGACGCGGACGGCGCCTCTGATCTGCGCAGGGTGCCGGTCATGTGAGTGTGCCAAACCTCCGAATCGGCGCTGTTCGCACTGACCAGGCTGAAACGTGCCCTGTCCGACTGCAGCGGCGTCAGCAACAACCGCACCACCCGATCTTCCCCATCTGTGAAGGGCATCGCTTTGTGATGCACCGCATCGTCGAAACTCAAGCGCGGCGTGCCAAAATGCATCCGACCGAGAATCGTGGCCGCCTCCAATTCCGCAGTGGTTGGCAGGACAACCGTTCCTCTGACTCTATGATCGGATAAGTAGGCGGTGTGCTGCACGCCGTACCGCGTTTCGCAGCGCACATCGTTGCTGATCGACTTTATACGCGTGCCCACCAAGGGGTGCGGCCGCTCAGTAGCATTGCGGGCTTTTTCCGTAACGACCTTATCGTCCTCTATCCAGTAACGCTGCCGCTGAAACGGATAAGTGGGCAGTGGAATTCTTCGCCTCGAAGCGTCGGCATGCACCGCCGTCCAATTTACGTTATGGCCGGCGAGATACAACGCGACTAGCATTTCGGTAACGGTTTCGGAGTTTGGCCTTTTACGATTTAGCGTTGCAATCCATGTTGCGGATTTGCCTTTGGCGCCAAGGCAGATTTGTGCAATCGGCAGTAGCACCGAGTGTGGTCCGATTTCGATAAAGGTTCGGCACTCGAGCTTGGCTAGCGCCTGCATACCATCGCCGAACCGCACCGTTTCACGCAGATGTCGACGCCAATAGGCCTTATCGGGCGCGGCGGACATTCGCTCGCCAGTGAGGTTGGATATCAGCGGCAGCTTAGGCGCGTGCTGTATGATCTGAGCTGCGACGCTTTCGAAGTCATCGAGAATGGGCTCGGTTCGCGGCGAATGAAAGCCATTGGAAATTCGTAACTCCCGATAGCTGATATTCTGCCGGTCCAGCTCCTGTGAGAGTATTCTCAGTGCCTCGCGCTCACCCGACACCACCGTATTTAGCGGCCCGTTCAGTGCGGCCACGGTAATTTGCGGGGCGATCTTCTCAATGAGCGCACCTACGACGGATTCGTCGGCAAAGATCGCCGCCATGGCTCCGCCGCTCGGTACACGATGCATCAACTGGCCGCGGGCCGTAACCAATCGCATCGCGTCTTCGAGCGTCATTACATCGGCGAGGCAAGCAGCGGCGATTTCTCCCAAGCTGTGGCCAATCACCGCGTCCGGCAGGATGCCCCAGGATTTCACGAGTTGCGCCAGAGCATACTCGACTGCAAACAGTGCAGGCTGGGTGTAGTCAGTGCGGTTGACCAGTGCATCATCGCTTTCCGCAGCAAAAATCACCTCGAGCAAGTCCCGCTCAAGGCAGGGCGCTACCAAAGCACGACACCGATCCATGGCATTCCGAAAAACGGAATGCGTGCGATATAGCTCCGCGGCCATGCCGGCATTCTGCGAGCCCTGGCCGGAAAACATGAAAGCGATCGAAGCTTTGCTGGTGCGCTGTAGCCTCGAGGAATCTTCGCTCACCGTTCGTAGCCATGTCGTGAGCCGACTTTTCAGTTCAGCTACCGATCGGGCAGGCGCGGCGAAACGAAATGCAAACTGGCTTCGGCTAACATTAGTGGTGTAGCAAAGGTCAGCAATTGCTGCATCGGGATTGTAGTTCAGCCAGTTCAGAAGCTGCTTGACACGTGCCACCAGCGCGTCCGCGGTTTTGGCTGAGAGGGTCACCAAGCACGGGAAAGTGTCTGACGATTGGTCCTTGGTCGCCGCAATCGGCGGCGCCTCTTCGAGGATGGCAAAAACGTTCGTGCCACCGATCCCGAGACTGTTTAGCCCAGCTCGCCGCGACGTGTCCGTGCGGGGAAAATCCTGCAGTTTTGTGTTTACGTAAAAGGGCGACGAGGCGAAATCGATTCGAGGGTTCGGCGTTTCATAATTGATGCTCGGCGGGATTCGTTTGTGATGCAGCACGAGCGCGGTTTTGATCAGGCCTGCAATTGACGCCGCTTGTTCGGGATGGCCGATATTGGCTTTAACTGAACCGACGCCACAGTACTGCTTGCGTTCAGTCTCGTTGCGAAAAGCTGTGGTCAGCGCTTCGATTTCCAACGGATCGCCGACGGTCGTGCCGGTTGAGTGGCATTCGACATAGCCGAGGCTGTCTGCACTCACCCCAGCCGATTTCAGCGCATCCACGACCGCCTGGGACTGCTGACCCAGACTGGGCGCAGTGTAGCTAATTTTGGCTGAACCATCGTTATTCGCGGCCGTCCCCTTGATAACCGCAAAGATGTGGTCGCGGTCAGAGATCGCTTGTTGCAAAGGTTTGAGCAACACGGCGCCGACGCCGCTGCCAAAGATCGTTCCCTGGCCAACCGAGTCGAAGGGGCGACAGTGCCCGTCCAGCGAATAAAGATTGCGCTTTTCCGCCAAGTATCCCTGCACTTGCGGTACTCGGACCACCGAGCCGCCCACCAACATCATATCGCACTCATTGAATCTCAAGTTCTGGCAGGCCTGGTGGACCGCCACCAAAGATGACGAACACGCCGACTGAATCGTGAAGCTGGGGCCCCTGAGGTTCAGCTTGAAAGAAACACGCGTGCTCAAGAAATCCTTGTCGTTATTGATGTGTGTAGTGCTCGCTGTCTGACCGGGAAAATCGGCGTGGTGCACTTTTGCCATCAGATAACTTGATACGATGCCACCGGCGGCCGAAAGAACACCGACCTTTCCGGGGTAATTAGTCGGGTCATAACCTGCGTTTTCGAACGCCTCCCAGCATACTTCGAGGAACAGGCGTTGCTGTGGGTCCATCAACGCGGCGTCTTTGGGGGAGTAACCGAAGAACGCGGCGTCGAACAATTCGACGTCGCGCAACACCGGCGCGGCTTTGACGTAATTGGGGTTCGCTACCAAAGCCGGATCGACGCCGGCTTGCACAAGTTCTTGGTCTGAAAAAAAAGTGATCGACTCAACGCCGTCACATAGATTCTTCCAGAATTCTTCAGCTGTTGCCGCCCCGGGGAATCGACAAGACAGTCCGATGATCGCAATGTCGACATTCTGCCGTGGAGCTTTCATGCTGACCTCGGCCATCACAGGCACTTGGAAGTTAATTTTCGTCCTTTGAACGTTTGTTTGCTTGCTCGGCTTTTCTCAGAGTATTCAATGCATCAAACATGGTGGCCAGAATTGCTTCTTGAGCCTCGATCAATTGAACGGAAGCCGAGGACACTTTTGGAAGGATTTCCTTATATGAGTCTTCCACTTTCTTTTCGAAATCGCTGTCGAGGCGATTCCTTAACGTTCGCGATGGATCCAGGATCATCATCAGAGCTTGGAATTGACGTAACGCGAAATTCTCAGTCGGCTTTACATGGCTGGCATCGGTAACGGACTTTTTCGCGATTTCGAGTACTTCGCGTTGGAAGGATAACCAAGGTAATGTCAGCAAAATCAAATTTCTAACGGCATCTTCGTCAATCTGAGGCTGATCTGGTTTGCTGTCGTTTGGCATGTCAGCGCCCTTTCAACTAACTTCCCTAAATCTCCAGCGTAACGGCGCAACGCCTCAGCGTGTCACCACGCTGGATGCTGCATCGGTTTTCGGATCGGGACAACGGGCCTCCTTTGCTCTGAGGCCTTGCCGTATTTCAAAGGTCTATTTGAAGACGGTTTGCCACGACCGAGGTTCGCGATCCGGTGCGCAGGATAGCCCACCACGGACCGCGCAGTAAACCGCGCCTTCCGAGCCGCTATATGACTGCGATCATTTGGAAAACGCGCGCGATAAGCCAGGTAATGTGGCGTTACGCTCTCCGATTGCGCTTCTCGGAGCAATTGACGCGACTAAACACAACCCGACACAACCCCGTTTTTTTCTTACAAGCTGGCTACAGCTGTTAAAACGGCATTGACCAAGGGTACCGCGGGGTCGACCGACGCCGAATCTAGACCACCGCCGGCGTCATTTGATCAAACGCCTGGACCGATGCACTCAAAGTGCTATTAGGTTGCTTCAGGTGGCGTAGATATGCTCGAGCGAATGACCGCTCGCCTTAAAGTCGTAGTTGTTTACCTACCGAGGATTGAGACCCAGGAGTAAATGACATGGCAAAAAAACCGGAACCCTTTACTTGGACAGGATGGGGCATCAGCCACGCGACCAGACACGCTAACGCTGCCACTACCTACGCACAGAAACTGAGCCAAGCCGCGGATTTGCGCGACAGGCTCAGAGCTCACGCCGAGTTTGTGCATATGCATATCGATATGTGCAATGAGCGCGCAAAATTACTCAACGAGGCGGTAGCGGTGGCGGGCAACCTTATGGGCGGCTTCGTCTCGATTTTACACCGGAGCAAGCTTCTTGATGAGATGGTGACGCGCAATTCGCCCGCATCCAGTTCGCCCACATCCAGTGAGACCGGCGCAGAGACGCGGAAACGCAATCGGAGCCGCAAAAGACGAGGCGGATAGTCGGCGAAGCGCAGTCACTAGCGGGACGGCGCCCATGCTCGTTCCAAGGCACGGCCAAACGCGAGAGGCGATGAAATAGGCATTATGGCGATGGCGGATACATCGCAGCGTGAAAGCCACGATTCCAGCCCAGACGAACGCTACAAAATGGAGGCCAGTCAAATGGTGCAGGGGCTGCCGTCGATGCACGAAATCTGGGGCTGGCACAAAAAACTCGCGG
>Ga0187801_10000195_pt1 | contig 14840 bp, 13 predicted proteins | sample NC_wetland_sal_i_10_FD_132465 | JGI IMG/M metagenome (GOLD analysis project Ga0187801, IMG submission 132465) | Wetland sediment microbial communities from Neuse River Estuary, North Carolina, USA - Control_1 | ecosystem: Environmental > Aquatic > Freshwater > Wetlands > Sediment | place: USA...
GTAGTGATGACACCGATGAGAATGAAGCTCATATGGAGGAGAATCCACTGATTTCGTGAACTGGTTTGAGGGGGAGAGGCGGGGAACGAGGGCATCGAGGGGGAGTGTGGCATAAGATGAATGAAGGGACAAGCAGGCGAAAACAGTGGAGAAAAACGATAATTGAGCACGGACAACTTGCTGGGGAAGGGGTTACTTATGGTTCCTTAATGTGGGACTCACCGTTTTCTTAGGGTGAGCGAGTAGACTAGGAGATGGTGCAGGGAGTCGCTAATGAGTGATGTCGTCTTTGTGCTGTGCACAGTTGTCTTTTTTGGGTTGGGGATTTTATACCTGAAGGGCTGCGAACGCCTGAAGTAAAGGTTGCCACCATGCTAGGAAATATCCTTCTGATCGTTATTTCAATCTTATTGTGCGGGTACTTGCTCTACGCGTTGTTGAAGCCGGAGAAATTCTAGTCATGACAGGCAACGGGTGGTTCCAGATTCTGCTTTATTTGGGTGCCGTTCTGCTGGTGACGAAACCGATGGGAGTGTTTCTTTACCGGGTGTTTGAACGGAAAGGGACATTTCTGGATTTCGTACTGCGGCCGATTGAGAAGCTGATTTATCGCGCGGGCGGAGTTGACGAAAAGCGGGAGATGGGTTGGAAGGAGTACGGCGTAACCATGCTCCTGTTCAGTGGCGTTTCGCTGGTCCTACTTTACGCGATGGAGCGATTACAGCAGTGGTTGCCGTGGAATCCACAAAAGATGGCAAACGTGGCTCCGGACCTGGCGTGGAATACCGCTGTATCGTTCACAACGAACACGAACTGGCAGTCGTACTCGGGCGAATCCACGATGAGCTACCTGACGCAGATGGCGGGGTTGGCGTATCACAACTTTGCCTCGGCGGCCGTGGGGATCGCGTTGGCTATTGCGCTGATTCGTGGAGTATCGCGGCGAGAATCCAAGACCATCGGAAATTTCTGGGTGGATACGACGCGCGCATTCCTGTGGGTGCTCCTGCCGGTGAGTCTGGTGGTGGCGCTTTTCTTTGTGTCGCAGGGGATGATCCAGAACTTGCACCCTTACACCACGGCGAATGTGGTAGAGCCACAGGTTGTCGAAGCAAAGAACGCCGATGGCACCGTGAAGCGGGATACGGTGACGACACAGGTGATCGCGCAGGGACCAGTGGCGTCGCAGGAAGTCATCAAGATGTACGGAACAAATGGCGGAGGATTTTTCGGTGCAAACAGCGCGCATCCGTTTGAGAATCCGACGCCGCTGACAAATTTTGTGCAGATGCTATTGATCTTTGCAATCCCGTCAGGCCTGACGTACACGCTGGGGCGAATGACGGGCTCGAAACGGCACGGCTGGGCAGTATGGAGTGCGATGGCGACGCTGTTTCTTTCTGGGGTGGTCGTCGTGTACGCCGCGGAAGCGCGCGGGAATCCATTGTTGGCAGGTGTGGATACGAAAGCCAGCGAGATACAGCCGGGCGGAAACATGGAAGGAAAAGAGGTGCGGTTCGGGGTCCCGGATTCGGCGTTGTTCACGACGGTAACCACGGACGCGAGTTGCGGAGCAGTGAACAACCAGCACGACTCGTTGACGCCGCTCGGCGGGATGGTGCCGCTGATCAACATCATGCTAGGTGAGGTGATTTTCGGCGGAGTGGGCGCGGGCATGTATGGAATGCTGGTATTTGTGATCCTTGCAGTGTTCATCGCGGGGCTAATGGTGGGACGGACGCCGGAGTACTTGGGGAAGAAGATCGAGTCCTTCGACGTGAAAATGGCGGTGCTGGCTATACTGATTACCTCGCTAACAATCCTGATCTTCTCGGCGATTGCCGTAGTCTCGAAATTCGGAACGGCAGCCATCAGCAACCCCGGAGCACACGGGCTGTCGCAGATTCTGTATGCGTACACGTCGGCGGTTGGCAATAACGGCTCGGCGTTCGGCGGACTTAGCACGAATACACTCTGGTACAACTCCAGCATGGGAGTGGCAATGTTGTTGGGCCGCTTTTTTATGATTATTCCGATCCTGGCGATTGCGGGAAATCTAGCTGCCAAGAGGCACGTGCCGGAGTCGTTGGGCACTTTTCCGGTGACGGGACCATTGTTCACCGTGTTGCTGATCTCCGTGATTCTGATTGTTGGGGCACTGACTTTCTTTCCCGCGCTGAGCCTGGGGCCGATTCTGGAGCACCTGCTCATGAATGCCGGGAAGGCGTTTTGAGGACAAGATGACGACGGCACAGGCAAAAAGCACATCGATCACCGACCGCAAGATATTGAAGAACGCCATCGTGGAATCGTTCTGGAAGTTGGATCCGCGATTGGAAGTGAAAAATCCGGTGATGTTTGTCGTGGAAGTAGGCGCCGTGATTACGCTGGTGGTGCTGGTGGCGAATCTCGTGCGACACACTGGCGGGTACTGGTTTGGATTGCAAATCACACTGTGGTTGTGGTTCACGGTGCTGTTTGCAAATTTTGCGGAGGCCATGGCGGAGGGGCGCGGCAAGGCGCAGGCCGAGACGCTGCGAAAGGCGCGGGCAGAAACTGAGGCACGGAAGTTGCGCCAAGACGGAACCACGGAAATTGTGGCGAGCTCGAAACTTCGCTCGGGGGATATTGTGCTGGTAACCGCGGGGGAGTTTGTTCCCGGCGATGGCGAAGTGATTGAGGGCGTGGCGTCGGTGGATGAATCGGCAATCACCGGGGAATCGGCGCCGGTGATCCGGGAATCGGGGGGCGACCGGTCGGCCGTTACTGGCGGGACCCGGGTGCTGTCGGACGAAATCAAGGTGAAGATCACCTCGAATCCTGGCGAAACTTTCCTGGACCGGATGATTTCGCTGGTGGAAGGGGCATCGCGGCAGAAAACGCCGAACGAAATCGCGCTGAATATTCTGCTCGCGGGACTGACGATCATTTTCCTGCTCGCGGTGGTGACCCTGCAACCTTTCGCGATTTATTCGGGAGCGCCACAGAACATATTTGCGCTGGTGTCGTTGCTGGTGTGTTTGATACCGACGACGATTGGCGGGCTGCTCTCCGCGATTGGAATTGCGGGGATGGACCGGCTGATTCAACGAAACGTGATTGCCATGTCCGGCCGGGCAGTGGAAGCGGCGGGCGACGTGGACGTGCTCCTGCTGGATAAGACCGGGACGATCACGCTGGGAAACCGGCAAGCAACGGCATTTCATCCCGCGCCCGGCGTCACGGAGGGAGAGCTAGCGAGCGCGGCGCAGTTGGCTTCGTTTGCCGATGAGACACCGGAGGGACGCTCGATCGTGGTGCTGGCAAAGGAGAAATACGGTTTGCGGGGACGCGAACTGGCGCCACATAACCCCATCTTTATTCCCTTCACCGCGCAGACGCGGATGTCCGGCGTGAATATGGACAGCACGGAAATTCGCAAGGGCGCGCCGGAAACGATCACGCGTTATGTTGCGGAAAAAGGGCAAACCGTGTCCGGGGAGATTCAGGAAAGCGTGGAGCGGATCGCAAAGTCGGGGGGGACACCGCTGCTGGTGGCGCTGAATCACCGGGTGTACGGAACGATTGAGCTAACGGACATTGTGAAGGGCGGGATTCGCGAGCGGTTCGACCATCTGCGCGCCATGGGAATTCGAACCATGATGATCACGGGCGACAATCCCTTGACCGCTGCGGCGATCGCGCGGCAGGCCGGCGTGGACGATTTTCTGGCCGAAGCGAAGCCGGAAGATAAGATGGCGTTGATCCGGAACGAACAGGCCAAGGGAAAACTGGTAGCGATGACCGGGGACGGAACGAACGATGCTCCTGCGTTGGCGCAAGCGGACGTGGGCGTGGCGATGAACACGGGTACGCAGGCCGCGAAGGAAGCCGGCAACATGGTGGACCTGGACTCCAACCCCACCAAGCTGATCGAGATTGTAGAGATCGGGAAACAGTTGCTGATCACGCGGGGATCGCTGACCACCTTTTCCGTGGCAAACGATGTGGCAAAGTATTTTGCCATCATCCCAGCGATGTTTGCAGGCACGTTTCCACTGCTGGGCCTGCTCAATGTCATGAAACTTCGGACGCCAGAGTCGGCGATCTTGTCGGCGGTGATTTTCAATGCCCTGATTATCATTGCGCTGATCCCGTTGGCACTGCGTGGAGTGAAGTACCGTCCGCTCGGCGCGGCATCGCTGCTGCGAAGGAATCTGTTTATTTATGGGCTGGGCGGGGTAATCGCGCCGTTTCTGGGAATCAAGCTGATCGATGTGCTCATTGCGTGGATGCATCTGGCGTAGAGGAAGAGATGAAGAAAAACCTCATAATTGCGATTCGGTTCACTCTGATAACCACGGTTGTATTCGGGCTAGTGTATCCGCTGGTGGTGACACTGCTGAGCCAGTGGATCTTTCCTAAGCAGGCCAATGGCAGCCTGATCGTGCGGAATGGAGAGGTGGTGGGATCACGGCTAATCGGGCAGGCATTCTCAGGGGAGAAGTATTTTCATCCCAGACCGTCTGCGGCGGGCAATGGTTATGACCCGACAGCGTCGAGTGGATCCAACCTTGGGCCAACGAATCAGACACTGGTCACGCGCGTTCAGCAGGATGTGGCAAAGTTGCAGCAGGAAAACCCAGGAGTGCCGATACCGGCGGACCTGGTGACGACCTCAGGATCGGGGCTGGATCCGGACATTTCGCCGGCAGCAGCAGATTTTCAAGTACCACGAGTGGCAAAAGCGCGTGGAATCAGCGCCGACGAGTTGTGGCGGATCGTCGCGAAGCACACGCAGCCGCGGAAGTATGGGATCTTGGGCGAAGCAAGAGTCAACGTGCTGGAATTGAATTTGGATTTGGACGAATCCGCGTCCATGAAACCGTAAACGCGACCGCGGTTCCGCCTGTATGCGCTTCCGGAGTACTTTAAATAAACAACTCGGCGCTGACGTGAAAAAACTTCGCCAGCCTTTTCGCCTGTGCCTTGCTAATCGAACGCTTGCCGTGAAAGACCTCGGAAGCAATTCCTTTCGACCCGAAAATCTTCCAAAGGTCTTTTTGCGTCAGCTTGCGCGCCTCCATTAAATGCTGAAGTGTATGTTGCGGGCTGGCCTTCCGAATCGGATAGCGACGCTCCTCGTATTCATCAATTAGCACGGTCAGAAGCTCGGCCAGTTTTTTCTCTTCCGGTGTAGGGTCGTCACGCTCGTCGAGGCGCATCAGTTCGGCCGTCAGGCGATCGCATTCTTCGTCCGTATCAATTACGTGGGGAAGCGTGCGCCGCAACAATTGCCCGTAGGTTTTTTCGTCCAACTCAATTGTCATGGTGCTCATTGTTTCCAAGCCCCTTTGTCATATTCCGCGTGGGTCAATAGGTAGAGGACAAAGACTCGGTGGGTCTGGTAGTTCACACGCGCAATCAAACGGTACTTGTTGCCAGCGATATTGAACACCGTCCTCCGTCCGACCAAATCGGCGTTGTTGTAAACCTGTTTCATTTCCGCAGGTGTTCTCCAATTCGCCTTGCGCACCACCCCGTACCAAGATTCGAGGCTAGCCTTGGCGTCCGGATGCTGTTGCCAGAATTGCTGGAGAGCGCCTCGTTTTATGATGCGCATGAATCAATAGGTTCTCACAATGAGAACGTAGAATCAACAGATTTTTGACGGCTTTGAAATCAGCGAGAAGAACGCGTGGGTGGTTTGGCCGCGGCGGTTTTAGGGGGCTGGAAGCGATAGCCGACCCAGGGTTCCGTCAGGATAAATTTGGGCTGGGACGGATCTTTTTCGATTTTTTTGCGCAGTTGATTGATGACCACGCGCAGGTTTTCCGTTTCCTCACCATATTCGGGCCCCCAGACACTCTGAAGCAGCCGGCGGTGAGTGACTGGCTTGTTCTGATTGGCAATCAAGTGGCGAAGCACTTCGAATTCCTTCGGCGCGAGATGGACTTCTTGGCCTGCCACAGTGACGCGGCGCGACTCGAAATCGACGGACAACTCTTTGGAGACGAAAGGCGGAAGGGCGTCCACGGAAGGATGGCGGCGGAGAGAGGCGCGAATGCGGGCGAGAAGTTCCTCAATGCCGAACGGCTTGGTGACGTAGTCGTCGGCACCGGCGTCAAGGGCGACGACCTTGTCTCGCTCGGCGTTGCGAACGGTCAGCATAATGATGGGTGCATCGGTGGAACGGCGGATTTCGCGGCAGGTTTCGATGCCGCTCATACCGGGGAGATTGACGTCCAGAAGAACAAGGTCGGGCTTGAGTTTGCGGGCAAGTTCGACGGCCTCTTCGCCCGTCGAGGCTTCGCTTATGGTATAGCCGCGGAAAGAAAGCGTTGTGCGCAAGACGCGGCGAATTTGAGGTTCGTCGTCGACAACGAGGACGGTAGACGAACTCACAGCGAAACACTCCCGACGGGTGCCACAGGAAGGGTAAAAGAGAAGACGGAACCACTTCCCAATTGGCTGGTGACCGAAATGCTGCCGCCGTGAGCCGAAACAATGGCTTTGGCAATCGGCAGCCCCATTCCAGTGCCACGAACCTGGTAGCGCTGATCCCTCCCCCGATAGAACTTGTCGAAAATGAGTCCCTGCTCGAAAGAGTCGATGCCGGGGCCACGATCGGCAACGCTGAAGGTGACAAAATCGCCGCTCAGTTCGGCAGAAATAGCGATGGGTTGATCTTTGGGAGAGTAGAGATTGGCGTTGTCGATGAGCTGGACCAGGATGTCCTTCGTACGGCTAAGATCGGCCAAGATAGAAGGCAAATCATCCTCGACGCGAAGCTCGATCTTGCGATCGCCCAAGGATTTTTTCAAGTGCTGGAGCGCGGACTCGATGAGGGCGGAAACTGCGACGGGTTCGAGGTGAAGCTGGATTTCGCCGGCTTCGAGCCTAGCCATTTCCGCGGCTTCTTCAACAAGGTGATTGAGGCGGTCACACTCCTCGTTGATGATGGTGAGGAGCTCGTGCTGCCGCGGACGTTCCGGAGAGGCAGAGTCCAGAAGATCGGTTGCCGCGGCCTTGATGGCCGTCAGGGGAGTACGGAAGTCGTGGGCGATGGAATCGAGGAGAGCGGACTTGAGGCGCTCGCCTTGCCGTTCGGCTTCGGTTTCGCCGATCTGCTCGATAGCGCGAGCACGTTCAATGGCAATGGCCACAAGGGAGCTGATGGCTTCCAGGGTCTGGCGCGAAAGACGGGCACCAGAGATGCCGAGGCTGCCGATGGGCTTCACGCCGAGACGGACGGGAAGAAAATAGAGGGCCCGGAGACTGTCGCAGATGGTTTCGTCGCGGAGGAAGGCCGTCTTCATCCGTTCCTCGTCCACCTGCGCAGCGCCATAGCCCGAGCGATAGTACTTATCCTTCTGAGGAAGGAAAAGCTCGGCGGCTCCGGCTTCAAAGCAATCGACGAGAAAGTTGGGAATGGCGTTCATCAATTGGATGACGTTCCCTTCCCCGAGCAGCTTCTGGCTGAAGGCGTAGAGACGCTCGACTTCGCGGCGACGATTGTGGGCCGCATCAGCCTCCTTGCGAATGCGAGAGGAAAGCTGGCTGCCCATGATGGAGGTAAAGAGGAAGGCAAAAAGAGCCACCCAGTTCTGCGGGTCGGCAATGGTGAAGGTGCCGACGGGGGGAAGGAAGTAATAGTTGAACAGGAGCATGGCGGAAATGGACATGAATACGGAGACGACCATGCCCCAGACCGCGGAAACTGCTAAAATCGCGAGGAGAAAAGAAAGCGCGACCGTGGTCTGATTGACGTGCAGAAGCTTGCTGTAACCGAAAGTGATAGAGGCAAGCAGGATAACGGCAGCTACAAAGCCGATCCCGCGCCCAACGACCAAGCGCGACATAAAGGTATTGTAACTCAGCACGAATTCCGACTGGGGAGAGAAAGAGATCTTGCCAAAGAAGCCTGAGGAATGGCTGGAAGCAGTCTCACCGGCGCCGAAACCTCGAGGAATCTTCAAGCTATTTCTGGGATATGCCCCGGGTGTGGGTAAGACGTACAGCATGCTCAGCGAGGCCATCCGCCGGAAAAGCCGCGGGGAAGATGTGGTGATCGGCATCGTGGAAACCCACGGCCGGAGAGGGGTCCTGGAACTCTCGTGCCAGTTGGAAGCGGTCAAACGCAAGGAACTGGACTACAAGGGGACGATGTTCGAGGAGATGGACGTCGATGCGATCCTCGAACGAAAGCCAGAGGTAGCGCTGGTGGACGAACTGGCGCACACCAACATTCCAGGGAGCAAGCACCGGAAGCGGTACGAGGACGTGCAGGAATTGTTGGCGGCGAAGATTGACGTCATCTCCACGCTGAACATTCAACACATTGAGAGCCTTGCGCCCACGGTGCGGGCGATTACAGGCGTAACGGTGCGGGAAACGGTTCCGGACTGGGTGCCGCTATCGGCGTCGGAAACCGTGATGGTGGACCTGACGCCAGAAGCACTGCACAACCGGATGAAGCGCGGAGATGTCTACAGTCACGAAAAAGTCGAACAATCGCTGAAGAATTTTTTCCGGCGCGGCAACCTGATCGCCTTGCGCGAACTGGCCCTGAGGCAGGTGGCAGAGCAGGTGGATCGCAGCCTGGAATCCTACATGGATGCGAAGGACATCCGGCAAAACTGGGGCGTGCGGGAACGGATCGCCGTGTGCATTTCGGGAAGCCCTTCGGGGCAGTACCTGACTGCGCGAGCGGCACGCATGGCTCGAAGGATGGACGCGGAGCTCTATGTCGTGCACGTCGAGCGCGAACTTGCGTCGCGTTCTGAAAATCCGAGAATACTGGAAGCGAACTTGCGCTTTGCCGAAAACCTGGGAGCACAGGTTGTGAAACTAAAGGGACCCAGCGTGGCGGACTCCATTGCGGAATTTGTGCGCGCCAGGCATATCACGCAGGTCATCTTCGGACGAGCGCCCATCCGTGATTGGCGGAAATATTTGTATTTGTCCGCGGTGCACCGCTTTTTGAGGGACTCCCCACCGGTGGATGTGCACATTGTGACGCAAGAACCAGACGACATAAGTTGAAGCAGATAACAAGGAGAACCCGCTGCCGGGCAATCCTGCGCAGCCTGGGATATCTCCGCCCAAGAGATCCCAAATGCCCCGCCAACCGTTGAACATCAAGATTCTTGAGTCAACGAAAGAGCGGAGTTTTCTGCGCAGGATTGCCCGAGAGCGGGCCACCTGCAACAGCGTTATCGCCGAATCCTGGCCGGGGCATTGCACAAAAACCGTGCGCAATGCTTGCAACGGAAGAGAGTCTACAAACGGCGGTGAGGCTTTGGAACTGTCATTAGTAACAGTATGAGTTAAAAAGGGCGGGGGCCGAAAACTGTTGCAGGCGTCTTACACACGAGCGGAAGTCCCTCGCGTGCGCTCTTAGGAAGCAGCGCGGAAACGAATCAGATGGCTTGGCGGTGGCGTTGCTTGGAATTCGCGGGCCCCGAACTTTCGCGAATGAGACCACGGAAACGGTGGCGGGGCACAGGCCGAGGTGATCGGCAAGGATCTTCATGCTGACGGGGCGCTCGCCCTCAGTGGGCTTCTTCTTTCGCATGGTCATAGCGATTTCCGGCTCAGCAAAGCTGCGAGGTTGAAGCACCAAGGTTTAGTGACGAGACAAGAGTGCCGCAAGAACGAAGGGCGCGCACGTTTTCCAATTCAAAACGGTCCCCACCTTGTGAGCGAAGGGGAGTCTGCAAGAATCCTTTCGGCTCTTGCTACTTTGTCCTATACTAAGGACCTTCTCGATTCGGAAAATCCGATGCCTACAAGCTCCAAGAACTCCCCCAACGACGAAATTCGAGGGGTATTATGAATCGTGCGTTGGTGCTCGCCTGTGGAAACGCTCAGCGCGGCGACGATGGTGTCGCGCTGCAGGTGGCGAACCGCCTGCGCCGCGGTTTCTGCGATCCGGAGACGGAAGTTCATTCCCACCAGCAGTGGATGCCTGAACTCGCGGAGCCGATCAGTGCGGCCGAGATTGTGATCTTTGTGGACGCTTCGGCGGGTGTGAAGCCCGGTACGATTGCCTGCAAGTCGCTGCGGCCCGAGACACATTCATCGACCGGCATCACGCATCATACGTCGCCAGAATCTCTGCTATGGCTCGCCGAGGAACTCTACGGGAAGCACCCTCCGCGCGCCTATCTCGTCACCGTCGGGGGAGCCTCGTTCGATCTGTCGGAGCAATTGTCCGACCCCGTGCGCCAGGCCATTCCCCGCGCGCTGGAACGCATCAAGGCGCTCCTCTCCGGCGTCACGATGCCAGAACCATAGCCTGTGCCCCAAAAACAGAAAGACCGCTCGGCTACCCGGCAACCATTGCATCCTGTTGATCCGTGAGCACTTTCGTTTGTCCGTTCTGTTTCCGCCACCAACTCGTTTCGATTGTTCCTCGCGCCTGTTCATCGGACAAACCCCGCCCCATCCAGAAACAGGCCGCTATTGTCAACAAACACGCTGCCCAAGGAATCGCCGGACTAATCCAAAAAACGCGCAAGCCGAAGCGCAGCGCTGCAAACCAAGCCAGCGTTAGTGCCAGGCCGATAAACAGCGGCATACGAAGGGGCGCGACGGCACGATGCACGATCATGTTCGTTGCGGCCAGGATCATCAAAGTGAAAGGAACCGCGACAACCAGGTCAATGAAGTAATGTTCGCCGGTTCCCAGTGTCGCCAGCAGCGTGAATACCAGGATCGCCCCGGCCGCAACCCGCTCCAATAGCGAGAGCCTGCGTGAATACCAAAAAATCAAATAGGCCCACCCGGCGTGCAGCGAAGGCATGGCATTTCGCAGCCCCTCGAGAACAATCGGTTTCACAACCAGGTGGCGCGCCTGAGCGAACGTGAGGGCGTGCCACGGAAATATCCCTTTGAATGTGTAGATTGGCCCCAGGGCGGGAAAGAAATTGTAGAGAACAAAACCGGCCGGCGCGGCTATGAAGAAAGCGATGAACGCAGACAGAGCGGTCTTCTTATCCTTCATCAGACACCCTGCATAGCTCAATGCCAGCGCGATTCCCGGAATCATGTAGACGACCAAGCACACAATAAACAAGGGGTAGTAGCGGACGAAAAGCTGCCCGATCAAAAAAGATGGCTGCACACCGAGGCTGGCATCGAACGAATACAGATACAGGTCGAGCACTGCCGGTTGAGCTTTAGAAGTCCAACCATGAAACAACGGCATACACCAGCCCGCCGAATGCAGCGCAAGCATCGGCATCAGCGTGAATACGGCCATGCGGCGCTCTTCCCCTTCTGACCATATGACCCGCAACGCCAGCACTCCCAAACCCGCGACTCCCAACAGGAATATTTCGCTTTGCCATGACGAAACATACCCCAGAATTCGCGTGTCCACGTAGAAGAGCAGCAGCGCGATGGCCAGAACACCCGCCACTTCCCGGAAAGAAAGTCGGGTGCGCAAAAGCACCGCAAAAAAGCAGGACGTGACTATGGCAAAGCCCGCATCCGTGAGTGCCAGGCGGTAAAAGCCTGTCTGGGCCCCCGCCCAGAAAACCCCACACAGGATGGCCACGCTGAGCGCTATTCGAAAATAGACGGATGGCTTCAATTTCTCTGCGCCAGATTCCATCAGACCTCTTCTGTTGCCTATTCAGAGCATCGATTCTAGGTTAAGGCGGCAGTCCTCCGAAAACGTGGAAAAGAAGATTTCGGACTCTATCAGTAACATTGCTCCTTACGGCACACTGGCCCTAGCTTCAATCACATCGGTCAAAGTTGAACTCGGAGTTGCGGCGTAAATGAACGATTGGGAAAGGATTACAATGGCGCGCCCGGGGGGACTCGAACTCCCGACCTTCTGGTTCGTAGCCAGACGCTCTATCCAACTGAGCTACGGGCGCACCGTCATTGAAGTATCGTAGCACATCCCGCCCGAGGCCTTCCACATGGGCTACGCGAGCTACGTTGAAGCAATCCCGGGATGAGTTTCGCGCACGAAGCTCTTGCCGTGCGCCTCTGCGCCCCACCACAGCAGCAGTGCCAGGGAAAGAATAGTTACGGTCTCGAAGCCGGCGAGCGCCCAACTGTAGCCAAACCTTCCGCGCAAGGAATATTGAATTGTGTTTGTCGGCGAAGCGAGCAGGATTCCGAGTTGATAAGTCAGTCCCGGCATCAAACCGCGCGCGGAGTCAGCCGCTAATTCATTCAGGTGCACAGGAATCACGCCCCAGGCACCCTGAACGCCCATTTGCAGGAGCACCGGAGCGACCAAGACGGCAAGCAGTCCGCCGCCGAAAGCCCACAGCGGTATCACTAGCAGGCACAATCCCAACGCGGCCAGCATGCCTTTGCGCCGCCCGGCCCTTTGCGAAAGCGAGCCGAACAAGATCGCACCAACAATGGCGCCACAGTTGTACAGAATGGCGATATTGGCCACACCGGCCGCACTGATCTTGTGCACTTCTTTCAGGAAGTCCGGGTACAAGTCCTGTGTGCCGTGGGAAAGAAACATCATGAAGGTCATCAAGACGACCAGGTACACAAAGCGTTTCCAGTGCGAGGCCACCACGCGCAGGACCTCGACCATGCTCCCGGCGCGGTGCTGCTCCCATGCCTCTGACTCCGGCACTTTGGAACAGATGTAGAGCGCAAGCAAGGCAGGCAGGGCGCCGAGCCAGAACATCCAGCGCCAACCCAACGTGGGCAACACAAAACGCGCCGCGACCGAGGCCAGCAAATATCCCATCGGGTATCCGCCCTGCAAAATGCCGCTCAAGATACCACGCCAGCGTGGTGGCGCTGCTTCCATGGCGAGGGAGGCCCCCACGCCCCATTCGCCGCCCATGCCGATGCCGAATAACGCGCGCAGGAGGAAGAACACCGTGTAGTTTGGCGCGAACCCACATAGCACCTCGACCACGGAGAAATAGATGACGCTGGCCATCAGCGGAATGCGGCGCCCGTAACGGTCCGCGAGCAGGCCAAAGAGCAGAGCACCTACCGGGCGAAACGCAAGAGTCGCCGCGGTCGTGAGGACGATGGCCTTTTTCGAAACGCTGAATTCGTGCGCAAGCGCGTCATACAAAAAGACGATCACAAAAAAATCGAACGCATCCAGCGTCCAGCCGAGAAATCCGGCAAGAAGGGCGTAGCGCGTTCCCGGTTTGCTGGGGGAACCGACCATCATTTAGCAAGGTGCACGAGGACTCGTGATTGCATGAGCCGATACAATGACACAGTTTGACGGGAAAACACTAGGCCACTGAAGAATCGCTCACAGCCACCGAGTCAGCCATCCACACGGAGTTGAGCTACGCCTTCGCGCCTTCGAAGTGCGCTTCGATTTCTTCCAAAGTCTTGCCCTTCGTTTCCGGCAAGAAGAACGACGCGGTCAAGAAGTAAATGATGGTGCAGGCCGCAAACCCAAAGAACATGGTTCCGTAGCCATATTTTCCGACGGTCGGCAAGAAGATCGCCGCAATGGTCGTGGAAAATCCCTGGTTGACGAGCAGCGCGATGCTCATTCCATTTGAACGAATGCGAGTAGGCATGAGTTCTGAAAGCGCCAGCCACACGCACACGCCCGGACCGACCGCATAAAACGCCACAAAGATATACAGCGTGATTGCCACCAGCCATCCGTTTTGCGGGCTCGGGACGGGCGTGATCAAAGCATTCTCAATCTTTAGCGGTGCCGTCCGCGCGGCGTCCAAGTTCCCAAAAGGGTTGGAAAAGAACGCCACCACTTTATTTGCCGGAATCGTGCTCTCGCGGGCAATTCCGGTCGGCTTCGCCGCCACATCATCCGATCGGGCCACTTTCGACGCGGCGCGAAAATCCCCATAGGAGTAAATCAGGCTCAACGACGTGGGCCGCCCGCTCCTCTCTCTAGCAGCCGCTCCATTCGCGGCCAACAGCGCATCGGCGGTCTTCGCGTCATACAGGAGAGAAAGTTTCTGGTCCGGTCCGACCATTACTTGCACAGCGTCGCGCGCGTCCACGCGCAGCTTTTCGGTTTTGTGAAAAAGGAAGCCGGTGCAGATCAGCGAAAGAATGATTCCTGCGCTACCAAGCGACAGAAGGAATTTTCTTCCCTTCCGGTCCACCAGCACCACGCCGCCGATGGTGAACAGAAAGTTCATCAACGTGAAAATCACGTAGCCCCAATGCGCCTGCACATCGGAAAGACCGCTCTGCAACAGGATGTTGGTGTTGTAGCCAATGATGGAGTTGATGCCCGTGGTCTGATTGCAGGCGAGGATGACGCACGCCAGGATAAATGGAATCACGTATTTCCGCCGCAGCAACGATTCTTTTACTTTTTCTCCGGTCGAAGTCTTTGCTTTTTCTGCCGCAGAGATTTCTTCCATCTCCCGCAGTTCCGATTGCGCCTGCTCCGTGCCTCGCGAACGCAGGAGCGCGTTCAATGCCGCGTCCTTCTTGCCGCCCTGGAACAGCCACCGCGGCGACTCCGCCACCAGGAAGCTGCCAATGACAAATAAGATGCCCGGCGGCAGGGACACCCAGAAGATGCTTCGCCATGCCGCATCCTTAAACGCGAAGAGCTTCTCCGGATCTCCGAGCTTGGCCACTTCGTCGACGCGAATGCTGAAGTAGATTCCCACGATCGCCGCTGAAACGATTCCCAGCGTCAGCAGCCACTGGAACACGCCCGTCCCTTTTCCACGATTGGCGGCCGCGAGGCATTCCGCCAGGTACAGCGGCACCACCACCCCGATTAGTCCCGCGCTCACTCCCTGCAGCAAGCGCCCCAAGACCAGCGGCCCATAGCCGTGCGACAACGCGATGACAGGAATACTTACTACGAAGAGGAGGCCGCTGAAAATCATCAGCGGTTTGCGGCCCATCCA
>Ga0187801_10000198_pt1 | contig 14732 bp, 11 predicted proteins | sample NC_wetland_sal_i_10_FD_132465 | JGI IMG/M metagenome (GOLD analysis project Ga0187801, IMG submission 132465) | Wetland sediment microbial communities from Neuse River Estuary, North Carolina, USA - Control_1 | ecosystem: Environmental > Aquatic > Freshwater > Wetlands > Sediment | place: USA...
TCGATTATATCTTGCAAACGTCACGGTGGTGACGGAGAGGCTCTTGGTTAGTCGGCAACCGGACATTTGGGTACCTGAACCCACTTTTCCGGCAGGCCCGTTTATCAAGAGTAAGGCTAGATTTGCCTTCGTTGACTTGCTTCCCGACCCCAACCTAAGATGAGCGCCACATGACGGATAATCGATCTCTGGTCGGACAGACGCTATCGCACTACCGCATCATCGATAAAATCGGCGTAGGCGGCATGGGCGAGGTGTACCGCGCGACGGACGCGAAGCTTGGCCGCGACGTGGCGCTGAAGGTGCTACCGCCCGACCTGGCGCGTGATCCCGATCGCCTGGCGCGCTTCCGCCGCGAAGCGCGCGCCGTTGCGACCCTCAATCATCCGCACATCGTGACGATTTTTTCGGTGGAGGAAACGGACGGTGTCCATTTCTTGACGATGGAGATGGTCGATGGCCGGTCACTTGATCGGCTCATTCCGGAAAGCGGCCTACCCGTCGAGAGAGTCCTGCACATCGCCACCGCCATCGCCGAGGCGCTGGCAGCGGCGCATGAAAAAGGTATTGTGCATCGGGACTTGAAGCCGGCGAATGTGATGGTAACGAGCGATGGCCGTGTGAAAGTGCTGGATTTTGGACTCGCGAAGGACACGCAGGAGGAAAAGGTGGGCGACGCCACGCTGACGTCGTCCGGACACACAGCGGTGGGCATGGTGATGGGAACGCCAGCGTACATGTCTCCGGAGCAGATCGCTGGGCGCGCAGTCGACCATCGCACGGATATTTTTTCGCTAGGAATTCTGATGTATGAAATGGCGACGGGACGCCGCCCCTTCGGGGGGACTTCCCTGGCGGAGATGGCGTCGTCGACTCTGCGGGATACTCCGCAGCTTGTGACCGAAGTGCGGACCGATCTGCCATGCGAACTGGCGCGCCTCATCCGGCGCTGCCTGGAGAAGGATTTGCGGTATCGCGTTCAGTCGGCGCGCGATGTGGCGAACGAATTCAGGGAATTGGCGGAGGCTCCTCGGACTTCCTCAGGGATCGCGGCCGCAAATGCGCTGGATTCCGGGCCATCCGTCGCGGTGCTGCCGTTCCAGAACCTGAGCGCGGACCCAGAGAACGAGTATTTCAGTGAGGGCTTGGCCGAGGAGATCCTGAATGCGTTGAGCCAGGTGGAAGGGTTGAGTGTGGCGGCGCGCACGTCGTCCTTTTACTTTAAGGGGAAGGCCACAGACATGAGCGAGATCGCCAGCAAGTTGCGCGTAGCGAACGTCCTCGAGGGAAGCGTGCGGCGTTCCGGCAACCGCGTGCGTGTGACGGTGCAGCTTGTAGACGTGAAGAACGGTTTTCATTTGTGGTCCGAGCGTTACGACCGTCAGATGGAGGACATCTTTGAGGTGCAGGACGAGATCGCCCGAGCGATCACGGAGCGCCTGAAAGTGACGCTTGCGAGTGGTGCTAAGCGATCGACGAAGAATGTCGAAGCCTACGAGCTGTACCTGAAGGGGCTTTACCACTGGCATCAGCGCTCGCCGTCCACGTTGCGCGTGGCGATTCAATGTTTCGAGCAGGCCATCAAGCTCGATTCCCAGTACGCGCTCGCGTATGCGGGTCTGGCGGACTGCTACGGGATTCTGCGATTTTACGGCTGGATCTCGGCCAAGGACGGCCGGCCGCCGGCGCATGCAGCGATAACGCAGGCCGTGGCGCTAGCGCCTTCGTCGTGGGAAGTGAACTTCTCCCGGGGCTTCCATGTATTTTATTTCGAGCGAGCATGGCGCGAGGCCGGGCCACACTTCGAGAAGGCTATCGCGATCAATCCGCGCTCGTCGCTTGCGCATGTCTATTACGCACAGTTTCTGTCGACCGCGGGACGATTGGAGGAAGCGGTCAAGCACGCGACGGTGGCATTAGAGCTAGATCCGCTGTCGGCGGTCAACCACTGCCTGGGCGCGTCTGTGTTCTTGAGCATGGGGCGTTTTGCGGAGGCAGAACGCGTGGCGCAGAAGGCACTCGAGCTGCAGCCGGACTACCTATTCGCTCTTTGGATCCGGGGGCTGACGCTCTGCGGACTGGGGCGCAACGAAGAGGCGATCGAGTCGCTGGATCGCGCTGCCACGCTGTCGCGAGCGCCGATCTTCGTGGGACTGCTGGGATTCGGATACGGACGCGCCGGGCGCGCGGAGGACGCGAACCGCCTGCTGCGCGAGTTGGAGGATCGTGGCAGCCGCGGAGAATATGTACCGTCGTTCGCACCATTCGCCATCCACCTGGGACTGGGCGACCTTCCGGCGATACGGCGGACGCTGGCAAGCGCGATAGAAGAAGGAGCAGCCCCGTTGACGATCCGCGTCACGTGTGGTCAGTTTTTGGAGGAGTTCCGTAGCGATCTGCAGATAGACCGGCTGCACTTAGAGCTGTTCGGCTGGTGAAGACCGGTCGGACGATGAAACATTGGCGCATCACTCTTCTCCGATAAGCGCGACGGGCATGTGCTAACCCAACCTCCGGCTTGGCTTGTTGCCTCAATTCCATTCCAATGTGCAAATCGATTGGGCAGACTGCTAGCGTCCCAGCACTGCTGCGTTTCCAGCCTGCCGCGAGTCGTTGCTTACATTCCGGCAAATACGCCGCGCGTCGCCGCTATTCTCGGCCGAACTGAACGCCGCCAATGCGCCGCATCATTCACAGGCGTTCTGCAAATAAGGCGCACCGGCAATTCCCGGGCCTGGGTTGCAGGGGATCGCGCTCAAGTACTCGTAGATTGCGCGCAACTCGTGGTCGGTCATGTGCCTGAAAGATGGCCATCGCATGACCTGGAGAAGATCGCCGTTAAAAGGCGGCTCGAAACAATTCGCAGGAGTGCCAGGAGCAGTGCAATTTGGGTGTATGTGGTCGAAATCGGTCCCTTGCCGCATGATCTCGACGAACTGCTCGTAGCTGCGCCCACCTTCAGGCAGCCCCGTCTTGTCCGGCGTCAAATTGCGGGAGTAAAGGTGCGGAACTGAACCGACTGGGCCAAAATCCCGCCCTCCGCCCAAATAGGTCGCCGTATTTATTTGTACTTTCCCACTAAAGGGCGGGGAAAGAAAATAGGGATTGCCGCCTTTAGCAAATTCGGTGGTCGTGCCTGCGGAGTGGCAGCCGTTGCAGTCGCCCACAGCGTTAACAATATAGCTACCCAATCCCACCAACGCCCAGTTTTTCCCCTCTAGGTTCAGGGGAACAGGGGCGATTTCGAACCCTCGCCGAATCCTACTCTCATCTCTCTCGTCATCGTCGTGATGGGCTCTGACGTGTCTCGAACTGTTCACCATTCCCGCGACAATGATCGCAGCGAATGCCGTGATGACTCCCGCAGTTTTCAGCAACCTGGTTTGTGTCATGGCGAGTCTCCTCAACCTTCTTCATGAATTGACAAAGTGGGGGCCTGTGGCGGCGCAGGATATACCTATTAGGAGAGCCTGTAAACAACTCATTTCGTTCTTACGAAATCAATCGATTAGGCTCGTTAAGCCAGGAAAAGGGATAAAGCAGGAAGCGGACAAGTGGCGGCTAATACCCAGTTGGCCGATAAGCGCGTTTGTCAGGCGCTGGTAAGACGCAGAATAAATTCGTCAAATCACAGGGAATTCCGACAGGCGGGACAAAAGGAGAGAGGCGCTCGGTAACCTCACAAGCGCCTCCTCTACTGCGTCAACGTAAACCGTACCTCACTGGATCACCTCCTTCTCGGCAAGAACGCCGATGTCGACAAGAATGTCGAGTGATCCGATTGTAACGCGGGATCCGGGAGATGTCAGAACAATCGTTTCCTTAACCTTTGGGTTTGGGCGCGAAAGCCAGTTACCGGCAGCGTTTACCTGGACTTATGCGATTAGTTCCGAGTTGCTGACGGCTCTTCAACTAACTGGTCAACTCCGGCTTGTGAGTATAAAACAGTACATCGAGCTGCTGGACGGTTGCTCAGAAAGGCCGGTATTGCGGTAGATCATAGTAGACAGCCGAATCCACGGGATTGCGAGATGTCGGACCCACGGACTCAAAATTTGGGCGAGCTATTGCTGTTCGTCGGGGGAACATGATGCAGCCTGGCTTTCCGAACGCAACCAGTCCGCCACGCCTTCCGCCTTGCGGATCGCTTTCTCGCGCAGAGCCCAGGCATGAATGGCCTTGTTGCATCCTTCTCGCGCCAGACTGATGCACCATTGTCTTTCTGCTTCATCGAAGGTGTTTGCCGCGTCCATTCCGGCGCTCTCCGCTGCGCTATCCGCGTCCACGACCTTCGCAACGATAGCCAGGATCTGCGGGTCTACTGTCTGTGGCTGTTGCTGGTCTTTTTGGCGTTCTCGTGCAGGTTTGCCCGCCTTTGCTGTCAGACTCTTGTATGCTGCTTTGGCTTCATCGGTCCAACGCGCTTTGACGGTTCGCTCCAATCGGTCCAGCGCGGCTTTCGCTTGATCGGTGGTTTCCTGAACTGTCGACTTCTCAAACCACCATTTGAACGCGGACCACTCCATCGCTTCGTGCATCAAGTCCTTGGCCTTTTGAACCTCCGCCAACTTTCGCATACAACATCCAGCTCCCTCTTTAGCCGCGCCGCCGATAACTCGTTTCGGTTCGCCGCACTCCGCAACAATATTGTGCTACAGCCCTCCAAATATCACCAAAATGGTCTCGGTATATGGCGGCAAAGCAGCGGGAGGACTTGAAGAACTGCAAGACCGGATTGGGAAGATAGCGAATGTGACTCAATTCGTGGAATCGCCGGATTCTCACCGTCCCGATAAGTCGCAATCAAGTGGCGGCTAGAGCCCAGTTGGCCGGTGCGCTAATCAGGCAAGTTCAGCAAGTTGAGCCTCGGAAACGGCGCTCATTCGCAAGGCTGGGAATTCCCGGTCTGCCTGACCTGCAGCTTTTCGCGGCTCTGTATCGTCCCCAAAATACGGTCTTGCCAAATTGGGTTTAACGGGCTCGAGCAGGTGAGCCCCGTCACATATTTATAAGAGACATGCGTGTAAATGAAAGATGTGGGGCTCCCGGTGCAACAAGGGACAGGAGTGCCCCAGGAAAGATCGGCCTACGAGCGCTTGGGAGCCCCGGCTCTATCTCTTGTAGCGACAGTTTGAAAACTGCAAAAGCCGCGCGAGCTTCCATGTTTGCATCTCCCCCACTGCTCCGTCAGGCATGTCGAATGAAAGAGAACATTTTGAGGCTGCTGCGTGGTGGGGTTTGTTTCGGCCAAGGGTGTAGGACATAGCTCTATCTGGTACTGCATACGCGTGGCGGACTGCAGCGTGCAGGGCCAAGAGGATGTTCCAATGATGCGAGCGAAAGAACTTAAAGAGAAAGCACGTTCACCTGGCAAAGTTCAATGGACACACGAAGAGTACCCGTTTGACACGAACGAGATGAAGGTTGGGGGTAAACACGATGCGCACTGTGTTTGCCCAATCTGCCATAAGCTAGGTGGTGAGCACTATTCCCATTGTGTCTGTCCACACTGCCAGAAACTGGGAGGAGATCACTTTTCGCATTGTACCTGTCCTATATGCGGAAGACTCGGAGGGAACCACTACTCGCATTGCGTTTGTCCCAAGTGTAACAAGAAGGGATAGCGATCAAATTCCGCGCACACAAGATCCTTGTGGCAAGAAGAACCGCGTGCTTCCCTCGTCTTCCATGGACACCCAGTTAGAATATTGATTTCCAACAGAGGAGGTAATTGCAGTCTACTCCAAATCACATCCCATTCCTGCGTTCCCCTGCCGCCTTGCCTCAACGCCGCCATATTGACGAGTGCAACATTAAGAAGTAGTATCACTTCACTGCCCCCCAATTGCCTAGCTGTGAAGGCCCTTTTTTCATTCTGCGGTGATCCAACGGCAACAGAAGCGGTTTAAAAACATTTCTCCCGCCCGGTACGAAGGAAGCCCCTTCTTTCATGCTTTTGGAAAGGAGCTGAGCTACATGCTAGAGAGTGAAATCGATGCGAGGAGGAAACGCGAGGAATTGAAAGCAAAGAGGAATCTGCTGTTCAAGCGGTTCTTGAAGAATCCTCTGGACACGCGCCTGGCTTTGAAAATCAAAACCATTGACGACCAGGTTGCGGAATGTACTGAGCAAATGGAACGGAAGAGAGGAAAGCGGAACTAAGTTCGATGCGCTTTCTTTCAAATGTTATCGACAGTTTGAGCGCGAGGTTTGTTTTCATTGGGCCTCGACCAGCGTCCACTGGTTTCCGAAGGACATAACCCGGCGATCATCTCGCAAGTCCAACCATTTCCCGACAGGCCTGTCCTTCTTCGGGTCAGAGCCGAACCGAAGCACGTTGCCGTTGGGATCCTCGACCTGAACCTCGTATACCCAGGGATAATTCGTCCGTACCTGGCGGACTTTCGCTCCTTTGCGGCGATATTTTTTGAGCAGCACACTGGCGTCACTCATGCCAACCCACACCCAACCGCTAGCATGTCCTTGATTGCTCTGCGACAGAAAGATGTCGCAGGGCCCCCGCGAGAGCAACGCAAAGCCGGGAGACTGCCAATCGAGCTTGAAGCCTAGCAAGCGTACGTAGTAGTTGATGCTTGCCTCAAGACTCTGCACCGGGAGAATCGGAGTGACTCCTCTTGAGCGCACTATTTGCTCCGCTTTCCATTCGAGAAATTGCAGAGTCCTCCAAGAATCGATCCACGGTTTTACCCTTGAAAAGCCCTGCTAAGAAGTTCCCTCGAACCACAATAAAGAAGCCGGCAGTGACAGTTGACAAATCGCTTCGTCACCGGTCATGCGGCCTGGCGGCGGGTGAACTACTCCTCGTGAGTTGGGCTACTGGACAACTGGCCGGTTGACTTGCGTTTGCCCGACAGCACTCCAATCCAAGCGGTAGTTCCGTGGCCAAGGGGGCGCAAGGGCCAGGGTCACCCCGTTGAGTGACCGTCAGCTAACTCCAGATAATTCCCGTTACCGGACAAGCCCCTCCTGGGTTGTTTGAATGTATAGGTGGCGTTACGGGGCATCCCTGAACAATGCTGCCCCGGGCGAGCGTGCTAAGGAACTCTAAGCAGTCCGCTCTGGCAGGAATGGACCGCCAATGATGGCGTCGGGAACCGTCACCTCAAACTCCTGCCCGCATTTCAAACACTTAACGGATTGATGAGCCAGCGACCAAATTCCGCCGCGGGCTTCTGTATGGACAACCTGTTCCTGTTGGCAGTGACTACAGGAAACAGGCACAACGGTATAAGGCCGTTTCAATTGGGCTTGAGGCATAAGCGCCCTCCTACTGAGATGATGTTGGTCGTCGGGAGCTTGTCTGTCAACCGGATAGCTGTGACTCTCGCCGCGGAAAACCCAGTCAGGGCCGTTTCTCGCTTTCGTTCTACACGACCCGCGCCTTCACCAGTTTCTCAAAAAAAGGAATACGGAAGTCGCTGCAGGTTGAAAATCCCTGCCAACACTCCACCTTGCACAGAGGACAGAACATCTTCGCGATGAAGCTTACTACAGGCCGAGCGGAATTCACTCCGGCGGCGCGCCTTCGACAATCTCGCGCACAATTTCCCTTGCCCGCTTTTCGTCGGCCGCTGACACATAAATCTCCGTTCGTTCTCCCGGGTTCTCCAGGCGAATTGGAATCTGGCTCTCCTGCATCGCCGCTGTAACGAACTGCGCAATCCGGTCGTCATCCCCACTCCATATCTCCACCATGGGGCGTTTTTCCGTGGTCACGACGAGCCGTGGCTCTTCGGCAGGCGTAACGTCCTGCGCCGGAATTTCTACGTCCTCAAGATCCTCATCCAGGAGCTTCTCGAGGATTTCTTTCGCGACCGGGAGATCGAGCGACAAGACGGCGACCTCAAAGCCAAAGCGAGGCTTCCAATCGATCGGGAGTGGATCGGCGGTCAGCGCGACTTGATCGTCACCCATAGTCTTGTCGGAAAACGCTATATCCGCCGCTTGGAGCCGTTCGAGCAACACGCAGTGCAAGGCCGGGTTCTCACCGGCCCACAGCATGACAAGAGACCCTTGAAGGCTAGGTTTCGATGACATGAGCTCCTCCCTGAACGGTGAAATTCTACGGTAGCGCGCCCCTGTGCCTTAAATCAACAGACGAGCGGATCGCGTTCAGTGGATTCGACGGAGAGTATGTGGTGGCGCCTTGTGGCTGTAGTCCAGGATGCTGAGAAATAACCTCACACTCACTACAAGCACGAGCGGAACAACCACAAAGACAACAAAAACCGCGAGCAGGATACCCTCTGCGATGGTGAACATGGCGGCCTCCCTTCTATGCGACCTCGTTGTGCGTGATATTGAGGTTGTGGAAGAGGTTCAGCCTCGCTGACTATCGTTCTCCTCTTCAGAGACATCAAGGCGCCGACCGCGGAATCATCGGCCTGAAACCAAAAACCCATAGCTGGCGCTGAAAAAACAAGTTAACAAAATGAGCGAACGGACACAGTGATGCGGGTCACGGGTCACTAGATTCTGTAACAGCGATCTCAACCGACTTCCCACCCGCCCTTCGCGATGGCTAGTACTATATCTGTCCACCGCCTGAGGCTAGCGCCGAGCACAATTCTTCCTTGCTAAGCGCCTTTCCAAGGCGTAGGTTGAAGCCAGGGCTACTGCGGGACGGGGACCAATCCAGTTTCGCAGAGCGGAGGCGGCCATGATGTTTCCGCGCCTCACCTTCCTCGCTCACCTGACTGATTTTGTATCTCCACTACCGTCGAAATCGCACGATTCCGCGGGTTCAAGCTACATATCTTCCACATTTGTGTCTCCGCGTCGTCCACTTCAGGTTGCGCAAAGAAAAACGATTCTTGGATGTTCGGCTCGGGAGCACCACGGGAAGTTTCACCCGGGAGCCGCCTGCAGTTGCCCTAATTCTCGGAGGCAATGCCCATGGTCACCAAATCTGATCCTCGGCTTCTCAGCCACCGCAGTTCCACCTCCCCCGCTCAAGACCATTCCTCTCGTTTCGATATGTGGCTCTTGCGTCGTCTCCACTCTTCTCTTGGCAATCCACAAATCCGCATAACGTTAAGAAATTCGCTCCAAGTTTCGCCACAAGGCGCTTCTCCCATCGCCAACATCGTGATTCAGGATCGTAGAACCCTTCTTCAGATGCTTCTCGACCCTCAGCTCGGCTTTGGCGATGCGTACACGGCCGGGCGGGTCACCGTCGAGGGCAATCTGGTCGTCATGCTGGAAACCGTCTTTCGCTCCATGTCCGCGATGGAGTCCCACGGTTGGTACTCCAGGAGCGTTTCGCCCTTCCTTGCCTTTCTGCAACGCAACTCCCGGCAAGGGGCCCGCAAGAACATCCACCGCCATTATGATCTGGACGCCAATTTTTTCCGCCTCTGGCTTGACTCGCAACTTGTCTATTCCGGCGCGTATTTTTCTTCTTCGTCGCTCACCCTGGAAGAAGCGCAAGTGGCGAAAATGGATTACATCTGCCGCAAGCTGAATCTGCAGCGCGGTGAGCGCGTGGTCGACATCGGTTGTGGCTGGGGCGCCCTTGCGCTGCACATGGCGAGACATTATGGCGTCAACGTCAAGGCGGTCAGCAATTCGCATGAACAGATTGTCTGGGCTCGCCGCCGCGCCGCGGAACTCTGCCTCACTCATGAAGTCGAGTTCATCGAAGACGATTACCGCAATATCTCGACTCAGTGCGACGCCTTTGTCTCCGTCGGCATGCTGGAACACGTCGGGGAGGGACATTATCGCGATATGGGCAGAGTGATCCACCGCGTGCTCGACTCTGCTGGCCGCGGTCTGATCCAGACCATCGGCCGCAATCAGCCGTGTCCCTTTAATCTTTGGACCCGCAAACGCGTTTTTCCGGGCACTTATGCCCCCACGCTCCGTCAGGCCATGGATCTCTTCGAGCCCGAGGACCTATCGGTCGTCGATGTCGAGAATCTTCGACCCCATTACGCCCTCACCCTGGAACATTGGCTCGAGCGCTTCGAGGAATCCTCTGCCAAGGTTTCGGAAATGTTTGGCCCGGAGTTCGTCCGGCTTTGGCGTCTCTACCTCGCCGGGTCGATTGCCGGATTCCGCACTGGCTCGCTCCAGCATTTTCAGATTCTCTTTGCGCGAAAGGCGTATCAAGGGATTCCTTGGACGCGCGCAAAACTCTATGCAGCAGAAGAACCCAGGCCAATGGAAGAAAGACAGATGTATGCCGTCCGTTGAGCAACGCAGTTCTCAGTTGTTACGGAATTACCTACAGAAGGGAGTCAAGCCATGCCGATCTCAGCGCGTATCAAAAATCATCTGGAAGAAAACAAAATTCACTACTCTCCTCTTACCCATCCATCTGCTTACACCGCCCAGGGCGCCGCTGCGGTGATGCACGTTCCTGGCGGCGAAGTGGCCAAGACGGTGATCGTGGAGGCCGGGAAGGACTATTACCTCGTCGTGCTGCCGGCTTCTTATCACGTCAATCCTGGCAAACTCGCTCACCTGATCGGCTATCCAGTGCGCTTAGCGACCGAAAGCGAGTTTTCCAGCCTCTTCCCCGACTGCGAACTCGGAGCAATGCCGCCTCTCGGCGAGCTTTACGGTCTACCGGTCTACGTTGATGAATCTCTTGCTGCCGACAGAGAAATCATTTTCAACGCCGGCACACACAGAGACGCCATCCGCATGGATTTTGACGACTTTGTCAGCCTGGCCAGACCCACAGTGTGCTCGTTTGCCACTAAAGGTTAGGCGGCGAACTCGGTCCTCATCTGGAACGAGGAGGGCACGATGCTGGCTTTCTTAGCGAGACAATCGCCAATATCCATCGCGGCAAGGAGGTGTCCATGTTGCAGCCTAGCGTAATTCAATCGCTCCCTGCGCTTGCGGGGCCCGTTCTGACCGTTTACCTGGATACGGATCAGGCAAAGCAGATCAACCGAGGACCCAAGCCCGGTTATCTGGTCCGGCTGGAGTCTCAGGCTAAACTAATCGCTCAAACCATTTCCCCGGACGAGCAAAAACTTTTCGGAAAACAACTGCGGCGAACTGAAGCGTATCTGGAGAAGCAGCCGCCGCGCTGCCGAGGCGTGGTGACCTTTGCCGGAAGAGATAGCTGGGAATTTGTTGGGCTTCAGGTGAAAGTGGAGGACGAAATCCAGTGGGGTGCTCCGGCCCGGGCACAGTTGGTCTGGCTGCTTCACGAGCATAAGCGATACGGAATCGTGGTTCCGGGGCGGAAGCGGGTGCGATTTTTCCTCTACTGGGTGGGGGAAATTCACGAGTTGGAGGAAAAAGAATTTCGGCTGGAACCATCGAAAAGGAAGGAGATGGGTCCTATTGCACGTCTTGGAGTACGAGTCGCTCGTGGGACAAATCGCGATGTCTTCGAGCATCACGTTGCAGCGGAATACGCGCATTATGATCAGCAGATTGCGCAGCGCATCGGGCGTTGGTTTGCAGCAGAGCAGTTGACGTCTGTTTTCCTGGTTGGCTTGACCGACATGGTGCATGCGATCAGGAAAGAGGTGGCGCCAACTTTGGTGGAAAGAGTGGTCTTGATTGAAGAGGACCTCGGCTGGGTATCTCCAACCGAGCTGCTTGATCGCATTGAGCCCGCCGTACTGAGCTACAAGCGAAAGTGTGAAATGGAGGCGGTTGAGGCGATGCTGGGTGACGCGCGGAACGTCGTGCTGGGAGTCGACGAGACTTTGGTTCAACTCCAGCATGGGAAAATTCGCAGCGTTGTCGCGGAGAAGGGTCTCAAAGGAAATGTGCAACAGTGCGTCATTTGTTCCTGGGCGGACCGCACGTCAGACCCTGCTTGCCCGGCATGCGGCGGGAAACGGAAGCAGGTCGCGCTACCAGATGTACTGCCGGAATTAGTGAGTCGCTACGAGGCTTCGCTCGAAATCGTGTCCGGCGAAGGTGCGGCCAAGCTACACGAAAGCGGCGGGGTGGGTGCTTGGCTGCGGGAGTTTGAAAAGAAAGAGTACCCGGCGTCCGCATAACTGGGGATGAATCGCCATATCACGAGTCGTCTGGCTCAGCAGCGCGTGTTTAGGACCTAGGCGTGTTTGCGTTCCATCGACGACTAGGGAGCTTGGATCATTGGTGTGTATCGTCGCTCCTTCTGACTTTGAAGGCCTTCATCTAGTCAACCGTTGCAACTTCTACGGTTTCCGCGTCATCGGGATCTCAGGGATCAGGCTTTGCCTGGCCGTGCTCATCCGGGGTTATAATCACGCACGCTATGCCCCTCGCTCCAGGCGCAAAACTCGGACCGTACGCGGTTCTTTCCCCCCTCGGCGTCGGGGGCATGGGCGAAGTGTACCGTGCGCGTGACAGTCGCCTGGGCCGCATTGTTGCGCTGAAGGTTTTACCCGAACGGCTGTCGCAGAATGTGGAACTGCGCCAGCGGCTCGAGCATGAAGCGCGCACAGTTTCGAAACTCTCCCACCCCAATATCTGCACCCTGTACGACATCGGGCACGATGAAGGTATCGACTTTCTGGTGCTGGAGTTCGTCGAAGGGCCGACTCTGCGTAAGCTGATTGCCGACGGCATCCCCCCAATGCGCAACGTAATTTCCATCGCCGTGCAGATTGCCGAAGGACTCGCCAAGGCCCATGAAATGGGCATCATCCACAGAGACTTAAAGCCAGAGAACATCATCGTCTCTGCTGAGGCGGTCAAGATTTTGGATTTCGGCCTGGCTAAACTTCGGCTGGATAGCGAAGAACAGTGCGACACTTGCGACAGTGCCACGATGCACTCGGAGTTCGGTGCAATCTCCGGAACACCGCGCTTTATGTCACCCGAGCAGTCAAGGGGGCGTTCGCTCGACTTTCGTTCGGACCAGTTCGCGTTCGGTCTCGTGCTGTACGAATTGGTTACCGGAAAGCACGCCTTTCGAAGGGCAACACAGGCACACATGCTTTCGGCCATCGCCCACGAAGAGCCCGAACCAATCAGCTCGCTGAACCCCCAGGCGCCTCCGCCACTCTGCTGGGTCATTGAGCGTTGCCTGGCAAAAGAGCCTCAGAAGCGTTATTTCTCGACCCGTGACTTGCTGCGAGATTTGACCGCAATCCGTGACCGACTCTCGGACCTTAACGCAAACCGCAGGGACACTCGTCCGAGCAATTTGCCCGTGCCAACGACTGCGTTCGTTGGACGCGACAAAGAACTTGCCGCGGTGAAACAGTTGTTGAGCCGTCCGGATGTGCGGCTGGTGACAGTCACCGGGCCCGGCGGAATTGGGAAATCCCGTCTGGCGATTGAGGTTGCTCGCGATCTGGCGGAGCAGTTTGCTTCGGGCGTGTATTTCGTTCCACTCTCCGCAATCACTGACCCTGGGCTGATCATTTTAACGATCGCTCAGACGCTGGGTCTTCGCGAGACAGGCGGAGAGGCACCGATGGACACGCTAAGGGAACGCTTGCGCAATTCCCCAGGGTCGGCAACGCTTCTGCTGATTGACAACTTCGAACACCTCGTTGAAGCGGCGCCACTACTCGCGGAAGTTCTGGCGCTGGCCCCCAGTCTTAAACTTTTGGTCACCAGTCGCGCGGCACTGCACGTTTATAACGAACATGAGTTTCCCGTGCCGCCACTCGCACTGCCCGATGCTAAATCGGTTGTTTCCGCCAAAGAACTCTCGAAGTTTTCGGCAGTTTCGCTGTTCGTTCAACGCGCAGCGGCCGTGAGACCTAATTTCGAAATCACCGAAGAGAACGCGCCTATCGTGGCGGAGATTTGTGCGCGGCTGGATGGCCTTCCTCTAGCCATCGAACTTGCCGCTGCCCGGATCAAACTGCTGTCCGTCTCTGCGATGCGGGCAAGACTGGCGAGTCGCCTCCAGCTCTTGACCGGCGGTGCGCGAGACTTGCCCGCGCGACAGCAAACTCTTCGGCAAGCGATCGACTGGAGCTACGACCTTCTCGCCGAGCCCGAGCAAAAACTTTTCAGAAGGCTTTCCGTTTTTTTTGGCGGATGCACGCTGGAAGCTGTGGAAGCGGTTTGCGACACGAAGAAGGATCTCGGCGTGGACGTGCTCGATGGGATGTCCTCAATGGTGGACAAGAGCTTGGTTCGCCAGACAGAACAAGCCGACGGTGAGCCGCGTTTTGTGATGCTCGAGACGATTCGTGAGTATGCCTTTGTTAAAATGGCGGAATGCGGCGAAGAGCCGCTCATCCGTCGTGCCCATGCCGCGTACTGTCTTGTGCTGGCGGAAGAAGGGGCTACTGAGCATATAGGTACGAGCCAGACCGTCTCGCTGGATCGGTTTGAAATTGAACACGACAACTTTCGCGCCGCGCTCGACTGGCTTATCGAGACCGGCCAGGCGGAATGGGGTCTGCGTTTAGGCGTGGCTCTGTTTCGTTTCTGGGAAATGCGCGAACACCTGAGCGAAGGCCGCGATCGGCTTGGAAAGCTGCTTCGACTCCAAGGCGCCTCGGCACCGAGCAACGCGCGGCTGCGGGCCCTATTCGCCGCTGGAGTTCTGGCTGGAGCGCAAGGCGACTTCATGGTTTCCGACTCTCTTCTGAAGGAGAGTTTAGAGACTGCGCGGAGATTAGGAGACAAGCGGAGTATTGCGGTCTCGTTGAACGGGCAGGCTGTCAATGAGCGCGACCGAGGCGACTTGCCTGCGTCGCGGGCGCTATTCGAAGAAAGTCTGGCACTGTGGAGAGAGCTACACGATTTACGGGCTGTCGCGCGAGCTCTGAGTAATCTCGCAA
>Ga0187801_10000199_pt1 | contig 14730 bp, 16 predicted proteins | sample NC_wetland_sal_i_10_FD_132465 | JGI IMG/M metagenome (GOLD analysis project Ga0187801, IMG submission 132465) | Wetland sediment microbial communities from Neuse River Estuary, North Carolina, USA - Control_1 | ecosystem: Environmental > Aquatic > Freshwater > Wetlands > Sediment | place: USA...
AGGTATTTTCCCCAGCCGCGCTGGATGCAACAGCACATACCTCGTTCAGAAGCCTTAACCCTGAAACAACCGCCGTCCAAGGCCTCGCCGCTCTAGCCACTCGCACCGCGCGAGGCTGAACTTCGTTTTTCGCAAACAAGGAGAACACTCGATGTCTGAACAAAATAAGGCAGTCGTCCGTCGTACTTTCGAAGAACTCTGGAACAAGGGCAATCTGCAACTCGCAGACGAGTTCTTTTCCCCCAATTACGCTCACCACGATCCTTCCACGCCCGAAGTGGGCCGCGGCCCTGAGAGCGAGAAGAAGCGCATCACTCTTTACCGCAATGCTTTCCCCGACCTTCGTTTGACGGTCGAGGGCCTCTTTGCCGATGGCGAAACAGTGGTGGCTCGCTGGTCCTGTCAAGGTACCCATAAAGGCGAGCTCAATGGCATTGCTCCCACAGGGAAGCAGTTCACCATCTCGGGTATCACCATCGCCCATTTCGCAAATGGCAAGATGGTGCAAGGCTGGATCAATTGGGACGCTCTCGGCCTGATGAAGCAACTCGGCGTCGTTCCTGAAATCGCCCAAGCCAAGGTCGCCGTAGGCGCAAGGTAATCGTCCAAGCTCCCCAGAAAACGGAAGGCCCGATCTGTCCTCGGGCCTTCCGTTTCAGAGCCTGATTCAATTCAGTGGAATTCCCCAGCCAGCCGTTCCCGGGAGCGCCAATCCTCGACCGCCGATTTCCGGAGGCTCCCAATTGGCGATCGAAAAATCCCTGGGTCGGCCGTTCGCCTTTGCCGCCCATCCTCTGACCTTGGTGGTCACCAGGACGTATAGTCGGTTCGCCGGACATTACGAGTAGTACTTCACATGTCCTCTGACTGCACTAATCGCGACTTGGCCGCCCGAGAACGCTTCAACGCTACCCGGACGCAAATAGCGATTTTCACAAAGACCATGTTGACTTTTCAGCGCTCGGATCGCGCCACGGGGCCGACCTCCGTTTCAATCCGCGAGAGAATGGTTGTGCAAGGGCTCATCGCTTACATGGGAGGTGGGGAATGTCCGAATACAGCTTCCAGTTGCGAGGCTGGCACGCTGTTGTCGGAATCATAGCGCTACTTGGATTTGCGGGCATTCAGATATGGCTGCGGGTCCGCTCGGTGGACGACGGGATGCGAGAAGCCGTGCGCCTCGAATTGTTGAACGAGTATTCCGGGAGGGGCCCGAAGGACATCGCGCGGCTGGTCACCGAGGCTCGCGCAGGCTCGCCGGTCGAGCCCGTGCCCGAGGTGGTTCAGCGGGACGTGGAGTTGGCCTCGATTGCGGCGCACGGCAGAATGGGTGGACCGGTGACTCTCGTTCGAGCTGAGGTCACCGTGGACGGCGGTCCGCCGCCGGACGGCCGGACGGTTCGCTATTTCCGCGTATCGCGGAAGTTTATGGGCGGCGGTTGGATGGTGGTTGGCGAAAGCGATTCCTACCTCTATTACAGGGAACTGATGCCCTGACTCGCCACGGGCCCCGACAGCGAGCCACCTCCCTTAGCCTGACATGCCCGGCAAGCGCGTGAATCGGGCATGTGGCTGCCGGATATACATCTGCGCGAGGGGAAAGAGACACGCCACGATGATCGCAAGTCTGCTGCGAGCAATTTTAGCAATGTGTATCGATTGCTGCCGTTAGAACGTCGTGATACCCTCTCCCGCCATGAAGTGGCCGAGGATGGCTTTCTGCGCCGTGAGCTGCTGCATTGCCCTCGCGCAAAGCGCAGGTTCACCGCCTCAGGCCGAGCCACATTTCGTGCCCGCAGTGGGTCAGACGTTTTATTTGGATTTGGACTCGGCTGACGGCAGAGCTTCACACTGGCGTCACGATGATATTCGCAATCTGTGCGTGCTCCACGCGACCATTCGCATTCCGAGGATCGGGAAGTTCATCCACGCTTGGCCCGATTTCCGGATACAGCTCCAGGACGCCGGCCCTGACGGAGAGGCAAAGCGAGTTGGTATTGAAATGTGGACCCAAACCCATCGTGCTCCGCTGGACATTCGCGTCTTTCAGTACGACGGACGCGACATGATGACTTCCGAAAGTTCCAGTGTCAGGCTGAGCCTGGATGTTGACATGCCGGTGGTGTTCGTTTGGATGCCTGATCATTCGATCGTCATTCGAATCGGCCAAACCGAACTGCACCGCCTCAAAATTTCCTGGCCGATCGAGCGGATTGCCGTCGCATCAGGGAACGGAGAGATGATCGTCAACCCATTAGTTCTGGGATGTATCGAGAAAACGCCTCGGTCATAACCGTTCGTCCTAAAAAGTGTGCAACACAGACTCTCAGTGCCCGCTTCCGTTCAGGAAAGAGCCCGTCAGCACCGCCGAAAATCTGGAGGTTCATGTCAAGATCCGGCCCCCGGCAGTCAAGTCACCTGACATGTTCCGGGCCACTACTTGCCTTGTCCCGTTACCGCGTCAATCAGGCCCTACGACGCTATCGTAAGCGAGCAGAACTGCTGTAGCATGTCTTGCGGTGACAATTTCGTGAGCCACGACTTGAAAACGATTGTCCGTGATGGGAACAAAGCGATGTTCTCACACTATCGGGACGGTAATTTCTTCTACGTGGTCAAGGTTCGAGACCAGGCATATAGCTTTCCGATCCCCATCGACGATGCGAAGGGTTCGACCTTTTTCCCCGAGTTCAAGGCAATCACCCTGATGCGCTGGATTCGCAAAGCAATCGAGGACAAGACCTTCCAACTCGTGAAATCATGAAGTCCACGTCGACGGAACCACCCCAAGTCGGCGCCGGATCCAATTTTTACGGTAAGCGTGTGAATCGGGACTTAGGCTTAGGCTGACCGTGCCTCACGGCAGATCCTGGGAACAGAGCCAAAGGTAGAATGCGGTCGAGCCTCGACCGAGGACGATGCCAACTATAGCTCCGAGCATCGAGTGAGTATGGTAGTAGCTGAGACCGAAGTCGAATACGGCGCAAATGCCAACAGTAACCGCGACGGACTTCATCTTACTCGTACTCATATCCCTCCCTCGCCTGCTGCAAGCAATCTGACCGACAGCAGGTTTTAGTCCGCGCTACGGGTCTGTTGGCGGCTGGCCCGGCCATTCGCATTCACATCTCTAACAATTTGCTGCAGACCAGGCGCGATCATGTCAGTGCGGTAGTTTCCTCAACGGTGATTCGCAGTCGTCTTGCTCCTGCATTTGCTTTTGAGGTGCAACTTCACCGTGCTCCACACCTTCATCGTCGTTTGCGAACCGTGAGGAGGTGTTGATGTTGCCTTCCGGCCTCACACGCCCCCAAAAAGTTCAGTACTGGAACTGTCCCAAAAATCTGTACTCACGACCAGTCGAATTTCGTTTATCAATGTTCTACCATAACCCATGTCGCAACCAGATCAACTCAAAATCCACCCCGCCCCCCACGAAACTGCCCCGCCCCACAGTTGCTGCTGCCGGTTATTCCCATCTCGCGATCGCGCTTTTCGGGTCACGGACCGCTTTTTGCCCTTCACTCGCCACCGGGTACTCGCCACTAGCCGCTGCAATTCTAATAGCGAACTTGGTCGATCAAGCCACATCGCATCTCATAGAAAAAAAACAACATCGTCAAAGTCTAATAGCAAACTTTTCGCACTTCTTACTTTGTCGATTTCGCATTCCGCCACCCGCTCCTCCCCCGGTTCCCGCGGGCAGCCAAGACCTCGACCCAACCATGAAGTGAATTCCGCTTCCCTCGTCCCCCACCCCTCGCCCCTGGTCCCTGATTTCCCACCCGCAACATTCAACAAACCAGAATTTAGATCAACTCGCAGCAAACACGCGCCTTACAAGATTTCTACCCGCAACAAAAACGGCATTTCCAAAATCGCTGCCCTATCCTCGTCCCTTCCGACGGCCAACCTTCTTCCCGCCCCGCTTCTTCTTCGGCCCCGCCTTCTTGATCTTCCGCGCATCCTTCCCCGCAAGCTGCACCGCCCGCCACATATACCAGCTCGCCACCGTCCGGTAAGGCCGCCAGCGCTCGCCGAATTCAGCCAACTCGCGCGGCTTCGGTATCTTCTTCTTGCCGTATGTGATGGCAAACCCCTTCTGCACCCCGTAATCGTGAATCGGCAGCACGTCGGGCCGGCCCAGCCGAAAAATCAAAAACATCTCCACCGTCCACGCCCCGATGCCGCGCACCGAAATCAGCCTCTCAACCAACTCCTCATCCGTCAGCTTCTGCGCCGCTTCAAGCGTCGGCACCACCCCTTCAACCGTCTTCTGCGCAAGGTCCTTCATCGCCAGTGCCTTGGCCTTCGACAATCCGGCCTTCCTCAGTACCTGCGCATTCATCTTCAGAATTTCTTCCGGTGTGGGGCAGACGGCATTCGCACCAAGCGCTTTGATACGCGCATGGATCGTCCTCGCAGCTTTGCCGGAAATGCTCTGGTGAGTGATGGCCTCGAGCAACGATTCGTAGACGCTCTCGCACCCGTCGAGCTTGAATTGGAATTCGCCCACCTGCGCAATCACACGCGCCAGGTGCTTGTCCGCGCGCGAAAGGTGCTCATGCGCCGCAACGTGATCGAACGGCAATTTAGGATTCTCAGTCATTGGTGGTTTGCCAGCATACCGGAGGCACGCCCTGCAAAACAATCTCCAGTGCTTCGACGCCCAAAGCGCTGCAAGGTGAGCGCCAGGCACTGCGGCGCAGCGCGTATGCTAGACTCGAACGCTTATGCAGACAGGAATTATCGGCCTGCCGCTGGTAGGGAAGACAAGCTTATTCCGTATTCTCACGCGCGTGCGCGTGGATGCTCACGCCGCCCCCACCCAGACCCACCTGGGCATCGCGCGCGTCCCCGATGTGCGCGTAGCCAAGCTGGCAGAAGCCTTCAAGCCAAAAAAAATCACCTACGCCACGATCGAATACGTGGATATCGGCGGCTTGCAGAAAGACCGCGAGAAGAATTCCGCCTCGCTCGTCCCGCTCCGCGAAGCGGATGCTCTGGCGCATGTCGTGCGCCTCTTCGAAGACCCCGCCGTCCCGCACGAGGGTGGCTCGCTCGATGCCATGCGCGATATCGAGAGCGTGGAAATCGAGTTGATGCTCAACGATCTCGAGCAGGCCTCGAAACGCATGGAGCGCCTCGAGAAAGATTTGAAGAAAAAGAAAGAGACCGTGCTCGAAACCGAGCTGCACCTTCTAACGCGCTGTCGCCAGGCGCTCGAAAGCGAAACGCCCCTGCGCCAGCTCGAATTCAAGCACGAAGAATTCAAGATGCTCAATGGCTTCATGTTTCTCACGCGCAAGCCCATGCTCTACGTCTTGAATCTCGGCGACGAGGAAGCCCCGGAGATCGACCGCGTGATCGAGAAGCATCATCTCGAAAAGCTCGCCTCGCGCGCCCAAACAGCAGTCGTCCCGTTCTGCGGAAAAATCGAAGCGGAACTCGCCGAACTTCCCGATTCAGAAGCCGCGGAAATGATGCGCGCCTACGGCTTGGCCGAATCCGGCCGCGACCGGCTGATCCAGGCCAGCTACCGCCTCCTCGGCCTGATTTCGTTTCTCACCTGCGGCGAGCCCGAGGTCCGCGCTTGGACCATCGAACGCGGCATGACCGCGCAGAAAGCCGCGGGCGCGATCCACAGCGATATCGAGCGCGGCTTCATCAAGGCCGAAGTCGTCAACTGGGAAGATTTGCTGAAGGCCGGCGGCTTTCCCGCGGCGCGCGAACGCGGCCAGGTGCGCCTCGAGGGCAAGGAATACATCGTGCAGGATGGCGACGTGATCCTGTTCCGCCACTCGGGTTGATCGCGATGATGACTCCGAATTCCTCGCGCGTGCTCCTGGCGATTTTGCTGGGCATCACCGCCGCGGGAGCAAACGTACTTGGAGGATCGCTCGTCGCCCACCGCAATTGGTCGCGCCACTACCTTAAATATTTCATCGCCCTTGGCGCCGGATTCATGCTGGCCACGGCGCTCATCGAAATGATCCCCGAGTCGCTGAAACTGGCCGGCGAATCTTCCCCGGGATTCTTCGGCGCCGCAAACGCGGTCTTCCTCTACGTTCTGGCGGGCTATTTCCTCGTGCATTTCTTCGAGCACACGGTCGCGCCGCATTTTCACTTCGGCGAAGAGACGCACTGCGAGGAAATTTCACACGCGCACGCAAGCTATGCAGCACTGCTGGGCTTGGTGATTCACACCTTTTTCGACGGCGTGGCCATCGCCTCCGGGCTGTTGGTCTCCACGTGGCTCGGCGGCGTGATTTTCACCGCCGTCTTTCTTCACAAGCTGCCGGAGGGATTCACAGTCGCCTCACTGATGCTGGCGAGCGGACAAAGCCGCCGGATGGCTTTCGTCTCGGCGGCGATTCTCGGCGGGGCTACGCTCCTCGGCATGGCACTGATGTTCTCGCTTCGCGGCGCCGTGGGAGAAGCGCTGCCATTTTCAGCGGGCGTCACGCTCTACGTTGCCGCTTCCGACTTAATCCCGGAAGTAAATCGCGAGCCTAGCTTTGGGATGGCCGTGCTCGTCTTCCTCGGTGTTGCGATCCTGCTCGCATTGAAGCTGGTGTTCCATGTGTGACGCGTATTCATCTCGCGCAATTCTAGCCCGCGGCCCAGACGCTGGCCTGATTGAGCACCTTCCATTTGCCATTGTGCTTTTTCAGGACCACAAGATAACCGTGCCCGCAAAGCAATCCGCAGGAATTGCCGAGATACACCAGCGCCTGGTCATGCTCGGAATTGAAGCCGATTCTCGACACAATCGTGAATCCGATTGCGCCGGGATACTTCGCGTTGAACAATTTCCAGCTCCCGCTTCGTCCCAGGAAGCTGGCTCGCTCTTCCCGCGCGCTGAGCAACTGGATTCTCTCGACCGGCTGGATGTGCGGCTCCAGGATGCAGGAAGTCTTGTTCTGCGCATCGAAGTTATCTCTCGCGCTGGTGCTGATGGAACCGAGCAGGTCCTTCTCCTCATCCTCGGTGGACTTCATCGACGCCATACCAGGAGGATACCCGGCGGAAGTCCGTTCGCGGATAATCACTCTTGCCGAATCGTCGTGGTCCTTGAGCAGCACTTCCTGAATCGTCGCCGAGTAGATGTCGAGTTCATCCGTGGTCAGATTGCACTTCCCGGAGTCGAAGGCCGGCACCTGTCCCCCCGGAGCCGCCGAAGGGAAGGCGAGCGTAGATCCAAGGAAGGTGCCACAGAGCCGGAGGTAATTTCCAAATCTCAATGCCATGCACCTAACGTGATGAAATGAAGGCGATTACTCTAATCATCGACCAGAACCACTCATTGCGACTCCTATTTTTAGCACATCTCCCCGCTCGTCCGGGAGGGGGGCTACCCAGCCGCACACGGGAGCAGTGGTAGCTGATTCGAGACCCCCTTCGGCACGCAACTTTATGTCACGACAAGTGTTAGATACACTGTGGAGGCCATGACCAGGTCTGACGTCCAATTGATGCTGGACGTGAAGGCAGGGGACGATGCGTCCTTTGACCTCCTGCTACAGAAGTATCGCACTCCCCTGGTCAATTTCCTCTACCGCATGGTACGGGATACGGCCACGGCCGAAGATCTGGCACAGGAAGTTTTTCTGCGGGTCTATCGCGCGCGCAAGCAGTATTCTCCCAGCGCGAAATTCACCACCTGGCTGTTTCGCATCGCGACCAACCTGGCGTTGAATTCGGTGCGCGACAACCGCTACCGGCAAATGCAGGTGTCGCTCGACTTGCCGGCGGATGAGGACGTGGCGCCAATTCAAATCCCGGCCAGGGAAATGCGGATTGACGAGCACATGGTCGAACGCGATCGAGCCCAGATGATCCGCCGGGCGGTGGCGGCGCTGCCGGAAAAGCAACGCGTCGCCGTCTTACTGCATAAGTACGAAGAGATGGACTACGGTGAGATCGCCAAAATTTTGGATTGCTCGGAAAGCGCCCTGAAATCGCTTTTGTTTCGCGCCTACGAGACCCTGCGCGTGCAACTGGCCCCACTCGTGGCCCAGCCGGTGGTGCATCGAGCAGGGGAAGGAAGGCCAACATGAAGTGTGAAGATGTTTCAAAAGAGCTGATCGCTTATCTGGACCGCCGGGCAAGTTCGGCCGAGCGGACGATGGTGGAGGGCCACCTGGCCAAGTGCGCCGCGTGCCGGTCGCGCGCCGAGGACTTTCGCAAGCTCTGGAACGTGCTCGACGAAGTGCCTGTGCATGAGCCTTCCTTTGGTTTCGATGCGCGCCTCCGACAGCGGATCGCCGCCGAGCCGCGGCCGCGGTGGTTTACTTGGCTTGTGCCGCAGCCAAGGCTGGCGCTTTCGATGGCCCTGTTGGTCGCGCTGAGCATTTGGATGGCGCGTCTCCCGAAAGATCAGCCCGCGTCCTTTGCCACCGCGCCGAGCGAAGAAGAGCAGTTCCAAATGATCGATCATCTCGGCGTACTTGAAAACCTCGATGTGCTGACTAAATCCGACGTCCTCTCGGAGCTTCCTCCACCCACTCAACCGGAGCAAGCGCCCGCGCAAGATGAGGCCGCGCCCAAAGGAGACGGCGGATAACAGATGCGACGCCCCCGCCTCATTCTCGCGATCTTGCTGGCGCTCCTCGCGGGGTTTGCGGTGCAGCCTGCGCAGGCGCAACGCGGGCCGATTGCCCAGCGTCGCGCGGCTCGCAGAGCGCAAAGGCAAGCGGCAAGACCGCACCCGAATAGGTCGCCGAATCCGGAAGCCAAACCCCAGGGCAGGCAAGAGAATCCCTCGAGACCTAACGCAAACGCCGGCGGCGCGAATGGAAATCAAGCTGGGGAGGCGAAAGGGCAAGGTAACCCCCGCCTGCCGGGGAATCTGCCTGGCCCGTGGGTCCAGAAGCTGGGCCAGATGCCGCCACAAGAGCAGGAACGCTTCCTGCGGAATAACCAGCGCTTCCAGAGCCTGCCGCCCGAGCAACAGGCCAAAATCCGGCAGAACCTGCAACGATGGAATAACCTCTCGCAGGCACAGAAATATCAGGTACAGCAAACTTGGGAAAAGTGGAAGAATTTGACCCCCGAGCAACGGGCGCACTACCAGAACGATATTCTCCCGAAGTTTCAGCAGATGCCGCCAGCCCGGAAGCAATTGATTAAGGGTCGCCTGCAAACGCTGCGGGGGATGACGCCGGCGCAGCGGGAAGCCGCGCTCAACGACCCTCAGTTCATGCGCGGCCTCTCGCGGGATGAACAATCCACGCTGCGAGATCTGAATTCCTTGACCAACCCGGCGCCTTAACGGCGATTTCCACGACCGCAAACCATCCACGGGAAATTTTTTCACCCGCCTGTTTACTGTTACAAAACATTTTCACCTCCGGCCTGCAACCGGCCGACTAGCTGTGCGGAGAGCGGTCTATCGTTCCCACCACTAATTGTGGTTTCTCGGGAGGAAACCACAAGACGCCGCCAAGAATTCCAAAAAGTATTTTCAATTTGAGAATAATTCCGCTTGACATGCGGACGAACCTATTTACAATCGGGGCACAAAGTGGGAGAAAGTGGCGCACAGTGGTAAGAAGTGTTGGGCAGTGGAAGGGGCGCAACCAAGAGTGATTTTCAGGGCGTACTCGCCGGGCGGCTTTCAGAACAACTTTCATGCTGCGGGGCAACTATCCAGCAACGGTGGACGAGAAGGGGCGGGTGAAAATTCCCGCCGACTTCCTGGAAGAACTGCGCAAGTCAGGAAAGAAGTTCTATGTCACTTCGGCGCGCGGAGATCATGCCCGTATCTATCCCATGAAAAAGTGGGAAGAGATCGAGAAGAAACTCGCGCAGCGTTCCTCTTACAACCCGGTGAAGCAAAAATTTCTGGCGCGCACGAATTATTACGGTCAAGTGGTTGAGGTGGATGGGCAGGGGCGCATTCTAATTCCACCTGTTTTGCGGGAATCGGCGCAGATGAAGGGCGAAGTGGACGTTCAGGGGCAGTTGACCTACCTGGAAGTCTGGAATCACGCGCGATTCCTCGAACAATTGAACCGTAACCCGATCACGGCGGAAGACGAAAAGGCATTCGACGAATTGGGCATCTAGCTTTTGAGCGTTCTGCATACGCCGGTTCTGCTGGAAGAAGTCGTGAACTGGCTGCGGATTCGGCCTGAAGGCACGTATGTGGATGCCACGGTCGGCACGGGCGGCCACGCCATCGAAATTGCGCGGCGGCTCACGACCGGGCGGCTGGTGGGGATGGATCGCGACCCGCGGGCGCTGGAAATTGCGCGGGACCGGTTGGGGCCGCATGAGCGGCGGGTGATTCTGGTGCACGCGGAATTTTCGAAGATCGGCGAAGTGGCGGCGAAATTGAAACTGCCGCCTGTGGATGGCGTGCTCGCCGATCTGGGGATCTCAAGCCTCGAGCTGGATAGCCCCGTGCGCGGATTTTCATTCCGCTGGGCGGCGCCGCTTGATATGCGCATGAATCCGGATGAGCCGCTGACGGCGGCAGAGATTGTGAATCAATGGCCGGAGAGAGAACTGGCCGACCTCCTCTATAACAATGCGGAGGAGAGGGATTCACGCAGAATCGCCAGGGCCATTGTTCGGGCGCGGCCGATCCGCGACACCGAACACCTGGCAACGGTTGTGGCAGGGGGGCGTAAAGCAAGGGGAAGGCAGAAACTGCATCCCGCGACAAAAACGTTTCTGGCGCTGCGGATAGCGGTGAATCGAGAGTCGGAGGAACTCGGGCAGTTTCTTTCACGGACCCCTGCCACTATTTCTTCAGAAGGACGCTGGGTCGTCCTCAGTTATCACTCGCTCGAAGATCGCCTCGTCAAACACGCCTTTCAGCGTTTGGCTCGCGAAGGCAGCTTCCGGGTGCTGACAAAAAAAGTGATTCAACCCGGCGAAGAGGAAATCCGGAACAATCCTCGAGCGCGGAGCGCAAAAATGCGCGTTGTGGAAAAAGTGGCGACGGCGGAAAGCACGGCGCCTCAGGCATGGTCATGACCGAATACCACACCGTCAAGCGCATTGATAACTCGCGTCTGGTGCGGCCGGCGGCCCCGGCGCGGCTGCGGGATTTTCGCCGCCGCGTGGTTGCGGGCGCGGCCATGGCCGCCTGTCTGCTGTTTTATGCCTGGCAGCATTTCGAGTGTATCCAATATCGGTACCAACTCGAGGAACTCGAGTCGGGCCGCGCGAAGGCCGCTGTGCTGAATCAGCAATTGCACCTGGAAGTGGACACGCTCGGTTCGCCGAGTCGCGTCTACGCGATTGCCGGCAAGGATTTGGGCTTGACCGTTGCCGCCCCCGGACTCGCAGTCCCGGGCGAGGTGACGGGCGATGCCGTGCTGGCTCAGGCGCGCCCAGTGGCGCTGCCTTCCCGGCCGTGATGCGAATTTGCGGCGGCCCGGCACTTAGGGCCTTTTCCGGCGACTTCCTTTCGTAACGCGCCGGGCCGATTTTCCGATGGGATAGGCCGGAGTTCATGGAGCAGCGCAGCCCGCGTCTCCGCTGGTTGGTTGTCTGGGTCCTCGCGGTGGTTTGGATGGCGGCGGTGCTGGGCCGCCTGAGTTATCTCCAGCTTTTCTGCTATAGCGAATACTTCGCGAAAGCCCAGCGTCAACAACAGCGCACATTCGAAATCAGCCCCAAGCGCGGCCCGATCTACGACCGCAAAGGCCGGGAACTGGCCGTCAGCCTCCCAATGGATTCCTGCTTCGGCGACCCGGGCGAGATTAAGGACGCAGCGATGGTTGCGCGCCTGCTCTCGCCCATTTTGAATTTGCCTGCCGACGAGCTCGAGACAAAAATCCGCGACGCGAAAACGCCCGTCCGCCTGGCGCGAAAAGTCCCCCCGGAGACCGTCCAGCGCGTGCAGGACATGAATTTGCGCGGCGTCTTCTTCCAGAAGGAATATCGCCGCGTGTATCCACAACACGAGCTGGCCCCGCACGTGTTGGGTTACGTGAATGTGGATGAGAAGGGACTGGGCGGAATCGAGCTTTCGCTCGACAAGCATATTCTCGGGCGCCCCGGCCGAATGATGGTGATGGCCGACGGGCGCCGTCGCCGCTATGACCGCAACGAGGAGGCTGCCGACCCCGGCGCGAGCGTGACCCTGACGATCGACGAGACGATTCAATTCATCGCTGAAAAAGAATTGGCGCGGGTAATCGAAAAGTCGCACGCGAAGAACGGCACGGTCGTCATCCAGGACCCGAACAACGGAGAGCTGCTGGCCGTTGCCGATTGGCCCACGTTCGATCCGAACGATGCCGGCAAGTTTCCTGACGACGTGCGCATGGACCGGGCCGTCGCGGCTGCCTACGAGCCGGGTTCCACGTTCAAGATGATCACCATGGATGGCGCGCTCGAGGCCGGCTTGACGAATCCGAACGAGCTGATCGACTGCCAGATGGGTTCCATCCTGGTGGCAGGCCGCTTGATCCACGACCACAAACCGTTCGGCATACTGAGCGTGCGCGATGTGCTGGCGCAATCAAGCGACGTGGGAACGATCAAGATCGCGCTTCGGCTGGGCGCATCAAAGCTATATGACAAGATCCGCGAATTTGGGTTTGGACAACTGACCGGAGTCGAATTGCCCGGCGAAAATCGCGGCCTGCTGCGGCCGCCCGAAAATTGGTCCGCGAATTCGATTGGCTCGATCGCCATCGGTCAGGAAGTAAGCGTCACGGCGGTTCAAATCATCTCCGCGATTTCGGCCATCGCCAATGGCGGCACTCTTTACCGCCCGCGCATTGTGAAAGACATTCAGGGCGGCATAGGTGCGCCGCTGCGCTCCGCCGATGGGCCCGAGCAGGTGACAGACGGAAAAACCGCCGCCACTTTGCGGGAGATGATGGAGAGCGTGATCCTTGAGGGCACTGGGAAGCCCGCGAAATTGGATGGGTACACCGCCGCGGGAAAATCGGGCACGGCCCAAAAAATTGATCCGGCCACCGGCCGCTATTCGCCGAACCAGTATGTAGCGTCATTCGTCGGTTTCGCGCCCGTGAATACGCCGCTAGTCACGATCCTGGTGGTACTCGATTCTCCGGTGGGATTGCACTATGGCGGCGATGTCGGCGGGCCCGTCTTCAAGCGGATTGCCGAAGAGGTGCTCGCCTATATGGACGTGCGGCACGACGTGCCCGCGGTGGCGGGCGTCGAGACCGCGAAGAATCACCGGCAGGAGCCGCAACAGACTCCAAAGTCGGACGGCGATCAGGCGCGCTTCGAAGCTGCCGCTGCGAAGAACCAAATGCGGTCTCCTTCGGCTCCCACCGTTGCTTTTAGCGACGAGGAGGCTGTCGTCGTCCCTGATTTTGCAGGTCAGACGCTCCGCAGCGTGACGGAGATGTGCACGCAGTTGGGTTTGGTCCCCGCGCCGATTGGCAGCGGAGTTGCCCTGGAACAATCTCCGGAGGCGGGTGAGCGCGTCCAGCGCGGCAGCCGCGTGACGGTGCGGTTCGGTCGCGCGGGGAAAATTGTGCCCGCGGCGCTGCGGGGGGATAGGAATTGAATTCGAGCGTAAAGGATAAGCCCGTCTCGGAGCATGAGAGTGAAAGTGCCGGGGCGGCGCTGAGAAAATCAGGAATGGAACTGCCGGAAATTCTCGCGGGCATGGAAGTTACCTCGGTCACAGGGCCGGCGAAACCAGAAGTGCGCTCAATTACGTACGATAGCCGGAAGGTCGAGCCCGGGGCGCTATTCTTCGCATTTCATGGTCAAAAACTGGAAGGCCTCGATTTCGTCGCCGATGCCATCGGACGTGGCACCATCGCCATCGCCAGCGAGAAATCGCGCCAGGCGGGGTTGCCGAAAGAAATTACTTGGGTCGAGCTGGTCTCCAATTCCGAGCGCAGAGGCCTGTCGCTTGCGTCCGCGAATTTCTATAGACATCCGGCGGACGCGCTAAAACTTACCGGCGTGACGGGCACCAATGGAAAGACGACCATCTCATTCATTGTTGATTCGATTTTGCGCGCGTCGGGAGTCACAACGGGACTCATCGGCACGACGGGCTATCGCACCCCGCAGGGCAGCCGCAAGGCGGTAAATACCACGCCGGAGTCGCTCGACTTGCAGCAGATGTTTGCCGAGGTGCGCAACGCTGGCGGCACGCATGCGGTTCTGGAAGTCAGTTCGCACGCCCTGGCCATGGACCGCGTATGGGGCTGCCACTTCGCCGTGGCGATTTTTACGAACCTGACGCGCGACCACCTGAACTTTCACAAAACTTTCGAGGATTATTTCGCGGCGAAGCGCCGCTTGTTTGAGGGCACTGGCGCGGGAGCGCCTGATGTCGCGGTGATCAACGCCGACGATCCGTGGGCAACGCGCCTCGAAGGGCTGGCCAAGCAATCTTTGACCTATGGGCTAATGTACTCCGCGGACCTGACCGCAAAAGAATTCGCGCTGAGTTTCGACGGCCTGGAATTCACGGCGGAGACGCCCGCGGGAAAAGTGGAAGTGCGCTCCTCGCTCGTCGGCCGCATCAACGTCTACAACATTCTCGCCGCAATCGGGGCGGGCATCGGCTTGGATATTCCCATTCCGAAAATCGAGGCAGGCATTGCGAGTCTTGCGCTCGTCCCCGGCAGATTCCAGCGCATTGATGAAGGACAGCCATTTCTCGTGGTCGTTGATTACGCCCATGCGGACGACGCCATGCGCAACCTGATCTCCACTGCCCGCGAGCTGAATCCCGCGGGCCGCATCATCACCGTATTCGGCGCGGGCGGC
>Ga0187801_10000202_pt1 | contig 14573 bp, 11 predicted proteins | sample NC_wetland_sal_i_10_FD_132465 | JGI IMG/M metagenome (GOLD analysis project Ga0187801, IMG submission 132465) | Wetland sediment microbial communities from Neuse River Estuary, North Carolina, USA - Control_1 | ecosystem: Environmental > Aquatic > Freshwater > Wetlands > Sediment | place: USA...
ATGTTGGAAGGTGTCGGGCACTGGCCACAGCTGGAAGCACCCGACGCAACGAACGCGGCGCTGCTCGCATTTCTACAGAGCCTCTGAACTGTAGCGGTCAAACCCCCAAAATGAAGTCGGGGCACAGATCAGTCCTCAGAAGTCGGCTTGCAGGAGGCGATCTCCGCGCTTCACATCGATCCTGGACGTGATCCACTGCCCCATCCCAGGCAGAGAGTTTTTCCTCGGGTTCGTATCTGTTACATCTTACTACCCCGCCGCCCGCCGTTTCATCAGCTCCTGCTTGCGCGCCAGCAGCTCACGCATCGCCGTTCCAGAAGGATTGTTCTCGATTTCCCGCTGGACCTGCGCCAGTTCCTGCTCGATCCGCCTGCCGCGGAGCGCCTCCAGGCAGCTCTCCGCTTCTTCCCACGTACCCTCGTGCGCCTCTTCAAACAGAATCTCGAAGAACAGCCGTCGTTCGCGCTCCTCCAGCAGTGCTGCGATTTCCGTTGGCGGCGTTGGCTGCTCGGCCAACCCGGCAACGATCAGCGCGGCAAAAATCTTTTCCGTTTCCAGTCCCTGGTACAACCGTCCCTGTTGCAACTGTTGCGCCAGTTCCCTCTTGAATCCTTCCGCCTCTACCAGCATGCGAATCAGCCGGCGTTCCACCGGCTTGGCAGCTTTGCCCACCAGTTCCGGCTGCAGCTTCACCTCGCTCCGCCGCTCCGTCGCCGCTTTACTCAGCGCAGCGCGCAGCACCGGTTCATCAATGCGCAATTGCTGCGAAATCCGCGTGGCCCACTCCGAACGCAGAAGGCGATTGGGAATCTTCTGCACGTAGGGCAGCAGGAAGTTCAAAGCTCGCTGCTTCCCCTCTCCCGTCGTCAAATCCATCTGGCGCGCCCGCTCGATCAGGTAGTCCACATACGGCGGCGATTCTTTCAGCGCTTTGGTGTAGGCTTCGGCCCCCTTTTCCCGGATATACAAATCCGGATCGGCCTTCTTCTCTCCAATCGCCGGCAGCGCCAGCACGCGCACTTCGAAATCGTGCTCCAGCAGCAGGGAAACAGATCGCTCCGTGGCCGCTTGTCCCGCGGCGTCCGGGTCGTAATTCACGATCACGCGTTTCGTGAAGCGGCCCAGCAATTTGATTTGCGGTTCGGCCAGGCTTGTGCCGCAACTCGCCACAACGTTGCTGATCCCCGCCCGCGCCACCGCGATCGCGTCCATATAACCTTCCACCAGCACCGCGAAATCCTGCCTCCGCAGCGCATCCTTCGCGCGGTCCAGGTGATATAGCACGTTGCTTTTCGAATAGATGGGCGTTTCCGGCGAATTCAGATATTTCGGCTGGTCATCCCCCAGCGCGCGGCAGCCAAACGCCACAATCTTTCCTGACTCGTTCGCGATTGGAAAAGTAATCCGCCGCCGGAAGCGGTCGAACAGCCGCCCGCTGCTTTGGTCCCGCGACACAAGCCCCGATTCCCCCAACAGCTTGTCCGGATATTTTTGCTTCAGGTGGCGCAGCAGCAAGTCGCCGCCGCTCGGGGCATAGCCAATCCCAAATCGCGCTATCGCGTCTTTGTCCAGCCCGCGATCCTCCAGGTACGCTCGCGCCGCTTTTCCTTCTCCCGTCGTTTCCAACTGCTTCACAAAAAATGTTTGCGCCTCGCGGTGCATCTCGATCAACACCGCTCGCTGCTGGTTCTCCTTGCGCTCTTCCGGCGAGCGTTCCTTCGGCCGCGGAATGGCGATCCCGCATTTCTCCGCGACAATGCCCACCGCCTCCGGGAACTGGCACTTCTCCATCTCCATCACGAAGCTGAAAACGTCTCCACCCTTGCCGCAGCCAAAGCAGTGAAAAATCTGCTTCACCGGGTGCACGGCGAACGACGGCGTCTTCTCTCCATGAAACGGACACAGCCCGGTGAAATTCTGCCCGCTCTTCTTCAGCCGAACGTATTCTCCCACCACGCGGACAATATCCGCCTGCTGTTTCACCCGGTCCGCAAATGATCCCGCTTCCGCCATGCCTTCAACTCTATCGAAAATGGAAAACAGAAAATGGACAACTTGAACTCGTCGTAAAGTATCATTCCGCGATTGGCGTGAAACTGCAGTGACGTTTTAAGTTGTGGCCTCCGCGTTCTGCTTTCTCAACCGCGTAGCTCTAATATACCCGTTGATGAGCTTGACCACCGATAACGCCATTGAGTCCAATTCCATATATTCCTCTTGTGTGATATACCCCGCGTCGAGCGAACTTGTAAGATGATCGCGGAGTTCATAGACGGACCCGCGGCTTTGCCTGCAAAACTGAATATTTTCCTGGTAAGAAAAGCGTCCGTAACCTTCCGCGATATTCGCAGTCACCGACACGGCTGCACGACGCATTTGGGAGCTAAGGGCAAATATCTCTGTCTTTGGAAAGCGAATGCAAATCCGGTAAATCTTCGCACGCAGGTCCCGCGCGGAGCGCCAAGCGATTAGGTCCTTAAAGTCACGCACAGACGGCATTTTTTGTGCGGAGGTCTGCTCTTCCCCATTTTCCATTTTCACCTTTCCATTTTCTCAACTTCTCAAATCTACCACTGTGATGGCCTTTCCGCCGTGTTCCTCGCTCTCGAATTGGGCGCGTTCGACAAGTGGATGGGACTTCAGGAATTCGCCCAGCCCCTTGCGCAGCGCGCCCGTTCCGTGTCCATGAATGATCCGTACCTGCGTCCGATTTGCCAGCGCTGCCTCATCCAGAAACTTGTCCACGCGCGCGCTGGCTTCTTCCACGGTCATCCCGATTACATTGATCTCGCCACTGGCCGCACCTTCACCTGGAATCGATTTCACCGTCACGTTGCCGCGTTTGCTCTCCTTACTCGCCGTGTTCCCCGCCGCTTGGCCTTCGATCCCGGTAATTTCTTCCACCGCCACTTTCATTCGCAGCGGCCCAGCCTCGATTTCCGCCGATGGCCCATCCACGCGCCGCAAAATCACCGGCTTGTTGAAGCCGCGCACGTGGATCTTCACCCCAGGCTGCAAGCGCTCCACGCTGAGCTTCTCGAACGCTTCCGTCTTCAGCCCCAAATCCTGCTGCGATTCGGAAATCGTCTGCACCACCGCCGCGTTCAGTTCTTCCTTCGCTTCGCCACGCGCATCCTGCATCTTTCGCCGAGCCGTTTTCTCCAGTTGTGCCCGCAGTTCGCGTTCCTTCACCGCCTCCACAACACTCGCCACGTTTTCCTCGAAGCGCTTCTGCATCTCCGCGAACTTCTGTTCCAACTCCGCAATCCGCAATTTCTGCCGCTCCACCCACTCGTTTCGCAATTTCGTGCGCTCTTGCTCGAGCGCCCGCCGTTCGTCAGCCATTTGCACACGCAACCGGTCCAGCTCATCCCGGCTGCGATGCAAATACGCGACCAGGTCCGCCGCCTCCAGCGCTTCCGGCGCCAGCAGGGACCGCGCGTGTTCGATGATCGTGTTTGACAGCCCGAGCCGCTGCGCGATGGCAATCCCGCTGGACCCGCCCGGTACGCCCACCAGCAAACGATAGGTCGGCCGCAGATTCACGTCGTCGAATTCCACGGCCGCGTTCACCACTCCCGGCGTTGCGGACGCGTACGCCTTCAGCCGGTCGTGGTGCGTGGTCGCCAGCACGAAGCAATGCTTCCTCTGAAACTCGTCCAGCAGCGCCACGGCCAACGCCGCGCCTTCGTCCGGCGCCGTGCCCGTCCCCATTTCATCCGCCAACACCAGCGAATTTGGCGTCGCTTCTTCCAGCATGCTTTTCAGGTTCAACATGTGCGAGGAAAACGTGGAAAGGTCCGCCGCAATCGATTGCTCGTCGCCAATGTCGACCAGCACGCGGTCAAACAATGGCAGCACTGCCCGCTGCGCCGCCACCGGAATCCCCGCTTGCGCCGCCAACGCCGCCAGGCCCGTGGTCTTCAGCGCCACTGTTTTTCCGCCGGTGTTCGGGCCGCTGATCACCAGCAAACGCTCCTCGCCGCCGAGCGCAAGCGACATCGGCACGATGGCGCGGTTCTCTTTTCTAAGCTTGTCTTCCAACACCGGGTGTCGCGCCGCGTCCAACTGCAATTCCGCAGTCGCGGAAAATTCCGGCATACAGGCGTCAAAATCGCGAGCAAAACGCCCCCGCGAAAAAACGCTGTCGAGCTCCGCAATCGTCGCTGCCGCGGCCTGCAAAGGTCCCAACATTCCCCGCAGCCGGTCCGTCAGCTCCTTCAAGATCCGGAAAATTTCCGCGGCTTCATCTTCCGCAAGCTGCACAAGCTGGTTGTTGATCTCCACCGTTTCAAACGGCTCGACAAACACCGTCTGTCCCGTGGCGCTCGCTCCATGCACCACGCCCTGCACGTTGCGCCGGTGCTCCGCACGCACTGGAATCACGAAGCGATCATTGCGCAGCGTTACGTAGTCTTCCCCGGCTTCGGCCTGGCGCGAGCGCAGAATCTGTTTCAGCGTTTTCTGGATGGAGTCCCGCGTCTGCAGTATGCTGGCGCGAATCCGCCGCAGCGCGCTCGAAGCGTCGTCGCTGATCTCCCCATTCGGCAGGATGCAGCGCCGGATCGCCGCCTGCATGTCCCGGAAATCCGCCAGCCCGGCGCAACGTGCCGCCAGCAACGGAAATTTCGCCGCTTCTTCCCGGAACTGCTGCCGCAACCACGCCGTGGTTTCCAGCAACGATCCCGCATCCAGAAAATCCGCCGCCTCCAACACCGCACCCGGCGATTCCAGCCGTTCCAGCCAGCCTTGCGGGTCCGCCAGCGCTCCAAAACCCAGCTCACGCTCCGCGCGCAGCCATTCCCGCGCCTCGCGGATCAGCGCGAAGGCCCTCTCAAGCGCCTCGCGCCAACCACTCGGCTCCAGCCCATCAATAAATCGTCTGCCTGGCGCACACGTCGTCCTCTGCCGCAGTAACTCTCGCAGCTTGTCAAATTCCAAAACTTCCTGTGCCGGCCGAGACATTCGCCTTCCTTCTATCGGCAATTCAATTTTCTTCAGGGGGTCGGAGCTTCAGCTCCGACACATAGCGCGCCCAATAATCGGGCCTTAGCCCCTGAGGAATCTTCTCCTCTTCTATTTTCCGCCTTTCAACTGCTCCGCCAGATAACGCGCGGCCTCTTCCGGCGTAACCGCGCTGTGAACCAGGTTTCCATTCGCTTCGCCCCACACGCGCGACCCCGCCGCGGCTTGCGGACCCTGCTCCACTTCTCTCACCCGGTCCAGGATGGGCTGCCAGAATTCGCCAAGAACGACACAAGGTTTCGCGCTCATCACGGATTTGTTCAACATTTCCCAAACCACCGCCAACTCTACCAGCGTGCCCGTCCCTCCCTTGCACGCCACAAATCCATCGCCCAGGCGAATCAATTCAAACAGCCGTTCCTCCCAAGTCTTCTTCCGCACTTCCACATCCACCCAAGGATTTGCTTTCCGCGTGAAGAATTCTGCCGTCACGCCGTACGTTTTGCCGCCAGCATATTTTGCTCCCAAAGACACCGCCTCCATTACTCCACCATATCCGCCGGTGCAAACCGCGAACCCGCGTGTTGCCAGGGCTTTCCCCAACGCGTGCGCCTCTTCGTAATCAGCATCGCCGGCCTGCGGACGTGAACTCCCAAACACCGTAATAATTTTCTCTTCCACTGCGCAGCTCTCTCCCCACTCTTTCGTTGCTTCTTTACTTCATTACTTCTCGCTTTTCATCAAATTCTTCAATCATCGCCTGGCACAATCCATCCAGCGCGTCGGGCACTTCATGATTTTTCCCCACCTGATTGTTGCTCAAAAACGAAAAGGTCAGCCGCCTTCCTCCTGGCGTTTCGGCAAAGCCAGAGAGCGTCCGTACGTGCGAAACCGAGCCGGTTTTCGCGTGAATCCTTCCCGCAATCACGGAATCCTTCATGCGTTCATTCAGAGTTCCATCCACGCCCGCCACCGGCAACGAGTCGTAGTACGCTGGGAACCACGCCTGCTTCTGTGCGTACTGCAATAACGCCACAAACGCGCGCGGGGTCACCAGGTCGTGCCGTGATAATCCTGACCCGTCCGTCTGCACCACGTCGTCTGCCACAATTCCCGCCTTCACATAAAACCCCTGGGGAAATTTCTGCAAATCCTCCGGATCGCTCCAACGCCCACTCTGCCGCGCCGCGGTCCGCAGCAGCACTTCCGTGTGCAGGTTTTGGCTGATCTTGTTCACTAATTTCACCGAGTCCGCAAGCCGGATCGAAAGATGCTCGGCGAGCACGGTGCGCGTCGCTTCCGCCGGATCCGGTTCATGCCGCGCCCCGATTTTGCCGTCCAGTTTCACGCCGCGTTCCCCCAGCAATTCTGCCAGCAGTGTGGCCGCGTGCTGTGCGGGTTCCTGAATCGCGAGCACCAGCTTGTGCGGCGAGCTTTTCGCCGGCAGCGTCCCACTCACCACGACCGTGTCCGCACCAGGCTCCCGCGTCAGCCGCAGGTCCGGCTTTTCCTTTGCGCCCGCCGTGGTCACTTCGTTTTTCACCACAAATTCCTGCGCCGGTGGCTCAACCGCGGTTTGAACGAGATCACCTGCCTTTTCTCCCGGCGTCAGCGTCAAGGTCACGGTGTTGTCATCAACCACAATCGCGGAAATCGCTGCGCCATATTCCCAAACGATGTCATCGATTTCCCAGCCGTCCGGATACCGCTCCCGCGGAAAGTAACTGTCATCCCCCACAATATCGCCCGAAATTTCCTTCACCCCGCGCGCCACAACGCCATCCGCCAGTTCCGCCAACGCTTTCTCCGGGGGGCCATCGAACTCTTCCTTAGCATCGAACGGAAATTTCCGGTTGGAAAGATTCGGATCGCCGCGTCCCACCAGGATCAGGTCGCCGGAAAGCTTTCCATCCGCCGCAAGCGTGCCATTCGTCTCAATGGTGGTGCGAAACCGGTAGTCCGGCCCGAGCGTGTCGAGCGCAAGAGCCGTCGTCAGCAGCTTCATATTGGAAGCCGGCACGAAATACTTGTCGGCGTTCTTCTCGTAAAGCGTTTCCCCCGTCGCGGCATCGGCGATCAATACTCCCCATTCGCCCTTGTCGACAGGTGCGGCCTGAACAAGTTTTTCCGCCCGTTCCGCAAAACGCCCCGCGGCTGTCGCTGGTATTGCCCTCTGAGCTAGGGCCGCGCCAGAAGACGGAGCAACCTCCTGCCACGTCTGCGCATTTCCCCCTGCACGCGCTGCTCCCAACGTGAACAGGAGGCACAGCGCCGCTTGCAAAGCTTTTCCTCTCTGACTGCCCATAAATCCTCTATTGGCAAAATCCATCGACTGAAAGTATATTCGAAAGCTTGTGGGGGCTCCCCATCGTCTTACTTGCTTGGATGAGGAGCTGAGCGCAGCCATCCCCGGCTCACCTCGAGCCGCGGCTTCCACCGCCCAGTCCGCATCATATTAGATTAGAGATTCGGGACTCAAAAACTGGAGAAGGTGAAACGAATGAAAAAGTTGATTCCGCTTGTTCTGGCTCTTTCCCTGATCGCGCCACCGCTTCTGGCCGATGACAATAAGGAAAAAGGGCGCCTGGAGAATTGCGGCCTGGTGGTCCAGGAAATCATGGATATCCCCGACGACATCCCGCAGGACCTGATCGACAAAACCTACTGTGTCATCGTCTATCCGTCCGTGGTCAAGGCCGCTTTCATCTTCGGCGGCAGCTACGGCCGCGGCGCCATGACCTGTCGCACCGGCGAGAGGTTCAACGGCCCATGGAGCGCGCCAGCCTTTATGGCTCTGGAGGGTGGCAGCTTTGGTTTCCAGATTGGCGGCCAGGCAACCGACTTCGTCCTCTTGGTGATGAACGAGCGCGGCGCCAGGGCCATCCTCAGCAGCAAGGTGAAACTCGGTGCCGACGCATCCGCCGCCGCTGGCCCCAAAGGCCGCAACGCCGAAGCTTCCACCGATGTCACCATGCGCGCCGAGATTCTTTCCTACTCGCGCGCACGCGGACTTTTCGCCGGGATCTCTTTGGCCGGTTCTACCGTGCGTCCTGACAACGGTGCCAACGCAAAGCTTTACCACAAGGATGTCAGCGCACAGGACATCGTCTTCAAGGGCGCCGTGCCCGTTCCGCCCTCGGCCCAAAAGTTCATTTCCTACCTCAATAAGAAGTCTCCTAAGAACATGTCTTCCGGAAAGGAAATCTAAGCAGCAGAAAATACAGGTGTTACTTTGGGAGCCTCGGTTTTAATCCGAGGCTCTTTTTTTTGCATTTTTGTATTGACAGAGTGCCATGGATGACCTATGGTCATTTATGAATAGAGGTCATAATGCGCACCGATCTCGCCTCTCCTCCCTCTGACCGACGCTCCCGCCGCAGCGCCGAACTTCGCGAACGCCTTTTCCGAGCTGCCCTCGATCTCTTCGCCAAAAAAGGGTTTGCCGAAACCACGGTCGAGGACATTACCAACGCCGCAGACGTCGGCAAGGGCACTTTCTTCAATTATTTCCCCAGCAAGGACCACATCCTCCTGGCCTTTGGAGAAATGCAGTTGGCCAAGCTGCAATCCGCTGTCGAAGAAGCTCGGCAGACTGCAGAGCCCTTGTCGCAGTTCCTTCGTTCTCTCGGTTCCCGCATGACGGAGGAGCCCACGCGCAACCCCGCTATTATCCGCGCCGTTCTCCAAGCCTATCTCTCGAGCACTCCCGTCCGGGAGGCCATGATGGATTTGCAGAAGCGAGTCCTCGAACTGCACTCCGAAATGATTCGACTGGGGCAACAAAAAGGTGAGATTCGTGACGACCTGCCCGCGTTGGAAATCGCCCAAGTGTTTCGCCAAGCGATTTTCGGGACACTCCTGATCTGGTCCCTCTATGGCGATGGCAGTCTGCTGCCACGCATGGAGGCCGCCTTTGAGGTGCTGTGGAAGGGATTGGAATCGCGTAACCCTCGGCCGGTGGCGAGCGTACTTCCTATGTTCTGGTGAGGAGCGGGACATTATGAATCGCAAAGCTCTTTTCATTATTTTGATCCTCGCCGGTTTGGCTGCCGTCGCCGCCTATTCCATGAACTGGTTCCACCGCGAAACTGGCCTCCAAGGCTCCGGCACCGTCGAAGCTCGCGATATCCGTGTCGGCTCCAAAGTCGGTGGCCGTATTGATAAGGTTTTGGTCCGGGAGGGTGATTCCGTTGAATTTGGCCAGACTCTCATCACCTTTGATGATAAAGAGCTTCAGGCATCGCTCCAGCAATCTCGTGCCGCCGCGGAAAAAGCAGAACGCGGCTTCCGGCCGGAAGAAATTGCGGAAGTGCGTGCGGCTGCGGCCCAAGCGAAGGCGGAGTACGACCAGCGCTTAAATGGTTACCGCCAGGAAGACATCGACGCCGCGAAAGCCGACCTTGATCGCGCCACCGCCGACGAGATTCGCACTCATCTCGATTTTCAACGCTACGATGCGCTCGCCCAAAAAGATCTGGTCTCCAAGCAGCAGCGCGACACTGCTGATGCCAACTGGAAAATGGCCTTGGCGCAGAAGCAGAACGCCCAGCACAAGCTCGACGAACTAATGCGCGGCTATCGCCCAGAGGAAATCGCGGCCGCGGAAGCGCGCTACCACCAGACGCAGGCCACACTTGAAAAATATGAGCGCGGCAATCGCCGCGAGGACGTGGACGCCGCCCGCGCCGCCCTTGCCTACGATGAGGCGCGCTTCCGCGAACGCCAGGTCCTCGCCCCCGCCGCTTCCACCGTGGAGGTTCTCGATGTCCGTCCCGGCGACCTCATCCCTCCGAACACACCCGTCGCTACCCTGCTCGAGCGAGATCAAATTTACGTCCGCATCTATATCCCGGAAACTGAAATTGGCCGCGTGCATCTCGGTCAAAAGGCGGAAATCCGCGTGGATTCCTTCCCCAACCAGGTGTTCAATGGCGTGGTCGAACAGATCAACCAGCAGGCGGAATTCCTTCCTCGCAACGTGCAGACGCGCGAGGAACGCGTGCACCAGGTTTTTGGCGTGAAGGTCCGCATCGACGACACATCGCATCGCGTCCTGGCCGGCATGGCGGCGGACATCAAACTCTCTCCAAGCAGCTAAACCGTGACTTCTCCTGACCAACCCGCGATTTCCGCCAGCCACCTGGTCCGCCGCTTCGGCAATTTCACTGCGGTCAACGACGTCAGTTTTCGCGTCGAGAAAGGCGAAATTTTCGGCTTCCTCGGGCCCAACGGCAGCGGAAAGACCACCGTCATTAAAATGCTGACCGGCCTCTTGCCGCTTTCTTCGGGAGATGCCACGGTCCAGGGCATCGACGTTCGCCTGGATCCTGAGAGTGTGCGCGAAAATATCGGCTACATGTCCCAGAACTTCAGCCTCTACGGTGACCTCACGGTCAGTGAGAATCTCATTTTCTATGGCCGCATTTACGGCCTCTCCTCCGAACGATTACGCCAGCGCATGGACACGATTGTCCAGCTAAACGGTCTCGGCCCCTATCTCAATCGACTCTCCGCCCAGCTATCCGGTGGATGGAAGCAGCGACTGGCCCTCGGTTGCGCCATGCTGCACGAGCCAACTCTGATTTTCCTGGACGAGCCCACCGCGGGCATCGATCCCGTGGCGCGCCGCCAGCTCTGGGATCTGCTCTTTGAGCTGTCGGCGCACGGCATCACGTTTTTTGTCACCACGCATTACATGGACGAGGCGGAGCGCTGCAGCCATGTGGCCTACATCTATTTCGGCAAAGTCATCGCCGATGGCACGCCTGAGGCTCTGCGTGAGCTGCCCGACGTAAAGCCTCAGGGAACCTACCGCGTGGAAATCACCGCTCCGCACGTCACTCGCGCTCTGCGCGCGGCGCGCACCATCCCGGGTATCCGAAGCGCCACGATTTACGGTCAGTCCATTCACGCTTTGATTGACGACCACCTGGACCTCGATCGGCTTCGCGCCCAGTTATTGAAAAACGATGTCGTGGTTGCTGAAATTCGCCCCCTCGCTCCCAGCTTGGAAGACGTCTTCGTCGAGCTCACCTCCATACACTTGGCCGCACAGGAGGCTCCCCGTGCTTAATCCCTTTCGCGGGTTTGGCGCTGTCTTCTACAAAGAAACGCTGCACGTCCGGCGCGATTTCGGCACTCTCTTCTTTTCCCTCATCATTCCCATTCTGCAGATGTTTCTGCTCGGCTATGGCATCGATACCAACATTCGCCAGATCAACACTGTCGTCTACAATGCGGACGGCCGCCGCGAAAGCCGCGAACTCCTCGACCGGTTCAGAAACTCGGATACCTTCCACATGGTGCGCTTTGTGAACAACGATCGCGACCTGAATGACGCGATCATTTCCGGCAGATGCCGTGTGGGCTTCAAAATTCCTGTCGACTATTCCGATAAACTTATCCACCAAATGCCCGCCCAAGTCCTCGTTCTCATCGATGGCTCCGATTCCTCCGTTGCTGGCCAGGCCATCAATGTTTCCACTGCGATTGGCCTCGATGAATCGTTGCGCCGCGTGTTGGTGAACGATACTTCCTTCGCCGTGGATATGCGCCCCAAGATTCTCTTCAACCCGGACTCCCGTTCCCCCAATTTCTTTTTGCCTGGGCTGACCGCTGTTCTCCTTCTCAACGTAACCACGTTCCTCACGGCGTTTTCCATTGTTCGTGAAAAAGAGCGCGGCACGCTCGAACAGCTCTTCGTCACGCCCGTCCGCCCCATGGGCCTTCTCCTCGGGAAACTCCTTCCCTACCTCGGCATCGGCTTCTTTGAACTCTCCATGATCCTGACGGCTATGCGCTTTCTGTTCCGCGTTCCCATTCACGGCAGCGTGTTTCTCCTCGCGTTCCTGTCCTTGCCGTACATCTTCGTTTCCTTGTCTCTCGGCATTCTCATCTCCAGCAAAGCCACCACCCAGGCGCAAGCCATGCAACTCGCCTTTCTGACCATTCTCCCCAGCATCTTTTTCTCCGGGTATATCTTCCCGCGCGAGACCATGCCGAAGTTTTTCTTCATCCTTAGCTACTTCGTCCCCGCCACTTATTTCATCAACATCACTCGCGGCATCATTCTTCGTGGCGCCGGCTGGACGCATCTTTGGTCCGACGCACTTGTTCTTTTCTTCATGGGCACGCTGCTCCTGATCATTGCCGCGCGCCGCTTCCACAACAAAGTCATCATGGCGTGATATCCTGATTTTCTGCCGTTCTTCAGGGGATCGTTTGTGTCTTGTCCAATTTGTCAGAAGCGCAAACCGGGGCGGTTTTGCCCGGCAAAAGCGGAAAAAATCTGCGCGGTGTGCTGCGGCACGGAGCGGGAGGTCTCCATCGACTGCCCCCCGGACTGCGGTTACTTGCTTTCGGCGCATCGCTACGAAGACCAGCATCCCCGCTCGCTGCCCGCGGACACTCCTCTTCTAGATGTCCACATTACGTCGGACGCGGTCCAGGCGCACGGCCGATTTCTATCCGCGATTGCTTTCACCATCGCCAAGTTCTGCGCCACGCAACCCGCCACCACCGATCCTGATGTCCTGGCGGCCCTCCGCGCGCTCGCTGAAACTTACAAAACGCTCGTCTCCGGAATCGTCTATGAGCAGCCGCCTGCGGTCCACATTCAGCACGAACTCTATGACGCGCTTTCTGCTTTTCTGACGGAATCCAAGCAGAACGCCACACAGACTTCGTTCGGCTCCTTGAAAGATTCGGAAATTTTCCAGTTGTTGGTCTTTCTTTTTCGGATGGGCCTGCTTCGCACCAACGGCCGCCCGCGTGCCCGCCGGTTCATCGAATTCCTGCGCGGCCAATTCCCCGGCGCGCAGGAGCTGAAACGCGAAGAGTCGCGTATCATCGTTCCCTAGTGCGAATCCGCTGGCCTAAGCTTGCTCCTCCGGACCATCGGCCGGAATGGCGCGGTGCATTTGGAAACCATCCGAAACTTGGAAATTCGCGCTTGCGTCTCATCAGTAGAATGACAGCGTCATCACGATGATGACGAGATCGGCGACGGCATCTCCATGAGAGTTCATTCGTTGCAGTGCATACCCAGTTTCATGTTCAGATTGCTCTTCATTTGCTTGATCGCCATTTCTCTTCGAGCGCAAAATCCTTCTTCTCCGCCGGCAGCCTCGGCCACGCCCCCGCAGACCCCGGTGGTTCGCTCCTACACTCGCCTGGTACAGGTCAACGTGGTGGTCACGGACAAAAAGGGAGTGCCGATTTCCGGCCTGAAGAAGGAAGATTTCACGGTCCTGGATGGCAAAGAACCGCAGCAGATCGCGGTGTTTCTGGCGGCTTCGCCTGCACTGTCAGGTCCCGTGAAGCGCTTGCCGTTCAATATGTTTACGAATCGCTATGACGCCTTGGGAGAAGATCCCGGTTCCATCAACATCATTTTGTTCGACGCCTTGAACACTGCACCCACCGATATCATGAACGCCCGGAACCAGATGATCAAATTTCTGAAATCGTTGAAACCCCAGGATCGCGTTGCGATCTATGCCCTGACCAACAACCTGTTGATCCTTCGCGACTTCACCGCAGACTCCGCCGCGTTGGTCAGCATGGTCCAGCAAGCCGAGACCGTATCCTCCTCAACCGACGGAATTTTCTCGTCGCTTGCTGCGACGGATTCGGTTTGGGCAGGCCTGAATTCCGTGTCAAACAACAGTGACGCACTCTTCCGCTTGCAGCAGGATGCAGATCGGGTGGAGACGACCTGCAAGGCGCTCGAGATCATCGCGGACCACGTATCCGGAATTTCCGGCAGGAAGAGCCTTATCTGGGTCTCGGGCGGATTTCCAAGGGATATTTTCGACCCAGGTGGGGGGGCGCAGATCGATCTCAACAAGGAAATGAAGCTCGCAATGGAAGCTGTAAGCCGTGCGGACATCGCCGTCTATCCCGTGGATGTGCATGGGGCGGAACTAACCCCCGGAATGTCATCGAGCTCGCGTTCAGCTCCAGCGCAAACGGCAAGTCTCAATTCGCCGTTCTTTGCGCGGCGCGCTCGGCTCGAGACTTTCAACTTTGTTGCAGACCAAACGGGTGGCCAGGCCTTTTACGGAAACAATGATCTTGCGGACGCGGCGCGGAAGGCAGTCGGCGATGGGCGCCAGGCTTACACTTTGGGCTTTTATCCAACTCACAATGAGTGGAATGGCCAATTCCGCGCCGTCAAAGTGCAGGTGAATATCCCTGGCGCGGAACTGCGCTACCGCAAAGGCTATATCGCGGCTGCGGCCAACACAACAAGCTCAACTTTCGCAGAAACTGAGATCCAAAAGGCGGCTGTGAGCCCCCTGGAAGCAACCGCCCTGAGGCTGGTTGTCAGCGTGCGTCACACGACGCCCTCCGACACACACCAATTGGAATTTCAAGTCGGCGCGGATGTCAGTCAGTTGCTCTTGGAGCATTCCGCTGGCTACTGGACAGGAGGCGTTGATCTTCTCTTCCTGCAGCGGGACGCAAAAGGAGCATTCTTGGCCGCGGAGCAGAAACACATCGGCCTCAACCTTCCGGATGATCAATATGAAACTCTGCTGAAGACCGGGGCAATTTTTGAGCGGCATCTGGATATTTTGCCAACAACCGAGGATGTTCGTGTGTTG
>Ga0187801_10000203_pt1 | contig 14515 bp, 10 predicted proteins | sample NC_wetland_sal_i_10_FD_132465 | JGI IMG/M metagenome (GOLD analysis project Ga0187801, IMG submission 132465) | Wetland sediment microbial communities from Neuse River Estuary, North Carolina, USA - Control_1 | ecosystem: Environmental > Aquatic > Freshwater > Wetlands > Sediment | place: USA...
GCGGAGCAGAAACACATCGGCCTCAACCTTCCGGATGATCAATATGAAACTCTGCTGAAGACCGGGGCAATTTTTGAGCGGCATCTGGATATTTTGCCAACAACCGAGGATGTTCGTGTGTTGGTGCGCGATTCAGCGTCCGGTATTGTGGGTACAGTCACAATTCCCCTGAAAAATTTTCGCCCAGTTCCTTCCGCTGCAGGTCCTGCTCACAGCAAGGACGCGAAACCGCCGAAGCCTTGAGTGCTACCGAATCGATCGCTCTTCACAGTCACACGAATCCCGCGCCTTCCCGGGCTGTTTTGCTGTGCGTCGCTTACAAAGTCTGCCAAACTGCCTTATAGTATTTTGTTCAATGGTGCTCATCCGTATGCGCAGGAGAAATCTTGCACGTTGTCCACACTCGGCCATCCCTTTCTTGCACAGATCTTTAAACATCACCATTCCTTACCGCCAGTCGGGAATGCGCACGATCTTTTGGGGAGAACCTGAAAAAGGAGTCGTATGAAGATTGCCAAGCTAGCCAGACAATTGCTGGTTGTTTTTGGTGTTGCAGCACTCCTGACCGCCGCGGTTCCGCAGGCTGCGCCGCAATCTCCTGGCCAGTCGAAAACGCCTTCCTTTCCGTGGATGGATCGGACTCTCTCTCCCGATCAGCGGGCGGATCTAGTCCTCAAAGAGATGACCCTCGACGAAAAGATCCAACTCGTTCACGGCACCGGATGGGGTGCCATGCGGCAGGGATCGATTATTCCGCCACGCACAAACTGGGGCGCCGGCTTCGTTCTGGGAATCGATCGCTTGGGAATTCCAGACATCAACCTGGCCGATTCCGCCGTCGGCGTCCGCATGGGCGCCATACAAAGCCGCTATTCCACTCTCTTGCCTTCGACTCTCGGCTTGGCGGCAACTTGGAATCAGGAAGCCGCCTTCTTGTACGGCTCGGTCATCGGCAGAGAATTGCGTGACCAGGGCTTCAATATGTCCATTGGCGGCGGCGTGGATCTGGCTCGTGAACCGCGCAACGGCCGCACCTTCGAATACGCCGGCGAGGATCCTCTCTTGGCCGGCACCCTTGTTGGCCAACTCATGAAGGGCGTGCAGTCTCAGCAAATCATGGGTGACATAAAGCATTTCGCCGTCAACGATCAGGAGACCGGCCGGAACATTCTGAATGCCATTCTCGATAAGCGTTCTCTTCGGGAAAGCGATCTGCTCGCCTTTCAAATCGCCATCGGCATTGCGCAGCCTGCTGGAGTCATGTGCTCCTACAACAAACTCAATGGCGATTATGCCTGCGAGAATGACTACCTTCTGAATCAGGTGCTCAAAAAGGATTTCGCGTTCAAGGGCTGGGTTGTATCGGACTGGGATGCCACCCACAGCACCGTCAAGGCGGCTCTCAACGGACTCGACCAGGAAATGCCCGAGGATAAATATCTCGGTGCTCCACTCAAAAAGGCCGTCGAGAGCGGCGAAGTTCCTCTTTCTCGCTTAGATGACATGGCTCACCGCATTCTGCGCAGCATGTTTGCCGTCGGCGTCATCGACAATCCGCCCATGCCTCGCCGCGTCGTCGATCCCTTTCGCGGCTTGGAAAATGCGCAACAAGTCGCCGAAGAGAGCATCGTGCTGCTGAAAAATGCTGATAACCTCTTGCCTTTATCAGCCGCTTCGGTGAAATCCATTGCCGTCATCGGCTCGCACGCGGACGTGGGCGTCATTTCCGGCGGCGGATCGGCGCAGGTGGACGCGCCGGGTGGCAACGCGGTCGATCCCAAACCGGGTGAGTCCCAATGGCAAAAGCCCATCTACTTTCCTTCAGCTCCTTTGAAGTACATTCGCAGAAAAATCCCCAATGCCAAAGTTGCCTATAACGACGGGACAGACACCGCTGCCGCTGCCGCTCTTGCGAAGTCTTCCGAAGTCGCCATCGTTTTCGTAAACCAGTACATGAGCGAAGGCCGGGACGTCGAAACGCTTTCTCTTCCGGACAATCAGGATGCACTCGTGCGCGCTGTCGCGGCGGCGAATTCGCGCACCATCGTCGTTCTCGAAACTGGCGGTCCAGTCACCATGCCTTGGATTCAGGAAGTGAAAGGCGTGCTCGCCGCTTGGTATCCCGGGATCGGTGGCGCCCAGGCCATTTCCAATATCCTTTTTGGCGTCGTCAATCCTTCCGGCAAACTTCCCATCACCTTTGCTAAAACGGACGCCGATCTGCCTCATCCCCAAGTTCCCGGCATGGATCTGGAGTTGCAAGCGCGCGCCACAAACCAACACCTCCAGCCATTTGATGTCCACTACACGGAGGGACTGAAGGTCGGCTACAAATGGTTCGAAGCGGAAAACAGGCAGCCCCTTTTCCCCTTTGGTTTCGGCCTCTCTTACACCGCGTATGCTTACTCGCACATTAAGATCGACGAACAGCAGCGCCAGGTCACCTTTTCCGTCAAGAATACCGGTCCGCTCGCTGGCGCCGAGGTGGCTCAGGTTTACGTCCAACTCCCCGCCAGTGCCGGCGAACCCTTCAAGCGCCTGGTCGCCTGGCAAAAAGTGCAGCTTGCTCCCGGCGAAACAAACACCATTACCGTGCAATTAAAGCCGCTTTATCTTTCCATCTTTGACGTGGAAAAAGACTCCTGGTCGCTCCTCCCCGGCGAATACAAAATCTTCATCGGCGCTTCCTCCGCCGAAACGCCGCTCACCGCCTCTTTCCACGTTGGCGAGTAAAGCACTCGCCAGCGAGTTCTACGGTGTGCGAGGTTCTGCCACCACATGCGCTTTTTCACGGAGCACAATTTTGCTCGTCGTTCAAACACAGCGACACAATCTCTCTGCGCCGTCGTGCGTTTATCCCGCGCGAAACGAACCGCAACTTCCCGGTTGGCTCGCGTATCTAACTTAAATGCGTGAAATTTCAATCGGAGCCACTTCCATGAATCCTTCTCTGAAAACAAAATTAACCCGGCGTGAAATGATTGGCGCTGCCTCCGCGGCCACCATCGGCGCCGCAATGCTGCCTTCTGCCGCCGAAGCGTCACCGCAAGAGCAAAATTATCAAGTCGGGAAAGATCCCGGCAAACACGAGCCGCTTCCCAATTTCAAATTTGACATTGAAGCGCAAACAGGTTGGGTGGGCGAAGGTGGTTCCGCTAAAGAAGCTACTGTGGAGGAGTTTCCTGCTTCGCAGAACATTGCCGGTGTCTCCATGCGCTTGAAACCCGGCGGCATCCGTGAATTGCATTGGCACGCCATCGCCGCGGAGTGGGCTCTCGTTCTTAAAGGCACGCTGCGCACCACCGTGATTTCTCCGAATGGCGAGGCTGCCACAGACATCTTCGAGCCCGGCGATATCTGGTATTTCCCCAAGGGCCACGGTCACGCCCTGCAAAACATTTCCAACGAAGATTCCCACTTTGTCCTGGGTTTTGACGATGGCCACTTCTCGGAGTTCGGCACTTTCAGCATCACGGACTGGATCGCGCATACCCCGCCGCATCTCGTCACGAAAAACTTGAATCTCGATCCCGCCACCGTCAGCAATCTTCCAAAAAAGGAACTCTATATCATTCCTGGCAAGATCCCTGCAAATCCCCTCGATCCCTATCTCTCCGGAAATCTCGAAACCCCTCAATCGGCGCACAAGTTTCGTCTCTACGACATGCCTGCCCTCAACTTCCCCGGCGGCTGGGAGCGCATTGTCACGGCGAACGAGTTCCCCATCAACCACACTCTCACCTCCGTATTGCAGTACCTCGAGCCGGGCGCGCTGCGTGAGCTCCACTGGCACCCCAACGCCGACGAATGGCAGTTCTTCATTAGCGGCCGCGCTCGCGTCACCATCTTTGGCGCCCACGGCAGGGCAAAAACGGAGGAATTTGGTCCTGGCCAGATCGGAGTCGTCCAGCAGGGCTTCGGCCACTATGTCGAGCAAATTGGCAGCGAACCCACGAAGTTTTTTGCGCTCTTCAACAGCCCCACCTTTGAAGAAATTTCCATCTCCAAGTGGCTCGCCGGGAATCCTGCATCGCTCATCTCCGACAATTTCCTGATTACCAAGGAAGAAGTCGCGCGCCTGCCGCGTAAAACACTCGGCATCATCAAATAAGCCGCTCGCTTGCTAACTCCAGCATCACTGGAAAACAGTCCACAAATAGCTGCCAGAAGGGTGCCTTTAGATTTTGTGAAACGAATCCTTACTCTTTAGGAGGCAGGGGCTTCAAGCCCCTGCGCGAAACATCGAGAACGAACGGGCTTTAGCCCCTGAAGGAAGGTCTTTTTGCGGGTGCCCCATCCCTCGTAGTTTGAGGGTGGGTCTTGGGGTTTCTTGCTCTTTTCCTTAGGAGGCAAGGGCTTCAGCCCCTGCGTAAAACCTCCAGAACGAATGGGCTTTAGCCTCTGAAGAATCGAACCTCCACTTCCCTGTATAATCCCGTCGAAGGAATCGAACCGTGGCCCGTAGATCGGAACATTCTTCTCCCAAGCCACCTCCTGCGATAGGTTCGGACCGGCTTCTTCACTACGCCATTTTGGACGCTTCCGTCGGTTATCGCTCCGGCCATGGCTTGTTATTTGTCGAGGGCAAGGAAATCGGCAAGGTTCCTTGCCTGGCCATCTGCCAATCAAGGAATTCGAACGATGTCGTCCTGTACTACTGCGAAGCGGACTGGAATTCCCTCGCGGTGTCCGTGCATGATTCCGTGACCGGCGCCAAGAGAAGAGCGGAACGAATCTATCCTGGTTCGTCTGCGCGATGGGTCGAAGTCAACGTTTCGGAAGAAGAAGTCGCGCTCTATCTTGACGATCTCTACAAAGACTTTCGCTGCAGCTTTTGCGGCAAACGAGGCGACCTGGCCGGCCAGATGTTCGGCGGAAATGACACAGCGCAGATCTGCGATGAGTGCGTCATGGAATTCTACGCCGGCCTTGGTAACCCTCCGCCTCAAAAGGAATAGCCGCGCCCGCACAGGTTGCGGAATAAGCCTTTCTCCCCAGGAGGCATGGGCTTCAAAGTCCTCCCGAATACCAGCGTTCTTCGTAGGCGCATGGCTTTAGCCATGCCGGGTGCCCCATCCTCGTTTTGTGAGGGTGGGTCTTGGGTCTTCTTCTCTTTAACCGTCGACTGACACGCCGAACGCAATATCATTCTTCGTCGCGTCGGCATCCTGCCAGCTCCTGGGTTGCCTTCCTCTTAAAGACGCAAAAACTTCAGCCCCAGCGTAAAACCTCGATAACCAACAGGCTTCAGCCCCTGAAGAGAGGTTTTCTTGCATTTTGTCTGCAGCCTGCGAGGCTGCGCAATCTTTATCCTGTGGCGCAAGACCTCGTCCGCTGCATTTCCTCGCTCAATGCGCCGGCATCCCACCCCAAACTCATCTGCGCAGGGGCCATGCTCGCGCGCATCCCTTCCCACGGACGGCTCGCAAAGCCGAATTTCTGCCGAATCCGCAAAACCCGCTCCGAGGCTTTCTTCCGGTATTCCTCCGGCGCGTACCCGTTCTTCGCGTACCACTGCTCGTATTGCTTTGCCAGGCGTGGGAATTTCTCGCGAATGAACGGCAAGAACTGCCTCGCCGACGCCGGCATCAGAAACAAAACTCCCGAGAAAAACCACTGCGCGCCCGCTCCTCTCGTCGCCTCGGCCACCGCTTCCAGTTCTCCTTCCTCGTCCGTAATTCCCGGCAAAAGCGGCGAAGCGGAAACTCCCACGTTCAACCCGGCATCGCGCAATTCCCGAATCGCCTTGATCCGTAAGTCCGGTCGCGGCGCGCGCGGCTCCAGCAATCGCGCCAGGCGTGGCTTCAATGTCGTCACGGTGATATTGATGCACAGCGCCGATTTGGCCGCAATCTGCTGCAGAACGTCGATATCCCGCACAATCTGGTCGGATTTCGTAATGATCGAAACGCTCAAGCCCTCGCGTTTTACCAGTTCCTCCAAGCACGCCCGCGTCACTCCGTACTCCCGTTCCGCCGGTTGGTAAGGGTCCGTCGCCGTACCAATCGCGATGTGCTCTGCCTGCGTGTAGCCGGAAGCCTTCGATTCATAGGAGTATTTCTGTGAGATGTCGCGCGCCAGCAGCGGAGCAGCATCCTGCTTTACAAAAATCTTGCGCTCGAATTCTCCGCCGTCAATTTCCATGTATTCGTGCGTGTACCGCGCGTAGCAATACTTGCAGCCGAACTCGCACCCTCGATACGGATTGATCGTCCAGTCGAACGGAACACGCTGTGAATCGCAGCGGTTCAAGATCGATTTCACTGGCAACAGAAAACACTCCGGCTTCTCCGCGGACTTCCTCTTCGTCTCCGCTGTCGGAGAATTTGCGGCGAGGCGGGCTATGCCCACCAGTGGCGCACGGGGAGTCTGGAATTGTGGCGGGGGGCAATCCGCCGTGGGGCCTTCCGGACTTCCCTTGCAGCAGCCGGCTGCTCCCTGGGCAAGGGGACCGGCCTCTGGTTTTGGGTCAGGCGCATCAGGGCAAAAAGGTAGGAACCGAACTACGGGGCGTCGAACGGGGCGGCGCCGGCTCGTGAAAGACGGCGTCGTAAGGGGAAGAACTGGGGACATAGCTCACCTCGAGCCCGCCCAGTATTTCGCTTTTCTTTCGCCATGTCAAGCACTTTCTCTTTTTCTTCGCCATACACCTCCGCCGCCCCTTCTCCACTTCTCCTTGCGCCCCGTGTCCGCACTCTGTTCTAATTTCCACGGCGTGAAGTCTAGCCGAAGTCGGTCTCCAGGCAGCGTTTCAGCGGCTCCTTCGCGTCTCACCTTCGGGAGAACTATAAGGCATATCGTGCGCGTCCAAATCGTCGCCATCGGCTTCCTTGCTTCCCTTGCTGTCGCATCCGTCCTAGCCGCTCAAACTCAAGCCGCAGCGCAAAAGCCAGCTCCCAAAACGCCCGCAAAGCCTGCGCCGGAAAACATTCCTTCGCCCGTCTCGAAGCACTATCCGATTCTGATCATCGCGCATGGCAATGAGCCGTCCTGGAGTTTGCGACTGGGGATGAAAGGCCCGGAGCGGCTGGACCGCGCGAACTATCCGCCGATCGTGCTGGAGCCGGCGGAAATCACCAGCGACGAATCGGGAACTTCCTGGACCTACAACGCGAAGGACACAGCAACGGGAGCGAATGTCGCGGTGAAACTGGCGCGCGAGGCGTGTTCCGATGGCATGTCAGACACGAAGTACACGTTCAGCGTTGAGGTCGACCACGCGCAGATTGGCGTGCTGAAGGGTTGCGGACAGAGTTCGCCGGATAAATTTCCGGAGTTCCGCAAGAAGAATCAGTTAGACATGCCGGACGAAGCCGCGGACGCGAAGGATAAGGACAAAGATAAAGACAAGGATAAAAAAACCGTTCTCGATCCCATCACCAATTTCCGTTCGCCCGTCGCCATTGCGTATCTCGATTCGGCGGGCCGCGTGATTGTCAGCCGCGGCGGAATCATCAAAACGGTCGCGGCGGCCGGCTCGGAGCTCGCGCTCTCTCACGATGGAAAATCGCTCCTGTACACGCGCTCGAATTCCAGGACAGGCCCGGAGCGCTCGATTGTGCTGTACGAAGTTGATAACGGACGTTCGCGCGAAATTGTGGGCGACAACGTGCACCAGGCGTTCTGGTCTCCGGACGATTCACGCATCGCGTACCTGAAGTTCGATGGGAAGATCTGGCAGGTTTGGACGGCTCCGGCGAATGCCCCGGAAAAAGCGGCGGCGTTGTCTTCGCAGAGCGTCGACGCCTTGCACGGCTGGGTGAACGCGACTACCGTCCTCGCCACGGACATGCAGAATGCCTATTGGCTCAGCGAGGATAAGCCCGCCGAGATGGTGCCGCTGAAAGAAATTTACGGGGAAACGTTTCAGATCATGAGCAGCGACACGATTCGCGTGTGTCCCATCAATCCGGATCTGCTGCTGGTTTCGGCGTATTACTTGAAAACGCCCGCGGCCGCTCCGGCCGATGCGATGGGCTTGAATCAAACATTTTTCCTCTATGAAGTACGCTCGAAGCGCCGCACCATCCTCGGCCCCTCCGACGCCTTCGCCCGCAACGCGGAATGGTCGCGCGACGCCTTGCAGATCTTCTTCACGCGCGGCGTGCCGGGGAAAACTCCTTTGGTGACGGACCGCATCTTCTGGGACGGCACCGGCGACAAGCGCTACGCCAGCGGCAATTCCCTCGTCGTCGGCAGATAGCCTCTCGGCTCTTGTAGCGGCCACCTTCAGGTGGCCATCTTGGGGTCGATTCTCTCTTGGGCTTGTAGCGGCACCCTTCTGCCTGCCCGCCGCAGGGGGGAGGCGGGCGCCTTTTCCTGCTTCTTCTTTGTAGTGGCCAGCCTTCAGGCTGGTCCTTTCCTTTCTCCCGCCCCTGTAGCTCAGGGCTTCCAGCCCTGAGGCTTTTCTCTTCCATGAAAGTTCCTTGCGCACTGTTGGAAAGAGGTTGCCAGAGGTTGACGCAAGATTGGGCGGAGGGAGCTGGGCGGTTCCATTGTTGGCGCGGGATGTGCCGTTGCGTGATGGAGTTAGCTCTGTTCCCCAACCTCGAAATTCTCCTCCCCGCATGGAAGCAAATCTGCTCGAACACGGCTGCGGGCTACTTGGTCGGACGCTTCAATCCCGGCGGCCAATGCCGCCACTAGGAAGTCTTTGCATTGAATAGGCCCAGTACGGGTAGCCCGCCCCAGCCTCCTCATTTCTAAATACGTCGATGGAATACTTTTTGTCGTCGCTTTCGGATGGTTGTGAAAAAGTGGGGGAGTTTAGAAGTTTAAGAGTTCAAAAGTTAAAAAGTTCAGGGCACCCCAAGAGCCCACCCTCATGAGTCGAGGATGGGGCACCCAGATTCGTTTTGAAGGTTAAGCCTGGGCCACAGATTCGGCCACGTTCTTCAGACGTAAGTTTAATAAGTGAGAAACACGGCCCTCCTCCGACTGTGATAGGATTCGCTCGCTTATCGGACGAAGGGAGGTGACCATGCAATACAGCCAAGATCTGAGCAACAATCACCCCCCAAGTGAAGCCCAAAAGAACGAGTTCATCACGCGAATGAAGGCCGCCTGGTCAAAACTTCCTCTAGGCAAGAAGGCTGCCCTGGAGCCTTTGGTTGACGAAGCCCACCAGCAATTCGGCAAGTTTGTTCAGAGTGGCGCACCGCCGGAGCACCGCCTTCACAGTATCCTGCAGCTGAAGAGCTACCTGACCGATGACCAGGACAAGCATCTAGAGGGTCTCGATGCGTCGACGGCCGCGGGGATTGCGCTCGGCCTCGGTCCGGAGGGTCAAATCTATGGAGCCGGAAAATACCAGGAGCTTGATCCAGGTTGGGGACTGGTAGTAGGAGCAGTGTGGCTTGAAAATCTCTTGCACAAACATCCTTTTCCCCCGGGAACTCCGACCCCAAAAGCTATGCCTGACGAGGGAAGAGTGAGAATCGCCCTGGCAGGCGATTTTGGTACTGGCAACTTTGGGGCCGACGACTCTCCGAGCACGAAGATTTCGAAGATTATGTCGAGTCTCGAGCCTCACTTCACCATCCACTTAGGGGACGTCTACTACGCCGGCACCAGTGGGGAAGAGGCGAGCAAACTGATGAACTACTGGCCGCGTGGCTCGATCGGCTCATTCACTCTGAATTCGAATCATGAAATGTACTCGGGTGGCGGCCCTTATTTTAATGAGGCGGTAGGCGGGCCGGTCTTCAACAAGCTTCAGTCCCCGTTCAGTTTTTTTGCCCTGGAGAATTCCAATTGGATTGTGGTGGGTCTGGACTCCGCCTATAACGCTGGCGAGCTAGATTTATTTATGAACGGCTCCTTGGGCAACAATGCACAGCTTCCGTTTTTGCGGGACCAGGCACAAAAAAAGAAAAAAATGATCGTGCTGACTCACCACAACGGATTCGATCTGGGCGGCTATCAACCAAGCGCGCCGCTTAAACTCTTTACCGAAGTGATGGGAGCTTTCAAGGATGTGGCCCCACCCGCCTACTGGTATTGGGGCCACAAACACGCAGGTGCTGTTTACAAGCCTTTGAAGGACGTAAACGATATGCGCTGTCGATGCGTCGGCCACGGCGCGCTTCCTTGGGGCCTGTCTTCTGAATTGCAGACGAGCACGCAAGTGGAGTGGTTCGAGCAGAAGAACGCGGGGGATCCGGACGATAAACTCAGAGTTTTTAATGGATTTGTTCTCTTGGAACTCGATGGGGACAACCTGATCGAGACCTTCTACGACGAAAAGGGCCGCATCGCTTGGACGCCTGGGAGAGGCGACACGCGCGGGTGATCGAAGCCCTGAGCACGATGCGCGGCCTACATCAAGCGCAGCGCCGCTCTTGCTTTTGTGGCGGCCACCTTCAGGTGGCCATCTTGGGGTCGATTCTCTCCTGGGCTTGTAGCCGCCGCCTTCAGGTGGCCATCTCGGGGTCGATTCTCTCCTGGGCTTGTAGCGGCCGCCTTCAGGTGGCCATCTTGGGGTCGATTCCCTCTTGGGCTTGTAGCGGCCGCCTTCAGGTGGCCATCTCGGGATCGATTCTCTCCTGGGCTTGTAGCGGCCGCCTTCTGCCTGCCCGCCGCAGGGGGGAGGCGGGCGCCTTTTCTTGCTTCTTCTTTGTACTGGCCAGCCTTCAGGCTGGTCTTGCCTTTCTCCCGCCCCTGTAGCTCAGGGCTTCCAGCCCTGAGGCTTTTCTCTTCAGGGGGTCGGAGCTTTGGCTCCGACATCAACGCTTCAGAAAACCGGGCCTCCGCGCACTTTGCGGCCGCCGTTTTCTGGAGGAAGCCTCTGAGGAATCGGCTTTCAAACGCGCGGTCCTATACGGTTCGTAAGTTAATTTATGCTCAAACTCTGTACCAATCAAGTGGTAGCAGAGTAACAAATGCTTAGAACGTTCACACGGCCGGGTGCCCCATCCTCGGTTTGTGAGGGTGGGTCTTGGGGCTCGCCGCGTGCCGCATCCTTCGCTTTCGAAGGGTGCGGATCTAGAGTCAACCTCCTCCAACACCCGACATCCGGCCTCCACCATCCATCTCCGCCCGCATTTTATTATTGACACATAATGAATTATACTGTATAGTATTTATAGTGGAGGTGGAAAGGGTGTATCTGCTCGCATGCCTCCGCCTTCCGGGTCGCTGACTTCTCCTCGCCTCCCACCTTGTCTTTTCCCCCTTGCCCTGAGCCTCGAAGGGCTTGCCCAGAGTTTCAATAGGTCATCTCTCTGCGCCCCGCCTGCCTTCCGTCGCTTTCTCCTGCCGGGGCTTGCAACCGGCTCGAAGACGAACGCCTTTAACTCCGAACTCCCGACTACCAACTCCAGCCTCCCCTCCCCGCAGCACAACTCTCTCCGCACCGGCCAATCTCCGCGCTTCCCGGTCGCTGGTCACTGGTCGCTGCTCTCTTCGTACCGTTTCCCGTACCGAACCGTCTTCGCTCTATCCCTTTTCGCTTCAACCCGTTCCAAGCCGTACCGAAAAACCACCGGGAGGGGGTATACCCCTGCCCTGAGCAACGAAGGGCCGCACCCACCAAAGGAGTCACACAATGAAATCGCATCAATCCACTGCTTCTAAATCCCCCAAACACTCCGCCGCCGAGCCTTCCCCTCACCGCTGCAAGCACACCTCCCGCACCGGAAGACCCTGCCGCTACTTCGCCTCCCCCGATTCCCGTTTCTGCAAGCACCACTCCCGCGACGAGCGCCCCGACACCAACGACGACCTCGCCGCTGAACTCGCCGAGGCCGCCGGTGACTTCTCCTCGCCCGGCAACGTCCAGCGGGTCATGGCCAAAATCTTTCACGCCCTCGTCCAGCGGCGCATCTCCACCCGCGAAGCCGGAGTCCTCTGTTACATCGCTCAAACCATCCTCCACACCCACCGCGCCGTCCTTCAAAATGAGCGATACAAAGCCCAAACCGAGGTAAAGACCGCCGAGCAGAGAAAGGAAGAATTGGGCGCCATTTTGTGGGCGCAGATCCGCAATCTTCCCGGCGGAGGTCAGCCTCGCCGTCCGATACCCAGAATCGATCCAGACCCCAAACCCCCGCAGCCTTCCACAAACCAATCCAGAAATGACTCTCCAACTGCCACGGCTTCCGTTCCGCCCGTCGCCACCGCTGCCACCCACTCTCCGGCGGGCATGGTTTCAGCTTGCCCTGAGCCGCGAAGGGCCGCGCCGAACAACTCCTCAAGATCCGGGGCTTTAACCCCTGAAGCAACCACCGAGCAACCCAAAAAGTCTCCAGCAACCTCCGTCACGGCAGAAATCCCAACTAAGGTGCTCAACTCCCCCATCTCCTCCACTTCCTCTACCTCCTCTACCTCCTCCAAACCGCCCGACCTCAACCATTTCTACCACCGCGACCTCACTCTTCCTGTCACCATGCAGCATCCCAGCACCCACTGCCCCGCTCCTCCCGAACCAGGGGCGATCGCCCCCCGTAGCTTCTATCTCAAGCACAAGCACGGTTTCCGCCAATGACTCCACGGATCTGCAAATGGCCACCTGAAGGTGTCCGCTACAGGGAATCTCTGTGCCGGTCGTGTAGCGGCCACCTTCAGGTGGCCAAGGCAATTCCCTTTGGCGGCATCCATGAAACAGAGGGGCTAAACCAAAATGCGCCGGAACGGCATAGACCGAATGATCACGAGCGATGCGGCCGGGATTTCACCCGGGTCACTTTTCGGTGAGAGTGGATTGGCGGGCGACGCAGAGCCAGGCGCCCTTCACCTGGATCCAAGTGTGGGTGAAACGGCCGCGTTCAGAAAAATGCTTACCGCCGGCAGTTCCCTTTTTGCGGTAGACGCCCGTGACTACGACGGTGCTTCCATAGGCGTGGGCAACCAGGGATTCGTTCTTGATCTCGGACGGATGGTCCGCATTGCTCTTCACATAGTCCAGATATTCCGATTGCGTTCGGAGGCCGCCAGCGCTGTCGACGCTGAAGAAAGTTTCCGGGATAAGTTGGGTGATGGCAGAGGTGTCTCGATCGACCTCGGTCTGGTTCCACAGCGTCTCCAAAGCCATGACGCGGGAGGCGTCGACGCCGGATTGTGCGTCGTCCTGAGGCGCCGGGGCCGCAGCGGCGCGGAAGGGCGCGGCACCGGGCGAAGCGTCAGAAACCACCACGAGCAAGACAGCAAGGGAAACGACGAGTAACCAGCGCAGTCCCATTTCTTTCCTCCGCGGACAGCACAGTCTTGGCATGGGTCAGCGATTCATGGTGCGAGGATAGCAGTTTTTCCTGAAATCGGAAGCTGAAGAGAACGGCCTCACCCCTCAAAGGGGTGAGCTACAATGCGTCTAAATGAGAGAAACGAGGTGACCGAAATGAAGACGCTGGCGAGGCAGTGTGGGATTGCGGCAGTGGCGCTGGGGAGTTTGCTGGCCGGAGCGGCGATGGCACAAGAACCGGCGGCGGCGCCGGCGCAGGGAAAAAGTGAAATGCGGATGGCGATTCAGTGGAAACGATTCGACTACACGTGCGAGGGCGGGGCGAAGTTGACGGTGTACCTGCACGAGCAGACGGCCAAGGTGCAGTACCAACAGCACCTGTATGTGATGAACCAGACGCGGTCAGCGGACGGAAACCGGTACTCGGACGGGAAAGTGGTGTGGTGGGGCAAGGGGAACGGAGGATTCCTGCAGGAGGATACGCCGAACTGGGACGGAAAGATGATCGTGAAGGATTGTCAACTGGAAAAGCCGCTGAATGCGAACCCGGGAACGGTGACGGGCACGGTGAGTTACCTGCAGCGGATGGCGTTGCCGGCGAATGCGGTGATACTGGTGCAGTTGGCGGATGTAACATCGGCGGACGCGCCGGCGAAAGTGATTGCGGAGCAGAAGATCACGCTGGGCGAGCGGCAGGTGCCTGTGCCATATGAATTGAAGTATGACCCGGCGAAGCTGGACGGAAAACATTTGTATAAGCTGAGCGGGAAGATCCTGGTCGATGGCCAGCGGCTTTTTACCAGGAGCGTTGACTTTAAGAGCGTCGATTCACTTCACGGCTATCCCACGGAGGTGAATATGATTTTGAAGCAGGTGGCGGCGGGAGAAGCTGAGAAACCGTGAGCGGAGAGGACCCGGCCTTTGGGACAGTTAGCGTTTTGGGCTCCTGAGGCTGGGGTTGGAAGTCCTTGCGGGTTGCGGCGCTTATACTTTAGGAATGGCGACCCCTCCTACGGCGGCAGCACGGCAGGTTGGCCTTCTGGTGTTGGAAAACGATCCGGGAAATGCGGGGGCATTGAAGCAAATCCTGGATAGCGAAGGCTGGCGTGTGCGCATCGTGGCGGACGTGCCGATGCTACATGCCGAGCTGAAGACCACGGAATACGCGCTGCTGATCGCGAATGTGGCGCTGGTGGGGTTGGGGACGCCAACGTTTCACGTGCTACGGGAGCTGGCGTCGGTGGCGCCGGAAGAGGGCGGGCGGATTCGAGTGCTGTTCGTGGTGCCGGAACTGACGGGAAGCCAATATGTTCCGTCGCTGGAACAGGCAAGGGTGCC
>Ga0187801_10000205_pt1 | contig 14485 bp, 16 predicted proteins | sample NC_wetland_sal_i_10_FD_132465 | JGI IMG/M metagenome (GOLD analysis project Ga0187801, IMG submission 132465) | Wetland sediment microbial communities from Neuse River Estuary, North Carolina, USA - Control_1 | ecosystem: Environmental > Aquatic > Freshwater > Wetlands > Sediment | place: USA...
CGGCCGTTCCGCGGTAGTGCGCCTGCCAGTTCGCCGGGTTGCTATATTGGTCGGGGTAAAAGTACGCGCCCGCGTCCGCCGCCACAATTTCGTGCACGCGCCGGATCGCTCCATCGGTTCCTTTGTCGCCCGGCGTCATCACCAACTCCGCGCCGTACGCTCTCAGGATCCGCTTCCGTTCGTGCGACGCGCTCTCCGGCAGGCACAGCTTCACCGCGTAGCCCAGTGCCGCTCCGATCATCGCGTACGCGATCCCGGTGTTTCCGCTTGTGGCATCGATGATGGTTTTGCCCGGTTCCAGCAGCCCGCTCGCGAGGCCCGCCTGAATCATGCTCAGCGCCGGGCGATCTTTCACCGAGCCGCCGGGATTAAACCACTCGGCTTTCGCGTAAAACTCTATGTTCGGAAATTCACTTGCAATGTTGGCGAGATGAAGTAGCGGGGTATTACCGATGTGCTCCAGCAGCGAGTGGCCCGCAAGCGCGGCTCGTCGCCCGTCCACCGGACGCGACGAAGGAGCCACCGTTTCTATGCGCTTGCTCGACGCCACCTTTTACCTCTCCTGCAATTTCCCAAGTCCGCCCTGACCCACCCGACGTCCTGACTCTTGGCCCAATCCCAGCCTCAACGAAACAACAACCAAGTACCCAGTTAGATGCACCGGTACATCGGCTCGCTATTCCGCTACAAACCCAGTTGGCCAACGCTGTCTCGTGCACGGCTTTCCTCAATTTCCCCTCAAAGTAAAATTGTGACACAACTTCCCTTTCTTTTGCTCCTCTTTGTAGGGGCACGAGCCATCGTGCCCTCTTGCCGCGGACATTTCCTCTCCGCGCCGTTGTAGCTCACCCCTTTGAGGGGTGAGGCCTTTCACGCCCCAATCCACCATCTCTCCACAACCAACATTCCTCTTGTTCCTCCGCATCCTGCTCGCCTCAATGAAAATCCTCAGGCCTCGAAGGCCTGAGCTACAGGATTGCCACACTTGTGTTGTAGCTCACCCCTTTGAGGGGTGAGGCCTTTCACGCCCCAATTCACCATCTCCTCACAACCAACATTCCTCTTGTTCTTCCGCATCCTGCTCGCCTCAAGGAAAACCCTCAGGCCTCGAAGGCCTGAGCTACAGGTTGTCGTGTATATGCTATGGTTATATACTTGTGTAGTTATGTCCAGGATTCGGCGTATTGCTGAATGCAATCGCTTCTTCTTCATCACCACCAACCTCTCAAACAATGTTCCGTTTCTCCGGCCAGCCGAAATGGATTTATTACTTGGAATTCTCGGCGCTGTTCGCCGTTCCATCGGTTTCCTTTTGCTCGGCTACGTCGTGATGCCGGACCATTGTCATTTGCTCTTCGTGACCCGCACGGACTCGCTGTCCCACATCATGCATCAGTGGAAATTCAAAGGGGGTTACGCCGTCCAGCACTATCGCCACCATTCCGGCCCTTTCTGGCAACCTCGCTATTTCGATTCCATTTGCAGACGCACCCGAGATGTCTCCAAAAAACTCCTGTACATTCATCAGAACCCCGTCACCCGCAACCTTGCGATCCATCCGGAGGACTGGAAATGGTCCAGCGCCGCCTCCTATCAAAACAAAGGCCAATCGCCCCTCGAACCGGATTGCCTGGATCTGTCCGCAGACCCCGACGAACTTCTCTGGTAGCCGCCTCCGCATGTGCCCTTGTGTCTGTCTTTGTAGCTCACCCCTTTGAGGGGTGAGGCCTTTCCACCGTCCAACGCACCATCTCCACGACAACCAACATTCCTCTCATCGCTCCACATCCTGCCCGCCGCAATGAAAATCCTCAGGCCTCAAAGGCCTGAGCTACAGGATTGTCACACTTGTGTTGTAGCTCACCCCTTTGACGGGTGAGGCCTTTCTCTTCCCAGCCGTTGTAGCTCACCCCTTTGAGGGGTGAGGCTTTTCCGCTGGGCGAGCAAAATGTCGGCGCGCCGACCAAACTTAGATACGTTGCTAATGCGTACATATTGTGCGCAGCGATCCCGCAAACGGCGGGAAAAGAGCGCCGAATGGAACGAGAGTGTGACGAGCAACCTGGGGGTACCCCTCCCCCTGTTTTTTCGGTACGGCGCGGAAGTGACAGAAGAGAAACAGGATAGAGCAAGGACGGATCGGTACGGAAACGGTACACGTTGAAACAGAGAGCGGTAGAGGGAAAGAGACGCGGCACGAGAACGTGATTCGTGGCGCGTGAGTGGTGACTCGCGGAACTGCGGAAGGCGAGAAGAGAGCGGCGAAATGGAACGATTGGTCATACCGCAAGTGCCCCCCACCCCCCCACCATTCTCGTAAGTGTTGGAAATAAGGGAGTTACGGGAGAATGGGCTGGATGTGTGGGAAAGAAAGGAGTTAGGTGGATTTTGGGAGCGGATGAGGGGGTGGGGCGATCCGAAATGGCACAAGAACAGCGTCCCCCAAGCATAACGAATGGAACATAGCACGTTATTTACCAAATGTCAATTATTATTCACAGAGTACTAGTTTCGAAACTGGTACGAGAGGGGGGAGAAGGCGAATCCCAAGGAGGATATCTGTAATCAGATATCAGGAAGCGGGGGTACTGGGGTGGATCGCGTGTTGCGTGGGGTTGACTCTAAGCCCGCCCGCCAGAGGCCCAAAAGGCGCGCACCCGAATGTCGTTCCATCCGTCAGCCTGTCGGCCGCGGGCCACTTCCGAAGGTAAACGCAAATAATAGGTTCCTATTGACATAAGTGAGATGATTTACACTACACGGAGTGTACAACCTCGGCCCGAAAGGGGCAGTGGTATCACAACTTGAATCTCTCGAGGAGGCCACGTGGCATTCAATTACAAGCACTACGTCCCTATACTCAAAGGAAAACGCGCTGAGTTTCCGGCCCTTGGGTCGCTGCACTCAAAGAATGGAATTACACCTTTGCTGGAAGTGGTTCCATCAGCAGACGCAAACACTGTGCCGCGGCGCATGGCTAATCAGTGGCCGAGCGATGTGGCGTATTTCATTGATCTACTTTTTCTGGACGATCCCGATGATGATGTAGTTCCTGCGACTGGCCAGCATCCGGTTCGGGTGTGCTTTGCCGAGGTGGAGGAGCAGGATCAAGTTGCCGTTCCTGTTACGGGATTGTCCCGTTCGCCAGGGTATCAAAGTGCCGTTCAGCAGGTGGTTTCCCAGCAAGGAAACGGTTTAGTTCTCAGGCTCACGCCGGATGATTTCGAGGACGCTGATGAGTTGGAAGCGGGACTCGAGGGAGTTCCCGGCCTCTTTGAGTTGGAGATTGGCGAAATAGACCTGCTGTTGGACATCGGTTCCGTGAGCAATAGCTCCGCTGGGACGGTCGCACAAATACATCGTGCCAATATTGATCTGATCCCAGGCCTGAACGAGTGGCGAACGCTAACAGTCGGGGCGAGTGCTTTCCCCCTCAGCTTGGCCCCACTAGTTCGAGATCAGTGGAATCCATCGTCAAGACAGGACTGGCGGGGTTGGAGACAGCTTATCATCGGGGCAAAACCACCCACGCGCTTACCGGCATATAGCGACTATGCGATAGCGCACCCTGCGCTTCCGCCGGAGGGACGGGCAACGATCTTGGCCCAGTTACGCTATGCAGCGGCGGATTCCTGGATCATCTGGAAGGGGAGGAACGTCTTCACGGAAGGATTCGATCAGTTTTACGCGATCTGCCAAGACCTTACCGGTCGGCCCGAATATCGTGGCGCAGCGTTCAGCTGGGGCGATGCCGAGATAGCGCAGAAAGCAGCCAACGTCGGTTCTCCCGGGAACGCTGAGACTTGGCGAAAGATTGGGACGAATCACCACATCGAAACGGTGTTGGAGCAGATCGCCAATCTCCCCTAGCTCGAATACGGCTGCGAACTATCTGAAAGAGTTCTTGCGGCGGAACGGCTGCCAGCAGCATTGCCCAAAGGTCACGTCTTGAGGACTTCGAGGGAGGCTTTACGCCGATTTGCTGCAAAGCCTCGCGCGCCTCATTTTTCCAAAGAAGTTGAACAACTCGGGCCGGGGCGATTCTATGATTGGGCGCGGCTTCTCTCCAGCACCCGAATTTCACTCCATCTTCGGTAGCTACGGCTTCCCAAATCCCCCACCACTGCGGCAATGTTTCCATGCACTCTTTGACATGACGGAGGCCGACCACAATTGTCATAGTGTCAAAGCAAAGTTCGTAAGCGGCTAATTGATTTGGGAGCCTAGCCAGTGTGTCGCGGTCACTCTTAATTTCATAGCCACTGAACGATCCGTTCACAACGGCCACGTCCACGCGGGCGTCGCCTTGGCAAAGTGAGAGTTCTTCAATGATTGCTGTATCTGGTTCGGTTGCGTGAAGAAGATGGAGTCTCTCGCGGAGTGCAGAACGTATCTGGAAGTCGCGCAGGCCCCCATCCCTTGAGTTGCGCTTCAGGTCATTTTGATCTTGCGTTACACACGTCATCGGCGAGGCAGTCACCAGGTCGTCGCTACCATTCTGATCGCTCTTTACCGCCAAGAAGGCACTCGATCCGTGGGGCCGAATTCCACCGTCTCCTGTTATTCCCAAAAAACGCCTTGGTTCCAGTATATCAGTAGGATGGATTAGCAAGGTTTATGTGTCAACGAGCATTCTGGCACGTGGGCCGCCATGTGCTTATCCCTGCATGGGGCTTCCATGGGCCTCCTGGCGAATGGCGCCGAGTGTCCGGCCCTCTCAACCCGAGGGTGGGGCACCCCGGCTACTCTTCGTCCCTCGGTTTTGATTTCCAAAATCTCGTAACCACCTTTTCGAACATTCCCGAAATCAGTTTGCCAGTCACGGTGTCTGACATTTTTCCACACAGGGCCAACATGAAGACTATGAAGATCAGAGCGAACAAAATAGCCACTGACGTAACAGATATGTAGACGGCTTGGGTCTGCGTCATGGCAGTGTAGATGGAAATTAGTGCGAGTGCCGCTAAGGCTGGGATTGTAATGTACAGGGCCATGCGAGGTGAGACTGGCGCACTTGCCTTTAGATGGGCGTCAAACAGCTTGTCTATAATTTCTATCCGTAGCCTTACCAGTTCAGGATTTCTGCTATTCTCGGCATCGTTTAGAAGTTGCATCCCATATTCCGCCAGATTGTCCTTGGGAGTCCGCTTTTTGGATTGTGGGTCTGCGGGATTCTTCTTTTGAGGCCGTTTCTTGGGCGGCTGCAGAGGGTTGTCCTCGGAAATCTCTTTTTTCTTAGGCAGCTGCATTTGCAGCTCGTCCTTTAACAATCTCAAACACCAATTCGACTCTCAGCTCGTCCGCGTCGTGCTGCCTGTCGCAGAGGCGGCATTCCGCATCGTCGGGGATTTCATCTCTGGAGTAGTAGGAGCCAAGAACAGACTTCGTTACGGTACAGACAAGATCGTAGCGGGGCTTTACGAGGCCGGCTTCTAGGAATAGTCCAAGCAGCGCAAGCGCGTCTGCCTCGGAAATGCCAAGTTTAGCTGCGGCCACTCGCGGGATCACTTCTGTTACGTTGTGTTCCACGAGCCAGGTCAGATAAGAATCTAGCTGCTCGATGAGAGGCGCAAGGGTGGAATTGCGCTCACTGAAGCTCTCTAATTTTTTGGACAGCATATTCAACCTCCGCATCCCAGCAATCAGCATCCACTCTGAGGGAAGACGCGAGCGTATCTACATGGGAGAACACTTGGCGAGTCAATGCTCCATCGGAACGGTCTGGCCGCCAGTAAAAAGATTGGTCTTCGTATGACCATGCATTCCCGCTCTTTGCGTACATGGCTTTGTACTCGTCATCATCACGGATGTCTGCTTCCCCCTTTCGCACGGTACCGCTGAAATAGTTATTCCTTTGATTTGTGTGCCCACCGCGGTGAAGGCGCACTAGGGAGGGTTGGTCTTCGATCAGTTTTTTCAGGGCTTTTTGCAGTTCTGATTTAATTAGTTTCACTCCTAGAATGGTTTCTGCCAGTTTCGCGTAGTAGTTGAAATAGCTGTCTTTTGCTTTTGCTGAGCCACTGTGTGGGTGGAAGATTTCGGGACGATCATACCTAATCTCTGCCTTTTTTGTCTTCAGATTGGCTACCAAGACGATTACCTTGCTGACATCGTCGTACTCCACCTTGTCTTGGTCAAAGTCCATTCTCGGCTTGTTGTGGGTCTCGCTCCATTTTACGCGCAGCACGTCCCCTTGAAGTGTTGCGTAGGCCACTGTGGGTTTCGACGGACTGGGCTTTGCCAGTTGGCGCGTGGTTGCAATTGTCAAACCGAGCTTTGCAAGTTGAGTTTTGACAGCGGACGACGTGCAATCTTCGTCGAATTTGTACAGGACTAGCAGCTTGCCGCCAGCCTCTTCAATCCCGATGATAGCATCTTCAAGTTCCGCGAAAGTTATTTCGCTTTTTTCAATGAGCGTCGCCACTCTCGCAATCATTCGGTCGCGCGTTCCTGCAGAAAACTTCTTGCCGTTTCCCTTAAGCCAGCTTCGAACGCTGGCGATGCTAGCGTTGTGGAGTGTTTTTTCCACCTGAGCGAGAATTTTCTTGTCCATTGGAGTGTAGCCTCGCTTCCTTGTCGAATCTCTCGCTTGAGGAATTGTTTGGAATGGTTCAGGGAAATTCAGAGCAACCAGTAACTACAATAGCACGAGTCGGTGCCGCTCAATGGAAAGTGCCGAAAACATCAATACCGGGATGGAGAATTTAACTACCTAGTTGTACGACGAAAGGTGCACCCCGACGAAAAGATAGCCGTGTTACCCTCGTTCCCCGGAATTCGGAGGGGACATGAGCGACCGGCTGGACGACTATCAGAGGTTCCGCGAGGAGCTGAACGAGGAAATTCTGGGTTGCGGGCACTTGGGAATGAAGCGATTCTTCACCCTGGATCATCAAAGCTACGAGCCCGGCGCGTTGGACGCCAAGACCAAGGAACTGCTGGGGTTGGTGGCTTCGGCGGTGCTCCGCTGCGACGACTGCGTTACCTATCACCTGGTGCGAGCCGGGGAGGCGGGATGGACGCGCGGCGAAGTGATTGATGCCTTGAACGTGGCGCTGGTGGTGGGCGGGTCCATTACCATCCCGCACGTGCGCCGCGCTTTTGCCCGGATGAGAGATATACCGGGCCTGCAACCTGAGGTAAAATAGCCGTCCGGTAAGACCATGAGTACGACACCTACAGCAATCGCCGCCGAACAGGAAAACCTGCTGCAACGCGTGAAGAGCGCCTTCGGCGCGGTCATCTTCCTGCTGATCCAGCGTTCGCCCCGGCTGATTCGGCTGCACCGCAATGAGAAGTCCTGGACGCTGTTGCGCGTGGCGATGGGCTGCTTTGGCGCGGCGCTGGTGATTTTGCCGCTGAGCTTGTGGCACGGGTATTTCACCGCCGTGTTCGGCATGTTCCTGTTCGTGCTTTCCATCCTTCTGCCTCCACCGGCGGAACTGGAATCCAATACCGATCGCAAAGCGCGGGAGCTGGGCGCGCAAACAGTGGTGAGCGGCGGCGAGTATCAGCCGGGAAACGCTCCGGCAACGCAGGCGCAACTTTTTATTTCTCCTTCGCACACCTGGGCGATGGACAAGAACCTGGATCCACTGGTGGTGATCACCACGGCGGAAATCGCGAGCCTGGACGTGGAGCCCAGCGGGGAGCACTGGCTGCTGCGCGTGCGTTGGAGCGACCACAAAGCGGACTTCCTCTATAAGGGCATTTTCGCCGAACGCTATGCGCGGCTGGCGGAAGAATCTCTGCGCCACGCCAACCTTGCCACACAGCCAAAACCAACCAAACACCGCGCCGCGCGCGCTTCCTAAGCGTGTGCGCGAACCTTAAATAGAAAATTGCATCCGCGCCCTTCCCCGGCGCTATTTGTGCGAAAATAAACGTATGGCACGCGGTTGGGAAAGCAAAGACGTGGAATCTCAGGTCCAAGATAGGAAAACCGTGGCAGTCAACACAAGCAGAGAACATAAGACCGAGGAAGATTTACGCCGGGACATGGAGCGGCGCGGGCTGAGCCTCTCCCGGAAGCGAGTGCTGAGCGATCTGGAAGTGGCGACAAATCCGAACCACCGCAAGTCGTTGGAAGCAGCGCTTGCGCACCTGGACCGGAAGATCGCCGAACTGAGCTAGGTTTTCCAGGGAATTGAGATTGGGAGGGCGGCGCTTGCCTTTCGCGCAGGACGCCTAATCCGTAAAGACGACGCCCACAGCGGTCGTCCCCTTTTCCACACCGGATTCCAACCTGACGACGTAACCCCGGAGGCGCATTTGCTGTGCGCCATCCGCACCGGGCGTTTCCATGACAACTTCGAGTTCGGATTGCAGGCGCGGGCTGTGCTTGAGGGAGATGAGCGCGCCTTGCAGGGCGAGGTCGCGCACGGTGGTTTCCTCCGTGAAGCGCTGGCCATCGGAAGTGAGGCCGCTGACGGACGCGCGGAATTGCGCTTCGCGGCGCAGCGAGGTGCGCGAGCCGGGCATGTGCGCCTGAACGGGCTCACCGGCGGCGCCGAGTGTGATGACCATGCCTTCGCTGGCGGCGAAGACGGAGTCGAACTCCTCGCGCGCAGCGTGCAAGATGCCGTCGACCACGCGATCGGTGGAATCGGGGTCGTGATGGAAAAGGACGAGGGTTTTGGCGTTCACTTCGCGAGCGATGTTCACGCCTTCCTTCCAGGAGGAATGGCCCCAGCCCTTGCGCGTGGTGGCGAGCTGCGCGGGAGTGAATTGCGCGTCGTTGACGAAGATGTCTGCGTCCGCGGCGAGTTCGCGGAGGTTTTTGTCCAGGGCGGAATCGCCGGGCTCGTTGTCGGTGGCGTAGACGACGGTGCCGGCGGGAGTCTCGATGCGGAAGCCGAGGCAGCGTTGCGGATGGTTGAGCCAGCGCGCGGTTACCTTGTTTTCGCCGACCTGGAAAGTGTCGCCGCCGCTCAGCTCGCGGAATTTTCTGCGCGCGCTCATGGCAGAGAAATCGACAGGAAAATAGGGCAAGGCCATTTGCGCTTCGAAGACCTGGCGCAAGGAGTCGCGGCCAAGGAACTTCGAGCGGAAGCTGTAGAACTGAAATTCGTTATTCTCGACGTAGAGGGGAGCGAAGAAGGGCAAACCCTGGATGTGGTCCCAGTGATAGTGGGTGACGAAGATGTGGGTTTTGGTGGGCCGGACGGAATCATCGGCGCCCCAGCGGTTTCCCAACATGCGAAGGCCAGTGCCGCAATCAAGAATGAATTGCGTGCCATCAGGGGCAAGGAAATCCAGACAAGGCGTGTTTCCGCCAAAGCGCCAGGTGACAGGGTCGACGGTAGGAGTAGAGCCGCGAACGCCCCAGAAGGTCAATTTGGCGATGGGAGTGCTCATTTCTGTTGGTGAAGCGGCAAATAACCCCTGTGAACCTGTGCACCTAAATGGTGATGCTGCACCTTTTCTGATAGTGGCAGCGGCTGGAAGAAGCGTCAATGAAATCACGGGAGAGTGTTGTCAACCATCCAACAACGGGGAAAGGGAGGAGGCTGCGCTGGGCGAGGGATGGAAGTAGAATACAGACGGATGCGCGAGCACTCACACAGCCATGGAAATGAGCATGGGCATGGACATGACCACGGCCAAGGGCACAATCACGCACACGCGTCGATGAAATCTTCGGTGCTGGCGTGGGCGATAGCTGCGACGTTGGGGCTAGTGGTCGCCGAGGTGTTTGGCGGCTTCCTGGGCCGTTCGGTCGCGCTGTTGAATGACGCGGTGCATAACCTTTCGGACGTGCCGGCGCTGGGCATTTCCTGGCTGGCGATGCAATGGGCGCAGCGGCCGGCGGACTCCGAAAAGACGTACGGTTATCACCGAGCGGGGACACTGGCTGCGTTCACGAACGCGGTGCTGCTGATTGTTCTGGCGCTTTGGCTGGGATACGAAGCCATCGAACGGTTGCGTAATCCTGTGCCGGTGGTGGAAAGCTGGATGATCTGGACGTCGTTGGCGGCGCTGGCGGTCAACGGGGGAATCACGCTGTCCTTAATACGGGGGCACGCGGACCTGAATCTGCGCAGCATTTTGGTACACAATTTTGGCGATGCGCTCTCCAATATCGCGATCATTATTGGAGCGCTGCTCATGCGCTACACGCACCTGAATTGGATCGACCCGCTGCTGGGGTTGGCCATTGGACTCCTGGTGCTGTATTCCTCGATCGGAATCTTGCGGGAATCGGCGCACATACTGTTGGAAGGGCGGCCGCGCGGAGCGGGGGTGGAGGAAGTGGCGCGAGCCATCCTGACGGTTGAGCATGTCCAGGAAGTACACGACGTGCACATCTGGTCGCTGGGGGGCGAACACAACGCGTTGAGCTGTCACGCGCGCATTCCCGACATGCACATGGACAAATGTGAGAAGGTGGTGGCGGCCATCCAGGAAAAGGTCAAAGAATTTGGAATTGAACACACCACTGTGCAACTGGAGCGCGCCGGGCTGCCTGCGCAGTCTGGTTACGTGATGCCGGTGCCGGTCCGAAAAGCATAAAGGCGATTGAAGAGGCTGCGGAAAAACCCGGGAAAACCTTTCTTCAGTGGCGAAAGCCGGAGCTCCTGCAGGTCTTTTCGGCACGACTTGAAGCCGTACCCTCCCGAGCACCTTTATGCCTTGGCGAAACCCCAAGAAAAGAGGGATTCCCTCACTCCGCGGACTCCGTTGGGAATGACGGGTGGCTGGGTTTAGGATGCTGGAGAAGTGCAATTCATCGATGTCTCGATGGGAGCTAGGAAGTTGATTCCCGCAAGCGCCCAAGAAAAAAGCAGATTCCTCCCCCCGTTCAAAAAGCGAACGGGGCTTGGAATGACACTTTTTTTGTTCTCCGCAGGCTGTCAAGCTATGCCCGAGGCAGGAAGGGTCGGAAGATTGATCGTTGTGCCGCGCTCTTCGTTTAATTTCAGCGTGGCATCCAGATCGAGAGAATCGAACGCGACGGTGCGGCGCATACCATCCTTGGTGACGTATAGGATTTTGTCCTTTAACAGGGTATAGGCGACCGCGAAGAGCGTGCTCCCGTCGCGCTTCACAAAAACGAACTCAGCAAGCTGCGGTTCCTCGGACCTGTACGAATCATAGCCGGGTTGGGAACTTGGCTGAGGCAAGGGTTCCTCGGCATCAGCGCGAACGCTGGACTCCGGTTGCTCATTCGTTCCGTTATCCTGCGCCTCTTCCTGAGGTGGTGCGGAATCCCCGTAGTAGGGCATGGGAACATAGAAGGCACCGCCAAAGAAAGGAAGCACAACACCAGTCGGAGGCTGACAGGCGCTCAGGCCCTGTATGGGGTAGCTAAAGTGCCTGCACTGAAACGTGCCTGGGAAGACTGTGCCAGAGGTGCGGGTGATTCCCACAGGCGGAAGAATCACGGGGCGACCGGCCGGCGCCTGTCTGTGCGAAACGACGGACCTCGTTCCCGGTGCGGCCACGTGGGATCCGGCATGAACTTGGGAAGGGGGATGAACTGCCGCGACATGAGCGCTGGCAACAGGAGCAGCAACCATAGCGTGCATGGCAGGAGGTGGGGCGGCAGAAGCCATGCCACCATGTTGTCCTGCAGAAGCCAAAGTCGTTAAGCCAAGTGAAAGCAATGCGAGAAGAAGCAGCTTGCGCATGGAGTGCGCTCCCGGGGGCTGATCCTCTGCCTCCCTAGTAACTTAGACGCTGACAATCTCGTTCGGGGTACAGGAACGAGGGCTTGCAAAGGGGATTCTGCGCCAGAACCTAGCAGAAGAAAAGCTCTTTTGGCAGGCGTCTCAATATTTCCAGGACATGTCCGCGCTTGGGGGAGCAGTGGCGGTCATGTGGCGAGCAATCGGCGGCATGATGCGCTGGTAGACAGTTCCGAAGCTCTCTGTCGTGGAGATATCGCCGCCGCCCATGTAGCAGTGTGGCTTGCCAGGGCTGTACTCGAAATCGGCGATGCGAAAGGGGTTTTTGGGGGAATCGAGGAAGTTCTGCATCAGGTGGACAGCGTTGTTCAAATACCAGGTATCCATGTCTCCGACGGCAAAGTGGATTTTTCCGGCGAGCTTGGGGCCGAGGGTGGCGATGTCGCGTTCGAGGATGTAGCGCAGGTCGTAGTGCTCTTTCCAGTAGGCGGCGACTTCGGGGTCGATGGCCCCGGTGGAGGGATTCCAGATCGGCTTGGGGTAACCATCTTCGCCAACGGGACTGAAGACCGCTTGCCAGATGCCGAACTGCTCCGTGGAACGGCCATGCGTGCCCATGATCTCCTCATGGCGTACTGCGGGCTCCATGGTGGCTTGAATCTGTCCTGTTGAAGTTCGCATTTCACCGCGCGGCACTTTGCCGAAGGGACCTTGTTCCCAGAAGGCATTCTTGTCGGTGTAAATGTTGACGAGCTGATAGGCACGAAAGTCGACCGGATCGGGGCAGAAGCTGTAGGAGCCGTTGAAAAAATCGGGATAGAAAATTTGTGCAGCGAGCGCTTCCCAGCCGCCAGTGGAACCGCCTTCGAGGGCGCGCGCCCAAGGTTGGCCGATGCCGCGAAATCGCCGCTCGACTTCGGGAATCAGCTCCTGAGTAATGGCGTCGCCGTACGGGCCAAGATTGGCGGAATCTACGGCGTAGGAATCATCGTAATAAGGATTCGCGTGCTGAATGCTCATAAGAAGCATGCGAGGCAGGCGGCCGGAGGTCCAGTCCTGGTAGAAGCGATGGGCATATTGCCAGAACTCCAACTCGTCTGGTTTTACTCCTTGCGGCGGTTGTTCCTTAAAAAAATCCCAGTCCGGCTCGAAATGGCCTTGATGAACGAGCAGAGGGAAATGCACCGACGGATGTTCGTCGAAGCCATCGGGGAGAAGCACGGTGGCACCCAGATACATCGGACGGCCCCAGAAGGCAGTGAGGAGCTTGCTTTGGATGCGAATGTGTTTGAGGTACTTCGTGTCCTTCGGAGGCTCGATGGGCGGAATTTTTTCGGCTAGGGAGATGTGCACGACGTGGTTGGCTTGAGGATCAAGGTGAACGAGCAGCGGCTTATTGAGTAAGTTGCCGGGCTTGCTGAACCACTGCTGTCCTTCGCCCATGTCCGGGGGCAGCTTGATGACGTGGCCATCGGAGCGATGAAAAGTTTCGTAGATGTTGAGGACCGCCTGGACGTAATATTCGCCCGCGGGCAGCTGGTCGAGGCTGACGAGCGGATAACCGAGTGTAGTGGAATCGATCACGGCGGGAGTGCCGGGCTTCCATCCCTCGACATCGAGGCCAAAGAATTGGGCGCTGAAGGCTTCTTCCTCACGAAGCTGAAAGCGCGGCTCGCTGGACTTGTCGGTGGAAATGCCGATGAGAATGTGGCCATCAAGGGGTTTCGCGCTGAGCGATTCTGGAAAGGAAATTTCAATGCGCAACTTGCCGGTGGATTTGGCCGAAGGGGACTGCGCCGATGAGGGCAAAGCGAGGATAAGTGAAATGCCGAGAAGAAGCAGAAGCCGTGACAAAAGGCCGGGCTTGCAGAACCGTTTGCGTGGGGCGAAGCGAAACAAGAGGACCCTCCATGGAAGACGGAACAGGATACAACAGGAAGCGGAATTGAGGCTGGGATGCGAGGCCATTTCCGATTCCGTGGCGCTAATTCGCTTGAACCGAGGTGCATGTCGCAAATGGAATGGAGACGTCCGGGACAAGGTCAACTAAGCTGTAACCTTCATATCGCCAAGAATTGATGCACCTTGTTGAGTTGAATCCCGGTAGAAGGAAGGCAAAATGAACCTGCGACGAATTTCCAGAAGGTTTTTGAACTCTGCATGCTCCCTTCCCCTCGTTAGCTTTTTGCTGAGTTGCGCGTTTTTGCCATCCGCTGGCGCGCAATCCTGCGGCTCGCAGGGTGTCGCGGCCCAAGTGCTTGGCTCTGGAGGGCCGGAGTTGCAAGATAAGCGCGCTTCGAGCAGCTATCTCGTTTGGAAAGACGGGCAAGCGCTAGTACTGGTTGATGCGGGTGGAGGAAGTGCGCTCCGATTTGGAGAAAGCGGAGCGCAAATGTCCCAACTGGACGTGCTTTTGTTCACTCACTTCCATGTCGATCACAGCGCCGACTTTCCCGCGCTGATCAAGTCGTCTTGGTTTGAAGATCGCAAACGACCCCTGCCAATCTACGGCCCGGCTGGAAATGACTTCATGCCCTCGACTACAGAGTTTGTATCCGATTTCTTTGGAGAGAAGCACGGTGCTTATCGGTATCTTAGCGAGTTGTTGGCGCCCGGAGAAGAAAGCAGCTACAAAATGCAGCCTCACAACGTGGTGGCGAGCTCAACACCCGTGGCGGTATTTCGTAGTGGAGATCTTGCCGTGTATGCAGTGCGCGTTGTTCATGGGCAGGTTCCGGCATTAGCTTGGCGCGTAGAGGTGGGTGGCAAAGCTATCGTGTTTAGTGGAGACACCAACGGCCAGGATGGAGGACTTGTGCGATTGGCGATGAACGCTGATCTGTTCATTGCTCACAACG
>Ga0187801_10000206_pt1 | contig 14452 bp, 14 predicted proteins | sample NC_wetland_sal_i_10_FD_132465 | JGI IMG/M metagenome (GOLD analysis project Ga0187801, IMG submission 132465) | Wetland sediment microbial communities from Neuse River Estuary, North Carolina, USA - Control_1 | ecosystem: Environmental > Aquatic > Freshwater > Wetlands > Sediment | place: USA...
GAAGTTTGGGATTCGGCAGCTCGCCATCAACGACGTGCAGGTCGGTTCGGCACACCCCACACGCCGCCACACGAAGTCGGACTTCGCCGATCGCCGGCCGCGGATCGGGCTGTTCCACAGGCGTCAGTGGCGCGCCCGGCCGTTCCAGCACCATTGCCAGCATGCCGGAAATCTATTGCGCGGACTGCGAGCAGGAAAGCGGCACCGCGGCGCGTGGTGATATCGTGCGGGAGCGATTGAGGACGATGGCTGAAAGCAAGTTTTTTAGAAACGCACCTAGCGCGATTGGCTGTGCTCCCAGGAAGACAATTTTCCGGCCCCCAGCTGCGTGATTGAATCCAAATCAAATTGTTAGGAACCCGACACTATATTGTTCGTTAGCTAACACATATACTGTTCGCTAGCTAACGCAGAGGAACAATCATGTTGGTAAACATAATTCCTACCGAAATCGCAGCTGTGCACGCGGATAAAACGCAAATCGGAGCGTTTGCCCAAAGTACGCGATTTATCGCTCACCTAGATGAGACCGGCATAGGACTAAGCCTGGAGCGTCGGGGTCCTGACGAAAAGTGCAAATCCGAAGACATGCATTTTCATTACGTGCTGTTTGCCGACATCTTACGTGACCTCGCACACACGGCCTGGGCGCAGCCGCCTGATGACGTCGCGTATCGCGATGCGCTACGCGATTCAGCGAGGACGCTTTACTTAGCGCTCGAAACCAATCCAAGCAAAGTATTGAAGGTAAGGCCGCAACGCGCCAAGGGCGATGGTCACGCCATCAGGAGCAGCGTTTAAAGGAAAGCCGGTAAAGGCAGTCGCTGGGCCGTAAGCGCGCGCGATCAGGGCGTGGCGCTCATGCGGCGGTCGTTCGCCAAATCACGTGCGATGCGCGGTCTGAAGATTCTTGCGTGGTTTTTTCGCATGAGCGCTATGGCGGAATTGGCGATCGAAGTCGGATTGCAATCGCCGAGCTTCAGGATCGCCATCAGGCAGCGCGCCAGTTCGGATTGGCGCTCGCCTACCTCCAGCATCCCAAGCGTGGGATCGAATTCGACATAGGCCCATGCCTTGGCGAAGGCAGCACTCAAAATCTCGATTTCCGAGGAATCAAAAACGCTTCGCTCCAGTTCGAGCGAACTCACCGCCTCCGCGAGGGCGACGGCCTCACGACGCACGCTTTGCCGAACGATGACTTTTGCAGACGCAGCCCGGGCGGGTATCAAGAGACTCTCCCCTGTTACCCCCGACCCCCCAGCAACGACATTTGATACTATCGCAATAAAAATTGGTGTCACCTGGGACACAGTCAATTTTTGTGAATATCCTTCCCGATGCTGCAATGCAGCTATGCTGATAACCGTTTGTCCTTCAAAGGACTGGCCGAATGCGCCGCCATCACGACGGCTGAGATGTTGTCATTCAACCGTCGCGCGCTGGCCGCAAACGAAGGTAGCCGGTGTGCCACCAGTTCGCTCAGTCTCGTGGTTGCGCCGGGACCCAGCACGCGCTCGAGACCGGCGCGGTATTCCGGAATATTGCTCCATTCCGCCACCGTCGAGGCGGTGATCTCAACATGATATTGCAGTCCATACGCGTGCGGCCCATAGCGGAACGCTTGGACCGGGCACGACGAATTCATGGCGAGAACTTCCGCGCCGTCCGGCAGCTGCGAGATTTCCGCGCCATGCCATTGAAATGTCTCCACCGGCGCCGCAAAGCCGGCAAATAGCGGATCCTGCCCGCCCGCTTCGGTCAAAGTGACCTCGCCAAGACCGATTTCCTGCTGGTCCATCAGCCTGACCACCCCGCCGAGCGCAACCGCAAGCAATTGATGCCCAAGGCAGACGCCGAGAAAAGGCCGACCGAGATCCTTCACCCAATGTCGGATTGCCGCCTTCTCGGGTCCGAGCCAAGGGTAGAGATCCTCCTGCCAGACATCCATTGGCCCGCCCATCGCGACCAGCAGATCGAAATCATTCAAGTCTGGAATAACTTGGCCGGCATCCAATTCGACGGTGCACCATTCGTCACCGCTTTCTCGCCAGAGTCGGCAAAACGCGCCCGGATGCTCCACCGGAACGTGCTGGAAAACCAGAATGCGCATGATGGTATCCCGTTCGATAATCGGCCAAGGCAAAGTAGCATGAAAGAAGGCCGTGCCGGGCGAAAGGGCGTTCTGTCCCGGCCGGCAACTCTTGTGGGTAAAGAGGTTACGCTGCCTTGATGCCAAGCATTAATTGCGTCGAGCATGGAGCCGAAGCCGCAAGCATTCTCGGCCAAAACTCCCCGAAGCACATCAGAGCAGTTGTTGGAGGGCTTCGGTGACTTCGGTAAAGTTTGGTAACGCAAGCATTACTGCCAGACTCGCCAACAGACCGACGATGCAGAAGCCCGCGAGAATCAGCAGGTCCGCATTGGTAAAAAACGATACAATTTGATCCCAGACGGTTGTCCTCTGAAGGATCCGGCGATCTACCGCGTCGAGAATTAGGCGTTCAATACGCCAATAGGAATAGTTCATTTGCCACCTCACAATGCCGGCTCGACCCTCTGCCGCTGTGTTTAGCGACCGAGCACGTGCTTCGGGGGGCATAGTGGAGAGATCGCCGCGATGTCTGTGGCGCGGGTCACAGCAAACGGCGCCTAGATATGCGCTTGCATTTGCCGATGCGCGCCGTGGGCCCCTGCCCCAGCAACGCCGGCCAACCGAGTATTGGATTTAGCTAAATCGATTCTACCAGCCCGCGAAGCGCATCCGGCTTACGGATGATGGTCCAGCGGTTCTTCAATTCTATGATGCCCTGGCGCTGCCACTCGCGCAGGCAGCGATTGACCTTTTCCCGAGTCCCGCCGGCCATCTCCGCCAATTCGCTCTGCGAAAGCGACAATTTCATTCCGGCGCGAACTTCCGGCTCGTAGTTGAGCAAGGTCTTGGCGAGCCGCACGGGCAAGTTGAAAAAAGCGATGTCCGCCATGCGCTCATCCGAGCGGCGGATGCGCGCGCAAAGCATTTCCATCAATTTCATGCAGGCGCCTGGGTTACGCTCGAGGAAGGGCAACAGATCGCGCCGCTCCAAGACCATCAGCTCGCAATTCGTGAGCGCCGACACATTCGCGGAGCGCGGCTTGCCGTCGAGGACCGCAATTTCACCGAACAATTCTCCGGTCCGCAGGTCCGCCAGGATGACCTCTTTGCCCCTCGTCGTCGGCAGCGAAATACGCACCGCGCCCACGACGACTGCCATCATGCTGTCGCCGCGATCGCCGAGCCGACATATCGGCTCGCCAGTGCTGAAGCTGCGCGGCTTCGCATAGGCGGCAATGTCGCGCCGCGCTTTTTCATCCAGCGAACTGAAAAGCGCGCACCTTTCGAGCAATTTGCGGCCGCGATCGGCGGGGCTCATATTGGTCACAGGACGAACAACCTATAGATCAGGAAAGTAACAACCTGGCCCGTAGAGCAAAGGAGACCCCCATGATCCGCAGGGCAAAGGCAGTTTGGCGCGGCACCGGCCGCGCAGGCAATGGCCATCTTTCGACCGATTCCGGGGTGCTGGCCGAAACCCCGTATTCCTACAAGACGCGCTTTGAAAACGAGAAGGGCACAAATCCGGAGGAACTGATCGCCGCTGCGCATGCCGGATGCTTTACCATGGCGCTTGCCTTTCAACTCCAGGGCGCGGGCTACACGCCCACCGAATTGACTGCCGATGCGGCGGTCAGCCTGGAGCCGGAAGGTCAGGGTTTTCGCATCACCCGCTCGGCGCTCACGCTGCGTGCCAGCGTACCCAACCTCGACGAAGCGAAATTCATGGAATTGGCCGGTATCGCCGAAAAGTCATGTCCAGTCTCTAAGGTGCTCAATGCGCAAATAACCTTGGATGCCAAGCTGGAATCGGCGAAATAGACCGAGTGTCTGTTCTTTTACCGTGTCGCACTGCGCGTGAAGCTTGTGCGGGAGTGAATATGATGGCCAACATTTGTCCGCTTGCCGGGCGATCTCTATTTGCCGCGTGCATTTTCCTGACCGGATACCAGGCTGCGGCGGCCCAGAGCGGGCCGCCGCCCGCTGTCACCGTCACGCCAGTCGTAAGCCGCGAGGTGACGGCAACCGGAGATTTCATCGGTCGCGTGGTGGCAATTGACAAAGTTGACGTTGTCGCTCGGGTCTCGGGTTTCATCAACGAGCGCAACTTTACCGAAGGGCAGCAGGTCAAAACCGGCGATCTGCTGTTTCGCATTGAACCCGACACCTACAAGGCGGCCGTCGACCAGCAAAACGCCAATCTCGCCAAGGCAAAAGCGACGGAAGTCAACGCGAATCTGCAGCTGCAGCGCGGCCAGGAACTCTTGCACAACCAGAACATTCCCCAATCCGAGGTCGACCAGCGCGCCGCCAACGCGCAAGCCGCGCACGCCGATGTCATGCAGGCTCAGGCCTTGCTCGAACAGGCGAAGATCAATCTCGGCTACACGGAGATCCGTTCGCCGGTCGACGGAAGGATTGGACCCGCAAACTTCACTGTGGGCAATCTGGTCAGTCCGTCATCAGGAACACTGGCAACGATCGTCAGCCAAGATCCGATCTATGTCACGTTCCAAGCCAGTGAGGCCGACGTTATCGAATATAAGCACCGGATCGCGGCATCCGCCGACAAAAATCCGCATGTTACGATTCACATCAAGCTACCGGATGGCACCGTCTATGCGAACCCCGGACGCACCAATCTTCTTGATGTTCAGGTTCAGCCAGATACGGATACGGTATTGGTGCGCGCGCAATTGCCAAATCCGGAAGGCATGTTGATCCCCGGCGGGATCGTCGGCGTCATGGTCGAGCGTGGCGCGCCCCAGGCTTCATTGGTTATCCCGCAATCAGCCGTGCAGCTCGATCAGGCCGGCCACTATGTGATGGTGGTCGGCGCGGACAAAAAGGTCGAGCAACGGCGAATCACGACGGGCGTTGAGCAGGGCCGCGACATCGTGGTGGCTGAGGGTCTCAAGCAAGGAGAACTTGTCATCGTCGAGGGGATACAGAAGGTTCATCCTGGCCAAGTCGTGGCGGCGAACCTCGCAGCACAAAACTGAGACGATGTTTTCAGCAATCTTTATTGATCGGCCACGGTTCGCGATCGTTATTGCGATCGTGATCACGCTCGCTGGCGCTATCGCGATCACAGCGATCCCGATTGCGCAATTCCCTGACATCGTACCGCCGCAAGTCTCGCTGACCGCGAACTACCCTGGGGCCGACGCCGAAGTGGTCGAAACCACGGTCGCGCAGCCGATCGAGGAACAAATCAATGGCGTCGATAATGCCATCTATTATCAGTCGGCCAGCGGCTCGGACGGCAGCTATACGCTCAATGTAACATTTTCGCTGGGGACCGATCCCGATATCGACACCGTCAACGTGCAGAACCGCACTAGCCTCGCGATTCCGCAATTGCCCGCGGAAGTTTCACGAGCGGGTTTGTCGGTCCGCAAGAAATCGGCGGCGCTGCTTCAGGTCATCAATATCTATTCGCCGAAAAACACCTATGATGCGATCTATCTCAGCAATTATGCGACCATTAACATTATCGATACGCTGGCGCGGATTAAAGGCGTAGGCCAGGTCACTTTGTTTGGCCCGCTCGATTATTCACTGCGAATTTGGCTCGATCCGGACCGGCTCACAGAGCTTAACCTCACTCCAAACGACGTCATCCAGGCTGTTCAAAATCAAAATGTTCAGGCGGCGCTCGGCCGCATCGGCGCCGCTCCGGTCGCAAGCAAGCAGCAAGTTCAGATCAACATCAAAACCAAAGGCCGCCTGACCCAGCCGCAGGAATTCGCCGCGATCGTGCTGCGCGCCAATCCGGATGGATCGGTTGTCAGAATAAGCGACGTTGCCCGCGTCGAAATGGGTGCAAAAACACAGGACCGCTACAGCCGTTTCAACGGCGCTCCGGCGGCAGCAATCGGGATCTATCAGTCACCCGGATCCAATGCTGTCGATGTTGCAAAACAAGTGCGCGACACGATGAACAGTCTGGCGACGCGCTTTCCCGACGATCTGACCTATGGGGTTTTCTTCGACAGCACGGTCTTTGTCACCGCAACGATGGTGGAAGTCGTTCGCACACTCGTCGTCGCGATCATCCTCGTCGCCATCGTGGTTTTCCTGTTTCTTGGCAAGCTGCGGACAACGCTGATTCCGCTTGTGGCGGTACCTGTGTCAGTCATCGGCACATTCGCGGTGCTCCTGCTCATCGGATACTCGGCCAACACCATCTCGCTGTTGGCCCTTGTGCTCGCCATCGGCATCGTCGTCGACGATGCGATCGTGGTTGTCGAAAACGTAGAGCGGGTGATCGAGGAAGAGCCCAACCTCTCCGTTCCGGAAGCCTGCAAGAAGGCGATGGCGGAAATCACCGGCCCGATTCTGGCCATCACATTCGTGCTGTTGTCGGTGTTCGTTCCGGTAGCGTTTATACCGGGAATCAGCGGCCAGCTGTTTCGTCAGTTCGCCGTCGCCATCTCCGTATCGATGCTGATCTCGGCGCTCAACGCGCTGACGTTGAGTCCGGCACTATGCGGCGTGCTGCTAAAGCGCGGGCAAAGGAGCCGAGGCCTTATGACTTACGTGCTCGGCGCCATCGAACAAACGCGCGGCGCTTATGTGTCCGCGATCCGCAGGCTGGCGCGCGTGAGCATCGTTGCGGTTGCGGTCGTCGCGGGAGCGCTAGCGGTATCGGTACTGATTTTCTATCTCACGCCGCAAAGCTTCCTGCCGGACGAGGACCAAGGTGCAATCTTTGCCGCGCTGCGGCTGCCGGAAGGCGCATCAGTCAACCGCACGGAAGCCGTGGTCAAGCAGGTGGAAGACATCGTCCGGCCCATTCCCGGAGTTGAAGGCATATTGTCGGTGGTGGGGTTGAATTTCATCGACTATGTCGCCTCGTCGAACCAAGCTTTCTTCGTTATCCGGCTCAAACCGTATGAGTTGCGCAAGGAGTCGGCGCAGAACGCCAATGCGATCATCGCGCGTTTGCGGCCGCAATTGGCGGCGATTCCCGGCGCCATAGCATTTCCGTTCAATCTGCCGCCGATCCTCGGCTTGGGCAGTACCGGCGGCTTCCAATATGTTTTGGAAGGGTTGCAAGGCCAAACACCGAACGACCTCGCCGCCGTACTTCGGGGGTTGCTGGTGACCGCCAACAGCCAACCCGAGCTCGCCGGCGTGTTCAGTACTTACGCAGCCGACACTCCGCAGATTTATCTCGATATCGACCGCGACAAGGCGCAGGTGCTCGGCGTCAAGATCAGCGACATCTTCAATGCGCTGCAGTCCACGCTGGGAAGTTTTTACATCAACGACTTCAATGTTTTCGGCCGCACCTGGCAGGTCAATCTGCAGGCGGAGACGCCGTTCCGCCAGCGCCTCGATGACATCGAACGCATCTACGTGCGCAACGCACGTGGCGATATGGTTCCAATGCGCGCGCTCGCGAAAGCTACGCTCGTGCAAGGGCCGCAGACGGTGGTCCGCTACAACGGCTATCGTGCCGCGGTCGTGAACGGCGCGTCCAAGCCTGGCTATAGTTCCGGCCAAGGTCTTGCGGCGATGGAACGGATCTCTGCGGAAACACTGCCAGCAGGCTACAGCTTTGAATGGACCGGGACCGCATTTCAGGAAAAAGCCGCCGGCGGACGTACAGGACTCGTGCTCGGTCTCGCGGTGCTTTTCGCGTATTTATTTCTCGTCGCCCTCTACGAAAGCTGGAATATCCCGATTCCTGCGCTGCTATCGGTCAGCATTGCGATCTTGGGTGCGCTAGTGGCAATAAAGATCGCCGGGCTGAGCTTTGACGTATACGCCCAAATCGGCCTGGTGGCGCTCATTGCGCTCGCCGCCAAGAACGGCATTTTGATTGTTGCTTTCGCGGTCGAGCAACGACGGCTCGGAAAAGACATCCCTACGGCTGCTATCGAGGCCGCAGCGCTGCGTTTTCGCCCGGTCATGATGACGAGCTTCGCCTTCATCTTTGGACTGGTCCCGCTTGTGATTGCGACCGGCGCGGGCGCGGCAACTCGTCACGCGGTGGGCACACCGGTATTCGGCGGAATGATCGCGGCGGCGGTTTTCGGCGTCTTCGTCATTCCGCTTCTGTTCGTGATTGCTGAACAGCTTCGTTATCGCACAAAGAGATAGATAGTCTGTTGTTGACGGCGATGTGCCACGTCTTTGCAAACTAGGATCAATGCTCAGCGCGAACCGGTATCCAGTTGTAGAGCGAAAGCCCGCCATCGACTACGACCGTTGCTCCGGTGACGTAACGCGAAAAGCGATCGCACAACAGAGCGATCGCCATATCCGCGACGTCTTCCGGCGTTCCGGTCCGGCTGAGCGGGATCATCTTGGCGAATGAGGCGATGCCGGCGTCAAATCCGCCGCCGGGAATTGCACCAGGAGCAATGGCGTTGACGCGAATGCCATCTGCGCCGAGCGCCCGCGCGAGTTCTTTCACGACCATGGTTTGGCCTGCTTTGGTCGCGCTGTAATGCGGCAGGTTTCGCGGCGTATAGGCGTGCAAAGACGTTATGAAAAGTATTCTCCCTTTGACGTTGCGCGCCTTCATATGCGCACCCGCAGCCTGACCGAGTAGGAAGCCAGCGCGCAGGCCAACCGATGTCATCGAGTCCCATTCGGCTTCGGTCACAGCCAATGCCGTCTCGCTCTCAAAACGTCTTGGCGATGCGCTGTGTACAAATATTGAAATGGACCCAAGCGCTCGCACCGCAGCCTCGAACAACCGGCGCGGCGCCGCCGCTTCGTTCAGATCGGCGGCGATGAATGTTGCGTCCAGCTCGCGTGCAAGCGCGGTTCCGGCCTGCTCGGCGATATCGCTTAAAACGAGTCGAGCGCCTTCCGCGGCTAAGGCTTTTGCGATGCCGCGTCCAATGCCTGACGCTGCGCCGGTGACCAGCGCCGTATCGCCCGCCAGCAATTCCATTTCGCCGCTCCCCAATCGGTCAAGCACTCACTAGGCTGTGTCGCACAACATTTCGCGGCCGTGAAATTATTTACATATGCAGCAACAACCAGGCGCCGCCGGCGATGAAAATGCAGCCGGCGATACGCGAGACGAATTTGCCGAACGGCAACGCCTTCTCCAACAGAACCAACCCAGCCAGCGCAGCGATCCACAGCACATTCATGACGCCGCCGACGAACAGCAGCAACATCAGAGCCCAGCAGCAGCCAATGCAGTAGAGACCGTGGCGAAGACCGAGCGCGAGCGCGCCGCTCGCGTCAGAACGAAATCCGCCATGCCGCATGAGGAACGTCAGCGGCGCTTGGCAGTAGGAGAGGCACGCCTCTTTGACCGGAGTCCATTGATAAACTCCGGCGGCAATCAGGACTATTGCACCGAGCACTGCGCTGGCAATCTCCATCATCGGCGTGAGCAGTGCGGTGCGCTCGAGTACCCATTGCGCGGAAGTCGCGGCGAGCGAGAATCCCAACCAAGCAATCAGATAACCGGAGGCAAACCATCCACTCGCCGCGAATGGATGTCCGCCAATGACCGCTTGCCTGCCAACGCGCGCATAGATGAGGATCATCGGCGCCACCGACGGCGTCATCATCCCGATCATCATGACGGCCCACATCGCGAATACATAAGCGAACTCGAGCGGTTGCCACGGCGTGCTTGCCGGCATCATGAGTCCCTGGCCGGCCGGAATCATCCGAAATCCGGTCATGTCCATGCCGTCCATCGCCATGTCATCGGCGAGCCAGATGATATCGGCCCAGGCAAGCATGATAATGACCGCAAGCGCCGCGAACACGATAGCGCGGTCGCGCCGCAATACAGCTTCAAGCGAGGGATTCATTCCCGTCTAGCGCAGGATGCCACTCTGGCACATAGTGCCCCGAGTCTATTTTTCCAAAGGGTTGGACTGTTAAACCAAACTAAATCGCGACATTGGATCTAAAAGCGTTTTGGCGTGCTGTGTCAAACTTCGGAGCGTCGGCATGACACAAACACCAGCGACCCCGGTCTCACGTGAGCAGCGCTGAAGCCATTGAACTGCTCGCCGGTGCTGTGCGCGTCCGCACGCGCGTGCGGGGTTTTGCGCCGCGGAGCGGATCGGATGTACAGCTGGCTTGCCATTCTTCGCCCTGCCTACGACCACCGCCTGACGGTGTTTGACCGCTTCCAATCGGTTGGCGCGTCGTAATCCAGCAGGGTGACGCGTATCCATCAATGAGGCGCCTGGCGCCGGAGCTCTGCGACATCCTTATCAGTCAGCTTTGAATGCTCGACACCGAAGCGTGCGGTCACATAGTTGGCAACGGCCGCGATTTCCGTGTCCGAGTAGGCGTCGCCGAAGGCCGGCATCGATATGACGCCCTCCGGTGTGTGGCGCTTGGTGCCGGAAAGCACGATCTGCACGACATTGGTCGCGGTGCGATCGTTCACGCCGCGCGTGCCGGCAATTGTGGCGAGCGGCGACAGCTGGCTCACGCCGGTCCAGTCATGACAACTCACGCAGGCGCCTTCGAACACGCGCTTGCCAAGCGCGTCCGCCGTCGCATTTCCCGCCTTCGGCGATTCCGGAGCCGGCGGCGCAAGCCTGGCCGGCAGATCGGGCGATACCACTGGAGGGACGCTTCGCACGTACGTGACCAGCGCATGGATATCGGCCGAAGCGATATAAGTGAAGCTGTCGTCGACGGCTTCGCCCATTGGGCCCGCTGCGGTGCCGCGGCCCGAAGCATGGCCAGTCGACAAATAGTCACGCAACTCGTCGTCGCCCCACGCGCCGATGCCGGTTCCTTTGTCGGACGTGATGTTGAAGGCGTACCACCCATAGACCGAGCCGCTGAATTTGTTTCTGTTGTCAAGCGCGAAAGCCAAATTTCGCGGCGTGTGACATTCGCCGCAATGCGCCAGCGCCTCGGCCAAATAGGCGCCCCTATTCCATTCCGCGCTCTGAGCAGGATTGGGCCGAAAGCGCGCATTGTCATTGAAGAACGCGGACCAGAAGGTCATCAGCCAGCGCTGATTGAATGGAAAACTGAGCGTATTCGGCAAATTTTCTGCGTGGACCGCCGGCACGCTGAACAAATAGGCCTTGATCGCCAGAGCGTCCGCGTCGGTCATCAGGGTGTAGGACGGAAACGGCATCGCCGGGTACAGGCGCGTGCCGTCCGGCCGTATGCCGCGTTGCACGGCATTGAGGAAATCCTGATCGCTGTAATTGCCGATCCCGGTTTCTTTGTCGGGGGTAATATTGGTGGAATACAACGTTCCGAACGGCAGAGGTAAAGGAAGCCCGCCGGCATAGAGCCGGTCGCGCGACACGGTGTGGCAGGCCATGCAATCGGCGGCGCGCGCGAGATATTCGCCGCGCTTGACGACATCCGCATTTGCGAGAGCGGCGGGAACGCCCGTTGGATCGGTGGCGTGATAATCGGCGAGCGCGACGGTCGATCCCTCCGCAAAGGCCATAGGCCCTGGATTGAATATTTTCCAAGCGAACACGGCTCCGACGATCACAACGACAGCGATAGTTGCGAGGATCGTGCTGAGCATACGCATGGTTCTCATGCCTTGCAGGTAACGGCGAGCGCCTTGCGCTCAAAAATGTAATCTTTTGCCCGCTATTTCATGGCACGTGCCCGCTATTTCACGGCACGCCTGGGGACGGTCCAGTCCGAGCGGGGAGTCAACGGCTTTTTTGCGGCTTAGTTCCGAGTCCTCGCATCATAAAGAATAAAAACGACAGGCATAGCAGTGTTGTTGACACCGCCGTGGCCTAGATGCGGGCCTCCCGGAGCCAGCTCAACAGCCGCGCCTAGCTGGTGAAGCCGGCAGGGCGATGTGGCTTCTCTTTTACAGTGTCACTTGCACCGCCCTAGAACTTTTTTCGTGATCGCGCAAAAAGGACCGCCCCGATGCCTTCACATCGGGGCCCAGTAGCGCGTCTGCTTCTCTCGCTTTGCATCGGCAATGCAGATGTAAACGAACAGTAGTGCTAAACCTGACCGAAGGTTTGACAAAAAAGCAAGAAAGAAATCAACGGCCGGATTTTAAGATGCCACTCTGGCACAAATTGACATGCGCGAACTGCGCGTAGGAATCAGCAAGCGTGAATTGCATAGGACGCGAGACAGCCGTCCAGCCACGCCCGATTTCAGCGAGCGAATATTCGAATCCGTTGGGGATGTCGATGCGGACGCGGTATTCATCGCCAGTGATCGGATTTTTGATCGGCTCGCCGCGTCCTTCGGTAACCCCGCGCACAATCACCCGGCCTTTGCGGTGATCTATGTCAACCTCAAAGTCGATGGCGGCGAAGATCGGCTCGTGTAATTTCTCAAAAGTTGTGGAGAAAACCTGGAAAATGGTGGCGCCGGGTTCGGTGTCCTGTCCGGTTAAAATCCGCAGCAATGCGTTGCGCTGCGCCTCGCTCGCTCGCTCGTCAATCACGACCGCAGCTTCCCCTTTGCCTTCGTGGATCGCCCCCGGCCAGCGAAAGATCCCGACGAACCGCAGGCCGTCGAGGCGCGTGTTGCCGTGAATTCCTTCGTCGATCTGCATCGCAGCGACCGCTTCACAGTGACCATAGCTTGGCCGCCCATTAAATTGACACGGACAACCGTAAGAACAATTGCAGTTAACGAACTCCCTCGCTTTGATGCTCCATTTCACGTCGGTCATCGAAACCTCCCGAGTGCGCCGGATACCGCAGGGCTGCCACTGTAGTTTATCGAACTGCCCGCTATAACAACACAACAAACTTTGTTGTTTGAATCCGAGGTTCAACTGTTGTCTGGATAGATCAAGACACCATCGGGCCGGCGCTTCGCCGTCGGCGTTATATGCGCCTCCTCGAGGTGCCCGGGGCCGAGAATGTGAAATACTGTCTCACCCGCTGCGAGCAGATAATCGGAGATTATTCGCCGGTGGCAGCGCCACCATAGCGTCTCGGCGCATATGATGGCGCACCGCCTGGCATGACCCAGTTCGCGCAGTTCATCCAGGCCCGACTGAAATTCGCGGCTCATGGCGTAATCCGCATAATTGTGAAAGCTCTGGTTTTGCCAGAATGCATTGGTGCCCGCCGGAATCTGTTTCTGTCTGGGCCGCAGACCCCCGAGCTCAGCGATATGCCTGTATTCGATAGTAAATGCGGCGAGTGAAGCGGCAAGCGCCTCGCGATCAAATTGGGGATTGGTTCTTGAACGCGGCGCGGTTCGCACGTCGACCACGAGTTGAACCTCCGCCTTGTTGAGTAACTCTATAAACCCGGCGATCGGTCTGGTGGCGTGCCCGATCGTAAAAAACCGTCTCGGCATCTGCGTTCCGCCAATCGTGCCCACTTGCGAATTTATGTCGTCCGTTATTTTGGTATCAGATACGTCGCCCTGCCATTTCGACTCGTCAGGCCTACCATTTCGCGGTACTATTGCAGGTGGCGCCGGAGACTTAGGGGAATGGTTCCATGAACAATGACGTTGCTGATTGCGTCGAAAGTTACGAGATAATTCTCAATGTCGATGTTCCAGACGACGCACTGGAGCGCGCCGCGGGCCGCTTTGAGGGCCAGGCGATTACGTGGATATATTGCACCCACGTTTGGTACAATTGCGGGTGGCCGCAGTAATCTTGCCGCGTTTCGATCGGGCTTTGCTGCCATAATGATGAAGAGGCCGCGCCAGATTTCGCGGCCTCTTTTGTTTCTATTATTCCGCCCTGATCCCGGCCGCTTTGATGATCGGCCACCATTTTTCGATCTCAGCTTTCTGTTGCGCTGCGAGCCCGTCCGGCGTTTGTTTGTCGCGTGGCCAGGGCTCCTGTCCGAGCTCAATGAACCTTTGATGCACGGCTGGATCGGCCAAGCTTTCGACCACGGCACGATCGAGTTTGGCGATGACGTTTGGCGGCGTTCCTTTGGGCGCCCACAGCCCATGCCAAAAGGACGCGTAGAGACCTGCTACGCCGCCTTCGTCGCTTGTCGGCGTGTCGGGCGCCTCCGCCCATCGCGTCTTGGCCATCACGGCGTAGGCTTTGACCTGACCAGAGCGCACCTGCGCCAGCGCGCTTGCCACCTGCGTGAAGGTCAAGTCGATATGGCCGGCCAGCAGATCCTGCATGATCGGCGCCGCCCCACGATACGGCACGAATTGGAATCGCGTGCCAGTGTTTTTTTGGAAATAGGTGCCCACGACGTCAGCGCCGCCGCCGGCGCCGCCGATGCCGACAGTAGCCTTGCCGGGACTTTCCTTCAGCCAGGCGATGAGCTCCTGCAGGTTTTGCGCTGCAAGGTCCGATCGTCCAACCAACCACATCGGACAATCCGCAATGAGTGAAATCGGCGCAAAGTCGTCCACGACATCGAACGGCAGCGTATAGGTGGCGCCGTTGACAACATGGGTCTGCCAATGACC
>Ga0187801_10000207_pt1 | contig 14436 bp, 13 predicted proteins | sample NC_wetland_sal_i_10_FD_132465 | JGI IMG/M metagenome (GOLD analysis project Ga0187801, IMG submission 132465) | Wetland sediment microbial communities from Neuse River Estuary, North Carolina, USA - Control_1 | ecosystem: Environmental > Aquatic > Freshwater > Wetlands > Sediment | place: USA...
ATGTAGCTGCGGCGTCTCCGCGAATCGCGTACTAATCACCATGCTGCGCTTTACAGGGTGCCAATCCGCCAATCCCGCGTTGCGATACGCCCCGTACCGTCCTGCGGTTTCCGCCAGGCTCGCGGGAATCTTCGGCACACCTTCGACCACCAAACTCTCCGGTGGCGCCACCACGGCTTCTTGAGCCGCAACGCCGACGGCACACCACAGGAAAAAGCCCGCAAGCACGAGCGCAATTCTCTTCATAGGTTCCCCCTCATCCAAATTGTGGCTCTTTTCATACACCGCGAATGTTACGACACGCAAGCCTCACGTGCTCTTCGGAGGCACTTGCTCGCATGATAGAATCCGCCTGTCTACTCAACCCTCTATGTTCCGGAAAATCCTGATCGCCAATCGCGGGGAAATCGCAGTGCGCATCCTGCGGGCCTGCCACGAGATGGGGATTCCCACGGTTTGCGTGTTCAGCGAAGTGGACCGTACCGCCCTGCACATCCGCCTCGCCGACGAAGCTTATCTCATTGGTCCCGCTTCCTCTCGCGAAAGTTATCTTCGAATTGACAAGCTCATTGACGTCGCGCGCCGTTCCGGTTGCGATGCCATTCATCCCGGCTACGGCTTCCTCGCAGAAAACCCTGCTCTCCCTCGCGCCTGTGCCGATGCCGGTATCACCTTCATTGGTCCTTCTCCGGAAACCATGGAAACGATGGGCTCGAAGACGGCCGGTAAACAGCTTGCCCGTCGCGCCGATGTTCCCACCGTTCCCGGCCACGACGAACCTATTGACAATCCGGCGGAGGCCCAGGCGATTGCCCGCGACATGGGCTATCCCGTCGTCCTCAAAGCCGTTGCCGGCGGCGGCGGAAAGGGCATGCGGGTGGTCCCGGAGGACGAGGCCTTTGCTTCCTGTTGGCGCGATGCTTCTTCCGAAGCCCTTAACGCCTTCGGTGATGCACGCGTCTTCCTCGAAAAATATCTGCTGAGCCCGCGGCATATCGAAATTCAGGTTTTTGCGGATGCCCATGGCCGCGTCGTCTCTCTCGGCGAACGGGAATGTTCCATACAGCGGCGTCATCAGAAGGTGATTGAAGAGGCTCCCTCAACCGTAGTTACGCCCGAGCTACGCCGCAAGATGGGGGACGCTGCTGTGCGGCTGGCCCGCGCCGGTGGTTACGTGAATGCCGGAACCATTGAGTTCCTCGTCGATGAGGACCTCAATTTCTATTTTCTCGAGGTGAATACCCGCCTGCAGGTCGAACATCCTGTCACGGAGCAGGTCACCGGCCTCGATCTCGTTAAACTCCAGATTGCCATCGCCGCCGGCCATCGCCTCCCCTTCGCTTGGGAGAGCATCTCGCCCCGCGGCCACGCTATGGAAGTCCGCATCTACGCCGAGGATCCCGACAATAATTTCTTTCCCTGCCCCGGCAAAATCGTCGCCCGCCGCATCGCCACCGGTCCCGGCATTCGCTTGGATGAAGGTGTCTATCGCGGCTGGACCGTACCCATAGAATACGACCCGCTCCTAAGCAAGCTGATCGCTTGGGGCAATAGCCGCGAAGAAACCATGGCTCGCCTCCGCCGCGCTCTGGATGAGTACACGATCACCGGCATTCGCACCAACGTCAGCCTCTTTCGCCGCATCCTCGCGGAACCCGAATTCCTCCGCGGCGAGATTCACACGAAATGGCTCGATGAACTCCTAGCCCTCCCGCATCCCCCGGCCACTCCGCCGCGGCCCGGCACGGAACACGCCGCTGCCATCGCCGCTGCCTACTGGGAAAGCCTGCAACCCAGCAGCTCTTCGCCCAGCAGCCAGACTCCGCAATCCGCGCCGTCCCGTTGGAAGACCGAGGGACGCCGCACGCAACTGGATCCTCTGCCATGAAATTCGAGGTCCATCTCGATTCCGGTACAGGAAGGACCAAGCACGTCGTTGATCTTGAGAAGGAAGACGCCTCTTACAAGGTGTTCCTGGACGGCCAGCCGGTGGATGCCAACGTCATCCTGGCCGCGCCCAATGCCGTCTCCGTCATTTTGAATGGCACCGCGTTCGAAATCCATATCGCGCCGTCCCTGGACGGCACTTACAAACTCCAGACTGGCCCCCACGAGTTCCAGGCGGACATCCGGGACCCACGCACCTGGCGCGGAAGAAAACAGAGTGAACTGGAGGCGGAGGGCCGCCAACAGATCATCGCGCCCATGCCCGGCAGAGTGATTCGCCTGCTGGTGAACGTTGGCGACGAGGTCGAAGCTGGTCAGGGCCTGGTAGTCGTCGAAGCCATGAAAATGCAGAACGAAATTCGCTCGCCCAAAAAAGGAAAGGTGGAGCGCCTACAAGCCAATGTAGGCCAAAACGTCAATGCCGGCGATGTCCTTTGCGTTGTCTTCTGAACACCGGTGGTTGTGTCGTTGGGATTTTATTGCGTGTTCATCGGCTGGGACGTTGGTGGGCTCGTAGGCGACGTTGCTGGCGTCGGCAGGCTAGACTTTGCCGCATCCGGGAGTTTGCCCGCGGCTTCGATGACTTGCAGCGCAAGGTAGTTGGTCACGTGCGCTTCATCGCGCGCCACCGCCAGGTAAGCGTTGCGCAAAAGCTGTTCCTTGCGGTTCCGCAGCGTATCCCGGACCATCTGCTGCACTTGCGGGTCATTCACACCGCGCTGCCCGGCCGCTTCCCGCGCCACCAGTTTCAGGATGCGAATGCTGTCCTTCAGTTGAATCGGCGGACTCACCTGTCCCGGCTTCAAGCTAAGAACTATTTTCTTCAGCATCGGATCGGTTTGCGGCGCGTTCAGCGACGATTCCGGTATGTACCCCAGATCGCCGCCTGTCGCCGCGGTATTCGGGTCTTCGGAATAGTCCATCGCCAGTTGCGCAAAATCGGCGCCGCTGTTCAGCTTGTCCTGCAGCATTTTGGCTTTGCGTTCCGCTTCCGCTTCATTAGTTGCGTCGTCGTTCTTACGGTTGCGAACCATCGGATCCTTGCGCGGCGTAATCACGATCTGCGAAATCCGGTATTGCGGCTCCGCGACATTGAACTGGTTGCGGTTGGCGTTGTAGAAATCCAGCACGTCCTGATCCGTGATCGTGACCTTCGCCGCCACTTCCCGGTTCAGCAGCTTTTGAATGGACAGTTGCCGCCGCAGGTCGTGTTTCAGGTCGTCCACGGTCATGCCGCCGTCTTTCAGCTTCCGCTGGAATTCGTCCTCGGTATAACCGCTTTTCAGCTCCGTGAATTTGTCTTCCACTTCGCCGTCACTGGCTTCCAGATTCAGCTTCTTCGCGCGCTCCAGAAGAATTTCATTGTTGATTAGTTGTTCCACCACGTTGAGCTTGCCGGAAAGGACTTCCTCGGGCGAAGTTTCCTGGGCTTCGGGATTGATCCGCGTACGATAGTACTTCTCCACCTCGTCCCGCTTGATTTCCACCCCGTTCACCACCGCCCACACATCCGCGGCATGGTGCTCCTGCTGCTTGCAGCCCGCGAGCAGGGACAGCAGCAGCACCACCGCGGGCAAGAGCGCCGCGCCGCGATGAACCGCGCCACTGTTTCTCTGCAATCTGCTTGCGGGATTCAGAGGAAAGTTCAAGGTTTTGCTCAGGCTGCTTTTTTCACACGGCCCAGGCGAATGCATGCCGTGCAGACGCGTATTTGCTTGCGCACTCCATCGACCACCGCGCGAACGCGCTTCAAGTTTGGATTCCAGCGGCGACGCCGCGTGTTATTCGCGTGGCTGACCACGTTTCCGTAATGCGGCGCTTTACCGCACAGTTCACACTTCAATGCCATGACGTTGCACTTCCTACGCTTCAAAGGATAGAAAACAAGAGCCTTAATTGTACCAGATGCAACATAAAACGCAAAACGGCCAATCAGCCGCTGAGAGCGTCTACCTGCCCTCTTAGCTGATCGTTCTCGATTCTGCTACGCTGGGCCGGGCAGGCACTCAAGAGGACAGGAGAATAAACGTGACAGTCGTAGCCGGAGTCGATCTTGGCGGAACTGCGGTCAACTATACGTTGGTGGACCGGCACGAGAAGTTTCTCATCGACGGACTGTGTGAGCATCCAGCGCTTGCAAAGCAGGGACCGGAAATCTGCCTCCGCCAGATAGCGGATGGTCTCAAGATTGCCACCGAGAGAGCAGGTGTTCATCTCTCGGACGTGGTGGCCGTCGGCCTGGATACTCCGGGCCCGGCCAGCGCGGCGGGCCAGTTCAGTGCCCGAGGTTCCACGAACTTTGTTCATCCGCAGTGGGCGAGCTTCGATATTCGTGAAGGCCTGGAGCACAAGCTCGGCAAGCCGGTGTGCTATTTGAATGATGCAAATGCGGCTGCGCTTTGGGGGCACTATGCGATCTTTGGGGCAAACAGCCGAGAGACCTCGATTTCGATCATCATCGGGACGGGCAATGGCGGTGGCATCATTCTCGATGGCAATGTCGTAAAGGGCAAAAACGGTTTTGGCGCTGAACTGGGTCACGTGCTGATTCCGTATCAAAGTATTTCTGGAATCAGCGGCATCCAGCCGACATGCAATTGCGGACGCACAGGGGACCTCGAGTCGCTCTGTTCTCTCGGCGCGATCGAAAGGAATCTGCTGCCTTATTTTCTGCCGCGCCACCCCGGACACGAACTGGCAAGACTGGAGCCCCACCAAGCGGCAAAACTCGTGCGTGGTCTCGCGGATAAGGGCGATCCGCTCTGCAAGGAGATTTTCCGGGTCCAAGCCCATGCCTTGGGGCTCTTCTTCGACGAGATGGTGAACACGTTCGACCCCGATGCGTTAATCGTCGGCGGGGGCGCCCTCGAGGCCGGCGAGGAGTTCCAGCGCTGGGTCATTGACGAGATCCGCGTGGGCATGCCTACCCAGCGGGAGGAGCAAGTCGATATTCCAATCCACGTGATACCGAATGGCGACACTGCGGGGGCACGAGGAGCGGCGATTGAAGCGCTAAAATTGGCCCGGGAAAGCGGTCGCATGTAAGTATCGTGCCGGACCATCTCCTGGTCCTTGTTTTCGCTCGCTTCGGACGGATTGAATCTTTCGCTGATCTGGCCCAAATCCCGCAATTCCAGAGCCTTTGTTATACTGGAACAGTCTTCATCAGGATTGAAACAACGTGAATTCGCTCCGCGTCTCCATCGTGCAGTACCTCAACACCGCGCCCCTTGTCCGTGGCTTCACCCACGGACCGCTCCGCGGCAAATATCAGCTTTCCTTCACGATTCCTTCGCAATGCGCCGAAGAGCTCCGCTCGGGAGCGGTGGATATCGCCATCATTCCGGCCATCGAAGTACAACGCATCGACGGCCTTGTGGTCCTGCCCAATCTTTCCATCGCCTCAAAGAAATCCGTTCGCAGCTTGTTGCTCGTCGCTAAGAAACCGGTCCACGAAGTCCGCCGCATCGCGCTCGATCGCAGCTCTCGCAGCACGCAGACCCTCGTCCGGATTCTCTGCGCGAAACGCTGGCGCATCGACCCCGAATTCTTTGAAGCCGACCCTGATCTGCCCTCGATGCTCCAGCAGGCTGATGCCGCCCTGCTCATTGGCGATCCAGCGCTGCGCCTGGCCATCAACTCCGAACTCAGCGCAAAGCGCGATGCCGCAGGGGACCTGCTCTTCCCTGCTGAAAATGCCGGCCTGCCATCCTCTTCTTCCCTTTTCCCCTACGACATGGTTGAGAAATGGCGCTCTCTCACCAGCCTCCCCGCCGTTCTTGCCGTTTGGGCCGCCAGGCCCGCTGCCGTCACGCCCGAAGTCATCCGCGACTTTCAACAATCTCTTGCATTCGGCATGCAGCATCTCCACCAGATCAGCGCCGAAGCCTCGCGCGAACTGAATTTGCCGGCCGAAAAACTCACCCGCTATCTCTCCGAGAACATCGATTACACTTTGGACGAAGAAAATCTCCGCGGCCTGCAGCGCTATTACGATCTGGCCGCCGAATTGGGTTTGATCAAGGAAGCGAAACCGGTGCAAATCGCCAGCTTGGAACAAGCGCCCGAATTTGCAGCTGCGCGCCGCGTTTAGGCCGGTTTTGAACAAAGGGGAAGGAACTTAGCCGTGGGAATCAACAAACAGCAAGCCCTCGACATGCTCCAGTCCGATGATCTCGTCGGCATCGGCATGGCCGCTCATCAGCTTCGCCTGAAAAAGAACGATCCCCGCATCGTCACCTACCAAATCGACCGCAACATTAATTACACGAACTTCTGCACCGAGTACTGTTCCTTCTGCGCTTTCTACCGACCCCTCGGCGCCAAAGACGGCTACATCCTGCCCTTCGAAGAAATCTACGCCAAGATCGACGAGATGCTCGAACTTGGCGGCACCGGCGTCCTCCTTCAAGGCGGCCTCCATCCCGATCTCCAGATCGGATACTACGAAAACTTGCTCCGCTCCCTCAAAGCTCGTTATCCCCAGGTTCATCTCCACTGTTTTTCCGCGCCGGAAATTCTCTGCATTGCCGAAGTCAGCGAACTCAGCATCCGCGACGCCATTCAGCGCTTGATGGATGCCGGCCTGCAATCCATTCCCGGCGGCGGCGCAGAAATCCTCGACGATGAAGTGCGCGCCAGGATCGCCCGCCTGAAGTGCACCAGCGACGATTGGATCGAAGTTCACCGCACCGCGCATTCCCTCGGACTGCGCACCACCGCCACCATGATGTTCGGCTGTGGGGAAGAGCTCCGTCATCGCGTCAATCATCTCGAACGCATTCGCCAGCTTCAGGAAGAGACCGGCGGCTTCACCGCGTTTATCCCCTGGATCTTCGCGGCGGAAAATACGGCGCTCGGCAAACGAGTTCAGGAAACCACTGCTGTCGACTATCTGAAAACTCTCGCCGTCAGCCGCCTGTTTTTGGACAACATCGACCATATCCAGTCCAGTTGGCTCACACCCGGCATCAAGGTTTGTCAGGTTGGTTTGCAATTCGGCGCCGACGACGTCGGCAGCATTCTGATCGAGGAAAATGTGGTTTATGCCGCTGGGGTAAGGCGCCGCACCAATGAAGAAGAACTCCGCCGCATCATCTACGATGCCGGCTTCCTGCCGGCCCAGCGCGACACGCTCTACCGCTCCTACGTCCTGAAGTCGCCTTATCGGCCAAAACAGGCGAACGCTGCTTGAGAATTCTTCCCTAGCGAATCCGCAGCAGAATCTCCACCTCGGTCCCATCCGGAAGATTTAGCGGCTCCTCCGGCTGCAATACTCCGTCCTTGCAGCGGGCCACCAGTCGCATAGTCGCTTCTTTTCCCCCGCGTTTTTCGCCGGCCGCACTCGCTGCGGAGCCGGGCCCCGAAGTCTCATCCAGCGCCTGGTTCACCAGCGCGTCCGCCTCGCGATTCTGCTCGCGGTAAATATGGTCGATGCGGAAAGACTCCAGCGTCTGCGACATTTTCTTAGCGCGTTCAAAAAGCGGCCGCAAGTCCGAACTCTTCACCTTGTACCGCCCGCGCATCTGCTTCACCATCAGCTCGGAATCGCTCTCCACGCGCAGCGCCCGGATTCCATGCGTCTGCGCGTAGTCCAACGCCGCAATTAATCCGAAATATTCCGCCACGTTGTTGGTGTTGTGTCCGATGTATTTCTTCAGCCGCGCGACGACTTCTCCCTTACCGTTGCGAATCACCACTCCATACGCCGCCGGCCCCGGATTTCCCCGTGAGCCGCCATCGATGTTCGCCTGATGCGCTGGTATCGCCTTCGGTTCCGGCAGGGAATCGCCAAACAGGCCGCCGCGCGTCAGTGGAGGATGTTTCGCCATCATGAATTCGCCGCTCCGTTCGCCGTCTCCTTGGGCGCTGCATGCGGAATCGGCTCCAGGCTGTACAGGATTCGCCCACACATCTCGCAGCGGAGCACCTCTTCATCCGCCTCGCTCAGCAACAACTGCAGCGTGTGCGGCAAGACGCGCATCCCGCATGCGCGGCACTGTTCCCCGCGCGCCTCCGCCAACGCCGATCCTGGATGCCTCTTGGCGATTCGTGTGTACAATCCCAGCAGCTCTTCCGGCACTTTCTTGGCAATCCCTTCGCGTTCCGTTGTCGCTCCCTCGAGTTTCTTATTCTTCTCGCCATACTGCAGTTGCATCTGTTTCTTCTCTGCCGCGATGGCTTGCTCGGATTCTTTCAGGTCCGCCTCCGCCCTCTTCACACGCCGGTCCACCTCTTCCAACGCCATCATCTGCTCGAGCACCTGGTCTTCGCCTTTGGCCACTTCCGCCTCGGCACTCGCAATTTCCTGCTGCAGCGCCTTATACGCTTCGTTGGTTTTGACCGAACTGCTCTGCGCGCGGTATTTCTTCGCCCGCTCTTTCCACTGCTCCACATCCAGCTCCAATTTCTTCCGCTGGGTTAGGCACTGCGTGTGCGCCTCTTTGGCCGCCGCGACTGCTGCACGCGCCCCATTCAGCTTCGCGTCGGCTTCGCGCAACTGCTTCGGCAGTCCTTCCAGGTCGGAGCGCAATGACGCGATGGTCTGGTCCAGCCGTTGCAGTTCTATTAGTTGGGGGATGGCAGGATGCATGGGGCCTGATTTTAGCACATGCCATTGGATCGTCTTTGGCTGGGGCCGTGGTTCAGGCTACTACTTCAGCATGTCGCGGAAATGACTTCGATGAACCGTCAGGAGGGTTCTGCACTCAACGTAGCTGCCATTAACCAAGCAGAAGCTGGCGTCCTCCTCGACAGGCAACGTGGACATCGCGTTCCCAGGAGGCCCACTCTTGCTTCCGCGCAGCCCGCGTTGCAACTTCACGATGCCTTTAGGTCACGGTGTATCAGCGCGGCATCCAGGAAGTAGCCAATTCCCACCGCCAGCGGCAGGATCCCAAATGCCGCCGCCACCAGCGTTTGCGGCTCTTCCACAATCCGTGAAATGGCCGCGAACATGATCATGAAACCCAGCCCGCCGCTAACCAGCAAGATTCCCGCCCGCCGTGACCGCGCAAACTGCGATAGCTCCGGCTCCATGGGAATTTCGGTTCCCCGGGCCAGCGCCGCCAATCTCTCTTCCGAGCGCAGCTTCTTCACCCGGTAGTACGTGTACAGCGCGGCCACCGGCAATCCACACGTCAGTACGACTGCAACCAGTCCAATCAGATTTTCGCCCATAGCCCACTCCTCCCGCGGCTCTTCATCTATGGCCGCCTCTTGCGGTCTCATGGGAAGGTACGCAGAGTTTTGACCAAAAGTTCCCCGGGGGGGACACTCAAATGGGGGGACAAGGGGCCTAGCGGATCTCTTGGATCTGCATGGTGCTGTCGATGGCGAGCTTGGGGAATCGGATCCCAGACCCTTCCGCGGCGGCGGGATGTTCCGCGATCACCTGGAAGTCGGACCCGGAACAGCTCACCTCATAAGTGTAACCGTCCCGTTCCTTCCGGCTCACCGTGAGCGCGCCTGATGAAATCAATTCATCCAGTGACGCGCATTTACTGTTCAGCGCGATGTTCCCCCGTTCTGCCTGCGCAATCTGCAGCAGGTCACTTCGCACGCCGGTCAGGCTGATGGCCTGCGTCGGGGCAGTTCCCTCGTCCGTAGTCGGCATCTTCTTCAAGTAAGATTCATACACCCCAAACGCGAGAGCCACAGCCACTAACAATCCAGCAAGTGCGCGCATAAGCCGATTGTGTCGCCGCGCCGCCCATCACACAAGCGTTTCCGTGCCCATGGTGTAGTTGGTTACAACACCCCGCGATTTATCCTACTCTTCCACTCCCTCGTTAACCCTCCACCCCTTTACCGTGGCTAAACAGGCAACTCCTCGTCCCTTTTTATTTGACCTCACCTCTCTTCTCACGTAATTAAGGGAACTAACGTTTCATTTCCTTGAGGAGTCCTCGATGAACACAAAGTCCCCCGGCATTCTGGTTCTGGCCTGTCTTCTGGCCTTCTCGATTGCCATTCCCTTTGACCTGCTCGCCGAACCTCAAACCGCCGGTCAGCGCGCCGGGGAAGTTTCGCGCGTCATCCCGGCCGTGAATATCGCCCGTGCCTCTAAATCGATCATCGCCGCCGCCAAGACTGTTGTCGATTGGCAGGACATTCTGAATACGCAGGCCAACGCTCGCGCTCGCGTCTCCCTGGATGATGGCTCGGTCTTGAACGTCGGCTCGGACTCCTCTGTCCACATCGTTAAGCATGACGCCGGCGCTCAGCAGACGGACCTCGAAGTCAGCATCGGCAAAATGCGCTCTCAAGCGCAGAAAATCACCCAGCCGAACGGAAAATTTGAAGTGCACACTCCGGCGGGTGTTGCCGGTGTGGTCGGCACGGATTTTTACACTTCGTATGAAAACAACATGATGACCGTGATCGTCTTTGAAGGTCTCGTGCGCGTCTGCAATCTGGCCGGGGTCTGTGTTGTAGTGAAAGCCGGTCAGATGACCACCATCCGCAACGGCGATTCCGCCAGTCCTGTGGTCGTCCAGGCGACACTTTCCACTCTGACGGATGCGATCAGTAGCACCAATCTTGAGAGTCCAAGTGGTGTCCAGCAGGTTCACTACATAAGCAAAGGCACAGCCATCGTTATCGGTATTCTCGCCATTGTGCCGGCCGTCGTCATTCCCGTTGTCCTTACGCGCGGCACATCGCAAGCACCCGTAACAACAAAGCCCCCGTGCCCGCCGACCTCCGCCAATTGTGGCTAACTTGTCATTCACTTTTCCAGCGCAAGGAAGGAGACCCGGTGCCGCCCAGCCGCCGGGTCTTTTGTTTTTCGCGCACTCCCGGTTGCTTGGCTCGGGGGTGAAATATCTTCGGGCAATACACTACTAGGAAAGCATTAGCAACGCCCTCCTTACCCAAACCATCTAATTTAGGTAGTGACTTGGGCGCGACTTCGGCCGCAAACCGCGCTTTGTCTGTTCCCTGGCGGTGGCGTACACTGGACGCTTGGCACTTGCGTCCAATCCGGAGTGAGGCACCCTTGAATCATCTATCCCGCGCCACCTGGCGCCGCCGTTGTTCTCGCCTGTTGCTTTCCGTGACTCTGATCGCTGGCTTGGCTTTCACCGCCTTGCCGCGTCTGCTGGCCGCACCGCCCGACAACTCCCCCAAACCTTCCCCGCTCCTCGGCGCCATGAAGGCAGAGTTGGATCGCTCCATGAAAACTCTTGGTGCTCTGGATCCCCCGGCCTATTACATCGGCTACACCTTGACCGAATCCCAGCGCGCCTCGGTTCAAGGCTCTAACGGCGCTCTCCTCCAGAGTGACGAGAGCCGCAACCGCTGGCTTGAAGTTTCCGTACGCACCGGAAGCTACGACCTCGACGATACCCACAAGATCGACGGCCGCCAGCCTCCTGTCGGTGGTCCCGGCACTAATGCTCCTCTCGACGACGATTCCGATGTTCTTCGCCGCGCCATTTGGCTGGAAACCGACAAGCAATACCGCGCTGCCGCTGAGGCCCTCATCAAGATCAAGACCGGCAAGGAAGTGAAAGTGCAGACCGTGGAGGGTAACGCTCCCGATTTCTCCCGCGAGAAACCGCAAGTCTCCACCGGCCCCTGGGTTTCCTTCACCTTGGACCGTAAACCCTGGGAGCAGAAAGTCCGCGACTACACGGCCTACTTCCGCCAGTCCACCGCGGTCATCAATTCCATCGTCACCTTCACTGCGCAGGCCCAAAACGTCATCCAGCTCACATCCGAAGGTACGCAGCTGCAGTTTGGGCAGGTGCGCTATCGGCTCGAGCTTTTCATTCAGGGCAAGGCCAGCGACGGCATGGACATTGACCGCTACTACAACTTCGATTGGGTCAGCCCCTCCGACGCTCCAGACGACAAGGCGGTCTACGCGGCCTCTGCACAGCTTCGCAAGGAAATGGAAGGCCTGGTCGTGTCTCCGCTGAACGATCCCACCGTCGGCCCCGCTCTGCTCACGGGCCGCGCTGCAGCGGTTTTCTTCCACGAAGTTTTCGGCCATCGCGCTGAAGGTCACCGCCAGAAGGACGTGAATGAGGGCCAAACCTTCGCGAAGAAGGTCGATGAGCCCATCCTTCCAGACTTCCTCACCATCGTGGATGATCCGACACTGAAAAAGCTAGGCAATCAGGATCTGCTCGGCTACTACCAGTATGACGACGAAGGCGTGATCGCGCAGCACGTCACTCTCGTCGATCACGGCGTGCTCAAGAATTTCGAAATGTCCCGCTCGCCCCTTGTGGGATTTCCACACTCTAACGGCCACGGCCGTCGCCAGATCGGCACGACCCCTGTTTCCCGTCAAGGGAACCTCATCGTCGAAAGCAACAAAACCGTCACAAACGCCCAGTTGCGGGCCAAACTCATCGAACTCATCAAGCAGCAGAACAAGCCCTACGGCTTGCTCATCGACGACATCGCCGGCGGTTTCACGTTCACCGGCCGTGGCCAGCCTCAGGCTTTCCAGGTCGAGCCTCTCGTCGTCTACAAGGTCTTCCCCGATGGACGCCCCGACGAGCTCGTCCGCGGCGTCGACATCGTTGGTACGCCCCTCGCCGCCCTAACGAAAATTGTTGCCACGGGTGACACCACCGAAGTCTTCAATGGCTACTGCGGCGCCGAATCCGGCTACGTCCCCGTTTCCGCCGCCTCTCCCGCGATTCTTACGTCGGAATTGGAAGTCCAGAAAAAACAGTCAGCCACGGATCGGCCGCCCATTCTGCCGCCGCCGGCGCACGATACCGTGAAACCGGGAGGCCTTCAGTAATGCGTTCACCTCGTCTCGCGGCATTTCTTCTCGCTCTTACGGTTTCGCCCGCCGCTTTCGCCCAGGCGACTCCGGACAAGGATCACACGCTGCAGGCCATGCGCGACGAAATGGCCCGTGCCAAATCCCGTCTCGAACTCGCGATTCCCCCTTCCAACCAGCCCGTGCGCCCGTATTACATCGAATACCGTCTTCTGGACATGGACATCCGCGAAGTCGTTGGGGAGTTTGGCGCTCTCGTCAGTGCCACCCACAATCGCAGCCGCGTCATGAATGTCGGCGCGCGCGTCGGCGACTACAAACTCGATAGCTCCAACTTCATCAGCGATGAAGGCTTCCGCGGTTTCATCGGCCCTACCGGCACCGTCGGCATCGACCGCGACTATGACTCTCTGCGCCAGGATCTTTGGATTGCCACCGACCAGGCCTTCAAGGAAGCTGTAGAAACGTATTCCCGCAAGCAGGCCTATCTCAGCAGCCTCGCGCGCCCCTCGGACATCGACGATTTCTCCCGCGTCGAAGCCATCCAGCACATCGATCCTCTCATCGATGCCGATTGGTCTAATCGCAATTGGGAACAGGAAGCGCGCGACACTTCGGCCGCCCTCCGCGCCTTCCCGCAGATTTACGAGTCCCGCGTCACGTACTACCTCGTCTACCTTACTGAATATCTCCTCACCAGTGAGGGCACGGAAGTTCGTGTCAACCGTTCCTACGCGGCCATCGAGGCCGGAATGAGCACGCTCGCCGACGACGGCATGGAAGTGAACCATCTCTATTCCACTTACGCTCCGCGTCCCACCGATCTTGCCTCTGTGGAAACCGTTCGCAAGGACCTGAATGTTGCCGGCAGCGAACTCATGGCCATGCGTGCCGCTTCGCCTGCGACGGATTACACCGGTCCTGTTCTGTTCGAATCCCGCGCTGCCGCTGCTCTTCTCGCGCAAGTTCTCGGCCCTTCGCTCAACGGCGCCCGTCCTCCAGTCGCCTTTCAACCCGTCGTGGATCAACTGATGAGCAGCCTTGGCGCGCGCAGCGATTGGAGCGGCAAGGTCGGCGTGCGCGTCCTCCCTGCCAGCGTCACTCTCATCGACGATCCGCTCGCCAAGGATTACAAGGGCACGCCCCTGATTGGCAGTTACTCGATCGACGAAGAAGGCGTTCCCGCGCAAAAAGTCACTATCGTCGAAAATGGCATGCTCAAGAATCTGCTCATGTCCCGCCGTCCCGGCTCCGATTTTGAAAAGTCCAACGGCCACGGCCGCGCCGCTTTCCTTGCCGACCCCGCTGCTACCATGAGCAATCTTTTCTTTTCTTCTTCGGAAACCGTTTCCAAGGATGATCTGAAGAAAAAATTCCTCGACGCTTGCCGCGAAGAAAAACTCAACTACTGCCTTGTCGTCCGCGAGATGGACAACCCCACCCTCAGCATCCTCCACCAAGAGGATTTCACGGACCTTCTCGCCAGCTTCGGTGGTAATGCCGCCACGGATCGGCTGCCCCTCGTCGTCTACAAGCTCTATCCCGCCGACGGCCGCGAAGACATGGTCCGCGGCGCTCGCATCAACGGCTTCAACGCCCGTTCTCTCCGCAATATCGCCGCCATTGGCAACGACGATTTTGTCTACAACTACATGCAGAACCAGACCAACGGCGTCGCCGGCACGGCTCTGGGTGCCTTCGGCAGCGCGCAAAACGGCTTGCCCGCCTCCGTTGTCGCTCCTTCC
>Ga0187801_10000208_pt1 | contig 14429 bp, 17 predicted proteins | sample NC_wetland_sal_i_10_FD_132465 | JGI IMG/M metagenome (GOLD analysis project Ga0187801, IMG submission 132465) | Wetland sediment microbial communities from Neuse River Estuary, North Carolina, USA - Control_1 | ecosystem: Environmental > Aquatic > Freshwater > Wetlands > Sediment | place: USA...
CCCTGCGCCGCGCGTTCGCCGCGAACTGCCCCTACCTCGTCAACGTGGTCACCGACCCCGAGATCGCCTACCCCCGGTCTACCACCGGCGTCTAGCCGGGGCCCGGCGGTCACAGGCCGACCGCGCTGAGGTCAAGCGGTCGGAACCAGGTCGGTCACGTCGGCGTGGATCTTCGCGAGGGCCTGATCGAACGTCGCGAGGCGGGACGCCCGGCTACGGGCAAGCTGGGCCAGGTAGGCATCGGTGACCTGACGGTGGCCGATGATTCCGGCGGTCGGGACGTCGGCGTACGTGACGTCGTCGGGCCAGAACTCGTGTCGCTCGTCGGCGGCCAGACCACGGAGGAGGGAGCGGGCCGCATCGGCCGTCTGGCCTTCACGGACCAGCAGGCGGATCAGGCTGCCCTGGGTAATCGGGCAGGTGGCAAAGCCGTCCGTCACGCCGAGGAACCAGGTCTCGGCGGAGGAATGGTGCACGTGGTCGCTCACGAGCAGGGCGATCAGGACGTTCGCGTCCAGGAGGACGGTCACGACTCGTCGTCCTCCAGGGCCCGGACATCTTCGGTAGTGATGATCCGGCCGAGCTTGACGACGGGCAGGCCGGTGCGGGCGCTGGTCGTGACCTCGGCATCCTGCCCCTGGCCAAGGCCCCGACGCATCAGGTCGGCGACCGTCTCGCTCAGGGTCCGGTGGGTGTCCCTCGAGATGGCGACGGCCTTAGCGTGCAGATCCGCTGGCAGGTCTACCGTGGTGCGCATAGTTGCATCATAGCATCATTGCATCAAGATGCAGTCACATACTCCTGGCCGGTCAGCTGATGACGGCGATGAGGTCGCCTTCCTGGATGACGTCGCCTTCGGCCACGTGCAGGGCGATGACGACGCCGGTGCCCTCGGCCAGGACCGGGATCTCCATCTTCATCGACTCGAGGATCACCAGGGTGTCGCCGTCATCGACATGATCACCTTCTGCCGCGACCACCTTCCACACGTTCGCGACCATCTCGGCGCGGATCTCAGCCACCGGCGACTCCTGTCTGATTGACCCAGGAATACATTGTCCTACCTGGGGCGCAGCTTGCTTACCAGGGACGTATCGTAGTCCCCGCTGACGAAATCGGGGCTGGCGAGAAGCTCCGCGTGGAAGGCCAGGTTCGTCTTCGGGCCCTGGATGGCGAAGGCCGCGACCGCATCCCGCGCCCGGGCCAGCGCCTGCGCGCGGTCGGCGCCGTAGACGCAGAGCTTGGCCAGCAGCGGGTCGTAGTACGGGGTCACCGCGTTGCCTGCCTGGTAGCCGGAGTCCACCCGGATGCCATCGCCCGCGGGTTCCTCCCACCGGGTGATGGTGCCCGGCGACGGCAGGAACCGGACCGGATCCTCCGCGTAGACGCGCAGCTCGAGGGCGTGCCCGGCGGGGCGGACGGCGGCCGGGTCAAACGAGGGCGGCCCGCCCGACGCGATGAGGAACTGCTGCTCCACCAGGTCGAGGCCCGTGACGAGCTCGGTGACGGGGTGCTCGACCTGCAGGCGGGTGTTCATCTCCAGGAAGACGAACGAGCTGGCGCCGGTGTCCACCAGGCATTCGACGGTCCCCGCGCCCCGGTACCCGACGGCCTGTCCGGCCCGGACGGCGGCGGCCAGCATCTGCTCGCGCAGTGCGGGCGAGACGCCGGGGGACGGGGACTCCTCGGCGACCTTCTGATGGCGCCGCTGGACCGAGCAGTCGCGCTCGCCGAGGGCCAGGACGCTCCCGTCGGCCAGACCGAGGATCTGCACCTCGACGTGCCGGGCGTGCTCGACGTAGCGCTCGATCAAGATCTCCGGCGAGCCGAAGAAGCGCTCCGCGCGCGAGCGGGCCGTGGCGAAGGCGGCGCGGAGTTCGGCCTCGCCGGCGGCCACGCCCATGCCGATCCCGCCGCCGCCCGCGGCGGCCTTGACCATGACGGGGTAGCCGATCCGGTCCGCCTCGGCGACGGCCGCGGCCTCGTCGGTGACCGGCTTGCGGCTGCCCGGCGACACCCGAACCCCGGCCCGCTCCATCAGGTTCCTGGCGCGGATCTTGTCGCCCATCTGCTCGATCGCGGCCGGGTCCGGGCCCACCCAGGTCAGGCCGGCCGCGATGACCTGGCCGGCGAAGTCCGCGTTCTCGGCGAGGAAGCCGTACCCCGGGTGCACCGCGGCCGCCCCGGTCTTCCGGGCCGCGTCGATGATCGCCGCGGCGTTCAGGTAGCTGAGCGCCGGCTGGGCCGGGCCGATGTGCACCGCCTGGTCGGCCTCGCGGACGTAGGGCAGTTCGGCGTCCGCGTCGGAATAGACGGCGACCGACGTGATCCCCAGCCGACGGGCCGTGCGGATCACGCGCCTGGCGATCTCACCCCGGTTGGCGACGAGCACCGAATCGAGCATCCCGCCAGCCTACTGGGGCCCAGGGACGGGTTAGAGCTGGATGACCGAGCGGCGGTGCACGACGCGGCTGAGGGCCTCGACGGTGTCTGGGTCGAACTCGCTGACCGTGTCTAGCCGGAGCTGCTGCACGGCCGCGGCGGCGCGGTCGGGGTCCATCGAGCTGCCCACCAGGTCGTCGAAGGCGTTGGCGGCCTTGATGATCCGGCTGCTCAACGGGGGCCCGGAGCGTACCGCCGGGCGGGACACGGCCGCATGGCGGCCGCGGCCCTCGTGCGCCACCTCGATGCCGCGGTAGGGCTCGTTCTGCCTGCGGACGATCTCGGCCACCGAGCCCAGGACCTGGGCCTGCTGGATGACCTCGGCGCCGAGCTCGGCGATGCGGCGCTGCTCGTGCGGGGCGGCCAGGACCGTGGCGCCGCCGGGGATGGGATCGGTCAGCGAGAGCTGGCCGATGTCGTGCATGAGCGCGGCGTATTCGAGCTCGAGCAGCTCCGGCTCGTGGATGCCGAGCTCGCGGCCGACGGCGACGGCGAGCTGGCTCACCCGCTCGGAGTGGCCGGGTTCCACGTACCCGCCGATCTCGGTGACCTTGGCCAGCGCCCGCACGGTCTGCAGGTAGGTGGCCCGGATCCCGGCGTAGCGGCGGAACGCCACCTGCGTGAGGAGCAGCGGGGCGGTGAACACGGCCACCGCGGCCAGCCCCATCGTCTCGGCCGCGAACGCGATGAGCAGGGCCGAGGCCCCGACCGCCGCGCCCAGCGGCAGCTGAACGCGCATCTCGTCCACCAGCGCCACCCTGAACCTGGCCCGCTGCTCTTCCACCCGCATCAGGGCGGTCAGCACCGCCTCGAGCAGCAAGGCGAGCAGGACCAGGGATGTCATCAGCGAGAACGCCAGACCCCAGTGGCCGGAGATGGCGTCGCTGTCCGCGAGCGAGCGGAAGATGAACGCGACGGCCGCGACGCAGAGCAGCCGCGTGGCCATGCTGCTCACCTTGGCCGGCCGGCCGACGGCCAGGTGCGGGAGAGCGCCGATGATCATCCCGATCGCGGTGACGGTGACCACCTGCTCGGCGGTGTGCTGGACCTGGTACCCGCCCACCCGGATGAGCAGGGCGTAGGCGAGCGCTCCCGCGATCCCGATCGGCGCCGATTCGCGGTCGCCCGGCAGGTTCAGCCGCAGGACCTCGCCGAACGCGATCAGCGCGCCGAACGCGATCGCGATGCGGGTATCACGCACGCCCGCCACGGCGGTCTGCGCGACCGAGGCCACGAGGACGACCCCGGCCGCCGCGATGAGCAGCAGCTGCCCGGAGTTCCGCACCGGCCAGGGGCGCTTGCGCGGCTCGTGTCGTCGTTCGCTCATCGCGGCCTGTCCGCCTGCGTCGTTCTCAGTAGTTCGCGTTATTCAGGTTCGGACCCCGGTCGGGCAGGTCCGGGCGGCGGCTTCCGGGCACCTGGGGCCCGCGCTCGATGACCGGTCCCGGATACCGCTCGCTGGCGATGACCCGCAGCGGCGACGCGGGGTCGTCGTGGTCCTGGGCCGGGATCGCGGGCAGGTCGCCGGTGATCGGTTCGGGCTCGGGGCACTGCCAGCCCTCCTTCAGCACCGCGGCCACGAACGCGTCGACGAACGCCGGGTCGAACTGCGTGCCCGCCCACCGCCTCAGCTCGAAGATCGCCTCCTCGATCGGGCGCGCGCCGCGGTAGGACCGGGTGGACGTCATCGAGTCGAACGCGTCGGCCACCGCGAGGATCCTGGCGAACTCGGGGATCTCGTCGCCGGCCAGGCCCATCGGGTAGCCGCGGCCGTCGATCCGCTCGTGATGGTGCATGATCCCGGCCAGGGCCTCGTCCAGGAACCCGATCTCCCTGACGACTTCCAGCCCGCGCATCGGGTGGAGCTGGATCGCCGCGTACTCTTCCTCGGTCAGCTTCCCGGTCTTCTGCAGGACCCGGGTCGCCACGCCGAGCTTGCCCACGTCGTGCAGCATGCCCGCATACCGCAGCGCCTCCACCCGCTCGCCGCGCATGCCGATCTCCCGCGCGATCATGACCGAACCGCGCGAGACCCGGTCGCTGTGACCACGCGTGTAGAGGTCCTTGGTCTCGACCGCCTGGCACAGCGCGCCGACCGCCGCTTCGTACGCGCGCTGCTGCTCCACGATCTGCGCCACGGCCCAGCGGGCGACGGCGACGGGGATCAGCACGAGGACCGGCGCGAACAGCCCGGTCACGCTCCAGAGCGCGGCGATGAGCAGCCCGAACGCGCCGTACCCGAGATCGGAGACGATCAGCTCCAGGCTCATGCCCGGCGCGGAGGTGCGGCGTCCCCGCTTCTGCGGCTGGCTGGTCAGCCAGAGCACGCCGCCGAGCAGCCCGTGGTTCGCGACCGCGTGCACCACGGCCGCGACCGCGAAGGGCCCGATGATCCCGGGGAACGATCCCGACACCGGCTGGCCCACGTGCCCGTGCGCGGCGATGAAGGCCCGGCCGGCCAGGTACGCGGACAGGGCGAGCATGCCGGTGTTGAAGGCGCGCTGGACCAGCGTGGGACCGCGCCGCAGCCCGAACGCCGTGCAGGCGCCGACGAGCGCCGCGCCGACCGGTCCGACCAGGACCACGGCGGCCAGCGTCGCGATCGGGGCCGGCGACCAGGCCAGTTCCCTCGGGCGCAGCAGCGTCGCCGTCGACTCGAAGACGACCAGGAGTACGCCGAGCACCGCGACCTCGCGCCACCAGGTGACCCCGCCGAACGGGCCGCGGATGAGCAGCACGACGGCCGCGGCGACGATCGTCCCGATGTACAGCCGCGCGCGCCACGGTAGCCTAGCCACGTCTCCCCCTCGCGGGAGCGCGGAACGCGGGCTAGGCTTCAAGACTCCTACCCCCAGGTAATCCTGGCGAGGGCGGCCGGGTAGGCCGAGCCTGCCGGTGCCTCATCCGTGGCAGGAGTATTTCCGCCGGAGGGACGCATGGAGCTGACCTCCCTAACGTGCAACTACCTACAGCTCAGCAGATATCGCCCTGAGTCAAGGATAACGTGGTTACATCGCATCTCGCAGGCCCAAAATCCCATCGTGAACAAATCGTGAGAGCGTCTGTCACAATAGGCAATCAAGTGAGGCACTTGCGGCGCAATTTGCACGCACCCGGCAAATCCGAGGGGCGCGATGCTACTCGGCGAACTCGATGGACGCCCGTACTTCCCTGATCCTGACGAGAATCTTCGCGCGCAACTCGGCCGGCGCCGGGTCGCAGCCGCAATGCTTGGCGACGATGCGCTTGACCGCCTCTTCCAGGCCGTACTCGCGCAGGCAGGGGCCGCATTCGTCCAGGTGCTGGCGGATCTTCGCGCAGTCTAGGTCGTCAAGCTCGCCGTCGAGGTAGCCGTAGACCCGGTCGAGCACCTCGGTGCACGGAGTCTCGTGCGGGTTTCCGCAGCTCATCGCCCTTCCTCTCCGGGCAGGGAGGCATCGGAACCCGCCTTGACCAGGCCGCGTTCCGAAGCGTAATCCTGGAGCAGTTCGCGGAGCTGGCGGCGGCCGCGGTGCAAACGTGACATCACGGTACCAATCGGCGTATCCATGATGTCGGCGATCTCCTTGTAGGCGAACCCCTCGACGTCGGCGAGGTAGACGGCGATCCTGAATTCTTCGGGAAGCGCCTGGAGCGCTTCCTTTATGTCGGAATCCGGGAGCCGTTCTAGCGCCTCGGCTTCGGCCGACTTCAATCCCCCGGAGGTATGCGACGCGGCGCGCGCAAGCTGCCAGTCCTCGACGTCCTCGGCGCCCGATCGCTGCGGCTCGCGCTGCCGTTTCCGGTAACTGTTGATGAACGTGTTGGTCAGGATCCGGAACAGCCACGCCTTGAGGTTCGTGCCCTGCTGGAACTGGTGGAAGGACGCGTAGGCCTTCGCGAACGTCTCCTGGACCAGGTCTTCGGCGTCCGCCGGGTTGCGGGTCATCCGAAGCCCTGCGGAGTACAGCTGATCCAGGTACGGCAGCACCTCCTGCTCGAAGCGCTCACCGCGCTGTTCGAGAGTCTCCGGAACGGGACCCACCCCCTTTGGGTAGACAGAGGCCGGGCTGCTGGCATGCAGACCGTATGTGCGGGAGGATACCGTGCCAGGGAACGGCGCTAGCTTCAGTGTGCCCGGAGGTGGCGAGGCGACTGCGACTGCCATGCCGCGTTCAACACGTCGATGCAGGCTGTCATTCCGCATGATGGTCACCGTAAACAGGTGACGAAGCGCACCTGAATGGGAAGGCTGACTGGTGCGCGCCTTCGCTGCGGAGGCGCCCAGTCAGGAGCCCAGGGCCCGTGCAGCATGCGGCCAGCGCGATCACTCGGCCGGATACCGATCATCCGCCTACATACAGGCATTTCTGCGAGGCGGTGGCGCGGGCGCAGCTCACGGCCTGGCTCCCGTCGGGACGGCAGGTCCTGGTGGACGTCTCGGGACCCCGCGCGGCGAGTGCTGAACTGGCCGCCCGGGCCGGGCATACGGTGCTGCGCGTGCTGGAGGAGGGGCGCGTGCCGGTCAGGACCGGGCCTGCTGGCTCGGGGGCGCCTGGTACGGAGCCGGGCCCGGGGGGAACGGGGTCGGGCTCGCGGGGCAGGATCTTCACGCTGATCGCCGACTCCTCGCGGCTGTCCTTCCTGCCCGCCGACTGCGCGGACGGCATCATCGCCGAGGACCGGGCGTTGTCTACGCACCTGGGGACCGAGACGCTGATCGCCGACGTCGCTCGCGTGCTCCGCCCGGGAGGCCGGGTCCTGGCGTGCGTGGACTCGCTGGTGCTCGGCATGGCGCTGCTCGCGGGGCAGCGCCACTGGCCGCACCTGGTCGACCTGCCGCACGCCGAGGTGGTGCTGGTGCCCTGGCCGGACGGGACGATCACCCGGTGCTACGGGCCCGACCAGGCGCGTGAGCTGTTCGGCGGGGCGGGCCTGCTGGTGAACTGGATCAGGCCGCGAACCGTGTTCGCGGAGTCAATGGTGACGCAGACGCTGGCCGAAGACCCGGCCAGCCTGGCCCGGCTGGTCCGCGCCGAACTCGCCGCCGCCAGCGACGAGTCACTCGGCGCGCAGCTGGTGATCTCGGCGTGTAAGCCTGTCTAACGCCGTCGGCGGGCGTGCTTGGCCTGGCAGCCGACGCAGCGGGCCGCGTCGGGGCGCGCGTCGAGGCGGCCGTCGGGAATCTCCTGCCCGCAGTCGACGCACTTGCCGTAGCTGTTCTCCTCGATGCGGCCGAGTGCGGCCTCCACCTCGGTGCGCTGGGCGCGGGCCGAGTGCAGGACCGCCTCGGTGCGGTCGGCTTCGGACAGGGTGGATCCCGCGTCGGCCTGATCCTGCGGGTAGCCCGACCCGGCCATCGGCGCCGGGCGTTCGCCCTGCAGGATGGATATCGACCGGTCAAGGTCGTCGCGCATCTCCTCGAGGCGCTTTCGGGCGACGGTAAGTTCCACTGGTGTCCTCGCCTCCCGTCCGCGTGCGATGAGCAGCCCAGGCTCGGTCGAGCCGCGGCCGCGCCGCGGACTCAGAACAACTCGCCGGGCGGCCGCTCCCCCTCGGCGGATTCAGGCTGCGGCCTTATGAGCTCGGGTCCGTTGTTCCGCACTGAGTTGACAGCCATAGATACGGGGTATGACGTCAGGCCGCCGGCCATGGCGGGCACCATCGTCGCTTGTAGCTGGCCGAGGTCGCTGGTGGCAGGATCCAGCCAGTCGGCCCAGGCCTGCGGCGCGATGGTCATGGGCATGCGATCGTGAATCTGGCCGACGTCGTCGGACGCCTGGGTCGTGATGATCGCGGCCGTCCACAGCCACGCGCGCTCGTGATCGTCAGGGAGGGCCTCGTCCCGCCAGAGATCGTAGATCCCGGCGAAGGCCAGCTCACCACCGTCCTTCCTGAAGATGTAGTAGGGCTGCTTGCGCGTCTTCCTGCCATCCTGCCCGACCGCCTGCGGCTGCCACTCGTAATAGCCGTCGGCGGGCAGGAGGCAGCGGCGCTTGGCGAACGCGCGGCGGAACGCCGGCTTCGTCGCGATGGTCTCGGCGCGGGCGTTGATCAGCCGGCCACCGCCGGAGGCGTCCTTGGCCCAGAAGGGAACCAGGCCCCAGCGGACCACGCGCAGCTCGCGGGCCTGCGGCTCGTCGTCGCGGGCGGGGCGCTCGATGACCGCGAAGACCCGCTTCGTCGGCGCCACGTTGTAGTCGGGCGAAGGCTCCGGTTCGGGTCCGTCCGGCACGCGGTCCCGTTCGATGCTGAACTCCTCGAGGAGCTCAAGGCGCTTACGCGCCGACACGAACCGACCGCACATGAAAGCTCTTCCTCAGGTGAAAGATTCCGGACACGTCCCGTTAAGCCTGGATTGGCATTTCATAACCATAATCCAGGTCCGCCAAACCCCCCGGGGGGCCAGGGGGGCTTGGGGGGACGGCCAGGGGGGCTTGGGGGGACGGGTAGTCCCCCCAAGATCGGGGGGATTCCGGGGGGTCGTCCCCCCGGGCTAGCACAGTACGCTCAGGCGTATGCGTGGGGATGACTCGGCGGACCTGACCTGGACGGCGCCGACTGCCACTGGGCCGGTCAGGGCCCGGATCCGGCTGCCTGCGTCCAAGTCGATCACCAACCGCGCGCTGGTGCTGGCGGCCCTGAGCGACTCCCCCGCCCTGATCGTCAACCCCCTGCAGGCCAGGGACACCGCGCTCGCGGTCGGCGGGCTGCGGGCCCTGGGTGCGCGGATCGCCGAGGAAGGGCAAGAGCAAAACCCAGATGGCCGAACGAGCTGGCGTGTTACCCCCGGGCAGCCCCCGGAGGGCTCGACGGTCGGCGTGGACGTCGGCAACGCAGGCACGGTCATGCGCTTCCTGCCCGCGGTGGCGGCGCTGACGCGGGCGACGGTCCGGTTCGACGGGGACGCGCGGGCGCCGCTGCGCCCGGTCGGCGCGATCCTCGCGGCGCTGCGCGGGCTCGGCGCGGACATCGAGGACGACGGCCGCGGCGCGGTCCCGTTCACCGTGCGCGGGCGCGGCGCGGTCCGCGGCGGCACCGTCACCCTCGACGCCTCGGCGTCCTCGCAGCTCGTCTCCGGCCTGCTGCTGGCGGCGCCGCGGTTTGCCGAGGGCGTCGAGATCAGGCACGAGGGTCCGCCCGTCCCCTCGGCTCCGCACATCGCGATGACGGTCCGCATGCTCGCGGCCGCGGGGGCCGACGTGAGCGCCGAAGCGGCGGCCGGGGATCCGCGCCCCGACGCCTGGCGGGTCCGGCCCGGGCGGCTCGACCTCGGGGCCATCACCGTGGAGCCCGACCTGTCCAACGCGGGCCCGTTCCTGGCCGCGGCGCTGGTCACCGCCGGGACGATCGAGGTGCCCGGCTGGCCGCGGGAGAGCCTGCAGGCCGCCGGGCCGATCCTGGACGTGCTGGGCCGGATGGGCGCCCGCGCCGAGGTCGGCGAGCAGGGGCTGAGCATCTCGGGCACGGGCGCGATCCACGGCATCGGCGCGGACCTGCGGGACGTCGCCGAGCTCGCGCCGGTGCTGACCGCGCTGGCGGCGCTGGCCGATGGCCCTTCGGTGTTCACCGGGCTGGCGCACACCCGCGGGCACGAGACCGACCGGCTGGCCGCGCTGGCCAAGGAGATCAACGCGCTCGGCGGTGATGTCACCGAACTGCCCGACGGGCTGGCCGTCAGCCCGCGGCCGCTGCGCGCGGCCGGCGAGCCGTTCGACAGCTACGACGACCACCGGATGGTGATGGCCGCGGCCGTGCTCGGCCTGGTAGTCCCCGGCCTGCAGGTGGCCGGCGCGCAGACCGTAGGCAAGACGTTCCCCGGTTTCAAGGACGTCTGGTTGAGCATGCTGGGGTTGGCACCCTGAGCCCGCGGCCCGGCTACTCGCGGCTCGACGAGGACGACGTCCGGGTCCGGCCCGGACGGAGCTCGCGCCCACGGACCAGGCGGCGCCCAACGCACGACACCGCGATCGAGGGCTTCGTGACCAGCGTGGACCGCGGGCGGTACGGGTGCATGGCGGAGGACCACCTGGTCATCGCCATGAAGGCGCGCGAGCTGGGCAAGGGCTTGGTGGTGGTGGGCGACCGGGTCGCGCTGGCCGGGGACACCTCGGGCGAGCAGGGGTCGCTGGCCAGGATCGTCCGGGTGGAGCCGAGGACGAGCGTGCTGCGGCGTTCGGCGGACGACACGGACCCGCTGGAGCGGGTCATCGTCGCCAACGCCGACCAGCTCGTCGTCGTCTGCGCGCTGGCCCAGCCGTCGCCCGGGCTCCGCTTCGTGGACCGCTGCCTGGTCGCGGCCTACGATGCCGGGATCGACCCGCTGCTCCTGCTGACCAAGGCCGACCTGGCGTCCCCGCGCAAGGTCCGCGCGTTCTACACCCCGCTCGGCCTGCCCATGCTGACCACCAGGCGCCCGCTCTCGCCGCGGACCCTGGCGCGGGTGCGGAACGTGCTGACCGGCCGGATCAGCGTGCTCATCGGGCAGTCCGGCGTCGGCAAGTCCACGCTGGTGAACACCCTGGTCCCGGACGCGGCCCGGACCGTCGGAAGGGTCAACGCGGTGACCGGCCGGGGCAGGCACACGTCGTCGTCGGTGGTGGCGCTGCCGCTGGGCGACGGGTGGCTGATCGACACGCCGGGGCTGCGGGGGTTCGGCCTGGGGCACGTGAGCGAGGAGCGGGTGGTCGAGGCGTTCGGGGACCTGGCCGAGGGCACCGCCGCGTGCCCGCCGGGGTGCGACCACCTCTCCGGGTGCGCGCTGGACGAGTGGGCGCACGAGCACCACGCGGAGGCGCGGCTGGACTCGCTGCGCCGGGTGCTGCGCAGCCGGGAGGGCGCTGCTGACTAAAAGCGGGGCCGACTAAAAGCGGGCCGGACTAAAGCAGGCGAGCCAGGTCGGCGAGGCTGAAGGTCTTGCGCCTGCCGCGCGCCGGGCTCTCCGGGAAGCAGCCCTCGTCGTCGGGGTCGCCCGGGCGCTCGGGGAAGCACCACGGCTTGATCACTTCCGCCGACCGGGGCAGGCGCGGGGTATCGGGGTAGCACCCACGCTCGTTCGGGATAAAAGGTTTGTTACGCATCGACGGTGCCCCCTATGCGCCAGTAGATGCCCGCGGCGGTCCTGGACAGGAACGCCTCATCTACAAGGTACCTGCGCAGCGCGCAGTGATCATCCACGACCGACTTGAGGATCTCGTCGACGGCCTTCTCCGGGTACCTGCGGCCGGGTTCGAACGCCTGCGCCACCTGGTCGAGGAGCAGGCGGCGCCGGGTGCGCTTGGCCGGGAGCGCCGTGATCCGGCCGTCGCGGATGAAGGGCCGCAACTGTTCGGGCGGGTCGGCGAGGAGTCCCTCGGCGGAAAAGTCCATCAGGGCCAGTATCACCCGGAAGGGTCCTGGCTGGCCAGCGTGATATACGAGGCGGTACCGTTTCGCGGGTGGCCCGTTATGACGACGACCTGCGCTTCGCGCACGTCCTCGCGGACGCCGCCGACGACATCACCACCAGGCGGTTCCGGGCGCTCGACCTGCGGGTCGAGACCAAGCCCGACCTCACGCCGGTCTCCGATGCCGACCGGGCGACCGAGGAGTCGCTGCGTAACGTGCTGCGCCGGGCGCGGCCGCGCGACGCGGTGCTCGGCGAGGAGTTCGGCCGGGCCGGGTACGGGCCGCGGTGCTGGGTGCTCGACCCCATCGACGGGACGAAGAACTACGTCCGCGGCGTGCCGGTCTGGGCCACCCTGATCGGGCTGATGGACGGGCCGGACGTGGTGGTGGGCGTGGTGTCGGCGCCCGCCCTGTCGCGGCGCTGGTGGGGCGCGCTGGGCGGCGGCGCGTGGACCGGGCGCAGCCTGACGAAGGCGTCGCCGTGCCGGGTGTCCGGGGTGACCAAGCTGGACGACGCCTCGATGTCGTACTCGGGCCTGGGCGGGTGGGCGAAGCGCGGGCTGCTCGACAACTTCATGGGGCTGGCCAAGTCGGTGTGGCGGACGCGGGCGTTCGGCGATTTCTGGTCGCACATGCTGGTCGCCGAGGGCGCCTGCGACATCGGCGCCGAACCCGAGGTGTCGCTGTGGGACCTGGCCGCGCTGCAGATCATCGTCACCGAGGCGGGGGGACAGTTCACCTCGCTGGAGGGGGAGGCCAGGCCCGACGGCGGTAGCGCGGTCTCCACCAACGGCCACCTGCACGGCGAGGTGCTGGGTCACCTAGGTCTTGCTCTCTAGGGGGATATCACGGATGCTTGTGGTCTGTCACAAGTTCACAAGCAGCCGAACCCAGGGGGTGCAGTATCCGTGAAGGTACGAGACGGCATGTCCCACCTTGTGCTCACCATCGGGCCCGCGCACACGCTGCGGCAGGCAGCGCAGATGATGTCCAAGCGGCACATCGGCGCCGCGGTCGTCATCGACTCCGAGCACGCGGGCATCGGCATCCTCACCGAACGTGACCTCCTCAACTCGATCGCGGCGGGCGAGGACCCCGACGCCGAGCTCGTGGCCCAGCACCGCACCGAAGACCTCGTGTACGCATCCCCCGAGTGGACCCTGGAGGACGCCGCCGCGGCGATGATCCGCGGCGGGTTCCGGCACCTGGTCGTCATCGAGGGGCACGACGTGGCCGGGCTGCTCTCCATGCGCGACATCGTCCGGGTCTGGACCTCCGCCGAGGCTCCACCACCGCAGCAGCCGGCGACCGCCTCCGCCTGAGCCTGAGGTTCCGTCCGCCCGCCCCGGCATGGCGCGCGCGGGGCGACACTGGAGAGCATGAACCGCGAGCGCGCGGAGACGTTCCTGCGGCTGCTGGCCGAGACCGAGTTGCGCGCTGCCTGCGAAGGGGCGGCGGTCGTCTCCGCCGCCCCGTGGTCGGCCGACACCCCCGCCGCCAGCTTCCCGCGACTGGCGCGGGTGGCGCAGGCGCTGACCGCGGTGCACGCGCTCGACCTGGCGGCCGCGCAGGACGTCCTGGCGGACTTTGCCATCGCGATCGGCGTTCGGCAGCATTCGGACCCGGGTCCGCTGCTGCTGACCAGGCCCGCGCTGGCCCGGGGCAGGCTCTACGCGCGGTCCTGGCCGGGGCCGCCGGACCCGGCCGCGGTCGGCCTGGGCGCGGTCGGACCTGACTTTCATGTCCCGCTCGGGCTGACCGTCCCGTTCCGCCACGAGGACGTCAGCGGCGAGGTGAACCTCCTCTCCTACTCGAACACGCCGTCCGGCGCGCGGTTCACCGTCACGTGGCGGACCCGCAGCCCGGTCGGTCAGCCGCTGATGGGGCGGGGGTTCGGGAGCCCGGCCTTCCCCCGGCTGTTCACGGTGTCGGACGACCGGGGCAACTGGTACCAGCTGGACTTCTGCTTCACCGACTGGTCCGGCGAGATCCTGCTGCGCCCCGTCCCGCCGGACGGCCTGCGCTGGCTGGAGCTTTCCGCGCCCGGCCAGAAGCCCGTGCGCATCGACCTGGCCCCGCAGGGCTCGGGGGGGCCGGACGATGCGGGGCCGCGGGTCACCCCGACCTCTGCTTCCGCGGGCGAGCAGATGCTCACGGTGTTCGCGGACCGGCTGCTCATGGTGGCCGGTGAGCACGGGCCGGACCTGCGCCAGACCGCGTACGCCCGGGCGCCGCTCAACGCGATGACGGCGGGACTCGGCGACGTCGTGGCGGCGCTGGAGGCCGCCGAGGTCCTGTCGCCGCTCAGCCAGGTGCCCGGCCAGCTGGCCGCGCTGTGCGCGAGCCTGAGCATCACCGGGCACGGCCTGACCGCGCCGCCCGGGCCCGAGCTGCCCGAGCGGTGGCTCAGCCTGCTGTCCCACTACCAGCGCAGGAAGCCGGACCTGGCGCCCGCCCGCGACGGCCACGCGCCGCTGGCCGTCGCCTTCCCCGAGTTCGACGGGATGAGGCTGGCCCTGCTCGGCCTGCACAACACCGACGGCCAGACCATCCTGCACCTGCTGGTGGGCGGCCTGCCGGAGGACGACGGGACCGGCCCGCCCCTCCCGGAGAACCTGCCG
>Ga0187801_10000209_pt1 | contig 14392 bp, 15 predicted proteins | sample NC_wetland_sal_i_10_FD_132465 | JGI IMG/M metagenome (GOLD analysis project Ga0187801, IMG submission 132465) | Wetland sediment microbial communities from Neuse River Estuary, North Carolina, USA - Control_1 | ecosystem: Environmental > Aquatic > Freshwater > Wetlands > Sediment | place: USA...
ATCCCAACACCAATATCGAACTCGGCATGCTCTACATCGCCGAGCTCACTCGCTCTACCGGCGCTCCCGAATACGCTGCCGCTGCTTACAACGCGGGCGAAGATCGCCTCGCCCTGTGGAAGGCGGAACGCGCCTACGATGAAATTCCTGAGTTCGTCGAATCCATCCCCTTCACCGAGACCCGCGAGTACGTCCAGATCGTTATTCGCAACGCTGCCATGTATCGCAAGCTCTACGGCGAACCCGCCAAAAACACCGTCTCCGCCGCTATCCGCTCCCGCTAGCCGCGTTCGGGTCATTCCTCCGACTCATAACGCTGCGGTCTTATGGTTCCTGATATCTAATCGCTGATATCTGATATCCATCAGCCAATATCTCGATTGACTCCAACCCCGCTCCTCTCTCAAGAATCTCCACCTCTTTGTTACAATACCTTCCCATGTCTACGCCCGAAACCAATATGACCCAAATCGCGCGCCGCATGCTCTCCGCCAAAGCCGAACAATTCACCGAATCTGTCATCCGTGAAATGACGCGTCTCGCCCTGACGCACAACGCCGTCAATCTATCTCAGGGTTTTCCCGATTTCGCCGCTCCCATCGAGGTGAAAGAAGCCGCCCGCCAGGCCATCTCCGACGACATCAATCAGTACGCCATCACCTGGGGTGCGAAGCCGCTGCGCGACGCCATCGTCGAAAAACTCGCCGAAACTCAGGGCATCACCATTGATCCCGAGCGCGAAATCACCATCTGCTGCGGTTCCACCGAAGCCATGATGTCTTCCATGATGGCCATCATCAATCCCGGCGATGAAATCGTAGTCTTCGAGCCTTTCTACGAAAACTATGGCCCGGACGCGATCCTCTCTGGCGCCACGCCTCATTTCGTCAAGCTTCGTCCGCCAGACTGGACTTTCGACGAAAGGGAACTAGCAGCAGCCTTCGGTCCGCACACCAAAGCTATCATTCTCAACACGCCCAACAATCCCACGGGCAAAGTTTTCGCGCGCGCGGAATTCGAATTCATCCGCGACCTCTGCGTCCGCTGGAACTCCTATTGCATCACCGATGAGATCTACGAGCACATCCTGTACGACGGCACCGAACACATCACCATGGCCGGCATCGACGGCATGCGCGACCGCACTATCGTCATCAACGGCATGTCGAAAACTTACAGTGTTACCGGCTGGCGCGTGGGCTGGGCCATCGCTCCCGCGGAAGCCACGCAAGCCATCCGCAAGGTTCACGATTTCCTCACCGTTGGCGCCGCCGCTCCGCTGCAACAAGCCGGCGCACTCGCGCTGAAGCTCCCGCAGAGCTATTACGACAATCTCGCCGCCACTTACGCCAAGAAGCGTGCCCGCCTCCTCAGCATTCTTGAAAACTCAGGCTTCACCGTCTACAAGCCCCGCGGCGCCTACTACATCATGACGGACATTTCCCGCTTCCATTTCGACGAAGCCAAATATCCCGCTGACACGCGCGATGTCTCCTTCGCCAAATACCTCGTCGAACACATCGGCGTAGCCTGCGTCCCCGGCTCCAGCTTTTACAACGATGCCGCGGACGGCGCCTCGCAAATCCGCTTCACCTTCTGTAAGAAAGAAGAAACCCTAGCCGCCGCCGAAGCCCGCCTCGCGAATCTCCGCGCCTAAGCTTTGCAATGGCTGTAGCTTGATTCCCAGTAACGCGATTTACCATGAATTGCGGCGAGCTTGTAAAATAAGATCTCAGCGCTTGCTTCGTCGGAGGATACGGATGACTGTTCAGGAGGCACTTGCAGCTGCGGAACAACTTCTTCCCGGGATCCCAGCGCCCGAGGGCATCGAGGACCCTCGATGGCAAGCGATCATTCAGGTAGGCATGTTTGCCGAGCAGGAACCTGAGGCCATCTGGCCGTTCGTCTTGAAGTGGGGCTCGCACGAGGACGAAGACGTCAGAGCGGCCATTGCGACCTGCTTGCTCGAACATCTCTTGGAATATCATTTTAATCTGTTATTCCCACTGGTTGAGACTGCGGCAAGATCAAACGTTTGGTTTGCAAAAACCACATCGCAATGTTGGAAATTCGGCGAAGCGAAGGAGCCAGCGAACGCGGCAAGGTTCGATCGTCTATGCTCCGAGATTCGCAGAGGGCCCGTTTAGTTTTCTGGGCCAGCTCAGTTTGGACGCGTTGCGCGAATCGGGAACTTACTCACCCGCCTTGCGCAAGACGCTTTACCTTTTAGGACGAGGGGCATATTATGACCAGGACAGCGGGATCGACTGTATTTCTGCCATGAAGTACACCGTTATTCTTCAGCGCGAAACTGACGGCGGGTACGTAGCCACAGTCCCTGCACTTCCTGGTTGTGTGTCGCAGGGTGATACTCGCGCGAAAGTCCTGAAAAACATTGAAGAAGCTATCGAATTGTACTTGGAGGACGTTCGCGATGCGGGCGAGCCCATCCCCGTCGAGTCCGACCGCGAGTACGTCGAAGTCACCACGTCCTTGCGATGACGAAGATTCCGACCGATCTCTCCGGTCGGTCTTTAGTCCGCGCCCTTGAGAAGGTCGGTTTCACCGTGAAACGCCAGCGGGGCAGCCATATCATTCTGCGCCGAATCGACCCCCCTGCCCGAGTTGTTGTTCCCGATCATAAAGCGCTCCGCGTCGGCACGCTACGCTCAATTCTCAGCAGTGCGGGGATGTCGGTAGAGGATTTGCTCAAACTTCTCTGAAGGTTTGTGCTTCGAACTGAATTTGTCGCATATACCCTAGCCGCCGCCGAAGCCCGCCTCGCCAATCTCCACGCCTGACGTTTATTTCGATTGCTAGACACTCCAGCCTAGCACGCTTACTTATTTCACGTGAGTCTTCTGCGCCTGCCGCCATAGCTCGCAGAATTCGCGCCGCAACCCCGCCTTCGCCACCGCCCCGTCGTCCGCGAAAGCCATATATCCCTGCGCATCCCGCGTGAACCTCGGCCAGGCAGGCAGCCCCTCGCCGTTTGGATCACCCGTGCGTGCAAAATTCGTCGAGTAAACCTGCATCTGTTCGGAAATCTTCCGATCAATCGGCGCAAGCCGCACATCTTTTCCCCAAGTCCCAAACAGGAACTTCAACTCACAATTGTGCGAGGTGTATTGCTCGCCCGGCGGCGGATGCTCGAACTCATATTGGTAGGTTGCACGTCCCGCGGCGGAATGCCCGATGGCTTCCTCTATCGTTGGACACCGGAATCCCGTATCGGTCGCCCACTGTATGCCGGCTCCGCCATAGATGGGATCCGTTTTCCCAGCGCCGTCACCGGTCAACCCATACAATTCAAGCGCGCGGTCCGCCAGATCCCCATACGTTTTTCGAATCATCTCCCTGATCTGCGCGGGCTCGGTAGGCCCCTGAATCTCTTGCGCATTGCTCCCGATCAGCAAAGGCACAGGCATGCTACCGCCTTGCGCGAACACCTCTGCCGGAGATTCCGGCAGCACCCAACCATCCACGCAAGTTTCCAGCCCAGTCCTGTCGCCATTCGCAGCGAGCTGCGCCTCTCTCTGGATCGTTTCCGCGGGCACTGTGCGCAAAAATTTGATGACTCCGCCATCGGGCGCTTTCAGCCGGACGGCGAGTTTCCCGGCAATCTCTTCAGCCTGCGCCTTCGTCCTCGGTCCGTCGAAGCTGGAAACGGCTCCACTCTCTGCAATGGCCTTACGAAACAGCCCCGGCGCCCGTGGCGAGCTCATCAACAATCCGATGTCGAAAGCTCCCGCCGATTCTCCAAACACCGTAACGTTTCCGACATCGCCTCCGAGCTGCCAGATGTTCGCCTGCACCCAGCGCAGCGCGGCCATCTGGTCCATTAGTCCGTAATTCCCAGAGGCGTGAACCGGCGACTCGTTGTCCAATTCCGGATGCGCCAGAAATCCCAATGCTCCTAGCCGGTAGTTAATCGTCACCAACACAATGCCCCGATGCACCAGCGTTCGCTCGTCGAATCCCGCATCGTCGCCGTCCCCGGCCGTGTTCGATCCCCCGTGGATCCACACCATCACCGGATACTTCACCGTCGGCGGCCACTGCGGAACCGCAACGTTCAAGTACAGGCAATCTTCGCTGCTCCCGCTCACGAATCGCTCGTTCCATCCTTCTGAAAGTTGCGTACAAGGGGCACTGAATTTCGTGGCGTCCCGAATGCCATCCCAAGGATCGACAGGTTGCGGCTCGCGCCACCGCAGATTTCCCACCGGCGGCTGTGCGTAGGGAATCCCCTTGAATGCAGCACCGCCATCCTGGGTGAGGCTGCCTCGAATCTTGCCGTCGATCAGAGTAACTACTGGATCGGTCTGCGCCGCTGCCATGGTGGATCCGAATAACAGGAGTGCTAACACCAGAGGGTTCGTTGTCACAGGCAAATAGTAACAAACGCAACCTCAATTCTGCATAAGCTGCCTTCACAATTGTTCGTTTCAGATTTGAGTGAACCTTAGCGTTCTCGTCTTTCGTGTGGCATTCATCACACTCCCATTTTTTCCGTTGTGTTACACTCCGGCTGAACACGGAAGGGAACCGAACTGTGCCCCTCAATCTTTCATTGATCCCCGCCAATACCACTCTCGAATCCAATGCCGACGGCCAATCCTCTGACATATCCGCCAGTGAGACCCGCACGTTCCTTTGCCGTCTCACTATCACCGAGCAGCTTGAGCAGGAATCCCTCGATGTCTCCATCTGGGGCTCCGCCGACGGTCAGGACTTCGGCAAAAAGCCGCTCCTCAAAATTCCACAGCAGTTTTATCGCGGCACCACAAAAATGGTACTGGACATCTCGCTCCGCACAGAGGTAAGGTTCCTCCGACCGAAGTGGGAGTTGAACCGGTGGGGACGCGTTGCACCGACGCCCAAGTTCATCGTCGGATTGCAACTGGAAGAAATTCCGCCGATGTCGTGGGATGCCACCGGTGGGCGCGAACCGGTAGCCGCTCAATCCTGATTCCGGGCGCTGCGGATCGCTTTTAGGCCCTTTGTTTTGTTTGGAATAGGGGTAGGAGACTGTTGGTCGGTTGCCCTGTGGTGGTCAGTCTCCTACCCCGCGAGTGGTCTTGCTACTATAGACGTGATATCTCCGCCAAATGTTTCTTCGTTCTGAACAATATTTTCAACTAAATTTTGCCGCCTGAGTTGCCCTTCTCACGCCTCTTGCCACATCCCATTTTTTGTAGTTATTTCCGTGGATTTCTGTGGAAAACGTTTCTTGTCCTGGTCTTTTGAGTGCCCGGACTTCAAATTTGCTGTGAATTTCGAAGGACGCGAGTAAAATTTCTAAAATCTATAGGCTTCAGCTTCTGAAGGAAATACTTTCCCGCATTTTTCAGTAGCCCGCTAAATCTCGACGCTATCCAAATACCGCGCCACCGCCGCCTTCCATTTGAAATTCTGCGTAACCGCCTGCTGCAGCGACTGCGCCGCCTGCGGTTCCCCGTGCGTCAGGTAAACCTGCTTCGGCGGCACCTGCAGCGCCGTCATCCAACGCAGCAATTCGCTTTTTCCCGCGTGCGCCGAGAATTGTCCCATCTCCACGATCTCCGCCAGCACCGGCACGACTTTTCCAAACAGGCTCAACGTTTTCGCGCCCTCTTGCAACGCGCGACCCCGCGTTCCCTCGGCCTGGAATCCTCCCAGGATCACGCAGTTTCTTGCGTCCCCCAGCCGTTGCGCCAGGTGATGCAGCACGCGTCCGCCGGTCACCATCCCACTTGCCGAAATGATGATGCACGGCGTCTTCACGTCGTTGATTTTCTTCGAATCCTCCACGCTGCGCGCCAAATGGAATTCATGCACGCTCAGTGGGTCCCCGCCGTTCTGCTCGTCCCGTGCAAACTGCACGTCGTGATCTTCCTTATGCTTCAAATACAGGTCCGTCGCGCTCAGCGCCATCGGGCTATCCACATACACCGGCACTTTCGGGATCCGCTGCAAATTCTCCAACTGTCGCAGGTAGTACATGAACGTCTGGGTGCGCCCGATCGCAAACGCCGGAATCACAATCGAGCCACCGCGCTTCACCACGCGGTTCACAATGTCGCCCAGCAACTGCAGCGGATCGCCCGCCTCGTGCTCCCGGTCGCCATACGTCGATTCGCACAACAGCAGATCAATCTGCTTCGTGCTCGGCGTTTTAGGATCGTTCAAGATCGGCTGGCTGTATCGCCCGACATCTCCCGAAAACACCACCACGCTTTTCTTCCCATTTTCCGTGATCGTCAGTTCCAGGCTGGACGAGCCCAGAATGTGCCCCGCGTCATACGACTCCACATGAAATTCCGGCGAAATGTCGAAGCCTCCGCTCCGCGGCATGGGCTTCAGCAGCCGCAGCACCGGATCGATGTCAGCGGAGGTATACAGCGCCAGCGGTTGCGGGTGCTTGCTCCACTTATGCTTCTGCGCGTCCTCGGTCTCTTCCTCCTGCAAGTGACCGGAGTCCTTCAGCAAAATCTCGGTCAACTCAATCGTCGCGGGATTCGCGAAAATCGTTTTGTTGTACCCGTCCCGCGCCAGCACGGGCAGCCAGCCCGTGTGGTCCAAATGCGCATGCGTCAGCGCTAGGTAATCGATCGTCCTCGCATCAATCGGAAGTGGGTGCCAGTTCCTTTCCTTCAAATCCTCCATGCCCTGGAACAGGCCGCAATCCACCAACAGTTTCTTCCCCGCCGCCTCCACCAAATATTTCGACCCCGTCACACACCCAGCCGCGCCCAAAAACATAAGTTTCGCCATGATGTCTCGATTCTACCTGAACTTCTCACTCTCCATAGAGCATCGGATGCCCGCGCTATGCTCTGACGACACCGATTCCCTTGGCGCCAATCCATTTTTTCGCTATACTCCCCGCCATGAACGGTCGCCGGAGCCTTTTTCGTTTCGGCTTCCTGGGCTTATTTGCAGGTCAGGCCTTCCTCACGCCTGGCTTCGCTCAGTCGAACGCCTGTCCTTCTAGTCAACCCGCCCACCAAGCGCAGCTACCCGGCACTAGAGTCATAGTCGACCAAGTTGAATTCCACGGGGACAACCCACTGTCGGAATCCGAGCAGGCTAATCTCGTTGGCGAAATTCAGCAGCACTCATTTGTCATTTCTCCGGGAGAGCCAGAAAAAGCCTGGGTCGACGAGGCCACTGAGGTCGTCATACGCGGTGCACTGCAGAACAAGGGCTACTTCAGGGCTTCCGTAGAAGGCACTCCCTATCTCATTCGCGCTGTAGACAGTGAACTCCATTACGCTGTGAGGATCGAACTGGCAAGCGGGCCTCAATATCGCCTCGGCGACGTTCGCTTTGTGAGTGCACAAGACACTCCTTTAGCCTTGAGTGAAAACCTCCTCAGGCAGCAACTCGACTTGAAAAGCGACGACCTATTCGACGTCTCCAAAATCAGGCTGGCAACGGAAAACATCACGAAGTTGTACAGCCGGAACGGTTATCTTGACGAAGTCCCCGAGCCCGACACTCTCATCTGCGACGAAGACTCGCGCATTGACCTTACCCTCAAGGTTGATGAAGGAATATCCTACCGCATCGGCGGGATTGATCTCTTGGGCGGACAGACCGAGGCAAGCAGACAATTGCCGCTGCCTCAATCGACGGGAGATCCCGTCGATCGGATCCTGTGGCGTAAGTTCTTCGAAGATAATAAGTCCCACTTCCCGGCAGGCGCCACTTTTGAATCCAGTATTAAGATGACGCGAAACACGCGGGATTCCACAATCAGAATCGCTTTGGATTTCCAGTCTTGCCCGGAGATTCGACATACATTTGGTCCTGATCCAATTCTTAGGACAAAGGCCGGGCCCTAACAGGCGGCTTGGAGCCTCTTTGCCATCCCGGAGCAGAGGAATCTCTTTTTGCACTCAGCAGGCAAAAAAACGGGACAAGCTTCCCAGCCCGCCCCGTCTCACATTCCTCGTTATGGTATTCGATACCAGCTCTCGTTTCCTCAGGCCTCCTTCTCCTTCAGCTTGTGGCTGTCCGCCGCGCGAAGCGTCATCCCGTAGATCTTCTTCAGCTCCCCGATCTGCGCAATTGAATCCTTCCCAAAGGGCGCTTTGCCCTCGAACGCATGGAGCACAATGCCTTCCAGCAAATCTCCCAGCGTCAAGTCCTTCAATTCCGCGAACGCCTTCAAAACCTTCAGAAGCCGCTTCTCAATCCGAACCCCGGTTTGTACCCGTTCGACTTCGATCATCTCTTTCGCCTCCGTACAACCACGGTATCTATGTACCATGGTAACTGACGCATGTCAAGCCTACGGTATCCGCCCCAAAAATAAAACGGGGCGAGCACCTGCGCCCGCCCCGCTCCCTGCTTCCTGATATCTGATCGCTGATATCTGATATCAGCTCGCCACTCAGTCCGCAGCACTCGCCACTTTCTTGTTCATGACTGCGTTGATATCCAGCCCCAATCCCTTCGCCACTCCGCTTCCATAAGCCGGATCGGCCTTGTAAAAGTGCTGGATCTGCAGCTCCTGGATGCACACAGGCACCGAAAGTTTCCCCAGGCTCGTATCGAACGCCTTCATGCCGCCACCATCGATCTCGCCATTCTGGCTCTCCCTATCCGCGGCCACGAGTTTGAGTCCTTTCCCATTCTCACCGAGCGCCTTTTCGCCGCTCTTCCCAAAAATCACCGCCTCTCGCGTCTCGATACCCTCTCTCAAAGATCTTCGCTCCGAACCCTTCCTTCTCTTACGCGACGGCCACTGCTTCCGCGAAAACGCCATCGCCGCCTGCGATCGCGCGCGGCTCCATCCTCAGATTGTTTTTGAAAGCGGTCAATTCAGCAGCCTACTCAGCATGGTAGGAGCCGGCATGGGCGTATCCATCGTCCCCGAAATGGCCATCGACAAAAAATCCCACTGCACCTACGTCCGCATCGTCGATGATCACGCCGTTCGCAGCATCGGAGCCGTGCGTCTCCGCGGCCGCTCCTTCTCCCGCGTCCATAACTCCTTCCTGTCTCTTCTCTGCGCGCAATAAATTGCCGCCCAACGCCGTTATCGATGGGAATGGTCAGCTTTGAAAGGGAAAGAGCAGGTCCCTGCAGAATTGACTAAGGGTCGCAATCCCATGTTCATTCCGACCTGGCGGGCAGGGTGGTCCGATTTGTCTCAAACATTTTGTGACCTCGCGGGTCATCCGGGCATCTAGATTCCATGTAAATCACGGTAAACCGTTTCAAAAAGACAAAAAGGAACTGAAATGAGGAGGGGGGCTCCCTTGAGACTCAGATATGGGGCCGGGCGCAAGTTCCTGCTGGCCGGATTCCTGTTATGCGGTCCAGCAATGGCCCTTGCGCAAACCCAGCCTTCACCCAGCACGAGCACTCCGGGCCAAGCTATCCCAGGAACACTTGGAGTGAGTCCGTTCGCAGGAAGCACGCCGGCAAAGCTCGTACCGGGAGTTATGCCGCTTTCGTTGCAGGAAGCGATCGACCGAGGGTTGAAGCAAAATCTCGGGCTTCTTCTTTCAAATACGAACATTCGTTCGGCTCGCGGACAGCGCTGGGAGCAATTAAGCGCTCTCCTGCCGCACGTGACGGCGACACCTTATGTGGCGGACTCGCAGATCAATCTTGCTGAACTCGGCTTTAGCAGTATTGGTGGATTCAACCTCCCGGCGTCTGTAGGCCCCTTTTCCTATTTTGACGCACGAGTAAACGTGGCACAGTCTCTGTTTGATTCGAAACTGATTAACAATACCCGCGCAGCCAGCCAGAACCTTAAATCGGCCCAATACACCTTCAAAGACGCCCGCGACCTCGTCGTGCTCGCTGTGGGCTATGTTTATTTACAGGCTATCGCCGATGAGGCCCGCATTGAAACAGCGGAAGCGCAAGTGGCGACAGCGAAGGCGCTTTACGATCAGGCCGCGGACCAAGTGAAAGCGGGCACGTCGCCAGAGATCGACGGTCTGCGCGCCAAGGTCGAGCTCCAGACCCGGCAACAGCAGTTGATTCAGGCAAAGAACAACTTCGCTATCCAAAAGCTAACCGTAGCGCGTGTGATCGGCTTGGCTCCCGGACAGGAATTCGAACTCACAGACAAGTCGCCCTACCAACCGTTCGAGGGCGTCACCATTGATGACGCCCTGAAACGTGCTTACGCTTCCCGCTCTGACTACCTAGCGGCCATGACGGATGTGCGCGCAGCACAATACTCTCGCAAGGCTGCGGTTGCGGGCTATTATCCTTCACTTTCCTTTAACGCGGACTATGGCACGGCAGGGTCGCATCCCTCCACGGCAACGCAGGTATTCGACGTGCGCGGAACGCTGTCGATTCCCATCTTTCAGGGAAATAGCGTTCACGCTGACATTTCGCAAGCCGATGCCAGACTCGAGCAGAGCCGGGAACGCCTGGACAATCTGCGAGCGCAAATCGACTCTGACGTTCGCACTGCGCTGCTGAACCTGCAGTCGTCCGCCGATCAGGTCAACGTGGCCCGTAGCAATATTGATTTGGCGGAAGAGACGCTCGTCCAATCGCGCGATCGCTTCAGCGCGGGTGTGACCGATACGGTGGAAGTCGTGCAATCGCAAGAGGCGGTGGCGAGCGCTCACGAGCAGTACATCTCAAGTCTTTACAGCTTCAATTTTGCCAAAATTTCCCTGGCCCGTGCTCTGGGCATAGCGGAAGAGGCCGTCAAGGAATACTTCAAAGGAAAATGAACATGGCGGAAGAGAACCCACCTCGTTCGGTGCCTGGGGCTGACAACGCATCCCCTGTCGATTCGCCCTTGGAGGACAGGAAGTTTAAGCCACGGTTGTACCTGAGTCCGAGGATTCGCAGAAGGATCGTGATTTTGGCCGCCATCCTGGTCCTGCTGGTTGGCGGCGTGTTCTTGTGGCGCTATTTGACCAGCTATGAATCGACCGACGACGCACAGGCGGATGTTCACCTCTATCCCGTCAGCGCGCGCATTTCCGGCTACGTCGTGCGGGTCAACGTAGACGACAACCAGTGGGTTCAGAAAGGCACCGTGCTGGTGGAGATCGACCCGACAGACTATGAGGTTGCCGTTGCCCAGGCGCAAGCCAATCTGGCCAACGCCGAAGCGACCGCTCAATCGCTGAATATTACCGTGCCGATTACGTCGGTGAACACTTCAAGCCAACTGAAGTACACCGCCTCGGATATCGAGAATGCCAAAGCCGGTGTCATTGCTGCCGAGAGGCAACTGACCGCTGCCCATGCCCAACTGGAGCAGGCGGAGGCCAACGATGTGAAGGCGCAAGACGATCTTCACCGCTACAAGCTGCTCGTTGACAAGCGGGAAGTCGCCGACCAGGTCTACGATCAGGCATTGGCCGCGGCCAAAGCCAGCACCGCAACTGTAGCGGCGGCCCGCGCCAATGAATCTGCTGCGCAGCAATTCGTGCAACAGGCCCAGAGCCGTTTGGTGCAAGCGGACGCCAACCACCAATCCGCGGAGACCGGACCGCAGCAGGTATCGTCAACGCGGGCTCGCGTGCGCGCGGCAATCGCCGACGTGGAGCAAAAGCGGGCACAGCTAGAGCAAGCCCAGCTGAACCTCCAATATACGAAAATTGTTGCCCCGGTCACTGGGGAAGTGAATAAGACGGTTGTCGTCGGGTTGAACGTTCAGCCTGGGCAGCAACTCCTCACCGTGGTGCCTCTCGCTGAAGTGTGGGTCACCGCCAATTTCAAAGAGACCCAGCTTAAGCACATGCGAGTTGGACAGAAAGCGGAAATCCATGTGGATTCCACCGGCCGGACTTTAAAAGGTCGTGTGGACAGCATTGCCGGCGCAACGGGCCCGCTCTTCAGTTTGCTTCCTCCCGAAAATGCCACCGGCAACTACGTCAAAATTGTCCAAAGGATTCCCGTGAAAATCGTCCTCGATCCAGGGGAAAACCGGGATCGTCAGCTTCGACCAGGTATGAATGTGGTACCGGATGTCTATCTCCAATGAGTTCTGCCACTCTCACACTGGATCAGGATGTCTGGCGGCCCAAATACAATCCATGGCTGATTGCTGTGGTAGTGGCCCTGGCAGCGTTCATGGAGGTCCTCGACACCAGCATCGCCAACGTCGCTTTGCCTTACATGGCTGGGAATCTGGGGGCGAGCAATGACCAAAGCACGTGGGTGTTGACTTCCTATTTGGTCTCGAATGCCATCATCCTGCCCATCAGTGGCTGGCTCGCCGGCGCGCTGGGGCGGAAGCGTTTCTTCATGGCCTGTTTGAGTATCTTTACGGTGAGTTCTTTGCTTTGTGGAATAGCGCCGAGTCTTGGTCTTCTTCTTCTCTTCCGCGTTCTGCAAGGCGCAGGTGGAGGTGGATTACAGCCCATGGCTCAAGCCATTTTGGCAGACACTTTCCCTCCACAGCAGCGAGGCTTGGCGTTTGCGCTGTATGGCATTACCGCCATCATGGCGCCCACGATCGGGCCGACGCTGGGCGGGTGGATCACCTTCAACTATTCCTGGCGGTGGATTTTTTTCATCAATCTCCCGGTTGGCGTGGCCACATGGTTTCTGGTGCGGCGTTTTGTCGAGGATCCGCCCTATTTGGCGCGTCTCAAGAGAGGCGGGGTCAGATTGGACTATGTTGGCATCGCCCTGCTCACTTTGGGTATCGGGGCGTTACAGATATTGCTGGACAAGGGCCAGGAAGATGATTGGTTCGGGTCTCACTTCATCACGACTCTGATCATCGTTGCGACGGTATGCCTGATCTCGCTGGTGATTTGGGAGTGGTTTCAAAAGGGGCCGATCATCGACGTCCGCATGTTCAAGAGCTTTAACTTCGCCAGTGCGAACTTGATGATGTTCACTCTGGGGATTCTGCTGTTCAGCGCTCTGGTTCTGATGCCGCAGTTTCTCCAGACCCTCGTGGGGTACACTTCCCAGTTGGCCGGGCTTGCCCTTTCCGCCGGAGGCCTTGTTTTGCTGTTTGAGATGCCCATCATGGGCAAACTCACAACTAAGATCCAGGCGCGATACTTGATCGCCTTTGGCTGGTTGGCGTTGTCCATCGCCATGTTCTATTCCACCAAACGGATTGACTTGCAGATTAGCTTCAATGCCGCCGTGTGGCTGCGCATCAGCCAGGTCATTGGCTTGGGGTTCTTGTTCGTGCCGATTACTCTGGTCGCCTACATCGGAATTCCACCAGAGAGAAACAACTCTGTCGCCGGAATTGTCAATTTCATGCGCAATATGGGAAGCAGCGTAGGAACCTCCCTGGTTACGACTTTGATTGCCCGGCGTTCCCAATTCCATCAACAGATACTGGTTGACTACACCAGGCCGGACAACCCCAATTTCCAAAACTCCCTCAACGGCCTTACCCAGCAATTGGCTCACTCTGGGTTGGGCGCCCATGACGCGCAAGCGCAGGCTTACGCCAGGATTTACCAATCCGTGCAGGCCCAGGCGGCAAGCCTGGCGTACGTCGATACCTTTATGGTTCTTGCCGTGGGGGCGGCGATCATGTTTTGCCTGGCCTTTGTCCTAAAGAAGAATGATCCTGGTGGCGGCGGGCCAACCGTAGTGGAGTAATCATCAATCTAATCGGATGCAGTAGAGTATTAAAGTCAGAGACCTACATGATCAGAATCGTCATTATTGAACGGGAGTACGGAAGCGGCGGCGGTGAAATCGCTCAGCAGCTTGCGACGCGCTTGGGCTGGAAGCTTTGGGATCAGTTGCTCACAGAGGAGATCGCGAAGCTTGCCGAATGCCCCAAGGCTGTCGTCGAGGTTCGAGAGGAACGAACCGATCCCCTCTACTACCGGTTGTTCAAGTCATTTTTGCGCGGGAGCTATGAAGGAAGCCTTAATGCGCACAAGCTCAAGCTGGTGGACAGCGAAAGTATCTTGAAAATTACGGAACGTGTCGTACAGAACGTGGCGAAGGCTGGAAACTCTGTCATCGTCGGCAGGGGGTCCCAACATTTTCTCAGGAACCGCAAAGACACGTTGCGTGTGTTTCTTTACGCTCCCAGGGAAGCTAAAGTTCAGCGCCTCTTGGCTCGCGGTAAGAGTAAGAGCGAAGCCGAACAGCTAGTGGATACCGTCGATCGGGAGCGCGCCGATTTCATCCAGAAATACTTCCATGTTGAATGGCCTGACCGCGCCGTCTATCACGCCATGATCAATACCTCGATCGGCGACGAGGCTGTCGTTCAAAAGATTCTGGAATTTGCGAATACCCTCAATGCAACCAGCTAGTCCCTTCGGCCCAAAAGTGTAACCCATATAGCCGGTACATTCTATTACCCATGTGTCCGGGCTGGACCCTACTTCGATTGGTGGAGCCGATGGGATTCGAACCCACGACCTCCTCGATGCCATCGAGGCGCGCTCCCAACTGCGCCACGGCCCCACCGTCAATC
>Ga0187801_10000213_pt1 | contig 14290 bp, 11 predicted proteins | sample NC_wetland_sal_i_10_FD_132465 | JGI IMG/M metagenome (GOLD analysis project Ga0187801, IMG submission 132465) | Wetland sediment microbial communities from Neuse River Estuary, North Carolina, USA - Control_1 | ecosystem: Environmental > Aquatic > Freshwater > Wetlands > Sediment | place: USA...
AACTGCGCGGCACGTTGAATGTCTGCGCCGTCAAGGCCCCCGGCTTTGGCGACCGCCGCAAAGCCATGTGCGAAGACATTGCCGTGCTCACCGGCGGCAAGTTCATCAGCGAAGACCTCGGCATCAAGCTTGAGAACGTGAAGATCGAGGACCTCGGCAAGGCCAAGAAGGTCACCATCGATAAGGACAACACCACCATCGTCGAGGGCGCCGGCAAGGCTGGCGAAATCGAAGGCCGCGTGAAGCAGATCCGCCAGCAGGTGGAAAACACCACTTCCGACTACGACCGCGAGAAGCTCCAGGAACGCCTGGCCAAGCTCGTCGGCGGCGTGGCCGTCATCAAGGTTGGCGCTGCAACCGAAACCGAACTGAAGGAAAAGAAGGCGCGTGTCGAAGACGCCATGCACGCCACCCGTGCAGCCGTTGAGGAAGGCATCGTTGCCGGCGGCGGTACCGCGTTGCTCCGTTGCCTCACGCCAATCGATAAGATCAAGGCGGAAGGCGATGAGCTCGTGGGCGTCGGCATCGTGAAGCGCGCTCTCGAGGAGCCCGCTCGCCAGATCGCGCACAACGCCGGCTTTGAAGGCGCTGTCGTGATCGGCAAAATCCGCGAGTCCAAGGACGAAAACTTTGGCTTCAACGCGGATACCGGCGAGTACGGCGATCTCGTGAAGATGGGCGTCATTGACCCAGCCAAGGTCACCCGCCTGGCGCTGCAGAACGCCGCTTCCATCGCGGGCCTGATGCTCACCACGGAAGCTCTCGTGGCCGAGCTCAAGGAAGACGACAAGAAGGCTGCTGCTGCCGGCGGTCCTGGTGGCCCGGGCGGCATGGGCGGCATGTACTAAGCTTTATCCAGCTAACCCAAGAACCTCAATCCGACAGGGGCGGCCGATTTTCGGCCGCCCTTTTTCTTTCGCTGATAGCCTCAGAATTCCGTTAAGCCAGCCACTCACTGCTTCGGATAGTCGAAGCGAATCGAGGATAAATCCTCGAGCAGGATAGGGTGCACTTCCACCACCAAGTGGCCGGATTGCACCAATGGATCGCTGGAGGCGATGCGTTGCGCCTCTTCAGGGGAATTTGCCTTGATTACGGCGATGCCGCGGATACGATTCTCCTCCGTAACCGGACCCACCAGCACAAAGTTTCCCGCTTCCACTTGGCTGCGGATGTACGCAAGATGCTTTTGCATCCACTGCGCTCGTTCTCCTTCGGGAAGAGCCGTATCCGGCTTGTCCTTCAACATCAGAATATCCAGATAGTACGGCTTCATATTCTTCGGGATGTACGGCGCAAGTGGATTATCCGCGGGCGCCTGTGCCGCAAGCAGACCTGCGATGCCAAGGATCGAGAATAGGACAAAATGCATGATGGACGGCTTTCGCATGAGGATCTCCTTTACTTCGTCGCTGCTATGTATTGCTCTAAAACCAGTGTCCAGCCACCCGGAGAATCCACGCCCTTGCGCAGATTTTCCCAGTCTTCGCCATGACGTTCGAGATGGCGGTGTTCGAATTCCAGTCGTGTAACTTCGGGGCTTTCCGCGTGAAATTCCAATGCCACTTCACTGGCGCGCGATGGATCCGGACTGAATTTCCAATCCGGCTGCAGATGCCAGCTAACGACCACGCGTTCGGGCGGCTGCCAAACCAGCACGCGCCCCCAATCGCATTCCGTGCCAGTGCTGTCGCGTTCGAACCAGCGTCCCCCGGCATGGGGCTCGACGATAATCTCCGCGAACGGTTTAATACCAATATGGTGGCTAGCAGGCCACCAACTACCCATCTTTTCTGTAAACACCCGGAAGGCGACTTCAATGGGGACGTCTACGCGGATGGTTCGTTTTACCACTGCCACGGGTGCTGCTTCGGGTGTCATGCTGTTTCTCCCTCCTGCATTCGTCTTCCGCAAACTTCTGAAAAGCGCCCAGGGCTTGGTCCCAAAGATGGGCAAAGTGGTCGCGCAGGAGCGCGATGCCTTCGGGGTTCAATTCGTAAATGCGGCGGGTGCCGTCGCGACGGTCGCGCACCAGACGGGCTTGTTTCAATGCGCGAAGATGCTGAGAAACCGCAGGACGCGAAACGGGCAATCCCGCAGCCAACTCATGCACTGCGCGTGGGTGGGCACCCAACATCTCGAAAATGGCGAGGCGGGTGGGGTCACCAAGGGCGCTCAGTCCGGTCTGTATGTAAGTATTCACTTACGGTAAGCTACTACTTACGAATAGCGCCGTCAAGCTTTTTTTGCCAAATTTCTGGCCTCCCTGTTCTCCCCCCATTCCCCTTACCACCTTGCCACCTCTCGTCGTTATCCTGCGCCCCGAGCGGCAGCACCTGGGCCCCGTTTCTCGCCCGTTTCCTTGTGCCGTCCATCCTGCCTCGATTACACTGAATGGCGCCACACTTCGCTCCCCAGGGGTGAGCAAAGTACCATGCCAGGATTCTTGCAGCGGTTCATGCCGCATGACGGGGATTTTTTCGCCCTTTTTCAGAAACAAGCGGAAAATATCGTAGCTGGCGCGCACGCGTTCGTCAGCATGCTGGAGCATTACACGGGCGTACCCGAACAAGTGCAGATCATTAAAGCCATCGAGCACAACGGCGACGAGATTACCCACCAGATTTTCCGCAAGCTCAACCAGACCTTTATCACGCCGTTCGACCGCGAAGACATCCACGAACTCTGCAGCACCATGGACGACGTCATCGACCTAATCGACGCCGCTTCCAGCCGTTTCGTCCTTTACCGCGTGAATGAAGTCCGCTGCGGGACGATCGAACTATGCAAAGTCCTTGCGGCCGCCACAGTGGAGCTCAAGGAGGCGATTCACTCCATGGAATCGCCGGACAAGGCTTTGCACCGGGTGATCGAAATCAACCGCCTCGAAAATGAGAGTGACCGCATCTGCCGTACCCTGATCGCTCAGCTCTTCGAGGAGGAAAAGGATCCGGTGCAGATCATCAAGTGGAAAGAGATTTTTGAGGTGATTGAAACCGCTGTCGACAAGTGCGAAGACGTCTCGAACGTGATCGAAAGCGTCATCCTGAAGAACGCCTGATCCCCGTGAGCAGATTCACTCTGGTTCTCGTCACCGTTTTCCTGACACTGGCCTTTGAGTTTTCCAATGGCTGGCACGATGCCGCCAACTCCATTGCCACGGTTGTCTCCACGCGCGTCCTCACGCCGTTTCGCGCCGTCCTCTGGGCCGCATTCTGGAATTTCATTGCCGCGTTTGTATTTGGTACCGCTGTCGCCGCTACCATCGGCAAAGGCATGGTACACATTGAGTTAGTCAACGAGAGGGTCCTACTCGCCGGCCTCCTTGGGGCAATTATCTGGAACCTGATTACCCTTACCCTGGGGCTGCCGACCAGTTCTTCCCATGCCCTGATGGGCGGGTATGGCGGTGCCGCGGTGGCGCATGCTGGATTCAAAGCGCTCATTCTGAGCGGTTGGACGAAGCCGGTTCTGTTCATTATTCTCTCGCCGATTATTGGTGTGGTAGTGGCGCTATCAGTCAGCATCGCCACAACGTGGATCGTCAAGGACCAGCGGCCACGCAAAGTGGACCGATGGTTCCGCAGGCTTCAACTACTCTCCGCGGCGGGCTATAGCCTTGGCCACGGCACCAATGACGCACAAAAAGGCATGGGTATCATTACAGCGGCTATGGTGGCGGGCGGCTTGATGAGAAACTATGCTGTTCCCTTCTGGGTCATTATTTGCTGCCACCTGGCGATGGGCGGCGGGACCATGGCCGGCGGCTGGCGCATCATCAAAACCATGGGCCAGCGCATCACCAAGCTCACTCCCTTTGGCGGATTTTCAGCGGAGACCGCCGGCGCCCTGACACTTTTAGGTACCGCGCATTTTGGCATCCCGGTCAGCACCACGCACACGATTACAGGCGCCATCGTCGGCGTGGGCACGTCACGCCGGCTTACGGCAGTGCGTTGGGGTATCACGCGCCGCATAGTGTGGGCATGGCTGCTGACCATCCCCGGCGCCGCAATCCTTGGCGCGGGACTGTATCACTTCTTCGTGCCGCTACTTTCCTAATACGACGATTTTTCGCTATTTGTGTGCACTCAACTGCTTGCCACTGGCCAAGGGAGCCTTTGCGGCCAGCACATCAAGCTTGTGAATTTCCGGGTCATTGGCGAATAGTTCTTTTGCCTTCGCAAACAGGGCTTTTGCGATTTCGCCCGCAAAGTGGGCTTCGCGGCCTTTCTCACTGGCAAATGTGTCGAAGATCGCGTACTTCGCGGGTGCAATCCTTACCGCGTACCAGGTGAGTGTTCCTTCTTCTTTTTCCGCCAGTGGCTGCGCGGACTTCAGAAATTCTTCGACCTCCCGCTCCTTGCCCGCCTTGCTTTCCAGCACTGCCCAGATCGCGAATTTTGCCATTGTGAAATCCTCCCAGCAGGTGGGATGCGCAGGGACTGCAGCAGGTTCCACGCGCGCAAATGGGATTTGTCAATCTTTCGTAAACTCTGCAGGATTTTTTCTAAGGAATTTCCTTCACGCATCTGGACCGCCTCATCTGAGCAACACAAATTCTTCTGCAATTCACTCGTATCGCGCGTTACTGCTGATCCTTTAGCTCGGTCCCTCTTTTTCATGCATTAGGGCGGAATTACATGGCTCTAGTACGACTCGCCGGGCAATGTAACGGAATGAAGGGCAGCCGGGATAGCAAAAAGGGCCTGTTAGCGTGCGGAAAGAGGTCCATGGCGGGGAAAGCGGAGAGGCTGCGAAAGATCATTTTTTGGCACTGAAAGTGCTATGAATTATACCGACCTGCGAATACGTGAATGAAATCAGGAAGATAATGAGGAAATGGATTCAAAAAACGGCACGTCGAAAAAAGGCAAGACGGTTCGATTGCGTCTTTTCTTCTGCATTTTGGGAGTCCTACCACTGCTTGGAACAGCAACCGGTTTGGTGATTTGGCTGGGCGTTGGAAAATGGCTCGTCAGAGAAGACCCGCTGCAACAAGCTACGGCGATTGCGGTACTCAGCGGAAACATTCCCACTCGCGCATTAGAGGCGGCGGAACTCTATCACGAGGGATACGCCAAGGAAATTTGGCTGACGCATCCCGGGACTCATGTCGATGCGCTAAAAGTGCTCGGTATTGTGTACCCGAGCGAAGACGATTTCAACATTCGGGTGCTGCGTAGTCAGGGTGTGCCTTCCAAGGCAATCCGCGTCCTGGATACACCCATCGTCAACACGGCGGACGAATTGGATGCGATCAGTGCTGCGTTGAAAAGTAGTGGCGGACAGAAAGTCATTGTTGTTACGAATAAGGCGCATACGCGGCGCGTTCACATCCTATGGACGAAGTATTTCGCATCGCGGGGTGATGTATTCGTTCACGGAGTCTCCGACGACGATTTTGCGGCAGACCGTTGGTGGAGATACTCCGGGAGCATGACTCAGGTTACTCATGAAATTTTGGGAATTATGAATGCCTGGGCAGACATGCCAGTTCAACCCAGTCCCCATCCTCTTAAGGAGGCTGTGGCGCAAGGATCCGACAACTCACAACACGCCAGCATGGATTGAGAAGGCACGGCTTCCGGTATACTAGAGGGAGCGAGAGTATCCATGAGCACTGTGCCCAATGCCTTCTGTAGTGTCGAAGAAGCAGTCGAGGAGATCCGCCAGGGACGGATGATTGTTTTGGTGGATGACGAGGATCGTGAAAACGAAGGCGATCTGACGATGGCGGCGGAAAAGATCACCCCAGACGCCATCAATTTCATGGCCAAGTTTGGGCGGGGATTGATCTGCCTGGCCCTGACCGAGCAGCGCTGCGATGAGTTGAACCTGCCGCTGATGTCGCCGATCAACACTTCGGTACATGGCACGGCTTTTTGTGAGGCAATCGACGCGAAAGTGGGTGTCACTACTGGAATCAGCGCCTCCGACCGCGCCATCACGATTCTTACCGCCACTGACCCGAAGACCCGCCCGCAGGACCTGGCACGGCCCGGCCATATGTTCCCACTGCGCGCAAGGAATGGCGGCGTATTGGTGCGCGCCGGCCAGACCGAGGCCTCAGTTGACCTTGCGCGAATCGCCGGACTGAATCCTTCCGGCGTGATCTGCGAAGTCATGAACGAAGATGGCACCATGGCGCGCGTGCCGCAGCTAATTGAATTTTGCCAGGAGCACAACCTGAAGATGCTAACGGTAGCGAACCTGATCGCCTACCGCATGCAGCACGAGCGCTATGTGCGGCGCATCGCCGAAGCGATCTTGCCCACACTCTATGGCGATTTCCGCATGATCGCATATTCGAGTGACGTCGATCACGATCAACATATCGCTTTGATCCGTGGCGAACTGGAGGGCCCGACCCCGCCGCTCGTACGCGTGCATTCGCACTGCCTCACCGGTGACGTGTTCGGCTCGATTACCTGTGACTGCAATCAGCTGGTCGCCAAGTCGCTCGAATTGATCGCCAAGGAAAATCGCGGCTTGTTCTTATACCTTCATCACACCGGGCGCGGCTATACGATTGACTCGCCCGAAACACCCGGGACATTGCCTAAGATTCATTTTCACTTGCGCGGGCAACTGGACCGCGAAGTGGCCCGGCAGCGCATGGTGCAGCATGAAAGCGGCATCGGCGCGCAAATCCTGATCGACCTGGGATTGAAGGACATCCGCGTGGTGACGAATCACCCGAAGAAAGTTGTGGCGCTTGAAGGCTATGGCATCCGCATCGCGGATCAGGTTCCGTTGGACTTGACCACGCAAAAACCCACCCACCAGCTCTTGTAGTTCAGGCCTTCAGGCCTGAGGCTTTTCGTCAAAACCGGCACAACATATGTACCGGAGTCTGGGCCCACCTCAAGATGAGTTGCCAATGGTCGAACGACCTCACCCCTCAAAGGGGTGAGCTACAGTTCTCCGCACTAGGCTGCTATGGCTCTTCTTCCTCGCTCGCAGGCGGTTGAGTCGTTTTTGGAGGGGGTGCTGCCTTTGCGGGAGGTTTCTTCGCGGGCGGGGTCTTCGTAGCAACAGCGGCCTGTGTTGACGGCTTTTTATTCTGCGGCGGCGTGCTGACGGTCAGGTATTTCCTCATTTTTTCAAGCTTCTTTGGGCCGATGCCCCGGATGGCTTGTAGGTCGTCCACCTTCTTGAACGCGCCGTAGGATTTTCGCGCCTGGAGAATTTTTTCCGCTGTGGAAGGCCCAATGCCCGGCACCTGTTGAAGTTCCGCGGCGTTTGCAGTGTTCAGATTGACGGGGTGCAGAGGCGGTTTCTTCTTTGCACAAAGATCCTGCGTCGCCCAGAGCACAAGGATCGTTAAGAGGAAACAAAAGCATCGCGCCGTGTTACTTCTGCACCCCGTCATGCCATGATAATACTAGGATGAAGTATCTAATTCAACAACATACTTGGCGCCAAGGGGAGATAGCCGATCTTACGCGCTGATGCGCTTGCCTTGATTGTCGTAGGCTTCCACCTCGCCAAACAGCCCAGCCTGCTCTTCAATTTGGGCGCGGTCGCCAACAACCACAATCTGCAAGTTTGCGGAATCAAAATATTTTCGCGCCGTGGAGATCAGGTCCGTCGAGGTCAGCGCACGCACCTTGTCGCGGTAGGTTTCCAGGTAATCCTCCGGCAGCTCATGGAGTTCCGCCGTCGAAAATTGCGCGAGTAATCCCTCCTGCGTGGCCAGCCCCATCGAAAAAACGCCCGTCAGGTAGTTCTGCGCATCGGCCAACTCAGCCGCAGGCACCGGCAGGGAGCGAAGTTTGTCTAGCTCGTAGAAGATTTCGGTCAGGGAGGCGGCCACAACATCGTTGCGCACCGCCGCCGAAACGGAAAAGTAACCGTGTTGCAGCAGAGGTGTGACGCCGCTCCTCGGGCTGTAGGTGTACCCCTTATCTTCGCGAATGTTCATCACCAAGCGCGAATTGAAGGCTCCGCCATACAGGCTGTTGGCCAACCCCAGGCGAATCCACTCCGGGTGCTTGCGCGTGATGGCGTGGCATCCCGCAAGAATCTGCGTTTGCACCGAGCCGGGATTATGCACCAGGTACACGCGGCGGCCGCGCAACTGCGGTGGCGCCGGCGCTTCCTTTGCGGCAGGCTTCTTCCCTTCCCAATCCCCGAAGATCTTCTCTGCAATCTTCAACATCGCCTGTGGCTCAAAATCGCCCACCAACACCAGCAGTGCGTTTTCTGGCGTGTAGATTTCGCGATACACGCTCTCCAGGTCCTCGCGCCGGTAGGCAGCGACTTGCTCTTCGCTCGGCGAGACTCGCGCATAGGGATGCGCGCCGAAGAGCACCTTGCGCAGCCGTTCGCCCGCAAGAAAGCCCGGCGAGGTGCGTTCGAGTTTCACCTCCTCGAGCTTCTGCCGGCGTTCCCGTTCGAACTCCGACTCTGGAAAGGAAGCCTGGCGCGACAGCTCATTCACCAGTTGCAAAAGCGGCTCTGCGAATTCGCTGAGGCCGGCGAAGGAAATTGCGCTCGTGTCCTGCCCGGCGGAAGCCCCCAGATCGGCGCCCAAGCGGCGCAGGTCTTCCTCGATTTGCCGGCTGGTGCGCTTTGTAGTGCCCGTACGCAGGACGGTTGAAGTCATCTCAGCGAGTCCGACCGATCGATCCGAAACCAGTGCTTCCCCGGCGCGGAAAAAAAGTTCGCCGTGGAATTTGGGGATGGAATGGGCTTCGGCAAGAACCACTTGCAAACCATTGGAAAGCCGGGCGCGCGTCCGCTTAGGCCAAGTGACGGGCCGTTCAGGCGTGAGGGCTGGGGCTCCGATTGCCATTTCCGGTGCTCGAGTCGCCATTACGCGGCCTCCTTCGCATCTTTGCTCACTGGTGTGCGGAACACCAAGGCGCGGTTTTCCGGCCGCAGGTATTTCTTCGCGACCGTTTGAATCTCCTCGCGCGTCACGTTTAGGAAGCCCTCCAGAATCGTGTTCACCAGTTCCGGCTCATTGTCGAACAGCGTGAAACACGCCAGCAGATGCATCAGCCCATACCGCGGCATGTAGCCGCCACGGCCCCCTTCCAGCGTCGAGTAATAATCTGACCGCCACTTCACCTTGAGCTGGTCGAGCTCTTCTTGACTGATTCCCTTTTCCTGCACTTCGTGCAGGACCGCATCGAATGCCGCAAGCGTTTGCTCGGCAGAATATTCTGGCTTGTGCAGGATGCGCGTGGTCATCTGCGTGGGGCCGTTGTAGCCGAAAACATCGTCGACCCCGCCATCGGCTTCCACGGCGATTTGCTTCTCCATCACGAGTTCGCGATGAATGCGTCCCGCTCTTCCGCCGTGCAATGCCTGATCGAGAAGCACCATCGCATACCATTCTGAAGTGCGGCGCTGCGGCAGGACGTAGCCGATCGCTATCGCCGGAAGCGTGCCGAATTTTTCCTCCACATGGCCGCGCCGTTCTTCCGTTTGGGGAGGCTCCGCAGGATCGGCAAACGGCGGCGCCGCTCCGGCGGGGATGGGTCCAAAATATTTTTCAGCCAGCGCCAGCCCTTCCTGGGGAACCACATCGCCAAGCACGAGAAGCACGGCATTGTTCGGCACGTAGTAGGTGCGGAAGAATTTCTGGACGTCGGCAAGACTGGCAGCATCCAGGTCGGCAAAATCGCCATAAAAATTATGTGCGTTGGCCCAATTGCGAAACGCCACGGGTGGCATATCGAGCCAGGGGAAACCGCCGTAAGGCTGGTTCAACACATTCACGCGCACCTCTTCCTTGACGACGTCGCGCTGGTTGATCAGGTTTTCCTCGTCCACCTTGAGGGCGCGCATGCGGTCCGCCTCCAGCCACAACACGCGTTCCAGTGCATTCGAGGGAACGGCCTCGTAATAATTGGTCACGTCGTACATGGTCGACCCATTCAACACGCCGCCGCTCGAATTGATCAGCTTGATGTGCTGCATCTTCGGAGCGTTCTCCGAGCCCTGAAACATCATGTGTTCGAACAAGTGCGCAAAGCCGCTGCGCCCCTGCGGTTCTAGGCGGAAACCGATCTTGTAGTACACGCCGACAGTCACCACCGGCGCGATCGTGTCCGGCGCGATCACCACGCGCAATCCATTCATCAGCGTGGCGCTCTGGATTGGAATCTGAAGTCGAGTCACTCGTAGCCCCCTTTGGCTTTTGCAGCAAGTTCTGCACATCCTGAAATCGCATCCAGTTCCCGGTGCATCGTAGTGGGGTCGTGGGAGAGCACTTGCGCCGCCAGCCGGCTCACCGCCCGGTACGCGTCAAGAAATTCCGGCTGGAGTTGGCGCAGCGCTTCTTCATGCGACGCCACCACGCCAAAATCGCCGCGCGCCAACGGCCCGGTCCACGCTTTCTGCGGCCCCAGCTTCTCGTAATTCTCCAGCACCTGCCGGGTCAACGACAAAAGGGCGCGTTGCGCTTCCCGCTGTTTAAGCCCCGCGCTCATCAACATCCGCACGCCCGCTTCTTCCATCGCCAGAATCAGGCCCGCGGCAAAAGCACCGGCGGCGTGATACAGCGGCTTCTTCGCCGCAGAAATTCCCACTGGTACGCCGCCCAGCGACCGAGCGATGCGCCGCGCCATTCGCACCGCGAGTTCGTCGCCTTCGATGGCGAACACCTTCCCCACCAACGGTGGCACGCTCACGCCGTTAAACGATTGCAGCGGATGCATGGTACCCACAGCCGCGCCACACTCCCGCAAAACGTCCAGCACGCAACTGTCCAGCGCTCCGCTGGTATGCAACACAACCTTGCCCCGCAGGTCTTGCCCAGCGTTCCGGGCTAGCTCCGCAGCCACACGAGCGATGGCGTCGTCAGGCACCGTAAGGAGAATCGTGGACGAGGCAGCAAGGGTCGCGGGAATACCTGCCGCGGGCCGTCCACCTCCAATAAAGCGCACCGCCCTCTTCGCGCTGCCTTCCGTTCGCGCCGCCACCACAGTTACGTTCCAGCCCGTTTCATGCAGGCGTCGGCCGAGCGCGCGTCCCACACGGCCCGCCCCGACAATGGCAAGGGTCTTCGTCATCCATGCTAGGATACCCTGAGGCTGGCTTACGACTCCAATCCGCATGCATTTCTTCGGGATACTCTCCTTCGGACTCATCGCCCTTTTCTGGATCACCTATGGCTTGAAGGTTGCCTATGGCGCCGTACGGCTACCCTGGCTGAGAGATTACACGCCCGCCGAGGACGCCGATTGCCCTAAGATCTCCGTGATTTTCGCAGCTCGCGAGGAGCAGGAAAAACTTCCGGGCGCGTTGGCCACGCTGGTTGCGATCGACTATCCCGGGCTGGAAATTATCGCCGTCGACGACCGTTCGAGTGACGCTACCCCGCGGATCCTCGATGAATTTGCGGCGCAGCATTCTCAATTGAAAGTCGTTCACGTGCGCGAACTCCCGAAGGGCTGGCTTGGGAAGCCACATGCCCTGCAAAAGGGCTATGAAGTTTCCAGCGGCGAGCTGTTGGTGTTCACCGATGCGGACGTAAAGTTTGAGCCGGATGCGTTGCGCCGTGTGGCCACGCTGGTGCGCGAGCGTGGGCTCGATCACCTGACCTTACTCGGCGATGTGGAACTCAGCGGGTTCTGGGATACCGTCCTCATTTCGTTTTTCGGCATGGGCTTTCAATTGGCCACCGATCCGTACAACGTGAGCAATCCAAATTCGCGTTCCTATGTGGGCGTGGGAGCATTTCAAATGTTGCGCCGCAAAGCCTACGAGGCTTCTGGAACCCATCGCCGGCTGGCCATGGAAGTTGTCGACGACATGAAACTCGGCAAAATCGTCAAAATGGCTGGCTTTCGTTCCGGCGTGGCCGTCGCACAGCGCTATGTTTCCGTAACGTGGCATCTGGGCCTGGGCAATCTTGTCCGGGGTGTGGAAAAGAACTTTTTTGCCGGAGCTCAGTTCCGTGTTTCCGCAGCAGCGGCGCAAATCCTTGCTCTCCTGCTTATGAATGTTCTTCCCTTCGCGGGCCTTTTTTTCGGCCACGGCTGGATTCGCGCGCTCGCTGCGATTTCCGTCCTGATCGCCACGTGCTTCCATCTGGGCGTGGATGTGGTGATGCAGGTTTCGCCGCTCTATTGCCTCACGCTGCCGCTGGGTGCAGCCATCTTCGCGTACATGATCCTTCGCTCGACGATTATCACCCTGCGCCAGGGCGGCATCGTCTGGCGCGACACATTCTATCCCCTCGACGAACTGCGCCGCGGCCTCGTTTGACCCGTAACCAACCCCACTCAGGCGTTGGCGGACGATGACGGCTCCGCCGGATCCTTGCCAAACACTCCCGCAAGGTCCTGCTGCTTCAATGCCCGGATCCGGTCGCGCAATTGCGCGGCTTTCTCAAATTCAAATTTCTTCGCCGCCTCGCGCATCTGGTTCTCCAACTGCCCCAACACTTCGGCAAGCTGCTCCTCTGTCTTGATCGCAGCCGCGGCGGCATCGAGCGCCTCACTATCGAGCGGAATCGTCACATAGTCGGCCTCGACGATGTGCGCCAGTTCCATGTCCACGCCCTTGATGATCGATTGCGGCGTAATGTTGTTTTCCTTGTTGTAGGCCATCTGCTTCGCGCGGCGGCGATTGGTTTCGCTGATGGCTTCATTCATGGATTTCGTGCGCACGTCCGCGTACAGAATGGACCTCCCTTCCACATGGCGCGCGCAGCGGCCCATCGTCTGGATCAGCGAAGTCGTGCTGCGCAGATATCCTTCCTTGTCCGCGTCCAAAATCGCGACCAGCGACACTTCCGGCAGGTCCAGCCCTTCACGCAACAGGTTAATTCCAATCAACACGTCGAATTCGCCCTTGCGCAAATCTCGCAGAATCTTAATGCGGTCGAGTGTCTCTACTTCCGAATGCAAATAGCGGCAGCGCACGCCGATCTCGCTGAAATACTCACTCAAATCTTCCGCCATGCGTTTTGTCAGCGTGGTGACCAGCACACGCTCATTCTTCTCCGCTCGGATGCGGATCTCTTCCAGCAGATCGTCCACCTGCCCTTTCACGGGGCGCACTTCCACTTCCGGATCGACCAGGCCCGTCGGCCGAATCACCTGCTCCACAATCACCCCACCGGATTTTGTCAATTCGTACGGCCCCGGCGTGGCAGAAACATAAATCACCTGGTTCATCCGGTTCTCAAACTCCTCAAACGTCAGCGGTCGGTTATCGAGCGCGGACGGCATGCGGAATCCGTAATCCACCAGCGTCTGCTTGCGCGATCGGTCGCCGTGAAACATCCCGCGCACCTGCGGAATCGTCGCGTGCGCTTCATCCACAAACAAAAGATAATCTTGCGGTACGTAATCCAACAGCGTGGGTGGCGCTTCCCCCGGCAAACGCCCGCTCAAGTGGCGCGAATAGTTCTCGATGCCGTGGCAATAGCCGATCGTGCGCATCATCTCGATGTCAAACATGGTGCGCTGCACCACGCGCTGCGCCTCCACGTACTTCCCCTGTTTCTCCAATTCTTTTTTCCACCAGCCCAGCTCTTCCTGAATTCCCACAATTGCGCGGTCGCGTTGATCCTGCGGCATCACGTAATGCGTCTTCGGATAGATCGGCACGCGCGAAAGATCTTCCTGCCCGGAGCGGATTTCGCCGGTCAGCGGATCGATCTGCCGGATCGTATCGATCTGATCGCCCCACATCTCAAAGCGATAACCCTGGTCTTCATAGGTGGGATAAATCTCGATGATGTCTCCACGCACGCGAAACGTCCCGCGTCGCAAGTCCTCGCTTCTTTCGTACTGGATATCGACGAATCGCCGCAGCAGCGCTTCCCGCGAGGTTTGCTGCCCCTTTTCCACCATCACCAGCATCCCGTAATACGCTTCCGGCGAGCCCAGGCCGTAGATGCAGGAGACTGAGGCGACAATCACCACGTCGCGCCGTTCAAAGAGCGACCGTGTCGCGCTCATCCGCAATTTGTCCAACTCGTCGTTGATGGTGGCTTCTTTGTCGATGTAGAGATCGGCGGAGGGCACGTAGGCTTCCGGCTGGTAGAAATCGTAGTAGCTGACGAAGTATTCGACCGCGTTCTCTGGGAAGAATCCCTTGAACTCGTGATAGAGCTGTGCAGCAAGTGTTTTATTGTGCGCCAGAATGAGCGCGGGCCGGTTCGCCGCCTCAATCACTTTCGCCATGGTAAAAGTTTTGCCGGAACCGGTCACGCCCAGCAACACCTGATTCTTCTCCCCAGCCTCCACCCCGCGCGTGAGCTGCTCAATCGCGGCAGGCTGGTCCCCGCGAGGCTGATAACCGCTGCGCAGCTTAAAATTCA
>Ga0187801_10000214_pt1 | contig 14274 bp, 10 predicted proteins | sample NC_wetland_sal_i_10_FD_132465 | JGI IMG/M metagenome (GOLD analysis project Ga0187801, IMG submission 132465) | Wetland sediment microbial communities from Neuse River Estuary, North Carolina, USA - Control_1 | ecosystem: Environmental > Aquatic > Freshwater > Wetlands > Sediment | place: USA...
CCGGAGTGACTTCTTTTGCTTCGTGGGGATGAATCCCGACCGTCGTGTAGATCCACTCATGCGTTTCGGCATAGGGGATCGCGGCGTCGAGCTTCTCCGGACCGGGCCCCGTGCCGATGGCGAGGATCGTGTTTACGCCTGCTGCGCGGGCGCGTTCGAGCATGGCCTGGCGGTCGTCCGCGAACTGCGGGAAGTCAATGTGCGCGTGCGAATCGATCAGGTCCATGGGGGTGACGGAAGTTGGATGCTAAATGTCCGGTACTAGATATCAGATATCAGCGATCAGATATCAGGAAACGGATTGAGGCCGATGAGCGATGGCGTCCCCATTCCCGGGTTCCTGATATCTGGTATTACTGATATCCGCACGCCACACCGCGATGTAAAACACTTCACCTTACTTCAACCGCGCGCCGACTTCCACATCCTCTAGAAAACCCGCCAGGACTGGCCGGCCTTCCGGGCCGACCGCCGCGGCGACAATCATTCCGTTGGACTCGACACCGCGTAGCTTGCGTGGGGCAAGATTGACCACCACGACCACTTTTCGGCCGACGAGCGACTCTGGTTCGTAAAATTGCGCAATGCCCGCGCAGATCTGGCGGATCTCCGAGCCAATATCCACGGTGAGCTTCAGCAGTTTATCCGCGCCCACGATACGTTCCGCCGTCTTCACCTGCCCCACGCGCATCTCGACCTTCGCGAAATCCTCGATGCCGATTTTCTCCGCAATTCCCGCAGGCGCAGCTGCTGCCGCAGCCCCGGTCGTCGGCGTGCTCGCGGCGGCAGCTGCTGCTGGTGCGGGTGCCGGTGCTGGATTCAGTTCTTCGTTTGCCATCGCTTCGATCCTCTCTATTGCCTCTGTTTTTTCCACGCGTGGGAATAGCGCCTGGAACTTCCCTAAATTCGCACCCGGCGCCAACTGCCCCCACCGTAATCCATCCAATTCCGTCGCCCCTATTGCCGTCGTTTGGCCCAGCAGGCTCCACACTTTTCCCGTGCTGTCCGGCAAGACCGGGTGCGCCAGCGCGGTCACGATTCTCAGCAGTTCCGCAGTGGTCCAAAGTATGGTCGCCTTACGCGATTCTCCTTTGGGCGAATCCACCAGGGCCCAAGGCTGCTCGGTCGTCAAATACTTATCCGCGGCCCCAATCACGCTCCAGATGGTCTCCAGAGCGCGCGCGAACTCGAATTTGTCGTACCGCTCCAGAACTTCTCCAATGGCGTTCTGCGCTTCTTTCGCCAGCGCATCATCCTGCGGCAGGCGCGCTTCCGGCTTCGGAACCTTCCCAGCGAAATTCTTTTCCAGCATCGCGGCGGTCCGGCTGGCCAGATTGCCCAAGCCATTCGCCAGGTCGCTGTTGTAGCGCGTCACTAGCGCGTCGTAACTAAAATTGCCGTCCTGCCCAAAAACAACTTCGCGCAGCAGGAAATACCGTAGCGCGTCCATGCCCAACATGTTCACGATGGGTCGCGGCAGCACCACATTTCCCTTGGATTTGCTCATCTTTGCCGCGTCCATCAGAAACCAACCATGCGCCCACACCTGCTTCGGCAGCGGCAGCATCGCGGCCATCAGGAACGCAGGCCAGTACACTGTGTGGAACCGGATGATGTCTTTTCCCACTAGATGCACGTCCGCCGGCCACATCCCGCGCTTCTCGTACTCAGGCCCGCCCACCGCGCTCAAGTATGCCGTCAGCGCATCGAACCACACATAAAATACGTGCGGCTCCTCACCCGGCACGGGAATCCCCCAGCGAATCGTCGTGCGCGTGATACTCAGATCCTTCAGCCCGCCTTCAACGAAGCTGACGATCTCGTTCTTGCGGGTTTCCGGCTGAATGAACTCCGGGTATTTTTTGTAGAAATCGAGCAGCGGCTTCTGAAACGCCGACAGCTTAAAGAAGTAGTTTTCTTCCGTCAGCGTTTCCGTGGGACGTCCGCAGTCCGGGCAGGGATCCCCCGGTTTGGCGTCATTCACAAAGGCGTTGTCGTAAATGCAGTATTGCCCGGTGTAGTGCCCTTTGTAGACGTAGCCGTTCTCTTTGCAAAGCTTGAAGAGCCACTGCACTGTGCGCACATGCTTCAGGTCGGTCGTGCGCACAAATTCATCGGCGGTCAGCCCCAGTTCGTCCCACAACACCCGCCAGGCTTCCGCCATGCGCGCCACAAACTCTGATTCCGGCACTCCGGCCTTTTTCGCGGCCCGCTCCACGTTCACGCCGTGCTCGTCCGTGCCCGTGGTCATCACCACATCGTACCCGCGCATCCGCTTGTAGCGCCGCACCACGTCCGCCACCACGGTCGTATACGTGTGCCCGATGTGCGGCAGGCCGTTCGTGTAGTAGATCGGCGTGGTTATATAGAATTTTTCTTTTCGCTCAGCCATTCCGTTTTCTCGAAACCCTTTGCGGCGATGTGGCGTCCCGTTTGCCTTCGTGCCGCTTCACTTCCTGTACTGCTCTTCGAATCGCAGCATCGCCTGCTCCATCACCTCTTGCAGAGGCACATTTTTCTCCTCTGCCAGTTTACGGCAATCGTCAAATTCCGGCGCAGCATGCTGAACCCGGCCTTCGGTCCGCGAAATCTTCAAGCGCACCTCGCCGAAACGCGTGATCACCTTCACGAACTCGCGAGGCAGCGCCCGCCGGTCCACCAGATGACTTCTTACGCCAAGCGTGGTTGTTTCGGCAAAGAGCATCTCCTGAAATTTCCCTTCGTCTTCCGGCTTGCATAGGATCGTCACCAGCGTTCCCGGGCGGCTCTTCTTCATCTGGACCGGCGTAGCGAACACGTCCAAGGCCCCTGCCGCGAGTGCCTTTTCCAGCAGATAGCCAAAGATCTGCGGGTTCATGTCATCCAGATTCGCTTCCAACACGCGAATGGTGCCGCCATGGACGTCGACGGCTTTGTCCGAAACCTCACCCACCATAATTCGCAGCACATTCGGCTGACTCTCCAAGTCAGTCGTTCCCGCGCCGTATCCGATAGCGCTCACCTTCATGGCCGGTTGCGGCCCAAAGAAATCACACAATGTCGCCACAATCGCTGCACCGGTTGGCGTCACAAGCTCTCTCTGAACGCCGCTCGAATACGTCGGCTTGCCCATCAGCAGGCGCGCGGTCGCGGGAGCCGGCACCGGTAAAATCCCGTGCGCCATTTTTGCTGTCCCTCCGCCCACATTGAGCGGTGAGCAAGCAAATTTTTCAAGGCCCAACTCGCTAAATCCGATGCAAGCCCCGACAATATCCACAATCGCATCCACGGCGCCGACTTCATGAAAGTGGATTTTCTCGAGCGGCACGTCGTGGACAGCCGCTTCCGCTTCTCCCAGTTTTGTAAAAATGGCGGAAGAGCGTTCCTTCACCTGGCCATCCAGGTTCGACTTCTCCAGAATCCCTAAAATCGTCGCCAGCGAGCGGTGCGTCTGCGTGTCTTCCGTTTTCACGCGCACATGAGTCGCGGCCATGCCGTTCTTCCACACTTTTTCGGCGGAAATCTCCCACCCGGGCACCTGCAAGCCCTGCAGTTTGCTTCGCAATGCATTCGCAGGGCAGCCGGCGTTCACCAACGCGCCGAGCGTCATGTCTCCACTGATCCCGCTAAAACAATCAAAATAGGCTGCTTTCATTTAATTCTCTCGTCGAGGCGCTCTTCGATACTATCGGCCCCTCTCCGAGCCGTCAAACCGGAGCCTCCTTCACTCGGCCAGCTACAACCCGGTCGCGGCCGAATCGATGCTGTTATACTGGAAAATTCCAGGTCGTATCCTGAACAGACTGAGGGACTGTGTATCTAACGATTAGGAATCGGCTTCGTGACGCGCTCGCTGCCCACATCCAGAAAACCTACGGGGCCGAAATCTCCGTGGTCCTGGAGAAGCCTCCCAAACTCGAAATGGGAGAAGCCGCATCGCCCGTCTGCTTCGAACTTGCGAAAAGATTGAAGAAAGCCCCGCGCCTGATTGCGCAGGAAATTGCCGGATCGCTGCCCAAGATGAAAGGTATCGCGCGTGTCGAGGTGGCGGGCGGCGGCTACCTGAACGCCTTTTTCGATCGCCCCGCGCTTTGGAATGCCTTGCAAACCGAAACCACCGGTGAAGGGCGTGGAACCCAGGCGCCGCACAAAAAGGTCATCGTCGAGCACACTAGTATCAATCCCAACAAAGCAGCACACATCGGCCATCTGCGAAACGCTGTGCTCGGCGATACCATGGTTCGGCTGCTGCGCCACAACGGCGACGAAGTCCTTGTCCAGAATTACATCGACAATACCGGTGTTCAGGTCGCGGACGTGGTCATCGCATTCCAGCACATGGAAAAGAAATCCCTCGCCGCGGTGAAAAAACTCGCCTCGGAACCCCACTTTGATTATCTCTGCTGGGATCTCTACGCCAAGGCTACGCAATTCTTTGAAGAAGACAAAACCCGAGCGGCAAAACTTCGCGGTGAAACGCTGAAAGCCGTCGAGGAGGGCACGGGCGAGACCGCGGAGATGGCCGCGGTGGTCGCCGACACCGTTGTGAGCTATCACCTTCGCACCATGGCTCGACTCGATATCTATTACGAATTGTTGGCGCGCGAGAGCGAGATTCTGCACCTGCACTTTTGGGACGCTGCTTTTGAAAAGCTGAAAGCCAGCGGCGCGATTCAGTTTGCGGCAACCGGAAAGAACGCGGGTTGCTGGATCATGCCTTGGGGGAAAGAAGTGAAAGAAGCTAAGGAGATAAAGGAAAGTCCGCTGGTGCCGGATTCCTCAACGTCCTTTACTTCATCTACCTCATCAGCGTTCCCCGCTGACGAGGACGACCAAGCAAAAATCATCGTGCGTTCCAATGGCACCGTGACTTATGTCGGCAAAGACATTGCCTATCAACTCTGGAAGTTCGGCCTGCTGGGCAAGGATTTCAATTACCGAAAGTGGCCCGATCCACCGGGCGGCAAAACGGTGTGGGCAACCACCTCCGGCCCCAACGAACCCGGCGCGCCGCATTTCGGAGGCGTCGATGTCGTTTACAACGTGATCGACACGCGCCAGGCCTATCTCCAGGACGTGGTGGCGGAAGGAGTTCGCGCTCTCGGCCATGCAAAAGAAGCAGACAATTCCATCCACTTCGATTACGAAATCGTTGCCCTCACACCGCGCTGCGCTGCCGAGATGGGCTACGAAATCACTCCTGAGGAATCGAAGTCTTATGTCGAAGTGAGCGGACGTAAAGGCCTAGGCGTGAAGGCCGACGATTTGATCACGCGCATGCTAGCGGCAGCGGAAGCCCGCGTCCAGCAAAAGCAATCGGAGATGGGCGCAGAGGAACTCGCAAAGACAGCGAACGCGCTGGCTGTCGGCGCCTTGCGCTTCTTTCTCCTGAAATATACGCGCAATACTATCATCGCCTTTGATTTTGAAGATGCCTTGAAAGCGGAAGGAGAAACCGGCCCTTATTGCCAGTATGCGGTCGTCCGCATTCGGGGCATTCGCCGCAAAGGCACGGAATCCGCCGCCGCTCGCCCCCCGATTACGGCTGATTCTCTGAAGAAATTTCTGGAGGCGCCGGAAGACGCGGACATATGGGAATTGCTGCTGCTCGATGGCTCACTCGATTATTCCGTGGACGCCGCGATCGCATCGCAGGAGCCGGCCTTCGTGGCGAAGTACGCTTTCCAGCTTGCCCAAGCCTTCAACAACTTCTACCACAAGCACCACATCCTGTCCGAGCCAGACGAACAGAAGCGCGCTTTCCTGCTCGGCCTCACCGAATTGGTCGAACGGCGCCTGGTCCAATCCCTCAGCCTTCTCGGCATCGAAACCCCGGAAAAGATGTGACGGGCAGCGGGCATTCCTCGTAGGGGTCCAGCAGTGCCGGAGCTCAGCTTGGCAAGGAGGATTGTGCTTGCGGACGGGCCCCAAAGCGGTCCGTGCCCAACGGGGAATTCGTGCGGATATGGGGCGCAGCAGTGCTGCGCCCCTACCCTTGATTTCTTACAGGGAGGTAATCAACTGCACCAGGGTGCGGAGGCCAACGCCCGTCGGGCCCTTGGCCAGCCAGGGCTTGGCATCGTCGTTCCAGGCAGTTCCGGCAATGTCCAAGTGAATCCACGGCGTATCGCCCGCAAACTCCCGAATGAACCACGCGCCGGTGATGGAACCGCCTCCCTTGGCGCTTCCAATGTTCTGGATGTCCGCGAAGCTGCCCTTGATTAACTCCCGGTATTCATCATCCATCGGCAACTGCCACATTTTTTCGCCCGCTGCTTTGGCGCTCGCTAGCAACTTGTCCGTCCACGCCTGATCGGAGCCGAACACGCCAACATTTACGTTTGCCAGCGCCACCACAATAGCACCAGTCAACGTTGCGGCATCCACCAAGTGCGTTGCGCCCAACTGCTTGGCGTAGTGAACGCCGTCGGCCAGAATCAAGCGGCCCTCCGCATCCGTATTCAGCACTTCGATCGTCTTCCCAGACATGGCAGTCTGAATATCCCCGGGCTTTTGTGCTTTCCCGCCCGGCATATTTTCCGTGGACGGCACAACGCAGATCACCTTCACGTTTGGTTTCAAGGCCGCCAGCGCGCGCATGATCCCGATCATCGTTGCGCCGCCGGCCATGTCGTACTTCATTTTTTCCATGCCATCGGCCGGCTTGATCGAAATACCACCGGTATCAAAGGTTACGGCCTTCCCGACGAGCCCGATGACAGGAGCCCCGGGCTTTGGGTTCGCAGGTGTGTACGTAATCACGATGACGCGGGGAGGTTCCACGCTGCCCTGAGCCACGCTGAGCAGCGCCCCCATCTTCAGCTCCGCGATCTTCTTCTCATCCAGAATATCCACCGAGAGGCCCGCTTCCTTGGCCATCGCCTCGGCCTTCTCCGCCAGGATTGTGGGCGTCAACTTATTGGAAGGCTCGTTCACCAGATCTCGCGCAAAATTTTGCGCTTCCGCGATGATGCGCCCCCGGGCAATTCCCTTTTCCCCCGCAGCCGTCTCCGCATTGCCAAAGCCGGCAATCGCAATTCCATCGATAAACTTGTCTTTCTTCTTGTCGGTCTTGTACTTATCGGTCTCAAAATCCCCCGTGATGACCCCTTCGGTGATCGCCTGTGCAGATTCCTCCGTGGCATCGCCTTCTCGCACGGCAAACGCAAAGCTGTGCACGGAGCGAGTTTTCAGATAACGGAGCGCCACCCCCGCAACTTTCCGCAAGGTGGCGGTGTTAAATTGATCGCGCTTCCCTGCCCCGACTAAGAGCAGGCGCGCCACTTCTAACCCTGAGGGTGCGTGGACGAGAGTCGTTTCCAGCAATTTGCCTGTTATCTCGCCGCTCTGGCTTAATCTGGCGAGCAGGCCGCCCGTCAGCTTGCCCAGTTCTCCGATGCGGCCTTGCGCCACATCGCCGTTTTCGAAGACATAGGTGACAAGCGCTTCGTTCTCGATTGCGGCAAACGGCTTCGTTTCTACGGTGATTTGCATGGTGTGTCTATCGCCTCCGGTTGCGATACATAGCTTGTTCCGCTTCCCGGCGAGCTTCCTTGGTACGCTCGTCCTGGCGGCGGTCCCACGATTTCTTGCCCTGTGCCAACGCGATCTCCACCTTGGCAATGCCGTCGCGGAAATAAATCCGCAGGGGAATGACGGTCAATCCTTTGGATTCCGTGCGGCCCGAAAGTTTGTAAATCTCGCGCTTGTGAAGAAGAAGTTTTCGGTCACCAAGCGGCTCATGGTTCCACGGCCCGCCGGGCATGTACTGGGCGATATGGGCATTCACCAAATAGGCCCCGCTCGGCTTGAAATCTACGTAGGCGTCCCGAATATTGGCCTTTCCCTCGCGCAGTGCTTTCACTTCCGTGCCATGCAACACCAGCCCCGCTTCCAGCTTCTCAAGAATATGGTAATTGTAAGAGGCGGACCGGTTCTGTGCGACGATTTGTTCGCGAGGCCCTTTGAGGTCCTTGCCCTTCTCCATCCTTTTGTTCGGCTTGGCCACAATCTTTCATTTTACCTGATGCTGCGTCTAAAGACAGTGAAGCGGGAATACGGTCTTACCTCCTGGCCTCCAGCCCACAGCCCTGCCCCGCCAGCCGAGTTCTTGCGCAACATTTGGCTGGGCACCCTCGATGCCTGGCTCCAGACTGATAGGAAGGGAGCACCAGCAAATGGGATGGTGGTGGGATAAGAGTGGTCGGTCGCGCGCGGCTTGCCGCGCGGATGAGCCCGATGCTAGACTGCAAAGGCAAGGAAAGACGGAGCTTGCGATTCGTCGGGGTCCCGGAGAATTTATGCGCCGCTGGAGTCAGATTCTCATCTGGATTGTCGTTGGCTTGTCTCTAGCCGCCTGCCACAAGAACGGCAATCAGGCCTACAAGGCTGGCGATAAGGCCTTTGACCTCAAGGACTATGATGCGGCCGTAGATTACTACGGCAAAGCGCTGGCCACTGACCCTCACAACGCCTTTTACCGCATCAAGCTGAATGAGGCCCGCTTTGATGCCGGCCAATTACACATTCACCAAGGGATCAAACTCCGCGACAAGGGAGATTTGCAGGGCGCTATTTCAGAGTTCCAACGGGCCCAGGTGCTAGACCCCTCTAGTGTAGTTGCTGATCAAGAACTCAAAAAGACCTTGGACATGCTTGCCGAGCGGACTCGAATCTCTCAACAACAAGAGGAACAGCCTCTCATCGAGAGTGGCGAGCCCGCCCTGGCTTCTCGGCCTCCGGAACTAAAGCCTCTTTCTCGCGGTCCCATCGACATCAAGATGTCTAACGATGCAAAAGTGGTTTTCGACACCATCGGCAAAGTTGCCGGACTGACGGTTATTTTCGACCCCGACCTTCAAGCGCGCCGCATCACCGTGGACTTTAACAACATCACTTTGGAGCAAGCGCTGGACATCGCCTGCCTGGAGAGCAAGGCGTTCTGGAAACCCGTCACGGAAAACATCGTCATGATTATTCCGGATCAAACGCAAAAACGCCGGGATTATGATGAGCAGGTTGTGCGCACTTTTTATCTCAGCAACGTGGCCATCGCCCAAGACCTTACCGAAATCACCACCGGCCTGCGCCAGTTGCTGGACCTCAAGCGCATCCAGCAGGTGAATGCACAGAACGCCATCATCGTCCGCGACACACCTGACAAGCTCGCGCTGATCGACAAAATCATCAAGGACATCGACAAGGCCAAGCCGGAAGTGATCATTCAGGTCGAAATTCTTCAGGCAAGCACGGATAATTTGAAGAATCTCGGCATCCTGCCGCCGCAGAACACCACCGTCACTATCAATCCCAACAACTCGACAACTACGAATTCCACGACCAACACCACTACCCCGACGAACAACGGCATCCAGTTAAATCAACTTACGCATCTGAACCAGAGTGACGTGGTCTTTACCATTCCCAGTGCCACGGCCAATTTCTTGCTGACTGACACGTCCACGAAGATCATCCAGAATCCTGAGATTCGCGCCGTCGATGGCCAGCAAGCCAAACTGAACATTGGCCAGCGCGTTCCTGTCGCTACGGGCAGCTTTCAGGCAGGCGTTGGCGTCGGCACGACAGGCGTCAATCCGCTGGTCAACACGCAATTCCAATATATTGATGTCGGCGTGAACATTGACGTGACGCCCCACGTTCATCCTAATCGAGACGTCAGCATGAAGCTGCAGGTCGAAGTATCTTCTGTGACAGGCGAGGCCACCATTGGCGGCATCCAGCAGCCCATCATTGCGCAGAACAAAATCCAGCAGGAAATCCGCCTCAAGGAAGGCGAAGTCAGCATCTTGGCCGGCTTGATCACGCGCATCGACACCAAGACTTTAAATGGATGGCCGTGGCTCGCCAATGTCCCCGTGATGCGGTACTTGTTTTCGGCTACCAACACGGAAATTCAGGACAGCGAGAATTTGATCGTTCTCATTCCCCGCATCGTTCGCATGCCGGAATGGACCAAGGCCAACCTGCGCGCATTGTATTCCGGCACGGAGACATTCCCAACCGTCAGGAAAGAAATCGACATCAAGGCTCCCACCGGTAATCCGGCTCCTATTACAACGACGAATGGAACCATGCCAGCGGAACCTGGCGCTCCAGGCAACGCAGGGGTGCCCGTGGTTACGCCGGCCAGTGGTGTCCCTGCCGCCGGAGTTGTTGCTGCGCCCCCCGCGACGCCGCAAGTTTCCGGACCGAGAATTCACTTTGAACCCGCCACGCTTAATCTCAGCCCCGGTCAGACCACGACCGTTGGAATTGTGGTGGACAACGTCTCCGACCTTTATTCCGTGCCCCTCATGCTGCAATACAATCCCGCTGTGATTAGCGTCGAAGAGGTACGTCACGGCAGCTTCCTCTCTGGGGGCACGCAAGACATCGCCATTGTCCAGCGCGTCGATAAAGAACGCGGCCAGGCGATCATCTCTGCCACGCGGCAGCCGAACACGCCCGGGGTCAGTGGCAGCGGCACACTTCTCGGGGTGGTTGTGAAAGCCCTTGCACCGGGCACTTCCAACCTGTCGATCGTTCAGATCAATGCCAAGGATTCCCAGCAGAAGTCCATTCCACTGGTGGCCGGCGAAGCCATGCTTCGGGTGCAGTAAGACGTCTTGCGGAGAGAGGATTGCATGACCATCTTCCACAACAGACGGCGGCTCCCTACCGAAGCAGGGATGACCCTGATTGAACTGATCGTCTCCTGTGCCATCCTCTTGTTGCTTGCCTCCGCCGCCCTTCCCGTTGCGCGCTTTACCGCGGTCCGCGAAAGAGAAAACGAACTGAAGCGCGATCTGCTCTCCATGCGGCAAGCCATCGACCGCTACAAGGACCTCTCCGATCGTGGCCAGATCCGCGTCGATGCGGCCACGGGCGGTTATCCTCCCGATCTCCAGACGCTCGTCAAAGGTGTGGCATTGACTGGCGTGGGCGCCGGCGGCACGGGCAAAACAATCCATTTTCTCCGCCGCATCCCTGTCGATCCCATGACTGGAGATGCCGATTGGGGTCTGCGCTCAGTGGAGGATGACCCGGACTCCACAAACTGGGGCGGGAAAGACGTTTTCGATGTTTATTCCAAGTCTGGGGGTACGGCCCTGGATGGTACGAAGTATTCGGATTGGTGAAATGATTCACAGAAGTAAATCTGTTCGGCTCCCACTTCGCCCAGCCTTCCGGCTCACCGGCCGCTCTTCGTGTTTGCGCGGGCAGCGCGGTTTTACCCTGCTGGAATTGATGATCGTTATTTCCATTATTGTTATTCTCATCGGCATGGCCGCCGGCATGTATCAGAAGTCCATCCAACACGCTCGCGAAGCAGTCTTGAAAAAGGACCTGCAAACCATGCGCGAAGCCATCGACAATTACACGCTCGATAAGCAGCAGGCTCCGCAATCCTTGCAGGATCTTGTGGACGGCCACTATCTCCGCCAGATTCCCGTGGATCCCGTCAGTCAGCAAACGGACTGGGTCCTCCACTACGGTGATAGCGTAATCACTCCCGATCAAACGGGCAGTGGCGTGGATGATGTCCACTCCGGCTCCGAACAAATCGGCAGCGACGGCCAACCCTACAACAGTTGGTGATTTTTTTGTTTCGCTTTCCTCTGAACAAATCCTGGCGCGAGCGTTCCATCTCACGAGGATCTGGTCTAATTGACGGAAGCCCTACGGTCCGCTATAGTGACTATGCGGGGTGGAGCAGCCTGGTAGCTCGTCGGGCTCATAACCCGAAGGTCGTCAGTTCAAATCTGACCCCCGCAACCAATCCGAGATGCACGAGGCCGGAACCCAGGATTCCGGCCTTTTCTTTTGTGCAAGTTATGAGAATTGGGCTATCGTCTTTTTTTGCGAGTCCCGCAATGTCTGCAAGGATTCTAGAACCCGATGGTCATCGTCGGGTTCTGGTCTGCAACTGCTGCCAATTCTGCTGATTCACAAAGGCTTCTTGGGCTGCGTCCAAAATTCCGATTTCCCGTTTGGGAAAGAGGTCGGTTTTAGGTCGCCGCTTTTTCAGATGAGTAACCGACTGTCACTCCCTCCAGCGGGCCTTCGGGCCGGGAATGACTTCCGGTTAGCACCTCCTCTTTACTCGCAGGCGAGCGAGCAGATAGACTTGAGTCTTAACAACCCTAGCGCATCCCAACGTTTGGTTATTCCGGGGCTCTGCTCGGACTCTCTTGCTTTCGTGTGCTAATGGATCATTTGACTTCAACCTTTGTGCGCATCCAAGGATGGATACAACATTGAAAGTAATGTTCCCCTTGCGACAGACCCGTGACCTGGAGCTGGCTTCCTTGAAGGATGCGCGTTCTGGCCACCGAGACTTTCGAAAAGCCGCCGGCGCACTCAGGAACTACTTCCTCGCCTGGCCCGTTCAGGCCCGGTATGAAGCCGCCACCGAACTTTGCAACCTCGGTGAAGGTGTGAGGCTCGCCACCCTGATTGACGGCGTGAATGATGGTTCCTTTCTTGATTGTGAGAGTGTCAGGTTCGAAATCCCAGTTCGGGTCAGGAGTTCCCGCAGCTGCTTTCGCAAACAACGCTGAAAACGTTGTGGATGCTCCCACCGCAACGTTCTTGCAGAAATCCGGGCCGGCCGCGGTCGTGGCGTTGAAGGTGGCCGGATCACATTCGTCTAAGGAAACGACCTGTGCGGTACCTGGTGCATCATCTTCGCTCATCCAGCCCGCGAACAGGAAACAACAAATGACTAAACCGAACTTAAGTAATGAGGCGCTCGTCATAAATTCTCCTTCTTGGGCTGAAGAGCCCGGTAAACTGCAGCCTTTGTAACTCCGAGGGAGGGTGCCTGGTCAATGCAGGAGCGGTAAGGAAAGGGTGAAATGAAGGTGAAGGCCCAAATAGCTGATTCGCAATAGTTCTCTCTTGCTGGAGGCAAAGGACTGAGGCAAAATCGGGCTAACCTCGCAGACTTTTGCCCATGCCCTTTCAGGACGCCATCTACCGCTTTGGCCCATTCGAGCTGCGAGCGCGAACCCGTGAACTCTACAAGAACGGCGTCCGGCTGAAGGTGCGTCCGCAGCCCTTCCAGATCTTGCTGGCTCTGTTGGCGCGCTCGGGGGATATCGTGAGCCGGGAGGAACTGCGGCGACTCCTTTGGTCAGCGGAAACGTTCGTGGATTTCGAACACGGGCTGAATACGGCCATCAAGGAGTTACGCGGCGCGCTGAATGATTCTGCTGGCGAGCCTCGCTATATTGAGACCCTGCCAAAACTGGGCTACCGCGTCATCGTGCCGGTAACCCAAGTCGCGCCGGTTCACGCCGCAAAAGCAAAAGAAAAAAACGCCACTACGCCAGCCGCTTCCGTTGCTGTATTGCCTTTCGTCAATCTTAGTGCTGACCCGGAAAACGAGTTCTTTGCGGATGGAATCACCGAAGACGTCATCACGCATCTGGCGAAAATAAAATCGCTAAAGGTAATCTCACGCACCTCGGTCATGACGTTTAAGAAGCGCGACAGGGGATTGCGCGAAATCGGCGAACGGCTCGGCGCCTCGACCTTGCTCGAGGGCAGCGTCCGGCGAGCCGGCAGCCGGGTGCGTATCGTCGCGCAACTGATTGACTGCGCTACCGACGAACACCTTTGGGCGGAGACTTACGATCGTGAGCTGACGGACATCTTCGCCATTCAGACCGACGTCGCTCTGAAGATCGCCAGCGCTCTGCGCGCGGAACTGTCGCACGACGAGCGAGCGCGTGTCGGCCGGCGCCCAACTCACGACTTGGGGGCTTACGAGCTGTACCTACATGGCCGCAACTGGTTCAATCAATTCACGGATGAAGGCTATCGCCGAAGTCTGCTCGACTATCACGCCGCCGTTGACCGCGATCCCAGTTTCGCCCTGGCTTGGGTGAGTATTGCCGGGGCTCATACGGAACTGTGTATCGGGGGCAGCGTCGGCAAATCGCCGGAGGAGACTATCGTTCTGGCAAAAAAAGCGGCTGCGCGCGCGCTGGAAATCGATGAGGAGCTTGGCGAAGCCCATGGCATCTCGGCCCTGATTCAATTTGTCTTTGACTACGATTGGGCAGGCGCTGAACGCTCCTTCCTGCGAGCCCTCGAACTCCGTCCTGGCAGCGCCCAGGCGCTTCAGCATTACGGCTGGCTCTGCTCTTCGCTCGAAAGGTACGACGACGCGCTGCGGCAACTGCGACGCGCGCGTGAGCTCGACCCGCTCCTGATCCCGACCGACGTCGTGACTCATCTGCTGCGTGCAGGACGTAACGACGAAGCGTTGGAGGAGGCTCGAAAGTCGGC